>Ga0123357_10000545_pt1 | contig 37012 bp, 27 predicted proteins | sample TergutEmb28metaG_FD_89873 | JGI IMG/M metagenome (GOLD analysis project Ga0123357, IMG submission 89873) | Embiratermes neotenicus P4 segment gut microbial communities from Petit-Saut dam, French Guiana - Emb289 P4 | ecosystem: Host-associated > Arthropoda: Insects > Digestive system > Gut ... | reverse complement strand
TCCAGCCAACGCAGGACTTTGGCCATCATTTGGCCATGGTTGCCGTGGCCTTCGACTACCACAATCCCGATTCGCTTTATCCGGCGATTTACAAGCCATTCGATTGGCTGAGTACGAATTCGCTTCTTTATTCGGTGGCCGCCATTCTTGGTAAAGTGATTTCACCGAGCTTGGCATTCCGCCTTTGCATGGCGTCGTACGTGGGCGGCATGCCGCTCGTCACGCTTTGGTCGCTCCGCGTGTTCGGTCGCTCGGCGTGGGGTGCGGTCATTGCCGTGCCGCTCGTTTACAACCAGTCGTACGTCTTTGGCTTCGCGAATTTCCTTTTTGCGGCTCCGCTTGCTGTTCTCGCGATCCCGCTTTTTTATCGAATGCTCACAAAGCCAAGCTTGTTGCGCATCGGCGCGGTTGCCTTGTGCACGACCCTGCTTTTCCTGGCTCACGTCCACGTTTTTTTGTGGGTTGGATTTCTTCTCTGTCTGATGTCGCTCGTCGCGGCAATTGCGACGGCGCGCGCGGCCAGGCGCGCCGCAGCCTGGCATCATGGCCATGGCGCGCGACTCGCCAAAATCATCGGCGTTTCGCTCTTGTCGGTCTTGCCAAGTCTTGCGCTGCTGGGAAGGTGGCTGTGGAAAACACGGCGGCACCCCGCGGTTGACGAGTTTACGCTCATGCCCGCCGAAAAAATTAGCTGGCATAGCTTTTTGGCGGCCTTGAAACCGCTTTCGCGTCTTCTCCGCGAAGTCGCCATTTACACAGATCTGGTCCGCACCAACAACGACCGCAACTTCTACATCGCGCTCATCATCGTTGCTGGCATCGCCATCTCGATTGGGCGGCTACACCGATTGAGCCATCCGCCCGTCATGGAGCTTGCGTGCGTTTTGACGCTCGCTTCCTACTTCATTCTTCCGGAAGACGCGGCGGGCCAACAGGTCATTGGCTCGCGACAAATTGGCTTTGGCTTGTGGTTCGCCGCGGCGTTCTTCGCGCCCGTGCCCTCGAGCACGACGCGACTTGGCCGGTGGGTGGTTGTTGCCGGCGGCGTGGGCCTTACCGTTTATCAGCTTTGGTATTGGAGAGCTGCGCTCGAAAAATTCCAACGCGAGGAGGCCTACGGTCTCGAAGAGGTGCTCGCAGCCGCGCCGCCGCGTAGGCGAATGCACTACGTCAATATTCTGCCTCAAAGCCGCTACTTCACGCGAAACTCATTTTGGCACGTGGAAAAGTGGTACATGATTGAGAAATTCGGTCAGTGCAGTGAAAATATCGCATTCTTTGCGATGAATTCCATTCGTTATCGGAAAGGCTACAATATCCACCGCATTCCGGTGCACGTAAACGAGTGGCCACGAAATAACGAAATCTGGGACAACAACGATCTCGTACTCATCCATCGCTGGAAGCCGAGCTCCGCCGATCTTGCGCTCGCCAACAAGCGTGGCGAGCTGCTTGCCAAGAAAGGCGATTGGGAGCTTTGGAAAACGCGTTAAGGGCGCGATGAATCGCGCCCCTACGAAGATATATGTTTGGTCGTAGGGGCGTATGGCCATACGCCCCTACAAAACGGTCTATTTTTCGCTTTGCGGTAAGCGCAACTTGAACGTCACGCCCTTGCTCGACGAATGCACGGTGATGCTGCCGCCGTGCTCTTCGGCGATGCGCCGCGTGATGGCAAGGCCAAGGCCGGTGCCGCCCTTCTTGCCGCTCGTGACGAACGACTGAAAGAGCCGATGCTCAATCTCTTTCGGAATGCCGGGCCCCGTGTCGGAGAACGTCAAAAGCAAAGTTTCGTCGCCACCGCGATGCTCGCGCGAAACCTTGATGGTGAACTTGCCGCCCCTGTCAGCCATGGCCTCGGCTGCATTGCGCGCGAGGTTCTGAATCACGCGGGTGATCTTGCCCTCGTCGAATCGCGCCGTGCCTTTGTCTGACAAATCGATGACGAGCTCGACCCCCGAGCGCTCGAGCTCCGCTTCGAGTTGCTCTTGGATGCCCGCGAAGAATTTTGCAAGATACACCTTTCGGATGAGAATGCTCTTTTCGCCGCGCGCGAAGTCGAGCACGTCGCGCTGCATCGCGCCAATGTGCTCGAACTGCGTGAGGGCGAGCTCGGCAAATTGCTCACGCTCGGTGCGCTTTTCGGTGGTCGCCATGAGCTGCACGTAACCGCTGATGACCGTGAGCGGCGTTTTGAGGTCATGGATGACACCCGAGAGCAGGCGCCCAATGGTTGCCAAGCGCTCTTCGCGTTCGCGCGTTTCGCGGGCAAGCTGCAGGCGAATCGCCGTCGAGGCATTCGCTGCGATGAGCAAAAGCAGCGCGCGGTCCTCCTCGGTGAAGCCATGGTCTAGGGCAGGGAGCACTTTGTTGAATAGTGCAATTGCGCCCATGGCTGCGCCGTCTTCCCCTTCGAGCGGAACGGCGATGCATGCCTCGCACGGCTCACCGATCAGCGTGTCGATCGTAGGATCGTAACTTGGGTGGGCTTGCGCCATGTTCGTAAAAACGACGTCGCCCTCGGCAATCGCCGCCCCGGTGAAACCAGCTCCAGCCTTCACCGGTGAGCGCTCGAGGCGTGGATGATCGTGGCGCATGACGCAAAGGTGCGCGGCATCACCGATGGGTGGCTTCATCACGAACGCGCCAGCCGCAGCATGGGTTGCGCGCAGAGCCTCGGTGAGCACGCCGGTGAAAAGCTCGTCGAGCGAAGCGGCGCGGCCCATGGCGCTTTCGAGATCGAACAGGAGTTTGAGATCGCGCACGCGGTGCTCGAGTTGCTCTTTAATCTCGAGAAGCTCGGCGTTTTTCTTTCTGACCGATGAAAACAGGCGAAAATTGTCGATCGCAATAGCCGCTTGGGTGGCGAGCGCTGCGAGAATGACCGCGTCTTGATCGGTGAAATCGCCGGTGCGACGATTGAGCACTTGAATGACGCCGATGGTGCGTCCCACGTGATTTTTCATCGGCACGGCGAGGATCGACCGTGTTCGATAACCTGAGAGCATATCGAGCTCGGGGTTGAACCGAGGATCGTCGTAAGGCGCGTTGACGAGGATGGCTTTGCCGGTTTGCGCGACTTGGCCTGCGATGCCCTGGCCCAACTCCAATCGTATGGCGCGCACCTCGTTGCCTTGAACGATGCGCGAAACAAGGATGGGTGCCTCTTCGCTCAGCAAGTACAAAGTGGCTCTGTCGGCGTCGATCGCGTCTTTGATCTTTTGGAGAATCAGCTCGAGCAACCGATCGAGATCGAGCGTTGTGCCGAGCGCAAGGCCAACTTCGCGCAAGGCCACTCCAACGCGGCGCTCGTGGGCGAGCTGCTCTTCGAGTCGCTGGAGCGCCGCGTCGACAGCGGTCTCGGCCGACCCGCTCACACCGTTCGCCCTACTCGCCACGCTCGCGTCGTTGGCCTTGGGAGCGCTTGGCCGGCGCTGAGAGCGAAGTTGCCCAGAAGGCGTCGACAACGAACTCGCCGGCGCAATGGCCGACCGGCGGATCTCCGAGGCCCCGGAAGCGCGCGTGGTTTTCAACGTCACATGGCGATTCTAACCCGGATTCCGCTCCGCCTTGCGCGCCTTCGTTGAACTCGCTGGGACTCGCCACACCAAATGAGATAAAAATGTGCCAACGTTTTCACAGGCCTTTCTTTGCTATGCCGAAAACTCTCATTGTTACCCCTACCTACAACGAAAAAGACAACCTGCCGCGCTTCATCGAAAAAGTGCGTTCCACACTTGCCGAGGCACACCTGATGATCGTCGACGACAACTCGCCCGATGGCACGGGCGCGATAGCCGACGCGATAGCGGAGAAGGATTCCAATGTGCGGGTAATGCACCGCCCTGGCAAGCTCGGGCTCGGCACGGCGTACGTCGAGGCATTCAAGCGCGGCTTGGTCGAAGGCTACGATCGATTCTTCGAGATGGACGCCGACTTGTCTCACGACGCAAAATATTTGCCTGCGTTCGTGCACGCACTCGACGAGGGAGCCGACGTTGTCATCGGATCACGCAACATTCCGGGTGGCGGCGTAGAGGGCTGGGGTGTTGGGCGCCACCTGATCTCGAAGGGCGGCTCGCTTTACTCACGCACCATTCTTGGTCTCGAGATTCACGATCTCACAAGTGGCTACAAGGCATTTTCGCGCCGCGCCATCAAAGCGATTGACATCGAGACGATTCATTCAAACGGCTATTCTTTTCAGATTGAAATGACCTACCGCGCACTTCGCAAGAGCATGCAGGTTACAGAAGTGCCAATCGTGTTTTTCGATCGAACGGACGGGAAATCAAAAATGAGCCGGAAAATCTTTTTCGAAGCCATGGGCGTCGTGTGGCGACTGCGTCTTGAATCCTTGCTCGGCAGGCTCTAGATTGCTTTTTACGCGCCCGTAGCTCAGCTGGATAGAGCATCGGCCTTCGAAGCCGGGAGTCGTCCGTTCGAATCGGACCGGGCGTACTAGTTTTTCGGGTTATTTGACCATTCGAATGCTGTGGCCCGTCGTCGTCGACCGAACCTGATGGATCTATGCAGCGAACGCCGCGCCGAACAGTTCAACAGTCGGCGAGGACTTAAGCGATGAAACACGCACGCGAACATGACCGAGGCGAGAGCCACGCGAGCGCACAACCTTCGCGACGTCGTTGAGTGTCTTTTCGACCATACGATCGCTGAATGACACCCTTCCCGGGCGCGGCGCCGTCACATATACGCCGCCATGCGCAAGCTGTTTGAGCCGAACGACGTCGGCCTCGGAAGGGAGCGGCTTCTTTCCGGTCGCGTACGGTGTAACGAGGGCTAGTGGTGAGGGGGCCATGAGAGTCGTCCATTGGCCGTCATGGTGTGCGTTTTCCGAACCATGGTGCGGGACCTTGAATACCTGCCCTGGACCGGGCTTTGCGGTGGTCCTCAAAACAGCTCCCCAGCCGTCGTTTGGTGAGCTGCCAGCCTCAAGGTCCGACCCGAGGATTGCGATGGCCTGGCCAAAGCGTAGCCCGATGACGAGCGCGGTCTCGTTCGGTGTGATGTTCACGATGGCGCGCTTGGCAACCCTTTCTGCAAGCAATGCCCCGATGTCATGATGCGATCGAGCGAGCGCCGAGGCCGAAGGACTAAGCGCCACGACCTCGCAACTCGCGAGTGTTTCGTTGGCGTCGCGTCGATAGATAACGCTGTCAGCGTGCGCGAATTTCGGTCCGACGTCTACTTTGCGGCGCCCCGCCTCGCGGCGTTCCTCTATGCACCGTAGCGACTGATTCAGTTCGTCAAGACCGGTGGTGGAGTCTTTCAAATTGAGTTCGCGGCTCATGGCGATGAGCGTCTTGAACTCGTCCTGGCGCACCGCCGTAGAGCAAACGAAGGTTGCGCTCTTGGAGGCTTCCAGCACGCGAGAAACTCCACGCGTATGATCGTCATGCCAATGACTGACAACGACGTATCGAACATCGCTTTCGACCCGTACCCCGATGCGCTTGAAGTATTCCAGCGCAGCAGGCTCGCCGCTTTCTGGGTTTAGGCAAGAATCGACGACCAGCCACTCACCACCGCCAATATGGGCAACAACGCACTCCCCAACGCCTGGACCGAACAGCGAGATTTCAAGCTCGTTTGCACGAGGAGGAACGGTAAGGTTCATTCTCCGAACAGCTCGGTGAGCTCGGCGATACGGGCGTTGACGCGGGCGATGGCGCGGCGTGACCACGCGGGCAGACGTCGAAAGCGAATGTGTGACACTCTTTTCCGCTCGCCGGTCGTCGTCGTCTCGTAACCGATCGACCAGTATAGAACTGCCCCCGGCTGTACCAGAGCCAGATCGTCGTGGGCCACTTCGTCCATGCTCACCACGGCTTCCAAGTCCGGGCGCTCAGGGTGAGTGAGATCGCGTAGCACTACCGTGATCTCGTCATTGTCGACGTGCGTGACCACGCCTTCCCACTGCTGACGAAGCTCGAAATGATATGGCTGCTCAGAGGGTACCGGGATACGCACTACACTCTTGCGTGGCTCGGCAACACGCTGCGCCACCAAAGAGGGCGATGTCTCGAGTTCGGGCGAAAGTGCCAGGGAGACCGGACGGCCTTCCACGCTGCTAATTTCCGTCCTGCCAATCAGGATTGAGGATTCTTCGCTCGCACCCTCGATCGTTTTGTCAAACATCGACGAAATAGCAACCGCCGACACCATCACATCACCACATTTATTTTGGTAGCACCTGGCGAACGAGCTTGTCGACGCTTTCCTTTGCATCCGCAAGGATTCGCTCCCAGTCCTCTTCGATACACTTGAGGAAGTATGGGGTGTTCGAGCTCGCAGAGGACGGTGGGTCGGTCGGAACGTACTCGTTGGTGATATCGACAAAAACGGCGTTTTCGTACTTCGCCGAGGGCTGTACGCGAACGAACGTGTGCCCTGGTCGACCATCCGCGCGCAGCCCTTGGAGGTGTACGGCAATCATACCTGGCTCCTGCAGAATCCCTTCCCATGGCTTCTTTGGGGCTAGCAGATGGCCTAGAGCATGCCATGATTTGGAATCACCTAGGTCGACGTGCACCGAGCGACTCAGGCCAAGCACCGACGTAGGTGTCTCGTCGAGCAGAGTGAGTGCACTGACGACGAGATCGCGCAGTGGACCCCATTGCGCAGGGTCCTCCGTGGACGCTGCGAACCTGGTGGGCTGTACGGACAGGCGGAGCCACCCCGCACGAAACTGCGTCACCTCCGGATGGATGATCTCGATGTTCGCTCCTGTTGCTTCTGACTCGCGAATCAGCTGCTTGGCCGCAAGCCAAGCAGGCTGGAAGATCGCCGGATTGAAGCTACCAACGAGCACAATGGAAGCGACATCCTTCAGCGTCTTGACCGGCGGCATCATTCCCTCACGGTCACGGTAGCTTGATTTGTTGGTGTGCACTGAACCATTGTATGGCCACAGCTAACATGGACGAAAAGCGCTATCACGAGCTCGCGAGCCAGGCCTTGTGCGGAATCGAGGATATGCTTTCCAACGTCGATGCCGACAGCGTCGACGTGGAGCGCGCGAGCGACGTCATAACCCTCACGTTCCCGAGCGGACAGGCGTGTGTCATCAACATGCAGCGCCCAACGAGGCAAATCTGGCTCGCCGCGAATGCGCGCGCCTGGCACTTCGGCTTCGACGAGACAACGAGCCGCTGGCTCGACGACAAGGGCCAAAGCATCGAGCTTGCTCGCAAGGTAGCCGAGATCGTACGGGAGTTATCGGGCATCGAAGTGTGATCTTTTCCTTGTGCGCCCAATGTTCTACGAAAGGGGCGTGCCTCGCCCTCCTCGCCTCAGTGGTGCCCCGCTCAAAAGCCTCGCTCGCGTTGGTCGCACGCGCGCTTTCGCCATCGCGTTCGACAAAATCATGCGAGCCGATCTAGGAATCGATCGGCTCGCGCGCCTACCGGACAACGCCCGGCTCGATGTGCCGCTCGACACGAGGCCGCATCCGGGGCGGCCCCCACGCCAATGGCATAGCGAAAACCTTCCTGCCGCTACCCATGCGTGGGCTCCCACGAGCGTGTCTTTGACCACCGCGTACCGCGAAGGTCGCCTGTCGCCTCACGAGGTCGTTGAAAAGGTACTCGCCGAAGCACGGCGCCTCGCGAAGCTCACGCCGACGGTCGGACCGATCTACGACTTTGCCGACGAGGCTGCCTTTGCCGAAGCCGACGCATCAGAAGCGCGCTGGCGCGAGGGTCGTCCGCTCGGCCCGCTCGACGGCGTGCCTTGGGTCGTCAAAGAGCAAGCCGCTGTCCGCGGTTTGCCGCGCCGTTTCGGCACTGGCTTCATGCCCGCAACACCGGAGCCTCACGACAGCGCCGCAGTTGCGCGCGCACGAGCGGTCGGCGCCATCACCCTTGGCACGACGCCCATGACCGAATACGGCATGACCCCGAACGGCGCCAACGCAAACCGCGCAATGCCGCACAATCCGCACGCGCCAGGTCACTTCGCGGGCGGCTCATCAACCGGATCTGGCGTGGCCGTCGCAACCGGGCTCGTGCCTTTTGCACTCGGCGCTGACGGCGGCGGATCCATCCGCATTCCCTCCGCTTTGAATGGCATCTTCGGCATGAAACCAACGTGGGGGCGCGTCAGCCGCTCGGGCGACATTGCCACAGGCACGGTTTCACACGTTGGCCCGCTTGCTGGCAGCGTGCTCGATCTCGCCTTTGCCCTTGAAACGATAAGCGGCTACGACGGCGACGATCCACAAACCCTCGCGGCTCCGCAACGTGCACCGGGCTCGTTTGTCGAAGCCGTTGGCCGGGGCGTGCGCGGGCTCGTCATTGGCGTCGTCGAATCGGAATGGGCTCACGCTACCCCAGCAGTTGTGCGCGCTGGCAAAGCCGCGCTCGACGCGCTCGAGAAAGAAGGCGCCAAACTCGTGCCGATTCGCCTAGCACTCGCCGAATACGCAATGGCCATTGGTGTCGTCACCATCGGCCTCGAGGCACGCGCCCTTCTCCGTGCCGAGTGGCTCGAACACCGCGACGAAATGAGCGCCGATCTGCAGGTAACCTTTGCTTCGCTCGACGGCTTTAGCGCGGTCGAATACCTCGATGCATGCCGCATTCGCTCAGGCATGCGCCGCGAAATGGCCGGTGCATTCCAATCGGTCGACCTCGTTGCGCTACCATCAACGGTCGCGCCCGCGGCAAAAGTTTCGGAAGGCGACATGCGTACCGGCTTTCTCGACACGTCCGTCATCGAAGGCCTCTGTCGCTTTGCCTTTCTGGCCAACCTAACAGGCCTGCCAGCTCTTTCTGCGCCCGTTGGCATAAGCGACAATGGTTTGCCTGTTGGCCTGCAGCTTGTCGGCGACGCGTGGGACGAAGCCACCGTGCTCTCAGCAGCCGCCCACCTCGAGCGAATTGGGGCAGCCATGGTTCGCCGCCCGCGTGTCACGGCAACCATAATCTAGCCCGGCCTAATCCTTCCTCTTGATCCAGCAGCCAATCCGGTTATTGGCATTCTACAAAGATGAGTCCGCGCCATTTCCTTTCCACACTCGATTGGTCGCGCCCAGAACTCGAAAGCGTTCTTGCCGATGCTTCGCAACTCAAAGCCAATCGCGCCAATCGCGATGGGCTGGGGAGCACAGATTTTGCGGGCAAAAGCATCGCGCTCGTCTTTTTCAATCCGTCGCTCCGCACGCGCACGTCGTTCGAGGTGGGCGTATTCGAAATGGGCGGCCACGCCGTGGTGCTCGAGCCTGGCAAAGGCGCTTGGCCAATCGAGTATCGCGACGGCGTGGTGATGGACGGCGAAGCCGAAGAACACGTCGCTGAAGTGGCCCGTGTTCTGTCGCGTTATTGCAGCATCATCGCGGTTCGCGCATTCCCAAAGTTCCAGCGTTGGCAAGACGATCGCGAAGATCTCACCATCCGCCAATTCGCAAAATACGCGACGGTGCCCGTGCTCAACATGGAAACCATCACGCACCCGTGTCAAGAGCTCGCGCTCATGCTCACGCTCAAAGAAAAACTTGGCACGACCGACGGCAAGAAATTTCTTCTTACCTGGACGTACCATCCGCGTCCGCTCAACACCGCGGTCGCAAACTCGGCGCTCATCGCAGCGGCAAAATTCGGTTTCAATGTCACGCTGCTTTGCCCAACGCCCGACTACGTGCTCGACCCACGCTACATGGATGCCGCTCAGGCCTTTGCCAAAGAGCAGGGGCGCAGCATCACAATCACGCACGACATCGACGAAGCGTATTCAGACGCGCACATCGTTTATGCGAAAAGCTGGGGCGCGCTTCCTTATTTCGGCCGCTGGGAAGCCGAGAAGCCGATTCGTGATGCATACAAGCATTTCATCGTCGACGAGCGAAAAATGGCGCTCACCGACAATGGCTATTTCAGCCATTGCCTGCCCATGCGCCGAAACGTCAAAGCCACCGACGCGGTGACGAGCTCGCCGCAATCGCTCGTCATCGAAGAAGCAGAAAATCGCCTGCACGTGCAAAAAGCGATGCTTCGCCGGCTCAGCGGGCTTGGCGAGATCGATCGGGTGTCACCATGAGCGCGCTTTCGTCGAGCCAGGCGATGCACACGGCGAAAGACAGGCAAGACGTGATCGTTCGCCTTCTGGCGAACATTGGCTCGCGAAAAGAAGTCGAGCAATACCTGCGTCACTACGCAGCCGTCGACGCCCCGAAGTTCGCCGTTGTCAAGGCAAGCGGCAGCATCATCGAAAGCAGCCTCGACGCGCTCGCCTCATCGCTTTCGTTCCTTCAGAAGGTAGGTCTCGTTCCCATTGTCGTGCACGGGAACAACCTGCAACTCGATCGCGCGCTCAGAGCAGCCAACATCGAAGTCCCCATCGTCAACGGAGTGCGCACCATGACACCGGCGGCGCTCGAAGTGGCGCGCCGTGTACTTCACGACACCAACCTTCGCATCGTCGACGCTCTCGAAAGCCTCGGTACGCGGGCGCGGCCGTTCACCTCGGGTGTGCTCGACGTCAAGAAGATCGACTCACCAGAGCTCGGGCTCACCGGCGAAATCACTAACGTGCGCGACACGGCAGTCACGCAAACCGCACGGTCAGGCATTTTGCCGATCGTGGCGCCTCTCGGCGAAACCTCGAAAGGCAAGATCCTCGTGGTTCGCGCCGACGCCGTTGCCCGCGCACTCGCACTCGCATTGAAGCCACACAAAATCGTTTACTTGAATGAATCGGGTGGCCTCGTCGACGAATCGGGCTCGATTCGCTCCGCTGTAAACCTCGAGGAAGACTACGATCAGCTCTTGTCGGACGCGCGTTTTGGCTCCGAGTCACGACGCAAAATCGTCGAGATTTCCTCGCTTCTCTCGGAGCTTCCGCGCACCTCGTCGGTGTCCATCACCTCGCCGGAACATCTCGCCAAAGAGCTCTTCACCCACCGCGGGCACGGCACGCTCGTGCGCCGTGGCGAGCGCATATTGCACCACGAGGGCTGGTCCACCATCGACACCGCGCGCCTTCGCGATCTTCTCGAAGAATGCTTTGGTCGTAAGCTTGCAGGAGACTATTTCGAATCCAAGGCGCCTTATCGCGTGTATCTTGCAGATTCTTACCGCGCCACAGCCATTTTCACGCTCGAAGACGGTGTGCCGTACCTCGACAAATTTGCGGTCACGAGCGAAGCCCAAGGCGAAGGCATTGGCGGGTCGATCTGGCAGCGCATGCGCCGGGAAAACCCGAAAATGTTCTGGCGTTCGCGCGCGCAAAACCCAATCAATCCTTGGTACGTGCAAAATGCAGATGGTTTGTACAAAACCGCCAAGTGGTGGGTTTTCTGGTGCGGCATGACAGGTTTTCCCGAAATCCAAATGTCGGTAGAGCGTGCGCTCGCCATGGAAGCAACGTTCTACGACGCACCACTCTCAACGCCGCCGGCGCCGCCTGCACCTGAGCAAGCGGCATCGTCATGACCGCACTACTACTATGACCGCAGCACTAAAGGCATCCTCCACCAGCGCGCAGAAAACCCTCGGCATCGTGGGATCGCGCGGTCACGTTGGCCAGGAGCTCTTGGCGCTCATTCGCGCTCACGTTGGCTTCGACGTTCGGCTCGCAGTCTCGCAGCGCGACGGTATCACACCCGAGCAAGCGGCAAGCCATTGCCTCGACGCCTACGTGCTCGCACTACCGAATGGCGCAGCCGCACCCTACGTTGCGGCTATCAACGTTGCGCGCAAGGATAGCGTTATCGTCGACCTTAGTGCGGACTACCGCTTCGACGACAACTGGGTGTACGGGCAACCCGAGCGCCAACGCGAGGAAATCGCCGGTGCAACCCGCATTGCCAATCCGGGTTGCTATGCAACGGCAGCCGAGCTCGCACTTGGTCCGCTGGCAGATATGCTCCGCTGGACCCCGCCGAGCATCTTTGGCGTCAGCGGTTACAGCGGCGCTGGCACAACGCCTTCTGCGCGGAATGATCCAGAAGTTCTGCGCGATAACCTTCTGCCCTATTCGCTGACCACACACGTGCATGAGCGCGAGATCAGCCGCCAGCTCGGCTGCCCCGTTTTCTTGCTGCCACATGTCGCGCCGTTCTTCCGCGGTATCATGGTGACCGCATCGATGTTCTTTGAAGCACCCCAACGAAAATCAGTTCTGGAAGATCGCTACCGTGCAGCGTACGCAAACGAGCCGCTCGTCGTCCTGCAAAAGGAAGCTCCGCTCGTTCGTGACATCGCAGGCAAGCACCACGTCACAATTGGCGGTCTCGAAGTCTCGTCCGATGGCAGGCACGCGGCCATCGTGGCGACCATCGACAATCTTCTAGCGGGTGCCGCTACGCAAGCGGTGCGCAACTTGAACCTCGCGCTCGGGTACCCAGAGAATTGCGGCGTTCCCCTCCCCCACCATGCCGCGCCGCTCTGATCTTTCACGCATTCTCGTCATTGGCGCTGGCCCCATCGTCATTGGTCAAGGCTGCGAGTTCGATTATTCCGGCACGCAAGGGATCCGCGCGCTCCGCGCCGAGGGCTACGAAGTAGTCCTCGTCAACTCGAACCCGGCAACGATCATGACCGATCCGGAGCTCGCCGATCGCACATACATCGAGCCGCTCGATGTTCGCGCGCTGCGTGCGATTGTCGAACGCGAAAAGCCGAACGCCATTTTGCCAACGCTTGGCGGGCAAACCGCGTTGAACCTTGCACTCGCTCTTCATGACGATGGCACACTTCGTCGCTTCGGCGTCGAGCTGCTTGGCGCTCGCCCGAGCGCCATCCGCAAAGCGGAGGACCGCGCACTGTTCAAAGAGGCCATGGAAAAGATCGGCCTGTCGTGCCCGCGCGCCACCCTATGCCGCTCGCCCGACGAGGCCCGCGCAGCAAGCAAAAATCTTGGCTGGCCGCTCATTCTCCGCCCATCGTTCACGCTCGGCGGCACCGGCGGATCCATCGCGTACAGCGAGCACGATCTCGACGCGAAAGTCGTGCGCGCCATCGAAGCGTCGCCCACCGGTGAAGTTCTCGTCGAAGAAAGCTTGCTCGGCTACAAAGAATTCGAGCTCGAAGTCATTCGCGACAAAGTCGACAATTTCATTGTAGTATGCACGATTGAGAATCTCGATCCGCTTGGCGTGCACACGGGCGATTCGATCACGGTGGCGCCCGCCATGACTTTGACGGACAAAGAATACCAGCGCCTGCGCGACGCCGCCCGCGCGGTCATGAGCGAGATTGGCGTTGAAACGGGTGGCGCCAACGTGCAGTTTGCCGTGCGCCCGTCCGACGGCGAAGTGCGCGTCATCGAAATGAACCCGCGCGTGTCCCGATCGAGCGCCTTGGCGTCGAAGGCCACGGGCTACCCCATCGCGAAAATCGCAACCAAGCTTGCCGTGGGCTACCGTCTCGACGAGCTCAGAAATGACCTCACCGGGTCGAGCGCCGCGTTCGAGCCGGCGCTCGACTACGTGGTCGTCAAGTGGCCGCGTTTTGCGTTCGAGAAGTTTGCGGGCGCTGACCGCACGCTCGGCACGCAGATGAAAAGCGTTGGCGAAGCGATGAGCATTGGACGCACGTTCTGCGAGGCCGTGCAAAAAGCAGCATGCGCACTCGAAGTGGGCGGCGTGACAGGACTCGCTGGCAGGCTCACGGGGTTCACTAGACTGGCTGGCAAAGAAAACGGCGAAGCCGATCTCGCCGATCTTGGGCGCCCAACCGACGACCGCCTGATCCGCGTGCTGGGCGCGATGCGCGCGGGCACGAGCGATGCCGACATCGCGAAAGCCACGGCGTTCGATCCATGGTTCGTGGCCCAGTTCCGGCGGATCGTGGACACCGAACGCACGATTGCAGAAGCAGGGAAAACGGGGATTGCAGGTCTCACAGGCGAGCTCCTTGCAGAATGCAAGCGTCTTGGTTTCTCCGACGCACGCATTGGCGAGCTCGCCGGCACGAGCGAAGCCGACGTGCGGCAGCTACGCGAAAAGCTGGGCGTGCGGCCTACTTTTGCTCGCGTCGACACGTGCGCGGCCGAGATGCCCGGCACGACGCCTTACATGTACGCGACATGGGAAACCGAAAGCGAAATCGCAAAGGGAAATCGACCGAAGGTCGTTGTGCTCGGCGGGGGTCCGAACCGCATCGGCCAAGGCATCGAGTTCGACTACTGCTGTGTGCATGCGCTTTCGGCTGTGCGCGAGCTCGGCTTCGAAGCGGTGATGATCAACTCGAATCCTGAAACCGTGTCGACCGACTACGACATGGCCGACAGGCTTTACTTCGAACCCGTTACGCTCGAAACGGTTCTCGCGGTGTGCGAAGCCGAACAGCCCGAAGGCGTGCTCGTGCAGTTTGGCGGGCAAACCCCGCTCAAGCTGGCCAAAGCTCTGGAAGCCCGTGGAATCCACCTTCTTGGCACGAGCGGCGACGGCATCGATCGCGCGGAAGATCGCGGTCGGTTCGACGAAGTGCTTGCCAAGCTCGGTTTCGAGAGGCCCGAAAGTGCGGTCGCAAAGACTCGCGCGGATGTCGTGGCCGCTTCCGAGCGCATTGGTTTTCCAGTGCTCGTTCGCCCAAGCTACGTGCTCGGCGGCCGCGCGATGAAAATTGCACGCAACCATCACGAGCTTCATGCGCACCTCGAAGCCATGACAGGCAGCGACGTGGTGCGAGAAGGCGGCGGAGCGATCTTGGTCGATCGCTTCCTCGAAGACGCGGTCGAAGTGGACGTCGACTGCATTGCCGACGGCAAGCGCGTCGTCATCGGCGGTGTGCTCGAGCACCTCGAGCGCGCGGGCGTGCACTCGGGCGACTCGGCAACGATCTTGCCGCCATTTTCGCTGCGCCCCGAAATCGTCGAACGCATCGAGACCATCGTGCGCGCAATCGCTTTGGAGCTTGGCGTTGTGGGCTTGATGAACGCGCAGCTCGCAGTCAAAGACGGGCAAGTGTTCGTTCTCGAAGTCAATCCGCGTGCAAGCCGCACGGTGCCCTTCGTTTCGAAAGCCATTGGCCTGCCGCTCGCGCGCATCGCCACGAAGGTGATGCTGGGTAAATCGCTCAGCGAACTTGGCATCGAAGATCGCCCGCTTCCGCGCCACGTCGCGGCCAAGGAATGCGTTTTCCCATTCAAAAAATTGCCAGGCGCCGACACCGTGCTAGGCCCTGAAATGCGCTCCACCGGCGAGGTGATGGGCATTGGCGACACGCCGGCGCGCGCCTACAACAAGGCTCTTCGCGCGATTGGCGCCTCGCTTTCACGGCCAGCAGCGAGCTCCCGTGCACGCGAGGTGATCCTGTGTGTGACCAAGCGCGATCGCATGGTGGCCGTTGAACTTGGAAGGCGACTGCGGGCGCTTGGTTTCAACGTGGTGGCAGTGGGACATACGGCAGATGCCCTTTTGGCATCGCGCATTCCGCACGACACGGTGAACGTGGACGCAGCCCCTGCCAAACTTCGCTCGGGCGCGATTGCGCTGGCGATCGTAACCGCCGAAGGCGACGACGAAACGGAGCGCACGCGTTCGCTTCGCCATGCTGCGCTTTCGGCCGGCGTGGTGTGCTTCACCACGGCAGCTCTTGCTCGCCTTGGCTGCGCTGCGCTCGAACAAGACGACGTCGCATCAGGCGCGGTGCGATCGATTCAGGAGTGGTACGCCGCGAATTAGGGCGTGTCGCTATATGGGGCGGCCACAGGGGGCCGCCCCTACGGATGGGCGTTTGGATGGGCGTAGGGGCGCGATTCATCGCGCCCTGAATTCGGGCGCCATAAATGGCGCCCCTACGATGATGCGTTTTTTGGGTGGTAGGGGCAGACCCCCGTGTCTGCCCCCTGGGGGTTACGCCGGGACGGCAACCATGTCGTCGAGCGTGTACCGGCCCGGTGCGCGACCGGAGATCCAGAGTGCGGCTCGCAGCGCACCGTGCGCGAAAAGCTCGCGATTCGATGCGCGGTGCGTGAGCTCGAGGCGCTCGCCAGCGCCAAAAAAGAAAACCGTGTGATCGCCCACGACATCGCCGCCACGCACCGCGTGCATGCCGATTTCGTTTTGCGCACGCGGCCCAGGACGCCCCTCGCGGCCGTGCACGAAATGGCTGCCGCGTGCCTTGCGCACGACATCGCCAAGACGAATTGCCGTTCCGCTCGGTGCATCTACCTTTGCGCGATGATGCGTTTCAACGACCTCGACATCGAAGTCGTCGCCAAGAGTAAGCGCAGCTTGCTTGACCAACGTTGCCAAAACATGAACCCCAATGCTCATGTTCGGCTCCCACATCACGGCGCATTGCTTTGCCGCGTCGCTCAGCGCTGCTCGCGCAACGTCAGACAAGCCTGTTGTGCCGCTGACAAGAGCGACTTTCGCTTTCGCACAAACGCTGCAAGCTTCGACAAGCGCCTGAGGAGCCGAGAAATCGACGACAACGTTGGCGCCGTAGGTTCCGATCGATGAAATGCTCGAAACTACCGGCACACCAAGATGCCCAACGCCCGCGAGCTCGCCTGCATCGCGCCCAACATCGCCCACGCCAACGGCGCAAACAACCTTCATGCCGGCTTCTTGCGCGAGGCGAATCACAGCTCGCCCCATGCGGCCGTTCGCACCGAGAACGGCAACTCGCAACCGCGACGGACTCGTGCTGGGGTGCATGCTCATGCTGGGTCTCCTTCGTGCTTTTTGTGCTCTTCGTAGTCGATGAGAGTCTTTCTAATCTTGGCGCGTGCTGCTGGCGAAACCGTGACCAACGGCCCACGCACAACTTCCTGGATCATGCCCTTGTGAGCGAGCGCCGCCTTTGCTGGGCCAGGGCTTGCCTCGACGAACATGATTTCGTGCACGGGCATGAGCGCGAAGTGCGCGCGCCGCGCCGCGGTGAACTGGCCACCCAGCGCGAGGCGTGTGGCGTGCCGAACTTCGGCCGGGTACACGTTGGATGTAACGCTGATAACGCCGCGGGCGCCTACTGCAATCATTGGCAATGTCAGCCCGTCGTCGCCTGAAATCACGGTCATGCGATCGCCCATGGTGCGGACGATTTCTTGCGTGCGAAGCACGTTGCCTGTTGCTTCTTTCGTAGCCACGACATTTGGACAACGTTCGGCGATTTTCGCGAGCGTCGAAGCGGCAAGGTCGATGCCCGTGCGACCCGGAACATTGTAAACTACAACTGGGCATTGCACCGACCGAGCAATGGCAACGAAGTGCTCGACAAGACCTTCTTGCGTGGGCTTGTTGTAATACGGCACAACGACCATGACGGCGTCGACACCGGCGCGCTCGGCCGCCTGCGAAAGCTCGATCGACGCGCGCGTCGAGTTCGAGCCGGTGCCGGCAACGATTGTCGCTTTGCCCTTTGCAAGCTTCACGGTGCGCTCGAACAGTTCGAGCTTCTCTCGGGTGTCGAGCGCGGGGCCTTCCCCGGTTGTACCGCACGGCACAATGCCATCGACGTTCGCTTCGAGCTGCGCCAAAATAAGGCGATCGTACGCGTGCCAATCAATCGGGCCAGTCGCGTTGGCCGCGTTGTCGCAGAACGGGGTGACGATAGCGGTGAATGTTCCTTCGAAGGCAATAGCTGGCATGATGCGGCTTTACGGTTTTTGTACGGAGCTTTACCGATAGCAAGGGAAAGACCGCCCCAGCTTTCGATTTAACTTGAAAGCGAGTTAGCCCTTAACGATTGCGTCCCACTGCTCGGCGATCTGCTCTGCCGTCCACACGCTGTCGGCATCGTCTTTGAACTTGCCAGGGGTTTCGATCACTTTGAACGCATAAAGGCGCGCGCCAGCGACCGCGAGCACATGCCCGGTGCGATCACCGCACAAGTCGCTCGCGAGAAAAAGGGCTGCGGGCGCGACGTGACGCGGCGTCATCGTTTCGACCTCGTGAAACATTGGAAGGTCTTCGGTCATGCGTGTTTTGGCAATGGGGGCGAGCGCGTTGACCGTGATGCGATGCTTCTGCAACTCGATCGACATGGTGCGCGTCAGCCCGTAGATGCCGGCTTTCGCGGCGGCGTAGTTCGACTGGCCGAAGTTGCCCATCATGCCGCTTACGCTCGTCGTATTGACGATGCGCGCGCCGCCGGCGCCCGCCGCTGCCTTCTGCGCCATGACCTGTTTTACAAAGGCTTGCGAGCAGAGAAAGCTGCCTTTCAGATGCACGGCGATGACTGTATCCCACATGGATTCGTCCATTTTCATGAACGACTTGTCGCGAAGGATGCCGGCATTGTTGACGAGAATATCGACCCGCCCAAAAGCCGAAACGGCTCGCGCAACGACACCCGCTGCCCCTTGTGCCGTTGCAACCGAGTCGTAGCTCGCCACGGCTTTGCCGCCAGCCGCCACAATCTCACGCACCACGACATCAGCCGGACTTGCGGCATCATTCGGGCTGCCATCTCGGCCACCCCCGAGATCGTTGACCACGACGCGCGCCCCTTCTTGTGCGAAAAGCAGCGCGTGCGCGCGCCCGATGCCATTGCCAGCGCCCGTGATGATTGCAACCTTGCCGTCGAGCAGGCCCATAAGTCCTCCGCTTTCGATTTAAAATCGATCTGTTAGCAATTCTGAAACCTTGAGCACAGCGCCTTTGAAACCTTGAGCACAGCGTCGAAGCGGGTGCTGCGGAGCCTTGACGTCATCGTGGGGGCTTGGTACGCCGCTGAACCGCGATTCACTCTTTTCTCGCTCATCTCGCTCATGGAGGACCCCGATGTCCGTCGACATTAAATTGTTGTTCAACGAAGCTCTCCCCGCTGCGCTCCAGCACAACGCAGAAGACGCAAAGACCATCGGCGCCAAGTACCAGATTAATATCCCCGGCGAAGGTGAGTGGAACATCGACGTGTCTTCGAGCGGCCCAGTGTGCAAATCGGGCACGGGCCCGGCAGACTGCACCATCACCATTGCACCCGACGATTTCCAGAAGCTCTTCGAAAACCCTGCAAGCGGCATGCAGCTATTTTTCGCTGGCAAGCTCAAAGTTGCCGGCAATCAAATGCTTGCCATGAAGCTGCAGAAGCTTTTCTCGTACAAGCAGTAAAACGGCGTTTGGCGCGACAATATATAAACCGCTTTCAAGTTGACGCGAGTTCGAGGCGGTCGGCGAGGAGCGGACCGGAACAGCCTGCTGCGGCTTTGAGGACCGCACCGCAGCCGCCAACGACGAAATCGCGGCAAATCGAAAGCGGTTCAGAATGCAGCCTTTAAAAGGCATTAAAGTTCTCGATCTGTCGCGCCTTTTGCCGGGGCCTTTCACTTCGCTCATTCTCGCCGACCTCGGCGCGTCGGTTGACAGAGTAGAAGACACAAGCGGCGGCGATTACCTTCGGGTGGTGCCGCCGCTCGCGGATGGTGACAAGCCCACGTCGTCGATTTTCCTCGCGCTGAACCGCAACAAGCGAAGCCTTGCCATCGACCTCAAAAACCCCGATGGCAAGCTTATTTTTCGCAAAGTTGCTCTTCGATACGACATTGTGATCGAGCAGTTTCGGCCTGGTGTGCTGGCGCGTCTCGGCCTGCCGTACGAAACGCTCCAGCGTGACAACCCGCGCCTCATCGTGTGTGCGCTCACGGGCTACGGGCAAAACGGTCCATTATGTCAGCGGGCCGGGCATGATCTCAATTTTCTTGCGCGCTCGGGCGTGCTCAGCATGCAGGGGCCCGCGTCGGGCCCGCCCGAGGTGCCCGGCTTTCAGCTTGCCGATGTAGGCGCTGGATTGTTCGCGGCTTTGGGCATCATGGGCGCGCTCATGACGCGGGCGCAAACGGGTCAAGGCTCGGTGGTCGACATCGCAATGGTCGAAGCAGCCATGCCATTTGCCATGATCGGCTACGGTCAGCTCTTTGGCGGGCAGCGCTTGTCGCCTGGGAACGAGCCGCTCACCGGGGGCATCGGTCCGTACGGCACGTACGCAACGAAAGACGGCAAAGCAATGGCACTTGCCGCAGTTGAACCGAAGTTCTGGATAGCATTCTGCGAAGGCACTGGGATCGCTGCCGACATGAGCGATGGCATACCCGGTCCGCACCAGGCCAAGCTCAAAGCGAAACTCAAAGCAATTTTCGCCGAGCGAACGCAGGCCGAATGGGTGCAATTTGCAAGCATACGAGAATGCTGTCTCGAGCCGGTGCTAACGCCGGAAGAAGCACGCGCCGACGCCCACATCGAGGCGCGCGGCATGTTTTTCGACATCGATTCGCCGTGGGGGAAAATCAGTCAAATGCGCACACCCATCTCGCCGCCGTTGCCGCGCGCGCACACGCCGCCGCCAAAGCATGGCGAGCACACGAATGAAATCTTGCGCGAAGCTGGATATAGCGACGACGACATTGCCAAGTTTCGCGCATCCGGCGCCGTGCAATGATGCGCATATCGCGGATGCATCTTGGCTTGTAGGGGCCATTTATGGCGCCCAACCACGAGCCATCGGTACCATTGTCGATGCCCTGGGCGCGATGAATCGCGCCCCTACGGATGCGGTCGCCAGCGCGATCTAGATCTTGCGAAGCTCCTCGATGAATTCCGAATCGGAAATGAATCCTTTACGAAGTAAAATCGACAAAAGAGCCGCGACCACCGGCTCCCACTGAGGCTTTTCGCCAAGAACTTCTGCAGCGTCGGCACCATGCGCCGCGGCGCGCAATGCGCTCAAGAAATCGCGTGCAGTAACGTCTTCGTGTGGAGCGATGTTACCGGCCGGCTTCGATCGCGGGGGCATATTAATCGTGGTGCCATCGAGCAGCGTGAGCGCACGCACCTTGGCACCGCGACGGCGCGACGTAACCGATGGGTCGTCGGCCACGGAAGAGGACGACGGCGCGGCGCTGGGCGGCGACGAAGTCGGCTTGCTGGGCAACGAGGCGGCGCTGGGCGGCGACGAAGGCGACTTGCTAGGCGGCAACGATGTGGGCTTGCTAGGCGGCTCAGGCGGAGATGCACTCGTTAGTCTCGATCGTGCGGTCTCTGGACCTTCGGTTGGTTCCGATGGTGCTTTGGCGCGCGGCACGGGTGGCGGCTTGGAGGGCTGGCGGGTCTGGTCGGGTTCGACCGCTACTGCCACGTCGCGTGCGTCGCGTGTGCGAGCACCTGGGACTGTGACTGGAATTGCATCGGCATTGCGCTCGGTGTCCGCTTCGCCGTAGTACATACGAATCGCGCTGCGAATGTCGGAAGCCGACGCGATCATCGGCTTGGTGGGCAGCCTGGTCTGCATCGACACCTCGGCGAGCGCACCCTCGTTCGTTGGGTCATCCATCGCGACGTAAAGCGTGTCGCCCTGCCCTTTCACATGACGCACAAAAACCGGAATGATGCAGTGGCGCTCAGCCAGCGCGCGCGCAACGAGATTCAAAAGCTGGCGTGAAAAATCGATGTGCGAAAGCGACACCCACGGCACGCTAAGCTGCAAACTTAGCGTTTGCGTGAGCCGCACCTCGGTCAGCCACCCGCGCTCGATGAGAAGCTGGCCAATCTTTTTTCTTGGATCGCGCGGCTCGCGCAAAACCTCGGCGAGCTGCTCGGGTGTGATGGCATTTGCTTGCACGAGCAGCTCGCCCAAACGAACCTTTGATTGAGGCGAAGTCTCATTCTCAGAGGACGCGCTCGGATCTCCAGCCACGAGCCCATGGTAGCGGACTCACTCCACAACGGGCCTAATTTTCCACAAGCGCGTATGTGCGACATAGCTCTCGCGGTTTCAGCGAGGGTTGACTGCACGCAAGTGCGCTGGCGCGCTGGTGGCTGCGGGAAGGGGCGTATGGCCATACGGCCCTACCTCATCCATATTTTTGCTTCAACAAACCTTCGTGGCCCGACCAGTCGATATAGACAATAGCGGTGGTTGTTCGACCGCGTTATTTGGAGGGACTTCCTCATGAAAACTTTTTCTCTCGGTGGATTGCTCGTAGCTGTCGGCTGCCTTGCATCATGCGCCACGCCGTTCGGCGATGCCACGCTACCCGACGGCGGGCCAGGGCAAACCGATGCGGGAAACTCAGGCAACAAGGTCGACTCAGGCAACATCGGGTGCGGGTACGCCACTACCTTGTGCGCCGATGGTTACATATGCATCATCGACGCAGATTGCGAATCAGACATCTGCCGTATGAATGTTTGTCAAGCGCTATCATCACTCGCACACGACGGCATAAAAGATGGTGACGAAACCGATATCGATTGCGGCGGCCTTCACGCGCCAGCATGCGCCGATAGCTTGATGTGCATTGTGGCTGAGGATTGCACGAGCGGCGTTTGCACCAAAAACGTGTGCCAGGTGCCAACCCACACCGACAACGTGAGGAATGGCGATGAATCCGATATCGATTGCGGTGGAACGACAACGGGTGCGCCAAAATGTGCAATTGGGAAGATATGTAAGGTGCACGCAGACTGCACGTCGGATGGGTGTGGATACGACGGGAAGTGCGCGGCAGGTCGAAGCTGCACGCAGCACCTTGGTGGTGACACGTGCGGGGTAGGAGAAATTGGCGAGTCAGGTGCGGCTCACGAAAGCTGTTGCTTGCAGGCGCCCATTGCCGGCTCCGCGGCTCGTGTCGACAAATACCTTGTTACGGCCGGTCGTATGCGAGCGTTCATTGAACGTCTTAACGGCGATGTATTAACCTACGTGTCGGGTCTTCCGGCAAGCAGCAATTGGAACCAGAGTTGGAATGCCTTTGTGCCGTCCAATATTGACGACGCAAACACCCAGCTCGGCCCGTATTGGTCGAAGCGTTCTTGTGTGCCCGGCAACTTCGGTGGCCACACTTATTACACGCCTACGGATCCGAATGACCCGGATTCTGCATCGAGCTTCACGCAGACCGACATGGATCCGAAGGCTCTGAACTGCGTTGGTTGGCACTTGGCAAACGCATTTTGCCAGTGGGATGGCGGGCGCCTTCCGTCGCACGACGAAATCAAAAAAGTCTTTACTAATAACGTCACAACTGCCTGGCCGTGGGGCGGCACAGCGCCCACTTATGATCAGTGGAATCACCAGTATAACTACGGATACCCGGGGGCCATGCCGCCGCTCAACGCCGCCGGTAATGTGCAGGATGTTGCATGGTATATATCGCCACCAGGTCGTTTCCCTGCAGGAAACAATGCCAATGGCGTTGCCGACGCGGCGGGCAACATGCTCGTGTGGAACAGTCAGGCTGCGTACTATTTCACATGGACCGGATCGTGGGACGATCACGACGCGACGCTTGCTAATAGCTACTGGCCGGCCATAGGCGCGGAAACACCCAATGGCTACTTTGCAATAGGCTTCCGGTGCGCGCACGACTGACTACGCTTCCCGCTTTCGAGTGGCAACGGCCACATGGTGGCAGCAAGGTACTGGCAATAAAACTTGAATCACTTACCAGCGTGCGCGAGCTGTTTGCCGACGGCTCGCGCAGGGTGGTTGTAGGAATACGCCCTAAATCAAAAACAGCTCTTCGGTGCTCGACACCACCGCAGCCTTGCGAATCCACCGGTCGAGCACCTCGAGATCTGTACACGACAGAATCTTTTGCTTCTGCTCGTCGGTGACAACGAGATGTCTCGCTTCGAGAAACATCAGCACGCTCTTGGCTTCGCCTCTGACTTCGCCTTCGGCTTTGCCCCTGGCTTCGCCCTGAGCCACGTACTTACGGACAAACTCGCTTTGGTACTCGTAGGTTCCACTGTTCATGAGTGCCTCGAATGCAACGCGAGCAGCGTCGCTCATCGCATGGCGTATCAAATCCAAGCCGTGCGAGACAATAAAAAAGGGCAATCGCGAATTGCGACCGCCCTTCTCTCATTTCCTCGTGCGAACCACGTAGGGGCGCAGCGTGCTGCCCTTACCGCGCGCCGTTGGCCAGGCATGGGTACCGACGGCTGTGGGTACGGGCGTATGGCCATACGGACCTACCTCATCCTTACCTTTTTCACTTCGAAGCAACTCTTTCGCGGAGCGGTCGACTTGTACAATAGCGGCAGGTTTGCGGCCGCATTTTGAAAGGAATTTCCTATGAAAAATTATTCTTTCGCTGGATTACTCGTTGCTGTCGGCTGCCTGGCTTCGTGCGGCGGCCCGTTTGGTGATGCCCCGGGCTCGAGCGGGTCGGGTTCATCCGATGGCGGGTCGGGTCAAACCAATGGTGGCACCGGCGACGCCGACTCGGGCGGCGGGTCCGGCAAGCTCGACGGTGGGAACGTTGACCCTGGCCCCACGTTCTCGTTCGTGCAACCCCAGAACTTATGGGTGTATGTTCAGCAAGGGCAACCCGCCAGCGTTACCATCAACATCACGCGAGGCTTAACCCCCGGAACTGACATCACAATCAGAGCAACAAGTCAGCCCGATGGCGTTACCGTGGATTCGCTCACCATCCTATCCGGATCGAGCACCGGGCAGCTTACCGTCAAAGTTGGCGCGTCCGTTCCTCAAGGCGAGGTGACCGTGAAACTTCAGGGCTTGGCAGAGGGCGCAACCGTCACGGTACCCATGGATCTCCAGCTTTTCGTTATTAGCGGCAAGCCCGGCACACTCGATACCTCATTTGCATCTGGTGGCATCTATGAAGACACAACGGTAGATTATTATAGTGTAAATGCGGCCACTCCTCCGCAAAGCGATGGCAAAATCCTCGTTGGGGCGGCAACGATCTACGACTCGCTTAACTACAGCTATGCAAGCGCGGTGATTCGCTTGAACACCGATGGCGCGATCGATTCAACGCTTTCTGACCCCGCAATAAAAAGTATTAATGGGGGACTTTTCGGCGTGGCCGCATATCCAGACGGTCGTATCGTAACAATAGAAAACACGGGTGCGATAGACAGCATCAAACGCTACAAGGCCAACGGCGCCTTTGATACAACATTGTTCGCTACGACGAATTCATCACTCCCTAACAATTGGACTTCTTTTTACCTATACGCTATCGCTGTGGGGCCGGATGACAGCATTTACGCCGGCGGATGGGCTTCCATCCCCAGCAGCTCCTCCGCTGAACCCTACGCATTAATTCAAATCCCAGCCAATGGGCAGGGAAGCATGCCCATCTGCTCAGGATTTGGGGATACCAACCATCGCCAGGTCATTAACAATCTGTCTCTCCTGCCAACTGGCGCGCTTGCTTTTGCCGGTCCCAGTTATTCCTTGACCGCCGGTGAAAGCATACGTGTCGGTCGATACCCGCATCCGCCGTCTTGCGATCTCGACCCGAACTACGGAAACAACGACGAAAACAAAGGAATATGGTACTCCACGGACTGGCAATTTTTTGCCGATGCCTTTTTCGAAACCGATGGAAGCGTTGATTTGCTCGCGGGCCAATCAGGCACAAGCACCTATTCGCTTGTTCGCATCGACAACACCGGCAGCCCAGCGGCCCCCGTGTCTTTGCCGGTTGTGTGTTCTTATTGTAATGTATATGAAAATAGTTCTTTTCATGATGGCGGCAATGGCGGCATCACGCGTGCGCCCGATGGCCGCTACCTTGTTGCAGGCCAGTACAAGGACCAAGCGACAGGCAACACCTCCATGGTCGTTGCCTATTACAATTCTGATTTGACGCCCGATATGACCATGGGCAATCAAGGTGTCGTTACCATACCTATACCCATCTCCACCCCCTTGGCCAGTCCCATTTTGGGTGGTTTGCGCGCCGTGTACACGCCCGACGGCTCGCTTACCGTGGTTGTGGGCAGAATAAGCGGCAAGAACGCCGCCGGCACTGCCGTCCAGCATCTCGTCGTGGCACGCATTTGGAATTAGACCGCTTTCGATGTAGGGGCGTATGGCCATACGCCCCTACGAAATATGCATTTTGTTGCTTGTAGGGGCGCGATTCATCGCGCCCCTGGAATCGCCCAATGGTATGGATTTCAAAATGCCGCAATCGGGCGCCGTGAATTTGGGCGCCATGAATGGCGCCCCTACGGAATGCTTAGCTGTGGTGGGGTAGGCCGCATGCTTGCCCGCTCGGTGAGAGTGTGTCCACCGCGGCGGTGAGGACTGGAAGTGCCGCTCGAACAGCATTATATTGACAAGTTGATGTTGCCGTTTGATCTGCATGCTTTGGAGGCCCAGCTTCGATCTGTTCACGTTGCTGAAGTGCGCCTTCATGCCAAGCCCAAGCAGGAAACCTTCGATCAAGAAGGTGCGGCAATCGTAGAGACTTTTCGTTCTGCGATGGAAGTTCGGCGCACGTTCGATCGGATGACGCGCGAGGTTCTCCAGGTAAAAGATCTTGCCGACGCGGATCCATTCCTCGATGACGAGGCTCGTGCTTCGATGCTGCGGATCGCAGATCTCATGCGTACTTGGGCGCCTCGATGGGCATCGTTGCGCGTCCCAGAAACCGCTCCGGTAACGCAGGCATTCTCAGCGTTCTGTCGTGAGTACAACGATACGGTGACACGCCTCGTTCGCGCACTGCTCGATTGCGCGTCCGCTTTCGAGAAGCGCGTCGCCGATGAGATCGCCGAAGATGCCGAGGCTGACGACTGGACCGCCAGAAACCCTAACTGGCAGGATAACGACGAGGATCTTGTGCCGTGGGATGAAGTGTTAGCGCGCCTCTACCCCAACGAAGTCCGATCTGTCCAGTGACCTACGAAATAGCTCTCAAACGCTCGGCTGAAAAGGCACTCGAAGACATTGCGGAGCCGCAAACAATAAAAAAGGGCAGCCGCGAATTGCGACCGCCCTTCTCTCATTTCCTCACGCGAACCACGTAGGGGCGCGATTCATCGCGCCCTCGGGATCATCGGTCGGGCGCCATGAATGGCGCCCCCACCCTATACGCGCATGCTCTTGCTACGTTGGCTACGCCGGCGCGATGCAGCTACCACCGCAGCAACGGTTCCAGCAAGCAACAGCGTTGAACTGGAATTGTCGCTCGACCCAGCAGGGCCCGCGGAGCACCCACCCCCAGCAAAAACAAAACTGTTGTTTTGGCCGGTACCGCTGCAAGTGCCAATTTCAGCGTTGGTTGATGAGCAAGTTTGGCCGCTCACGCAGCCGCTGCCATCGACCCCGCGGCAGCCGGGTTGGCATACTTTGCTGGTGTCGTTACACACCTGGCCATTATTTATGCCACCGCAATCGCTGTCTTGATTGCATGGCTGGCCGGCTTGGCAAGTGCCGATGTCCGAGTTGGTTGACGAGCAAGTTTCTCCGCTTGGGCAGCCATTGCCGTTTTGGCCACGACAGCCAAGCTTGCATATTTTGCTAGTGTCGTCGCAAACATGCCCGCTGGTCGCGCTGCCGCAATCGCTGTCTGTACTGCATGGCTGGCCGGCTTGGCATGTATTTGTGTTTTCATCGCACAACTGGCCACTCGCGCAATCGGTATCGCCCACGCACTGAACGCACTCGAACGGGTGCTTCGTCGTGTTACAAATTGGCTTTTGCGGATCAGTGCACGGCGCTTCATCGCCGGTTGTGCATTGATCAATCGGTGTGTCAGTGGTTGCGCCCGCCTTGTTTTCATCGCCAGTAGTCGTGAACGTTTGTGGATTGTTCCCGTTCGCATCATCGCAAGCGATCGTTGCTTGATTGCTAATCGTGCCTGTAGCGCCTTCATTCACGGTAACTTGAAAGGTAACCGTAGCTGACGTATTCGCCCCGCCTCTCGCGTCAAAATTCGGCAAGTCCAAGGACAACGCATCGCCATTACACGTAGCATTGACAGTATCCGTAATATCGTTTCCCCCCAACATAACATTTACCGACCCATCAACGCACGTCACTTGCGGAGGCAATGAATCGGTAAGATTTACATGGGTTGCAGCGTCGTCACCGACATTCGTTAGGACAATTGTATATTTGAGAGTATCACCTGGAAGAACCGCGTTGTCAGCGTGTTGTGTGTTGTTTGCAGCAACCTTGGTCGAGCCATTGAAATCCGGCATCAATTCCGAAACCGATAGGACATAGCCTCCGAGTACAAAGCTATCAGCACCCGTTTTCACGACTAGCGACGCCTGCTGATCCCCAACACTCAACCTCGATGTCACGTCGACAACATCGATATCCATACCCGACATGCTACCTTGCGTACCGGTTAGCTGCGGCAAATCTCCGTCATTTGAAACGCCCACAGCATCGGGATTAGCACCGGCCGGAGCAGACTGCGATCGTGTTGAGTTGAAAAAATCGTCAACCGGATTTAAAGCGTTAGTTACCGGATTTTGTAAGTCATTCCCAAAATATAAGTTATCTCCGGTGATATATGCATCACCCTCCCAAGCGACCACACCGAGTTTCGCTTGAAAATTCGCGTCCGCCGGAACGACGAAGCCTTTAAGAGTAGATTGGAGACCCGGCTGACCATTCGTGGTCGTGTTACTGTTTACCGCGTCGAAAGCATCATAAAGTGCGAGATTGCGCTGAGGATCAGATTTCAACTCGTAGAACACCACCATCCACCATCCCACAAACGCATCGTCGTTAGGATTGTGAGGGAAATCACGTACATTGAATCCGCCAACGCGATATGCGCCAGACCCATACTGCTTCACAATGTCCGTTACATTCGCTCTCGTTTGGTAGGCAAATGTGTTGCGCGGATTATCGCCATACGCGGTAGTTCGCGTTGTCACCGTCGATTGCGTGTCCGGATCGGGATCTGGAATTAGTTGTACAGAAAACCCGTTATCACCAGGTCGATCGAGCGTTGCCGTCGTGCTTGCATTGTTAATAACGTCGTTGGCGTTATTGGCGTCCACAGACGCTGCAAAAAAGATCCATGCATCCGTAACCGTAGCGCCTTGGGGAAGATTAAGCACCGCTGTGCTTCGCGCTTGAGGCGCTGGGGGCACGGCGGCCGTTGGAGGCGCCGTGATGCTCATATCTGCCAGCGTTTGCCCATCATCTGGGCTGTCGCCGGCACACCAAAGAACATCAGGCGCCGATACTCCAATTGTGAGACCGTTCCCACAACCATCTACCGTACCCACGTTACCTACCAGCACGGACGTGTTGGCAGTACCTGGGCTCATACCGGCCCCCCCGCCCCTATTCCCATTTGCTGGTACTGGACGTACTGAAGGGAGACAATTCTGTCCCAACGTATTGCCGATAAGCATCATGTCGCCGCGCTGGGAGACCTGCTTCACAAGAAGAGGGTCTGCCAGCGCGGGGCCCGCGCTCGCGAGCAGGCCGAGAAGGCCTGCCCCGAGCGCTGATACAATGTGATTACTGCGCATGGTCGGTGTGGGGATGATCGCCGTGGTCAGCTGGCACTAGCTTTGGTGCCTTTTCGAGGATCTTGAATTCCACGCGGCGATTGTTTTGCCGCCCGGCATCCGTTTTGTTGTCGTCGATTGGCTTCTCTGGGCCGTAGCCGTGAGTTGTCAACCGCGCCTTATCGATGCCGCGCGCAACGAGCGCCTTTTCCACGGAGTCGGCGCGGTCCTGCGACAGCTTCATATTTAGCTTGAGCGTGCCGCGGTTGTCGGTGTGACCCTGAATTTCAATCTTCTTGATTTCAGGATGGTCTTTCATCACGCCAGCAACTTCGTCGAGCAGCGCGTCGCTGACATGCTTGATGGTTGCCTTGCCAGTGTCGAACTGCACCTGCTGCAAGATGACGATGGCTGACTCGATCACCCGAACAGCCCTTGGGCAGCCATGCTTCTTCGGGTCGGGATCGGGCGGACCCTTCTCGAATGGGCACGCGTCGACATCGTCGGTAATGCCGTCGCCGTCGGTATCGGGCGGGCAGCCATGCTTCTTCGGATCAGAGCTTGGAACGCCTTTCACGTCCGGGCATGCGTCGACATCGTCGGGAATGCCGTCGTTGTCGCGATCGGGCGGGCAGCCATGCTTCTTTGGATCAGAGCTGGCAACGCCTTTCACGTCTGGGCATGCATCGACGTCGTCGGGAATGCCGTCGCCGTCGCGATCTTTCGGAAGCGGACAACCATGCTTGGTTGGGTCGGAGCTTGGCACACCCGGCTCGTCCGGACATGCATCGACCTCATCGAGAATACCGTCGCCATCGCGGTCGGACTTGGGGCAGCCGTTCTTGGCTGGATCTTCGCTTCGCACGCCTGGCACATCAGGACATGCATCTTCGTCGTCGAAAATGCCGTCGCCGTCGCGATCGCTTCGTTGCTCGGGCGTGTAAGCGATCATGGCAACGCCGCGGAAATCAGGCGTACCAATGCCGCTCGTAAAACCTGGACCGCCGCCAATGCCTATTTCGAAATCATGAACGATGCGATAGCGAATGCCTAGCATTGCCTCGGCATTGGTATTGTGCTTGACCGAGTTTAATGTAGAAATGGCAATGTTGCCTTCGGGCCCGATTTGCCACTCGCGATGCGAACCGAGCTGCACCGCAATGCCGGCGCCGCCTTTGAACATGGTTCCTTGCGTAATGCCTTCAAGCTGCTGCTGCCTGCGGAACTCGACACCGCCAGCGATTGACCACACGACGGGGCCGCCTTCGCCGCCCAAAATCAGTTGCGGCATGCCACGCGCTTTGCCGTCGCTGACCCACGTGTTGTCGCCTCTGTCACCACTGGGCACCCAAACATAGCCACCAACCGCGAGCTGGAAGGCGTCGTGGTATTCTCCGAGAAGTCGAAGCCGCGCGCCAAGGCGCAAATCGCCCATTGAGCCGCCGCTTGGCGATGCAACCCCATTCGGGCTGTCACCACTTTGCTGCAATCCAATCGGGATCTCCGCGTTGACGGCGAGGCGATTCCAAAGTGCTAGCGACGCGTTGACATGCAAAAAAGTTTGGCTCTTTATCACGGAGCCAACTTTCGAATTGTCGCTCGTGTTCCTGAGGACCAACGGATTGTGCGCGTAGTCCCCAAGCACCATGAGGTGCAGTGTTGACGGGCCTGCTACGAACGGCGATTCAACGCCGAAGAACCGATCGCCCGCGGGTGCAGGGTCGAATCGATCGAGCATGAGCCCCTGTGCCGCCGCCGGGCGAGCCGACAGAGCAACGACGCCAATGCCAAGGAGGGTCGCGATACACTTTGTGGTTCGTTTAAGTGCCATTGCGGCGCGGCCCAAGCAAACGGCAGGCCAGCCTTGGCTACAGCCTCACTCAACGATTATTCCCGCACGAGTGCGTGAAACGAGGCAAAAAATGAGGCCCGATGTTTGCTGCGTGGACGCGACACTGCCTCGCGCGAGCGCGACAACGAGAAAAATTTTACGCGCTTTCGCACTTGCCCGGATAATTCGTGACGCGTCGGTAACATCTGAGCGGAGTCGTCGTGAATCATCCGGGCTTGCCCGATTTCAGTCGTGCGCGCACCGGAAGCCTATTGCAAAGTATCCATTGGGTGCTTCCGCGCCTATGGCCGGCCAGTAGTTATTAGCAAGCGTCGCGTCGTGATCGTCCCACGATCCGGTCCACGTGAACCAGGACGGACCGTAACTGTTCCACACGAGCATGTCGCCTGCCGCGTCGGCAACGCCATTGGCATTGCTTGCGCCGGGGAAACGCCCTGGTGGCGCTATCATCCATGCGATATCCCTCGGGTAATTGGGGTTGTTGGGTTCGGACGGCATGGCCCCCGGGTATCCGTAGTTATACTGGTGATTCCACTGATCATAAGTGGGCGCATCGTTACCCCACGGCCAGGTGGTCGTGTAGTTATTCCTAAGGACTTTTATGGTTTCGTCGTACGACGGAAGGCGCCCGCCATCCCACTGGCAAAATGCGTTTGCCAAGTGCCAGCCAACGCAGTTCAGAGCCTTCGGATCCATATCAGTCTGCGTGAGGCTCGAAGCAGAATCTGGGTCATTCGGATCCGCAGGCGTGTAATAGGTGTGACCATTAAAGTCGCCTGGCGCACAAGAACGCTTTGACCAAAACGGGCCAAGCTGGGTGTTCGCTTCGGCAATGTTGGACGGCACAAGGCTATTCCAGTTTCCTTGGTCCCACGTGCTTGCCGGCAGGCCCGACACGTACTGCAGTACATTGCCATTAAGGCGCTCAATGAACGCTCGCATACGACCGGCCGTAACAAGATATTTGTCGATATAAGCCGTGGAGCCGGCAATCGGCCTCTGCAAGCAACAGCTTTCGTGAACCGCACCTGCTTCGCCAATTTCCCCTACCCCGCACGTGTCACCACCAAGGTGCTGCGTGCAGCTTCGACCTGCCGCACACTTCCCGTCATACCCGCACCCATCCGACGTACAATCTGCGTGCACGTTGCACGCTTTCCCGGTCGCACATTTTTGCGCGCCGGTTTTCGTTCCACCGCAGTCGACATCGGATTCATCGCCGTTTTGCACGCCGTCACGGCTTGTTGCTTTCTGGCAAACCCCAGCCGTGCACACCTTGCTCGTGCAATCGGAACCTGCGACGCAATTCAAGCCATCGGCGCACGGCGGTGCAGTAGTGCCTCCGCAATCGACATCGGTTTCGTCGCCGTTTTGCACGCCATCGGTGCTTGTTGGATCTTGGCATACGCCGTCCGCGCAAACGCCGCTTTCGCACTCGTCGCCTGCCGCGCACGGGGCGTTGCACGTTGGGTCATTGGGATCATCGCACGTGGCGCCGATCTGCCCACCGTTGAGATTGGAAGAGCCCGCGTCGTGTTTGAGGGACGAGCCATTGCCGCCCGAGGAACAAGCACTCAGCAATATTGAAACGCAAATTAATGTAATCGTACGCATAATACCCTCACTGCCCCCCAACTAAACGCATACATTCGTAGAGGCGCAGCATGCTGCGCCCCTACCGCAATCAGTCGTGTGCGCACCGAATGCCTATTGCAAAGTAGCCATTGCTCTGGCTCGACACGCCCGTCCAGATGCCGTTAGCAAGCGACCTGTTGTGATCGTCCCACGATCCGGTCCACGTGAAATAGTACGGCTTGTCGCTATTCCACGGGAGCATGTTGCCCACCGCGTCGGCAACGCCATTGGCATTCGTTGCACCAGGAAAACGCCCTGGCGGCGGTATCTGCCATGCGACATCCCGCAGGCTGCCCTTGGCGTTGAACGGCTCGGGCCCCGGATATCCGTAGTTATAATAGTGACTCCAACGATCATCAGCTTTAGCCTGGTTGGGTGCATTGCCGCCCACCAACGGCCAACTGGTGCCGCTATTATTCGTGGCGATGTTTTTGAGTTCGTTGTGCGATGGAAGGCGCCCGCCATCCCACTGGCAAAATGCGTTTGCCAAGTGCCAGCCAACGCAATTCAAAGCCTTTGGATCCATATCGGTCTGCGTGAAACTCGACGCATAACTCAGGTCATTCGGATCCGGGGGTGTGTAATAGGTGTGGCCATTGAAGGAGCCCGGCGCGCAAGACTTCTTATTCCAATACGGGCCGAGCTGGGTGTTCGCGTCGTCAATATCGGACGGCACAAAGCTATTCCAGTTTTTCTGGTCCCAGTTGCTTGCCGGCAACCCCGACACGTACGCTAGTACATTGCCATTAAGACGTTCAATGAACGCTCGCATACGACCGGCCGTAACAAGGTATTTGTCGACACGAGCCGCAGAGCCAGCAATTGGCGCCTGCAAGCAACAGCTTTCGTGAACCGCACCTGCTTCGCCAATTTCCCCTACCCCGCACGTGTCACCACCAAGGTGCTGCGTGCAGCTTCGACCTGCCGCACACTTCCCGTCGTACCCGCACCCATCCGACACGCAATCTGCGTGCGCATTGCACTTTTTTCCGGTCGCACATTTTTGCGCGCCGGTTTTCGTTCCACCGCAGTCGACATCGGATTCATCGCCGTTTTGCACGCCATCGCTGCTTGTTGCTTTCTGGCAAACGCCAGCCGTGCAGACCTTGCTCGTGCAATCGGACCCTGCAACGCACTTCAAGCCATCGGCGCACGACGGTGCGGTGGTGCCGCCACAATCGACGTCGGTTTCGTCGCCGTTTTGCACGCCGTCGCGGCTTGTCGGCTCTTGGCATACGCCGTCCGCGCAAACGCCGCTTTCGCAGTCTGCGCCTACCGCGCACTCCTCTTCAACGCCGGTTTCCGTGTTGCACGTTGGGTCGTTGGGATCGTCGCAGGTGGCGCCAGTCTGCCCGCCATTGGTGGAAGAGCCATGGGTAGAAGGGCCTGCATCGTGTTTGGGGGATGAGCCGTTGCCACCCGAGGAACAAGCACTAAGCAATATCGAGACGCAAAAAAAAGTAATCGTGCGCATAAGCACCCTCGCTACACCTTCACTAAACAATTTCTATACCACTGTTACAGATCGACATAGCGCAGGGTTGAGTGCGCAACATGCTGCGCAAGTGTTACAACTGCCGCCGTCGTGCGATTGGATCGAGTTTGACCCAGAGCGTCATACAGTTCGTAGCTTAGAGCGTGTTTACCAGCCTGCTGCGCGAATCGATGCTTCGGTTGGACGCTGCGGTGCCTGCGCACGTACGAAAAGTACGCTTACGCGGGCTCCTCGCGCCCGCCCTAGCCTCAATTCGCTCGCGACGGCTGGTAAACACGCTCTTACGGGGCTTATGGGAATGTCTGAGAACGAGAAAATTATTACGCAGTCATCCGCCGGCGTGCGCCAGACTGTGCGCACATTCAAGGACAACAAAATACATGTGCCTACATATGGCGACATATATCGCAAGCAGGCTAGTGGATCGTTCGACCCCCAAGGTAGGATCGCCGTCATACCAGATACAGGCAATACAGCTCACCTGCCAAAGGCAGGGCGTAATATACAAAGAAAGGCCTTGTGCATTGGCCACGACAATTCAAGCAAGCACCACAAGGCTCTTTCGCTAACAAAACAACATCGTCAGTGTCTCGGATTCAAGGGCACCGAGCTGCCATTGATTACGCCAGCCGCACACAACCATCGCGGCCATTGCCGCCCGTGGCTGCCGTGATCTGAAATGCTGCACATTCCGAACCAGTGTCGGCAATCGCGGCCATCACGTTAGACCGCTTTGTGTTTCGCTTTACACTCCGCGGCACGGTCCGCGCCGGCATCTTTCTCGGCCCGAAGACGCCGTGCACGCACCCAACGACTTTCGGGCATCTGCTCACTGCTCACTCCTGCACGTGGCGAGTCAATGCCACGGCACTCACGCTGCCATCGCGCGAGCAGTCCACGCGCGGCGTTTTCATGGGAGTCCCAAACGCTGTCGCACGGATCGCAGGCACCATGAAGCTGCCCGGCCGTATCGAATTCTTTCGAGCTGCATGGGGGGCAAGCAGAATCGGCGGAATCGGCGGCCCCCGTTGCATCGAGCATTTCGATGCCTACGGAGCGCCCTGCCGAAGCGTTTTGCAAAATCGCACGCAGCTCGCTCACAGCAGCGATCTGGCGATCGCGCCGACTGCCTCTTGACGACGTGCGCACATCGTCGGATAGCCGGCTCTCGGCAGTGCTTCGAAAATCGAAGTTCTCGAGAATGATGGATGCGTAGGTTCGGACGAGCCGAGAAGCAAACACGCGATAGATTTCGCGACGCGCGCGCAGAGCATTGATTCGCTGCGACGCTTCCCACGACCAGAGATGGTGGTCGTGATACCGCCATGCTTCGAGCGCTTCGAAGGCCTGCTCGTCACCTGCGAAGCGTAAACCTTTCCATTTTTTTGCTAGCGCTGCGAGGCGCGATGGATGGCGCCACTCCGCGATGGAGTCGGATGCATCGTGCAGCCAATCGGGAATCGCTGCGAAGCCGGTAAGCCAGGCCTCGAGGCCTTGACGCGCCGCCGTGAAATTCTGGTCGCGAATCGAATGCAGCTCTTCAACCTTCACGAATGCGCCAACGAGCGACTCGGGCAGCACGAGCTCGCCCGAACGCCCGTCTGATCCAGCCCACGCAGCAACGCGCAGCTCGCCGCCCATCGCGCGCCAGCCGATGTCGATCGCAACCACGCTGCCCGTGCCGTTAGCCTGGTTAGCCCGCGAGCCAACGAACGAATCGTCAGGGACCTCCAAGGTGATTTCGACGCTCCACTCTTCGCGTGGACCACGGCGATGAACGCTGACCGTTGCGCGCTTGACGATCGAGCCCTCGGGCAGCGGGCGATGCATCGTCATCGGCCATTGGGCCCAAATGGGACTGCGCCCTTCCGAGCCAATGCGGAGCGAAAGAACCGTGCGCGACAGTCGCCGGCGCTCCGCACGCTCGGGCGACTGCCATGCACCTGGATCAACGGGCGCAACGCGCAATCGCGCATCGGAACCAAAGAGCACGGCGCACGGGATGCCGCGCTGGATCTGGACGCCAATACGGCCGGAGCCAAAAAACCGCAAGCACCGCGGGTTGTTGGGTAACGCGCCGTCGTAGAGCGCTGCGGCGCGCGCGCGATGATCGGCATCTTCCACAAGGAGATAGGTGCCCCAATAAACGCCACACAAGCCCCGGGCGCTACGACGAAGCGAGGCCGCACGCTCGTTGATTTCGCTCATCGCGCGCTGCACCGCGGCACTGTCGCGGATTTCGCGACGCCGCGCTCGCAGTGCATCCACGGCGCGTCGGCGCGTCTCTCTCGCTTCGCGCACGCGATGCCTTGCCGTAACTGACGCGGCCGACCTGGCTGAAGATCGAACTTCGCGGGCGGCTGCAACGGCCGTTTGCACCGACGCTTCGGCGGCTGCCACCTCTTCCTCGAGCTGGCGTAGCCCGTTATCGGTGAGCAGCGTGCGAAGTGCGCTGCGTCGGGCGCATTCGATCTCGACGAGCACGTTGCGGTATTGATTGGCACCACGCATTTGCTCGCGCACGAGCGCGCCGTTCATGGTCGGAGCCAGAAGACCATAACGATAAACACGAATCATTGGATATCCGTATCATCAACACTAAGTCCGGGGGCGTACTGCGCGCCGCGGTAATCGATGATCCACCACATGTTTTTAAATGATCCACCCATGGATTGCCGATTTCGGATTTCGTAACTCTCGCCCACGTGAGAGTCGCCCATGAGCGCGAACGTGACCAAACGTGCCGACGCGATACAGCGCAACTCAGTTGCGCTGAATTTGAAAATCCAAGGCGATGCGCACACGTCGCGCTCCGTTGAGCCCGAAGGCCGTGGCTCTCGAATAGAAGCGGAGCGTGAGCCACGGATTTCGGGCT
>Ga0123357_10000542_pt1 | contig 37042 bp, 27 predicted proteins | sample TergutEmb28metaG_FD_89873 | JGI IMG/M metagenome (GOLD analysis project Ga0123357, IMG submission 89873) | Embiratermes neotenicus P4 segment gut microbial communities from Petit-Saut dam, French Guiana - Emb289 P4 | ecosystem: Host-associated > Arthropoda: Insects > Digestive system > Gut ... | reverse complement strand
TCATTGTTTTTTTGGGAAACCCAAAAAAATATTTTGTAATTTGTGGTGGCTCTTTTCCTTTTTACCCTTTTTTTTTTCCCCCCACTCTTTTCTCCCCCCCCCCCCCCAACTCTCTCTCCCCCCTGCTCTCTTCCTCCCCCCCATATCTCATATCCTTTGATCCTACATACTATTGGCAGTTGTCAAGCATTATTAGTAACCTACAAACAACCTAGCTGATATGAGTGTTGTTGTAGACTTCATATGAGCATGATTGGTCTGATGTTCTCTGGGTGTCATCTTACTGCAGTTGTTCAAAACCTTGTTCTGCTGTGATCCTGAATTTTCCACTAGAAGAACTTCATACACTTCAGGCTACTTTTGAGTACTGTTCAACATAAAGAAATCTACCTAACCCTCTCATGTTAAAACTTTAACGTTTAGCACAACAGTATGAAATGTTTGGCACTGGATGTGGTATAGAATCATATCCATTTGCTTCTGCCTTACCACTGTGACAGTTTATTTTCCCAAGATCCGTCTTAATTCTATCCTGCCATCCCTTAGTCTGCCAAGTGGCCACTGTCACACAGGTTTTTCTGCAAACATTCTGTTTGGCCTTATTGTCTCCTACATCCATACTATGAGTTTGACTCTTTGTAGCTTCCTTGGTATCAGTAACGTTAAAAATACTCCTATGTAGGAAAATAACCATCCACTTTTGGCACATCAGGAACCTGATTTACAAGTACAGTACTGGTATTTTGATGCACACATCACCTTTCCTGGTACTTCCATGCCACTATTGTAACACATAATTCACAGAGCACTTCTCTGTAGTTATTTCATATTAATAAAATATAGATCAGAACTTTTGCCTTAGTTGGTCACATCTGGTTAACTGAAAACAAAATCAGTTCTCTTGTATAACCCATATTAATTAAAGTTGCCAGTGCATCACAGATTCAGTCATACTTACTGAAATCACTGTCTTAACTCTCATAATTAATGTTTTCTGTTACATAATTATCGCTAGTAGTGTGACATACTGGTTGTTTTTAGCAGGTTGGGACTATATAGGAGGCTTTATTTCAGATTTTTGTGTGTGATATGTTAAAAATGGTCTGTGTTCCAATATACAACTGTGTAAGTAGTCACACAGAATGATGGAACTCAAGATTAATGATACTGACCTCTGTAAATCACAAAGTCCTATATTATAAACGCCCTGATTTGTTGTGTGTTTATGTCGAAGTATAATTTGCATTCTTCCCTCAGAGCAAGTGTTCACAAGTAATAGAATTCTTCTCATGATCCTTATGTCTTTGTTAAAGGCCCTTGTAACCCTGATTTGTAGGCTATTTGAGGTAGGAGCCATTTTCTTTATTATGCATGTTCCATGTAATGTGATACTAAGTAAATCGTCTGTTTGTCTTGCTAGGGATATGAGTGATAGTCGCCATATGACTCGAACAATCACAATCCAGGAAACACAGACAGAAATGGGTTATCCCAGTGTTCCTAGTGCAGGTGCATCTTCAGCCACAAAGGAGTTGGATGACTTAATGGCATCACTGTCTGATTTCAAGGTAAGTGAGGGAATTGCATTAATCATTAACTGAGCAGTTTTGGCCTGGTATTAATGGATAAACATGACTGGGATAGCATAGTTGGTATAGTGATTTGCTATGGGCTGGACAGTCTGGGAATAAAATCCTGGCAGAGACGAGATTTTCCACACCTGTGCAGACCAGCCCCAAGGCCCACCCACCCCTTTCTAGTGCGGAGGTTATGAATGGGTTGGAGCTATACCTCTGCTTCCCCTGTATGCATGTCATGGGGTGACCTTTACCTTTACCTCTAGTAATATATAATAAGTATTGTGAGGCACACATCTAAATTTTGGTTAGGAGAGACCATACTGTACTTACAAGTTTCTGTGATTTATCTTTGTCTTTTAAGGTTAATCTAATACTACCATAATATAAGCTACACACATTTCCATCTTTGTTATTTTTTCACAGACCTTTCTTATATGATGCTGTACAGCAGGGCTGCCAACTTTCGGCCCCTGAGGAAAGTATTTGCAGCCTTTGGACACCTGAATAATTTCAGTAATACAGTTTAATAAACATAATGTAATAGGTCTACAGAACATAACAGGGCAAATTTATTAGCAGCAAAAATGTGTACAAACTGTAACTCATCACTTTTTATGACAGCACACATAACCAATATTTCTTTGTATTTTAATGAGTCCTTCTACCTTGTCATTCAAGTGTACTTTCAGTGTAACTTATTTTTCATAAATAACAGCTTTCTGGTGAATTCAATCCCCCCCTCCATTTGATATATGTATACACATGTGTGGCCCTCAGGAGAGTCTTAACAAATTTTGTGGCCCTCCTGTGCATTGAAGTTGTGTATGTCCTGTGTCATTGTTTCATTGGTACAGAATGATTAAATGAGGATGGAAGGGGTTTATTTGATATTATTGTGCATTAATTATAGACAAAACACCGTGCTGCAAGCTCATCATGCTGCATATAATCAGAAATTGCAAAACACTTCCAAAAAATAAGGCAGGAGACACTGATGTCATAAATTTTATTGTGACCTGTTGATGTGTACATGGAAAATGGAGAGCAAATTGTACACATCACACCACATGTAGCTGCTATTGACATTTAAGCATTTGTTCTACCATGGCATCAAGTCCTGTATCCTGGCATGGAAGAAATCTGTGCCAAATGTCTGTGGCCAGGAGTTGATAGTGTGCTTTTTGTCAGGGTCTTTTGCAAATTGATTGCCAGCCAGGTGATTCTGTAGGAGTCCAGAGAGTTTGAAGTCGCTCTTATAGGGAGACTGGTCCAAAACCATACATGCCATTCCCAAGTCCAGTTGGCAGTATGGGGCTGTGTGTTGCTTATCACTTTGGACCCCTTAATAACTCCTGGCTGGCAAGCAATTTACTACAGACACTGACATGAAGCAAGTTGTTACCTTCTGGCTGCAGACACTTGACGTAGATTTTGTCTGCACCACAATACAAGACTTCATGCTACGGTGGAACAGAAACCTAAATGTCACTAGAAACTATGTGGAGGTCTGATGTGTATCATCTGTTTGTTACCTGTTTGCTGTATGTACACTGAAGTCAGAATAAAGTTTTTGAACTCATTGTGTTTTTTTCCAGTTTTGTAAAACTTCCTTTTATTTTTCTTGGTATTAAATATTTATCATAATAAAAAATATTAAAATATAATTTTTCAAGTTTCATTGAGACATGTACCAATTTTTCATTAAATTAGCTGTTTTTGAGAAATGCTATAAACTTTGGTGTGCCATGCAAAGTTGGTTGTCTTGATACAAAGTATGGTAACAAACTGACCAATATGAACCCTTGTATGCATTCACTTTGTGCAAAGAACACCTTATACTATATCACTTATCTTCATGCAAGTAGTCCCATTTTTGCAGGAGTGCCAGCTCATGGTGCAGTTTTATTTTTTTCCAGTGTTTCAAAGTGTACGAACAGTGCAATAATTGCTGCATTTGTGCCATAAATTTCTCATCTTATAAATTTTCTGGGAGGCATGATGGCTATGTGCAGGAACTGATGCACTAGGTTACCAAGTTGAAATTCCTGGTGGGAATGTTGGATTTTCTTGAGGGGTGGGGTGGGGGGCTAAGTGGCACACCCACCCTCTCTAGACTGTTTAAGAACCTGAGTATCTGGGAGGTCATTTCCCTGTGGGTAAAGGATGCTGGAGCATCAGTTGTTCTGAGAACAAGGATAATTTAATGGATTCTCAGAATGCACATAGTATAAGGTTGAGGGGATACGAGCACCTGGATAGCAAAGGAATGCTTGCATATTTTTGTCCATTATATAGGACTACAGTAGTTTTCCTGTAAATCTGCCTGCTGAAATATGAATGCTTTTAGAATAAGGTTAAAGGTGGATGCTGCTGGTGGTGTACATGTGTGTACTTTAATACTTCAATAATGGGATGGACAGATCCACATTTCACCTTTTCTGTAGTGACAGTGGAATTCATTACCTTGAAGCTGAATCATTGCTATAAACGAGATTAATCACACTGAAACCAGACTGTTCTACCCTGAAAGTTATCTGTCTTCCTCTGAGTGCAATTTTGTTGATTGGTTTTTAGTTTTCAGGCAGTTTAAATTATAAACTGCTATGAAAATTTATAAATAAAGCCTCTTTTTAACAAAAAGTATCTTGGAGCAAAATTTATGTACATTTATTGAGTAGTATTTAATTATTTTCTTCACTCTAATAGTCATATTTACTGTATATGAACTCCCCCCAAAGAGTTGTAGGAACATGTGTTACTTCGGAACTGCAATAGCAGTTCTTTTAACTTGTTATTTTCAGGCTTTGCTTTCTTTAACCTGGAAAACTTTGATACTACTGCATGCTCACATTACTCTCACTAAATTTGTAACTTGGCATATAAACCCATTTTATATTGCTTAATACTGTAGCATAAAACTGCCATAGAAATAGATCTAAATATATCATTTAAATTATAATAATACAATGTGTAAATGTTGTCATGGAAAGTAATGTTCTTTTGCTCCATTAACCCTAACAAGTTTCTTTTTATGACACCCAAGTTTCTGTTCACAGATTTTGATAAAATTTGTAGTGTTATGCAGGGAAGTAAAGAGCAAACTTATTTCCAAGAGCTGGTGGCTGTCTTGGCAGAACATCATTGTGGATGTAGGAGGAGCAGGCTGTCTGTCATATATAGCAGTAGCCTGTCCTTTCTTGGCCCACATGGCTGCTGGATTCTAGAAATAGTTTGACATGGGTGGGGCCAGTGGGCTGAGGGGAAGCAGCTTTACTACACAGGCACCACAGTACTTCCTTCAGTCAGTCAGCACACAGGCAGCAAGTTTGACTAACCATCAGAACTGGTCTCTATCCTACAAGTCTCCTCATAATATAGTGCGCTTTGACAACTCTTGTCCAATTACACAGTACTAGAGCAGTGACATGACTAACCATTATAGGCTCTTTGTGACACTAAAATCATTTAAAAAATACTGCATAAGCATGTTTCCATACTTCCTGTACTTCCACTTAATACTGCAGAAAGAATTAAGACATGCATTTGTCATGTATAGTTCTCTGCCCTGCTGTAGAAATGTGTTATCTGTGAAAGGTATATTGGTTTAGTGAACCCAGAAGTTTTTCCCTGTATTTTATGACATTTTCTAATTCATGCAATGATATGTTTTTTTAATACTAAATCACTGTGCCTTATGTCAGTTTTATTGATCCTCAGTTTTATTCTGCAAATAACCCCAGCTTTCATTAATCTAACCACAATTCTGCTATGAAAGCCGTATGTACCCGTGGACTTAATGTTCTGAAATTGCATTCTTTCAACAGATGGTTTCTGTTTTATGTGGATATGTTTACATGCTTTCTTTCAGATCAATGCTAGCACCCATCAACACCAAACAGTGACAGACTCGCCTTACGCAAAGCCAAATAAGGCAACGAAGAGTTCACCAAGTCCACAACCTTCAGCAAATATCCAGTGTCAGCAGTTAACTACATCAGCAGGCTCTTCGACTGCTGGCAGTGGCAAACAGAATCAGTTGGACTCTATGCTTGGCAACCTGCAGGCAGACATGAGCCGTCAAGGTGTTAACACTACACAGAAGGGTTGCTGTAATGCCTGCGACAAGCCAATTGTTGGGCAGGTACATCCTTTTTTCTCGACAGAATGCATGATCACATTTGTAGAATGTGACAAATGTCCATTTGAAAGGCTTTAATGAAACATATGAGATGTTCTTGAAGAAGAAGCATTGACAGTTGTGAAGTAGGACTTCCTTGTGTATTAGTTTAACACTGTTAGAATTACTATTTTGTTTTAGGTGATAACAGCACTAGGTAAAACCTGGCACCCTGAACATTTTACTTGCACCCATTGCAACCAGGAGCTGGGTACACGTAACTTCTTTGAGCGTGATGGCCATCCCTATTGTGAACCTGACTACCACAACCTGTTTTCACCGCGCTGTGCCTACTGCAATGGTCCTATACTTGATGTAAGTGTATAGGAGATCTAGAGGAGGGATGGAAGTGTGAATATTTCCTTAAATTGAAAGTGTGTAATATAAAAGTATGTAACATGGTTTGTTCACAGGTTAATGTTTCTTAGAACTTTAGTATGAGTGTCACATTTTAAGTTACATAATCTATAGTCTTAAGCTTTAACCTGAAGACTGGCATGTGCAGTGAAATAAAATGGTGCATTCTATTTATTAACAACTCCAAGTTGCCAGATATTGTTTTTGCAGTTATGAATTGAAGAATGGCTTTAAAATATTGTAATTGTCAATGATGCTTGAGTTTGAAAATGTGTAAAATATAGTAATAATTCTATTCAAAGTGTGGGTTTTAAAATTACATTAATTGTTCAGAATTTAAGAGATGTGTAACTTCAGTTTACTGGAAGTTTGCAACTAAAATATCAGATGACATTTTGGCAGTTGGTATATAATCTACCTGTTAAGTAATTTATACCAGTAACAAACCTGTTCATGAGAAATGAGGAATATAGAGGACAAAAAGTAAATTTACTTGTTATGTATTAAGATTGGTGTCTGTATGTGTGTGTGTGTGTGTGTGTGTGTGTGTGTGTATGTGTGTGTGTGTGTGTGTGTGTGTGTGTAATATTTAAGTGCTATTCACTTTACCTTTCTTTCCAGAAATGTGTAACTGCACTCGAAAAAACTTGGCACACTGAACATTTTTTCTGTGCCCAGTGTGGGAAACAGTTTGGTGAGGAAGGATTCCATGAACGAGATGGCAAACCATACTGTAGGGATGATTATTTTGATATGTTTGCACCCAAGTGTGGGGGTTGTAACAGACCAATTATGGAGAATTATATCTCTGCTTTGAACAGTCAGTGGCATGCCGATTGCTTTGTTTGCAGGGTAAGTCTTGAGCACTGGTATGTAGCAGGTTTCTCTGTTGTGGATGTATGTCACTTGCATTGTTGGAATTAACCATTAAGGTAGAAGTGTATATGCAGAAGGAACTGTAAGTATTGCATTTCTGGTGGCCTTTTTCCCTGGCCTTGGCATGAAATTGCATCAGCTCAGTTGGCTGTCTCCTGGACCTGGCATGACTTCATGCCAAGAAAACATTTTTTTGGTAACAGTTGAAAAGTAGTTATATATCATTTGTTGAAATGTCCTCCATCCAAGGTTTGGAATTAAATGCTGGATGTGCCAGGAAGAGGGTGAGTTTTATTTATGGTTCTGATCTTCTGTTACAGATAAGTTATTGAACTTCTCATATAATGGCAGTCAATTTATTTTATTTTATTTTACTTTTTATATTTAGTTTTTTGAGCATGAAATACACAGTTAATTTGCAGCATGTGTAATATGACTATGTATGATTGAAGAAGTGATTGTTTTTTGTGTCTGTTCTAGTCAGCACATGGCATCTGTGTCTTAATTATAACTGGTATTGTTCTTAATGTCTACTATTTCTAAATGTAGGATTGCAAGAAGCCTGTATCTGGCAAATCCTTCTATGCCATGGAAGGGAAACCGGTATGCCCTAAATGTGTGGGTGTTGAAGAAGATGAGGAAGACTAAAACTTGAAAATTATGTAAATGAAATGGATGATTCTTGCCCCTTCCCAGTATGATGCCCTCCCCCTGCCTGCCCCCAACTCTACAGTACTGAAATAAAAAAAGTCCCTTGTTTACTTCATATGCCTGTTTTGCCCAGAGTATTATTTTGTATGAGCACAACCTTAAAATATATTTTGTTTGTTGTGTTACTTTAGTTATTTTGTTGTGTATCTTAAATTTGCAGCCAAAGTTATCTTTATATTTTTATCTCTCAGTGGATAAACAATCAGTACTTCTTTACTAAAGAAATTCTGTATGCTAGCAGAAGTTAATTTTAATAAAGTTTAAATTCCATGTATAGAAATCATTATTTGTGAATGTATTCAATAAAGAGAAAGAAAAAAGTAAAATAAAAACTAAAAAAACACATTTGTGTAAAAAGAAGCTGCATTCCACAACTTATGTGCAGTCATATAGCACAGTTGTGCTCTGACATGCCATATGTACATTCATTTGTTCATTCATTCTGCTTTCATAATAAGCTGCCTTATTAATGTATATAGATGTGCTGAAATTCAAAACTTTCTGAGCCCTTGTTCCACATTTGAATGCACTTTCATGCCCATTCAAATTTGTATATGGCACTGTAATGTTTCTTCTTTATGATTTTAAATGTAAAACTATTCACTTGTACAGTTATTCATTAGTAATTATTTTAGTCATCAGGTAGTTTCTTAAATGTACTTTTTGACCAGTGAGTATGTGTATGAATGCTTCACTGACATTTCATTGTACCTCATATAAATATCACGTGGAATGGTGTTTGCATATGTACCACAAAAGGTTAACTATATGCTTATTACCTTCCATTAACCCCTTGACTAACAGATGTTCGATGTTCGATGTTTGCGCTTAAATTGTGCTAGTATTTTGTCGTGTCATCCAACAGGTGGCAGTGACCAAAGATGGCATTTATTTATTGATGTACACTGCTATAGGGGCACGGGATGCCGCAGTTGGTTGAGGCACTGCACAAGTGGAAGGTCACGGGTTTGATTCCCAGTGGTGTCATTGAAATTTTTCATTGACTTAATTCTTCCAGCTGCATTATGGTCCTGGGGTAGATTCAGCTTCTAACAGAAATGAGTATCAGGAATATTTCCTGGGGTGGTAGAGGCAGCCAGTGCATAGGGCTGACAACCTTACCACCTTCATGTGCCAATTGTCATGAAATCTGGGGGCCTCATCCTCCTCAAACCTTCAGGTCCCATCCAGGCCTGTACAGGGATTGCTTTACTTTTGCTTTACTGTTACAAAGCAGTAGCTGTAACACTTGGCAGTATGCCATGTAAAGAAGTCTTGAGGGGTTAAGAGGTCTCTTTTGTTGCATGAAGAGATGATTGAAAGTACATATTCAAATGAATTATATGCGCTTCCTTCCATGCTAGTTTTTCACACTATATTGGTCTCATTGTTTATTTTATTGCAGATATAAATTTGTTCAATGCAAAGCCAATTCCAATACACAAATCCAGAAATTATTGGTTCCTGTATTTCATAAAATATTCAGTATAGTGGTAAATGTTTTAAATACATATTATAGACTTGAAATCTTCATTGTTTATTATACATAATTTGTATATAGGTTTCTGGAAAGAAACTGATTAAATGTAATATTTTGAGTTTCATGTGTAGCAGAGGTTGTATTGAACCAAAGTTTTTCCCCTGACAGACTTTCCATTTCTTTTAGATATCCAGTACCAAATATCATAAAAATCCATTCACCAGTTTTTGGAGATATGTGTGAAAAAAACACATGCAATATCTTCGTGCACTTTGTGCAAAACATACATGAAGGTGCTTTCCATTAAAGTAACTTGCATCCTTGTGTGTTGTGCTCCACTCTTCCACACTTTCTGTCATGTGGCCATACCTAATTATACACATTACAAGTAATCTGGGTTCTTGTCTGTTGTACTTCAATCACATATTCCATCATGACACTTGTTTTGTCATGTGGCTGTACTTGTTACAAGTAATTAGGTCCTCCTGTGGGTGTTCCCATTACCTACCTTGTTGTGACACTTGTGGTACTGTTTTATATAACGTGACAGTTATTAGTTGTGCATGTTACTAGTGATTCTGGTTGGCAGATGAAAATGTTAAAGTTGGATCCCAGCCCAGATTACAAATTGTATGGGTGAAAGGAAAGACTTACTTACATAGATTCAAAAAGTAGTTCATGAGAGTAAATGTATGTAATTGCAGGTACAGCAAGCACAGTATTTGAATAGAATTATTTCCAAACCAGTTAAATGAGATGGAAGGTGTGGGGGAACCATTATAATCTGTTTGGCTTAGGTCCAAATTGGAATCTTATTTTAGATGGTAAAAGTGGCACTAACTCAAAAACCATTTCAGACTTCCGTCATTGTTTTCTTTTCATAACATTTATTTCTGTCGTGTGGGTTTCATGCTGTGGCGATGTTTGCAGTGTTGATTCTTTTCTTAATCAACACTTTCATATAGTGCTAAATGATGAAAATATGTTGATATTAAACACATAATACACATAACTGCATGTTTAAGAAAACAGATGTCTGAAATCTGAGAAAGACTTATGTAGTTACACACTCAAACGTTTTGTACTTGTACAGATCATGAAGAAGAAAATAGCAGATGATTTATACTCTAATGTTGGTAGTGTTCAGTTTATCAAATCTGTTAAGTTGAAGTTAACGTGCCATGGAAAGTATAAATGGATACAGAAATCTTTATTAGAAAATTTCACATTAGAGGTCACTTAAGGGATGGGGGTATAGGTGGAGTAATGTTAAAATAAGTGTAAGGAAGTGGGATGTCTGGATGTGAACTGGATGGACCTCAGCCTAGGGTTCTGTGGTTGGGTTTGCATGATAGTGGTGACTGTCTGCATTCTGCAGTGTTACCTTCCCAGCTCTATTCCAATAATCCAAGCAGGTGTTTTCTGAATGTTCCCCCACTCAAACATAGTGTGCATTTCTTGTCTGTGTGTAAGCTACATTGTGAACTTCTTGGTTTCACAAACATAAATCACCCACAGTATGTGACCTGTTCAAGTGTTTCAAGGTATTTCTCTGCCAAACTTCAGTAAGCATTTCTTGTCACCATTGTTGGTGTATGTCTAGCTCACTGTATACTCATGATTTAATCAACATAAACATACAAGGTTTCTTGTGTAAGTTGTTAAGTGTAAATTGACTTACATACATATATTTATATATAATATATTTACTTACTTACTCACTCACTAACTCATTCACTCACTCCATGGAGCAGAGTCCTTGAGAAGCTAACCGGTTTGCAACTAGTCAAGAAATTCCCTGCATTTTGTGGAACCCAAAGGTTCATTACTGCATTCACAAATGCCCGCCAACTGTCCCTATCCTGAGTCAGCCTGATCCAGTCCATACCCCAGCATCCCACTTCCTGAAGATCCATCTTAACATTATCCTCCCATCTACATCTGAGTCTCCCCAGTGATCTCTTTCCTTTAGGTTTCCCCACCAAGACCCTATACATGCCTCTCCCCTCCCCCACGTGCACTACATGCCCTGCCCATCTCATTCTTCTCGATTTTATCACCCACACAATATTGAGTGAGGAGTACAGATTAAGCTTCTCACAATGTAGTTTTCTCTACTCCCCTGTTACCTCATCCCTCTTAGGCCCAATCTCCTCAACACCCTATTCTCAAACACTCTCATCTTACATTCCTCCCACAGTGTCAGCATCCAAGTTTCACACCCGTACAAAACAACCAGCACAATTATAATTCTGTATATCTTAATCTTTAAATTTTTGGATAGCAAACTGGCAGGAAAAATATTCTGCACCGAATGATGGCAAGCATTCCCTGACTTCAATCTTCTCTTAATTTCTTCCTGAATAGAATTTTGATTTGTTAAAGTTGCTCCCAAATATCTGAAATCATTCACCCTTGCAAAAATTATCTGTACTAAATATCCAGCTTATCTTTGTGCCTCTTGTGTCATACTATTTTCCTGGGCAGTTTGTTTTTGGTCACTTACAAGTTATGTTTTTCCTTTGATGTGAATTTGAACACATTATTAATAAGGGGAGAAAGTGGAAGTGATGGCAGGTACCAAGTTTAAAACTTTTAACTTCAGACTTCCCCACCCACAACTTCAGCTGACCACTTTACAAAGATATTTACCAGTTTGCCCCATATTTCATCACATTCCAGTTGACTTCTTTCCTATATATTGTGAGTGATGATAATTATGCCAATGTTGGTAACTAATGTAGTGATACTGATTTAATAATTCCATTGTAGGCATAATTGAGCAATCCCACACTTCTGCAGTTGCTAATTCACACTGTAATACTGCAAGTGTTTCTTCTTTGGGTGCTATTCTGTCTGTACGTGTATTTTATATTATCATGCATTAGCATCTTGTGTTGAATTGATATGGACCAGTATGAAAATTGTGTAACAGATTTTTGTGTAGGCTCAAAATACCAAATTTTATTTGTATTATTGGAGGTGAAGCATGCAGACAGATGTACTGCATTGGAGTGGTTTTTACTGTTGTACTACAAGATTTTGCATACATTTCAATAGTTAAGAAATTTCCTGTTGCTTTGTGGAGCATATATTCAAAGCAATCTATAAAGTTCTGCACAAGGAAAGAGTCAATGCATTATTTGTGTCCAGCCTGAGTACTTAGAATATATTGCTGTAAAATTATCTTGAAAAAATACCACAAAAATGAGAAGCTAGAAAATATGTATGAAGCATTTTTATGTTCAGATGTTAGCATCAAAACGCTGATAGTCCAGTGCACAAATAGGCACTCTGTAGAATGTTATATAAAATATTTTTGTTAAGAATGAACAGACAATGTGAACAGCAAAGTTGTTGTAACATGTAACTGTTTATGGGAGTCCAAATGCACAGAATTATTTTCATCTCCTTGCCTTTGTCTGATGTAACAGATGCCTTTTGTGTAATCATCGTGTCTAGCTGGCTTTGTACCTGAATAGTGCAAGGTCTTCCATAAATGTGGTAATAAGATTAGAAATATCATGCTGTGAAGTAACATGTTGGGTAGGTAACACATTCACAACATCCTGCTATGCACCCTTATCTTGAGCCATTTAAACCGAGTACCCACTTTTACTCCCAGATTCTTAAAAGATCCATCCTGATATTGTTTTCCCACCTATGCTTAGGTTTTGCACATGATCTGTATTCAACACTAGCTTTTTTCTTATTGATTAATCCAATAAATTATTCTGTATGTGAATGCATAAATCAAAGAAAAAAGTAATGGCTTTAAATAATCTACATGACAAGCTGTTTCTCATCCTTCCTATATTTCTGGCATGTATGTGTGTTTTGACTGAGGGTTTGCAAGGGCAGGGGTATGCAGGGAAATATTTGGAGCTAAGAGGGGGGGAAGGAACAGTAGGCTGGGTAAAGTTGCATAATGAGGAGTTTAATTTTTTGTGCTTCATGGCATATAATGTTGGGGGGGTGAAAATCATAGATGGTGACATGGGTGAAGCATGTGGCACACATGGGAGAGAAGAAGAATTTGTCCAGTGTTCTGGTTTGAAAACTTGAAGGAAAGCGATCACTTGAAAGACCTGTGCACAGATAAAAGGATAATATTAAAGGGGATCTTAATTAGGATTGGAGTGTGTCAGCTGGTTTCATCTGGCACAGCATAGGGATCAGTAGGGGGAGGGGCTCTGGAAACAGGTAATGAACCTTCAGATTTCATAAAATTTGGTGTATTTCTTGGCTAGCGGAGGACCAGTGAATACCCTCTGTGGGCAAAGTGTAGAGTTTTTTAATGTTAGGGCATGCAGGGGCAGGCCACCTATATAGGCAGACTAGGTGGCTGCCCTGGGCACCAAGTTAAGTAAGTGCCAAATCTGAGGGAAAAAATTATTTTAAAAACAGAAGGTTATAGGTGTGAAATATTTTCTTGTTAGCCAAAAGCCTGAGCCATGGGGCAAGTGCATGGTTTGGTTTGGTGCAAGTTTATAGTCTTAGAGCTGCCGTAACTGTCATGTTTGTTGTTCTTTTGCCTAGATGTAACTGTGACTTAAGTTCCAAAGCTGTCAAGTGAATTGGCTTATACTTATTCATTTTTTTACTCATTCTGCATCTTTTATTCACTTTAATCCCTGTTGGTCAGTATTGGGAGCCAGAATAGCTCAGTATATTAAGTAAGTTGTGAGATAAACAATATGGGGTTTGATTCCTGGCAGGAACAAGATCTTCCTCTTCTCCAGAACATCCCACCTAGCCTTCTGTTCAGTGGATACTGGGGATTATTTCCCCAGAGGGAAAGTGGCTGGAGCATGAGGCAGACCCTCACCTCCATCTGGTGTGATGGTTAAGAATGAGTAGATCTATACCTCTGCTTCTCCTTTATTCCTTAATGGTATACACAGGGACAGCTTTACCTTTACCTTTGGTCCATGTTGCTCACTGTATGAAATCTGTGTTTGTATGTGTTATGAAAACAGGGTACAGGAAGTCTGTGTATGTAGACCTTTTGAAAGCAGTCTTCAGGGCACAGTTTCAGTATTACACTGCTTCCTTTTGATGTGGATTACTGTTTTCTGAATTTTACTTTCCACCCTCTAGGATTGCCGCCAGCCATTCCATGGAGGATCATTTTTTGATCATGAAGGCCTGCCATACTGTGAAACACATTACCATGCAAAGAGAGGATCACTTTGTGCTGGGTGCCATAAGCCAATCACAGGTTTGTACTTGTAAATTTATAACTTACATGTACCAGTTTTTAAAGTGGGTTGCTGTAACACGTTAATGACCAGAACTCCGCTTAAATTGAGTTTTATTTCCACGAATCTTCTTCAACAACATATTCCACATTTTTAAGTATCCCATCCTGCATATACATATCCAGAATGCCAGACATATTTGTATTTGCTCTTTTGTTATAACACACCCAAAATTAAGTTCATGTGGATAATCCAATAAGCAACAGCTGAAGGGAGAAATTTTCTTTGTTAATTATGCAGTGGCTTGGAGATATGCCAAGCCTGAGTGATTATAGAACTGACACCAATAAAATGAAGATGGCGTATAAATGAAAAGTGGGAAGACCAAGGACAAGGTGACCCAGAACAGGGAAAGAGTAAAAGAGTAGACACGAAAGGGATGTTTGTAGGAGTACAGACAATTGAGAAAGCTTTGTCGTAGTGTATGGTGTCATTGGAATTTTTCATTGACGTAATCTTCTGGCCGCACTATGGCCCTGGTGTTGACTCAGCCTCTAACAGAAATGAGTACCAGGAATATTTCCTGGGGATAAAGGCGGCTGGTGTGTAGGGCTGACAACCTTACCACCTTCACGTGCCGATTGTCATGAAATCTGGGAGCCTCAACCTCCTGGAACCTTCTGGGCCTGTCCAGGCCTGTAATGGGATTGCTTTACCTTTACCTTTGTCATAGTACAACCCCCTCAGGAAATATCAGTGAATGATCATTTTGATAATCAGCTGTTCATTATTTATTATGCATCACTTTGTGCCCCTCTACTAAAACTTGTAGTTGGCATATATTAAGACATGATTTGTGATGTCCCTGCAGAAGGTTGTGTTAGTCATCTTGGCAGGCACCAAAAAGATCTATTAAGGCACTTTTCATTATTCTGTTTGTAGTGTCAGTATGTGGTGTATTTGTAGTTTCCAGACTTACCAGAAGATAACACTACTGCTGCTAGCACAAACTTCTACTACTAAGCATAGATGCAGTAGTCTGCTAAGTCATTTCCACCTTGCAGTAAGGATGTGGCATATGTGATTCCTGAGGAATGTCTTGTTAAATATAAGCATGTGTTGTTTCAGTTGTGATTTTGGAATACCTAGAAAATGGCAGACTTGAAAGTATAATGTGTGTACATCAAACTTTTCCCTAAAGTGGGGATAAATGATGCAGAAACTTTTGAAATGTTGGCAGTAGCTTTTGGAGAGCAGACAGTGTGAAGAACACAAGTTTTTGGGCAGTTTGTCAAGTTCAAAAGCTATGTGACCTCTATTGAAGATGCTCAACACATGGGACATTCATTGACAAAAAAAGTAAATGAAAGGGTGGTTTGAGTGAAGCAACTTCTTGGAAACAGTATACTCACTACCTTCAAAGTTTTGGAAATTTCATTTGGGTCATTTCAGAGAATTTTGAAAGACAATCTGAACATGTTTTATGTTGCTGCCAGATTCATACCTTGCCTGCTAAGTGAGGAGTGTACACTGGTTTGTGTGCATGTGAATTTGTGGCTAAAAGCAAAATGACTGTTGTACCAAATCCTCCCTACACACCAGGTTTAGCACTGTGTGACATATTTCTTTTCCCAAAACTGAATATGGTATTAAATGTGGGGACATTTAATGACAACTCCATGTTTTGAGCAAAACTGTAGGGCACACTTGTCACATTTCAAGCAGTTCATTTTAGAAAATGCTTTAGAATGGGTGGCATAATTGCTGACCTCGCTGTATGGAGGCCCAAGGAAACTATTTTGAAGGGTACATGGATTATATGGTAACATGCTGTTATAATGAAATAAATTCAGCCCAGAAACAAAATTATTACACTACATACTATCATATAATGTGTATGAGCACTTAAGTATTAGTGTGAATGGTCCTGACAAAGGTCATAGTTTTCAAGAGCTTGCAGTCAGTTCCCAAAATAAAACACAAAAAGCATGCACTTATTTGCTACCTGTGTATGCCAGAGCAATGGATTAGAATAAAAGTAGGTCACATGTGACTCATGGGCAAAGAAAATGTGGAGGAGATGGTAGCAGTGTTCAGTTATTTTTAGTACTACTGGCATTTATGACTGAGCCCAGTGACCATGTGGTGTAAGATGTTGGTGTGTGGCCACTTGATTGCTGGGATTATGGGTTCGAATCCCACTGGGGGCATGGATGTCTGTCTGTTGTGAGTGTTGTCTGTTGTCAGGTACAGGTCTCTGCATCAGGCTGATCACTTGTTAAGAGGAGTCCTTCCAAGTGTGGTGTGTATAATTGAATGTGATGGTGAAGCCTGCTTGGGTTTTGTTGCACCAAGGAAAAACAAATTGCCTTTGTGAAACAGATTTGGATGACAAAGCCAGTTGTGGGGTCCATAGTTTTTACTGTTTTCACTTATGGTACATACAGTTGGATATGACAAACTCAAATGGGACCAACTTTAAATTTGGTTCAACATACATTTTAACACCTTAGGAACACCAGTAAGAGTGTGGGATATGCTTCTGATATACCCATGAAATCAATTTAAGTAGTGCAAATAGCAGTTCAATAATTTAAGTACAGTATGTTTCTTGCTAAAATTTCCAACCCATGATCATCCTGTGTGGCCTGCAAGTAAATATATACATTCACTCCTTTTTGCCTAGATTATGAGTTGATTCAACAGTATTTGTTGTCTGTGCGTTTTATACATTGTTTTTTCATTGGTCAATGGGAGTCTGGCCCTGCACAGCCATAGTTGTAACTGTATAACATAGTGGTTGTTTGTTGCAGGTCGTTGTATCACAGCCATGTTCCGCAAGTTTCATCCTGAACATTTTGTTTGTGCTTTCTGCCTCAAGCAGTTAAACAAGGGGACTTTCAAGGAGCAGAATGATAAGCCATATTGCCATGGTTGCTTTGACAAGTTGTTTGGGTGAGCAGAGATCTATATACTGTTCTGGGTTTGTGGTCTTCAGGGTATTACATTTGTCACCTCTATACTGCATCACCTAATGTATATCATAATTGTTAATAACGTAACTGTAAATAAACATTTACTGACAGATGGCTGCTGAACAAATGTAAGGCCAGAATATAATACAGTGCTGTTTTCCTCTGCACAGTAAATGCTGCAGGATTTTAAAATTTGCTTTGGATGTATGCATTTATGGGAAATTGTTATATAGAGGGGTCCTCATTTGAGTGCTGATACCCATTTCCCAACATGTATGGGACCAAATTTTTTAGGAATGTGTACAAAAAAAAAAGCTTCACATCTCTGGATCTTGAATTTTCCAGGAGGAGATGCTTTAAATCCATTGTCCCCAATGTGTGGAGCCAAATTATTCAGGAGCGATATGCTAGAAACCCCACACTCCTGGGGATCATATCCATGGAGTACAAATTTTCCGTCAGCAAGGAGTTTCAATTTCACATGCATCCACTCTTTTCTCCCACTCTTTACTCCTAATTCAAGCTTCTGCACATGATTCCTGAACAGCCAGTAAAAAATTACGGCAAGAGATGAATAACCATTATAACATTGGTTGTTAATAATAATAATAATAATAATAATACAGTTCTTGATTATTAATGTGCTGGCACAGCAGCCATAATGCAAGTCATAGAGATGGCACAAAACCATTCAACAAAATACAGTAACCCACCCCACCCCCCACCACCCACCCATTTTACTTCTGTGTGGGGATTGCATAAAATTGTGGAAACAATGTAGGCCCTTGGTTGGGACTACACAGAAGTTTGTAAAATCATGGAAATGATGATGATGATGATGATGACGACAGAATTGTACACAGTTTGAAAAAATAAACAGTGCACTCTGTGCAAAGTGAGTCATGTTGTTGGCTGTAGTCTGTGTCAGATCGTCATTCATAAACTTTTCATTGCTGCCAGCATGTCAGTAATAAGTGATAAATTCGCAGTAATCGTTGAAACATCACCTGTAAATAGCAAACTTGTAACAAGTGACTTATTGTTTGTAATTTTTAAATTGGTAACTCACTGTATTCAATGTTCATGTTGCAGTTGTATATCACTGCCCAACATATTAATATGTACAAATAACAGTCTTCTGTTTCACCCACTTACAGTTGATGATAGAGGGGGGGGGGAGACAAATGGAAGCAATGTTTTTAGTCATTTACAAATATTTAACTTTCGACAGTAATAAAACTGGCTGTTAACATAATGAGCTGGCATGCCTGAGCAGTTAACGCATTTTTTGCGAATGCGTTTCATTAATGTTTCTTCATAGAATGTGCTGTACACACCACACTGGTCCTCACTAACCCATGTTTACATTATGTCTTATGCTTGTAAATTTCCCACGTAAAGGGGATTTGCTGTAAGTGGCATTTTAATGGTCACAGTTGACCACAGATAAGGAGGACCCCTTGTACAGTTGTATCATTTCATCTGATTATGTTATTAAATGGAAGAATGTCTTGAAGCTTGTGATTTAGTTGCTTATGCATAGAGAGATGTGGTTCACCTTACACTTGGCAAGAATTCGCCTATTTACTTGTGGCTTAATAGATTATTCATATTATTTTGCATTCATACTGTTCAAGCTTTCATGATGTTTAACTAATTTCTTGTATCATTACATTGTACTGTGGTGTGGAGATATGCTGTTATTTCAGAGAAGTTAGTGGTACCCATTTTCAGGGTTGTGTTGTTAATAATTATTTGTTTATTTTGTAATTAACATGCTAAAATTTGTTGTGAGAAGTCACCATGATGATTGTTCTTTTGTTTTAACATTTGACATCATGTATCTGTATCTGGAATATTCATAGTCAGGGGGCAATTACATGTTTATTAAGTCACTGGTGGCCATATTTAAATTACTGGGCTCTGGGATAGTAGAAAATTCTATATTTTGATTGGTAGATGTAAAGATAAATGAGTAAACATATTGAAGCTAAAGCTTCTGGAGGGAACTCCATCAGCAACATGAAAAGGTGATCTGTTATTCATGGGATCCCAGAGGCAAAACAGTGGTTTAAATAGTATCATTAGATATATCATCCACTTCACTCTGATGTGAGAGTTCAGATTTGCCCATGACAGGGCATACTAGCCCGTTACAGTACAGCATACAAGTATTGATCAGCTAAACATAAAATTGAAGGTATATTACAGTGGCACAGAGGTCTTCTACATGCAGTCCAGGCCCAGTGAGTCCTGCTGATTTGTTTTGTGCTGCCTTTAACGTGATCTTATACTAATTATAGAGTGTGACCCAGCACAGCATCAGAGAATTTTTTTGAGGTAAAGAATTAAATTTTTTTTATTGTGGGCTATACAGGCTCAAACGAGTTTGCTATCCCTGGATCATAACATACAATACACATCAGAAAATATGTAACAGTAAAATAAAGTTTGTTGTTGAATAATAGGTGTGTGTGTGTGTGTGTGTATATATCATTTTTTTTTTTTTAATGTCAAGTATGGCATGTTCTTAATTTTAAACAAAGGATTCAACCTGTTTATGGCTTAAATGACTTGTGGCCATCTTTCATTTTCAAAATTATTTGTTTGGCCCATGTATGATTTGAGTTTGAGACCTATGGTTTAGTGCTATTACAGTCTTTAAGTCTCATTACTTAAAATATACAATGTGAGTGTGCATGTATTATCAGTTGTCAGCACTGACAGTCCAGCATAGAAACGTACATTACATTCCATATATTGTAAGACATCTTTAAAATATTCTTTGTTTGTAATACACAATGCAGTACGTGGTGATGGTGACATACCATGTATATGTGCTCCAGTAAGACCTGAACACATTAAGTAATGATCATGAGAGTTAGCATGTCTTTCAGTTTAATCAGTTGGGATTTATGATTAATGTATGTTTCTGGTGACACTGTTCTGTTCTGTGTTTTACCTTACATGCAAGTGTCATGGAAAGCAATTTTGTTGATGTGATGGCGTAAGTTCTTAAAATGGTGATCACTTGAACAGTACTTGGCATGCCGTGCATTAAGAGTCATTAATTTTAAACATGTAGTGGTTTTCCTCAGTACCTCCTGTCACATGCCAAGATATTAGCATAAATGTGAGCAATTAAAGCTATATGATACTACATTTGATGTATGGAATGTGTTGACATAAACATTTTACAAGATGAAATCCATTGTTACATCTTCCAGTATAAGAACAATTCTACCATTGGTGTGCAGTAGGTGTGTGAAAAAGAAGCCAGCCTGTTTTTTTACAAGAAGCTGCTCCTAGGTATTAGAGAGATCAATCACTCATGGTTTGGGTAACAGGTTTTTATCAATCGCATTAGATACTAAAGTCAGTACAAAGAATCCTTGCTATGAATATACCTTTGTGGTGTGTATTAGTTTTATGTATGTTGTATAGAAAACAGCTTAACAAGCTTCATTAACATGACCTCCTCACTCATAAGTTAGCTAGTACCACAAACCTATAACATAATCTGTTCACCTATAAGTTGGGCACTATCATGAACCTCTGCTGGCAGCCAGTCATATGATTAACCATGCTATCTATTAATAGCCTTTTTAGTGGCCTACAGTAAATTTGCTACATCTGTAGATGTTGTATAGTTACAGTATATAGTAAAATGTTGTTAATGTGTAAGAAGTATTTTGCCTGCTTGTGTCATTGGTGCCAAAAATATGACCTCAGATTTTTTTCCTGCTAGTTTAAATGGAAATTATAACTTTGCAGTGTGGATAACACTGATCACATTGTTGCTTTAAGTTATGTTGTTGGTAATTGGAATCTGTGAAGGCCATTTTTAAGTAATACATAAAGTGCCAGTCATGAGAACTTTCCTGAATGTATTCAGCAGGAAATCTTGAAGGACACGTATTTCATTGAGGTCACTGACTATATCCATTTTGGTGGTGTTTATGTCTAGGTGTAGAGTTTGCTTTAGAAACAAAATTTAGTTTAGATGTAATGGAATGAATTTTTGAAATGGCAGTACCTTTTCCTTGGGATCAGTATCTTGTTGTGTCTGCATTATCATTTATCTTAAAAACTGTTTGGCACATTATGTCACATTACCCCTCATGCGATGTGATGCTCAAAGTGACAAACATCAGGCATAGGTGATGGCATTTAATGGCCTTCCTAATGCAGTTCCCTCATTTAAACTCCAGTTTGCTGCACATCACACTGGGCATGTAGTTTAGCACCGAAAGCCTAAGGTATTGACAGTTTTATGTACTGCATTATAGATAATAGGGAGCACATGGTGGTGCAGTTTCTTGCGGCACTGCGCTATATGCCAGAAGGTAGTGGGTTCGATTCCTGATGGTGTCAGGAATTTGTCATTGCCTCAGTACTTCTGGCTGCACTATGGCCCTGGGGTCAACTCAGCCTCTAACAGAAATGAGTACCAGGAATATTTCCTAGGGAGTAAAGACAGCTGGTGCATAGGGCCTACAAGTTTACCACATTCCTGTGCCAATTGTCAGGAAATATGAGAGCTTCAGCCTCCTGGAACCCCAAGGGCCTGTCCAGGGATTGCTTTACCTTTATGTGGGGAAATGAGACCTGATACAATAGGTAATAAGCCCAACAATTTTATCAATTTAACGTATCTGTTGTCTGTAATTTTATTCACATATAAAACTAAATTAAAGAATCCATGATACTTCATTTAAAAGAGGAAACTTAGATTTGTGACTTATGTACTTCATAATTCAACTTAACACTTTAACTCAACTGTCAAAAGCAAGTTGAAAGCTCCGTGTGAAAATAAATGAACTCACAGCAACACAGAAATGCTCTTTTGTTGCCAGTGTTACATATCAATTTGTCATTTAAAATGACAGTTCTTAGGATTCTTGGTACTCAGACTGTTCCCTCTCCTTTTTTTTTTTTTTTTTAAACATAGTAAAGAATGTGCCAGTTGTGTATATTTCACACATTCAGGAGTATTTGTTACATATGGATAAATTACTGTAGTTAATTTTAAATACAGTATAACAAAGTACTTTATGATGTCTACCTTTATTCATAGGCGTGTGGAATTGTGTATTGTGTAACTTCAGGCGTAGGTTAACTACCTACCTCAATTCCGTGATGTATGAAGACACATTTTTATGTTTTTGTGCTGCCATTTGTTTTGTGTTATTGTAATACTAATACCAATACTATGAATAAGTTTATGCAGGGTTATTACAAATGAAGTATATGCCTTTGAGACATTACTATGAAACAACTAATTGTCTCGTAGAGAGTGTGTCATTGGCATTGAAACATAACTCATAGTTTCTTTTCTAGTTGGCAGGTGATTTATTCTAAGAAGACATCGTGTGCCACTTCTGACAGAATATAAAAGTGCTTGGAAGATTTAAGGGCCATGGAAGCCCCAAACCATGGTCCCCAGGTCCCCAAATCTAAACTGTCTGCAGTTTGTTTGTGGGATTCTGTTTAAAATCATGTCTGTGCCTTACCCAGTACATGTCATATCTTAGGGCCCACAATTAACCAAGGTATTACATCAGTTGTATAAGAGTCTTTACAGAAAGTTTGACATGAAGTCCTGCATCAGTTTCAATACTGCCAGAATTAGGACTGGAGCAAATATTTAGCATTTATAGAGTTACATTTATTTTGTCTTTACTGTTCCCATTAATACTAATATAACGTTTATAAGACTCTATTGATTCACAGTAATTTTTTAAATAAAATCATGTACTTAATTTGTAACAAGTCTGTGAGGTGAAGATAATGTACAAAATAACTATGCCGTGACCAGAGTGTCCTCATTACTGACAAATAATAAACACTACCTTGACGAATGAAATGAGGAGGATTTCTGAATTAGACAATATAACATGAAATTAGTTACACACTAATATAAGGAATGTCAGTGTCCACAGAACACAGATGTATTATGCAGCACCAGTTATATCCAGTTGATGAATTACGTATTGTGCTGAATCCCTTGCAACCTTCTTTAAGTGACACACTTCCATAGCCTTGAAAACCTGCTGAAAGAACAAAGGAGGATATAAGTATTGGGAAAGCTCGAGTCAGATCTGTGCTCGACCTCTTTGGTTATTTTGTGCCCATGTCAGTCTTCTTAGGGCTGTAAAAGAAGTACAAAACTGCAAAGTGGTGTTTGGTTATGAAGGAATTTTCCATGGAGTATGTGAACTTTGTGCTTAAGTGCCAATATATTTTTCAGTTTGATGTAAAACATATTACTATGTAAAGGATATAATGAATGTACTTACTGTTTTATGTTAGTATGAAAAATATAGTGCCATGATTTTAACCTGTATCATCCTAAGAGATCATATGCTAGTCTTTAAAATGTATTGGCAAATGGCCAGCATGATCTCTGTGTGTGTTTACTTGGTAACAGTTTAAATGTCCACACTATGCCAGAAAATCTCAGGCTGTCGAGATATGCAATTGGCATTTAAATCCATCACCGAAAGGTTAACCTTAGGCGCTAATCACTTTGTGTTCGGTCACCTATGCTGTATGTCAAGCACATGTGCCAGCTGTTTCCTACTCTTCTTATTGGAAAGGTTCCAATTTCTCTGTGACTTAGCAATCACTATGTGGATTTTGGTACAATAAGTTCACCAAAGATAGTTGTTGCATGAAGTGCCATTGTAAATTCAGATGACTATATTGGATGTGCCAGTTCCACACAGGAAAACAATTTACAAATCAGTGCAAACATTTCAAGCAACAGGTTCTATTCTAGACAGTAACATAACAAGCAAGAGACATGTGCTGAGGAAACACTGGGCAAAATTGGTGCCTGACTGGAGACATTTCCAAGAAAGTCTTTGATGTGAATTGCACAATACGTGGGTGTGTTTGCATCATTACATCAAAACCGCTGCATAAGACAAGTGTGGTTTGCACACTGCAATACATACCATGACACAGAACTGAATTTTGTTAACTGGTACCATCATGTGGTGCATGCTGTAGAAGTGCATCCCATGTTAATTAATGAAGTGTTATTACATGATAAGGTTTGTATATAATGTGTTATATGAGTGCAGCTAGGATTATTAGTCCCATTTCTTACTGAGACCATAAATATGTACCAATTTTGTTTGTAGAGGTTTACTAGGTAAAACAGAGAGTGCATGCTTCCATGTAATCTGACAATTAAGTATGGTATTGGAAGACCTACATGAACTTCTGTGCTTATTTTGACAGAATATCTCCAAAATTTGTCTGACAAATATTTTATATGAAGCTGTTTGAATTATTTGTGCTTTTTCACATGATGAACCACAATGGTTTGCAGAGGATTCATCGTCTGAAGAATTATATTTGTTTAGCTGGATGTGAAAATGACATTCGTATGTGTTCGCAGTATACAGACCCCCCTTCATCCATATGGTGTATTTACGATGGTGATCACATACATATATATAATCTTCTACAATACAGATTCTAATATAATTTCATATTAAAATGTTGCAACACATGTATATGAAGCATCATGTCATCTGATGCTGGCCAATAGGATAAAAGTTCAAACAGGATCCCCCCCCCCAAAGTTAGCAGAATGTGAGGTGGTTTCATTTGCCCTGCCATTGTCTTGAATGCTGTTACTCTTTGTTTCTGCTTGTTTTTTGATGAAATGACAACATGAAGGTGTATTATTAGTCCCAACTTATTTTCTCTCTATGATAACTTTTTTTTGAAGGAAACAAGACAGTATGTCACTCATCAAGGAAGAGTATTTTACCTGCTTTGGAACTAAACTTTGGGGTCGTGACAAACCATGGGCTCCATACACAGCATGTCACTGTTGTGTTCCATTGTTGAGCCAACATGGTATGGTGTGGCTTGAATCTAGAAGCCTATCCCATTACCATCGTGGCTGCCACATCCCGTATAGATTCTTCTACAGTACAATTAAAACTACGTCTCCATGTTGAGATGCTAGCTATTAACTGCCTGACCTCTGGCACATCATTAAGAATAGTCATATTCAAGATTGCATAAAGGGTAGTACCAAAGACATACACCTGCTAAAACATACAAAATGAAATAATGATCCTAGTGAGTGATTTGTTCTTCTGAAAAATTCTGTAGAGGTCCATGCTCCAAGCTGCTTTCTGTGGCATCCCATGTTTATTGGTACAGAAACTGTGTGCAGAAGTTTGTTCCATACTTATCCCACAAAGGTTAATTTGCCATTTACAGTGGTACGTACTGTTTGATAAGTAATTAGCTGAGTGACTGGAGGTTTTCTGCCAAGGTGCCCAACAAGAGACTGAAAGGCATTTTTCTTCGAAATGGCAATAGAAATGCTTTTGTTTAGGTTGTTCACCTTAGACACATGAGAATCTTAAAAACTTCTTGAATGAAAGTATATGTAATTACTGCCATCTGCATCTCATACACATTTTATTAAAACTTCTTGCAGAATTTGGTATACATGTTTTTGCTATACAGATGTGCTAACAGTAGTAATTCATAAGTTGTGGTAAGTATACTTTAACTGTAGTTATCAGCATGATGGGACACTTCATTTCAGGACTCAAACATATTTCTTAGAAGTTACAAGGTACTGTTGTAGATACTTCAAAATAAGTGTGGTACTTAGTCAGCTGTCTGGTTATATAAAAATGCTGCATTATTAAATGTGAAAAGTGGAAGTGACTTTAATTCTGTTAGTTAATGTTTAATATATATGTGTATTAAAGGAAGCCATGGACTATAAGTTAATGCTTTTTAAAGATGATATCTGTACATTTTAACATATGTGTTGTCAGATGATTTAATGTAAAGTGTGCAAGTATAAAAAATGGTGTAAACTTTGATGTACCCATCAAACAGCAGCACAGATAGGGTATGTACAGAGTACAGTGAACCTTTTGTCAGCTGTTACGATTTGGAGGTAACAGCTGTTTAGAAATTAAGACTTTCGCTGGCCTTTGTTAATAATGTAAAAGTCTTCAGAGTAAGGAATCACTGGACTCAAGAAAATTATATATTGGGCTAGGATTCAGAGTCTGTAATGTTATTAAAAGTATGCTACACATCACTGTAAAAAATATTCACAGTTGAAAGGAGGGCTGCTGCTAAGAAATACCACAATTACAATAATAATTTAAAAGAAGTATTAACACTAAGCAGAATGTCAACCACCACACAAAAGTTTTTTTCATTGTTTGACATGGTTTATGTTCACCATTTATTTTGGATTTTGGCTAATTTTTGCCACTGTTGCTAGTGGTTGGTAATGAACTTCATAACACAAAAAGAGAACACAGGACACTTTGACCAAGGTTGCACAGTGAACAAAATAATTATGTCTTTGCACCACTGATTTCAACAATGATAGATCTTATTTTGTATTAACATTTTTACACATATAACAGCTTATTTACTCCATAACTATGGTTATGAAATATCTGGTACTATAAGAGTATATACATTATCAGTCTTTGGGGAGTTTGGTGCTTTTTATGTAATTGTATAGGTGACAGTCAGTCAGTCAGTCAGTTTGAAGATCTGTTAAACTTATTTCAACAAGGAAAAGTTCTTTGAATGGTAACACTGAATTGGGAGTAATTTCTATTACCTGTATAAAGATAATAGCAGATATGCTTTGGTGTTTAAACAAATACAGTTTTCAGTAATGAAAAGTGTGATTTGTTATTATGTTTGATCCATACCTTAGTACAGGGTTGCTGAACCTGTAGCTCGTGTGAAAAATGTTGCTAATGGCACAGTATTATTTTGCCTGCATATACATTAAAAATGAGAAATTGCCTATTACTTTTTACTGGCAGAGCCAACACAAAATAACGCAACAATTCTCACATCTCTTTATTTAAGGAGATAGGATTACCTTACTAATTCATTTTGTAAAAAATTTGCTAAGAATAGTGACATTGTAGCCAAGGTTGTGAATTGCATTTTTTTTTTCTTTTACAAAATTTGCGTATTAACTACTGAGGTAGTTGTTTTGTTATTACACATTATTAATAGAAAACACTGGTAAAATTACACATTTACTTTAAAATTATTAATGTTGAGTGAGAACAGTCACCATACATTCCAAAAACTGCATTATAATTACATACAATGTGTGGGAAACCTACATATTGTGCCCTTTCTCAGCCATCTTTTTTGAATGCCTCCCTGAAGCTGGCTGAGAAAGAGTGAAACATATAGGTTTACCACTCACTGTTTATCACTGTATCTAATTATAGTGCAGTTGTGGGTGTAAGTATGGTGATATGTACACTTATTCATTCTTGATCCTATGTATGCAATTTCATGTTGCCCACATGCAGACCAAATTTTGCCAAGTTGCCTGCACCACATAACACGTTGAGCAGGCCCACCATAATACGAATATTTAAATTGTCAAAAAAGATGTGCTTTTTTTTTCATATAGTAATTACAGTGCAACGTATTATGTTTAACTGAAAGTGGTGTTAATACATAATTAAGAAAGGCAAAAAACATTTTAACACTAACAGAAATCTGGAGTTTCACTTTTAAGTTTTGTTTATTAGTCACCTCTGTAAGTAATGCATGGTGTTAGATTTTATAGAACAACTCTAGTAGTGATGTAAAAGATGGTGACATGGTTCCTGTCCATCTCACATGTAGGGCAGAGTTTCATAATATTTCCTTCCCATATACCTCTGAAGCTGAAGGAACAATGTTGTATATTCTTGTGCGCACTGTTACAAATGGGTTTGAAGGCACGGAAGAGTAAAGTACAGCAACTGTACAATATATTCACAGCTATGACAATTGAATGAAAGGAAGAACAAATGGAAATTGCACTGGCAAGAAATCATTAAAATTTTGGTGTTAAAAAGAACGAGTGGTATTGGGTGACTTAAATAGCATATTCCCAGAGACACAAAGGCTAAAGTGCCTCATCAAATTAAATAAGTAATGTCTCAAAATTGCCAACCTGGGGACCTTATAGGCTAAGGGTAATTCACTGGTCTGCCACCCTGCAAGACTGTGATTCAATACCAAACAGGTCTACTCCACAAAAACCCTCAAACCTGTTCAAGTAAAAAATTATAGTATTTGTAAGCAAGACTGCTGTTACACTTGAAAATGAGAAACAATGTCCATGTTGAGCAGGCAGCTCCATGGTACCAGAAAAACACACTTCCTCAGTTTCTAAGACACAACCTATGGGATATATATGTGTACAAAAGTCCATGTTCTATTACTTTTCTACATCTCTTTGTGGCTTTTCAGTAAGGATATAAATCTGAGGGCATAAGAGAATGAAGTGTTCAGTACAGTATCTGGGTGCAGGACAGTGAGACCAAGTATGAAGAAACTTAAAACAGTCCTGATCAGTCAGAATCATTCAAAATATACTGAGGCTTCAATGTCAATTTCTCAAAGAGTTCGTCAGAATTTCTTCATATATACCAGCAAGCACTACATAAAGCAGTGTTTTGGACGTGAGGTTTTCACAGCACTGAACATTTGGATTGTGGTCCTGTGGATTACAAAACCATTCTTATTGATGGTTACCAACACTTCAGACAAACCTCCTGCTTGTATCTTCAGGGTAGAGGTTGAAAGTCCTCAAGAACACTGGTAACAACTTCCAAGACTACATCGTACTTTTTAACCAACAGACCACAATCTTTAAATTTAAAACAGTGCTAAATGTCCCAATTGTCTACAGATGTAATAATCAAGTAAAGTGGACAAACATAAAAGCAAATACAATTCTATACAATGCTGACAGTGGTGTATTACACCAATAATATTAGCTTCATGGACTTTAGCCATAATCTGGTATTATACCTTTATTACTTTTTAAAACAACAGACAGTGGACAATGACCATGAAGCTATTGATATTAAATAAAAGCAAATGTCAAGACACGTAAGGTACAGACATGCAGTATGCTATTAACAGTACTGTGCAGGAAGTCACTTCGGTGTCATAGATGCCTTTGAACAGAAGGAAGTCCTGGAATTTGGAGTGACATACAAAGAATTGATTGCAAAGGAGGTATCAAGTTTTAGATAAGTGGTAAGGAATTGTGGTGAAGACTATGACAAGTTACTTCATCCCCCACTTCACATTCTTCAAATAAGAAAGTCTCAATTCATAAATTTATTTATTCACATCCATCTCCTCTGTATAAAAGTACAGTCCAATTTGGAGATACTGTCTCAGCAATAATTAATTCACAATTCATTTCTTTAGCCTGACAGTCACAATATAATGAAGTGAAGCTGTTACAGCAGGATTGGTCAAATTATTCAGAATTCAAAGTAAATGTTTGATTTTCGGGGGTACAGTTACACATGTAAGTACCGAACTACAAAGGTGTAACAGGTAAGGCTCCTTGCATTTTTAAACTAAACAGAAAAATGACCACACACACTCCAACTACATGACCCCTGGACAGAGTCCGCTGCCCCCTATAGCTGTTTTTGGTGGTGACAAAAACAACTCTCCTGCTAAGGAATTGATCCCAAATCTGAGGGATTGTTATGACATAAATCAGGATGACCATGCCACAGTGCTACACAGTGTATCTTTATGTGGCTTACTGTGGAAAAGGAAATGTCTATACCAGGCCAGTCTTACAAGTGTTCCTTCACTGCATCAGTGGTGTAATGTCATGCATGCCTACTGTCTCGCACACAAAAGTGCACCGATGTCACAGGCATTTTCTGTGGAGGAAAATTTATTTTCAATACTTATGCAAAGCAGGTCATGGGTGAGAGGAGTTGGAAACTGGGGCATTCTGAACCTCCAGATTTTAATATGTGCAATTATTATTATGATTGTGTGTATGAGACAATGATATATTCTGTGTAAACAACCAACATTCCTTCCAAACAATGAAAGAACATTGAAAGAGAAACTGCCAACATTTGAAGACAAGGTCCATTGTTCATTTTGTCAAGAACTATTTTCTGAAGGTACAAGGCCTGCTTTGCAACTGGTCAGCACTCTGAGATTCTTCTATGAAACAAGGCAAGTTCCAGGGAAACAGCAGATTCAAATTCCGAGTAGATGCAGGCTTTGTATGTGATAAAAGCTCCTGTGACAACTGCCATGTTGACAGGAAAGATTAAAAATACACCCCATACAAAGTAATCTTCCCATTTTTGTGGTTCTTATTACCAGCAGATACAATTATATAAGTGACTACATTAAAGTAGGAAACAAATGGGTAAAACTTTCATTCCATATGTTTACAAGCTCATCTCCTGAAATTTCACTTTGAGGGGAATCCAGGGATTCATATCCACAGTCCGAGAGAGGTGGTTCGACTTTCACAGACTCTGTGTCATACAGATGAGGGGAACACGGTGCTGAAGACAAGCTGTCTACTGTTCTAAAACTACATGGTGAAACTGGATTTTCTATAGGTTCATTTTTGCATGGCACAGTGCAAAGTACTGAAGTTGGTACTGACAGAGTCTCACTAGTTACCACCTCCTGAACTGCATCCTCAACACATACATCCTCTTGAGGGATTACTATTGTTATAGTATGAGTTAATTCATCATACATGCCAAACACTGATTCTGGTGAAGTATCACAAGTGTCTTTTTGGTTTGGTAAAAGGTACGGAGAAGAGTCTCGAATGTCTGGAATGCATAAAGAAGTGGCCTTGCCCTGTTCTGTAAATTTTAAAGAAGCAGTACTTGTAATCAGTTCTCTATTGGTTTCCATGTCTTCTGGTGACGACCCCACCACTTTATAACAGCTGCTCTTTCCTTGGAATCCATAAGTTCCAACCTGAAAATAGTACACTAATAAGAACACTTGGACACAGGGAAATTCAGGGAATCCAAATGTTTTCAGGTTCTATGTACTGCTAAGTTTCAATAAATCCACGTAGCTTTGCTTTGTTCCTAAACAAATTCATAAAATTGCTTCCAAAAACCTAGGGATCAACACTGAAACAATCCAGCTGCTTCACATAGGTATGAAATGTTACATCACCCTGTGAGAACATAAATTCCTCATAGACTTGCTGGTTGCATAATAAGATGTGAATCAGCACCAGCAGTGGTCTGTATCATTTTCTGAGTCATAGCCTTCACACCCAGGGGCCTTATCTACCATGGAATCTCCAGAGCTACCAGATATTATGACAGTTGACTCTGGTGTATCATCTGTCATTGAAAAAATATCCTTCCCTCACTGTCACAGTTTGGAAATGAAGACATTACAAACTGCGAATTTCTAGGTTTCTAGGCTCTACTCATCATCTCATATTTGAAAAAAGGGCACCTGGCCACTGACTGACTACCTCTGTCAATGTGGCACATTCCAGTGACATTTAAGACTGTGGGTCAAGCACATGTTTTGTGACTTCAACATTTTACGTTAAGCATTGTGTATGCCAGCAGACATGAAAGCATAAATTACTGAAGCATGAAGTTTGCAACGTGCCTCTACATGCAATGCCACTCTTAAAAATTACATAGGAGATGGAGTTTCTGTTTCATAAGTCATTAATTTCTTAGTAGTTTTTATGGTCTGTATTTCCCGGAAATTTTTAAAATGAAAAACATGCATATAACAACAATTACATACACATAACTACTCTGTTCAAAAATTACCAGAAGGTTTTTGTTGCAGTATTAAAAAAATTCAAATATGGCCATTTCTACAAAAAGATGCTCAGAAATCAAGGACTACAGAAATTAAATCCATCTAATTTTCTATACTCTGGGACTGTAAATTTCCTGTACTGCTACTGTTAAATTATCATACATGTTCAATCATTACAATTAATAAAGTATTATAGTGTATCACTGCACATTAGGTACAAATTTTAACATCATGGTTATACTTGTTAGTATGAATACAAACTTGGCACAAAGTGCTCTCCTAGGACTTTCTACTGACAAAGGTGAGATACCCATATGACAATCTTATCTTATCACCCAATAAAGAAGTAAGCTATCTCATTGGTGAGGTACCTATGAAAACTGTGTTACACACTTTGGGAGAACAAGTGCAATGACGATTATATGACAGGTTAGTAATCTGTGTTTTTAAGTAAAGGCAGGCACAAGGTTGTTCAAATATGACCAGGACTGTTTGTGTGTAAATATGGCGACATCAGTCCCGGTCATATTTGAACCACCTTGTGTTTTACACTTTGGAAGAATAGGTGCATTGAAGATTATATGACAGGTTAGTAATCTGTGTGTTTTTAAAAAGATACACATCAAACACGCATCGGAAACAGGTGGACTTACTGTTGATTATAGTGAAATAGAACTGACCTCTGCACTGGCCTGCCTGTGCTCTGTGTCCATTTCTTCTGCAGCTTCTCTGAGTAGACTCTGTGCCAACTCATCCAGGTGAGATAGGCACACATCTCCATCAAGACTATCGAGGAGATCTGGGAGAGAAGGCAGTACCTCAGGATTGTCCACATAGTCAAAACCTGAGGCCCCAGGCCCACTGCCAGCTGTAGTGCCTGTCCCTGCAGCAGAGGGTCTATGCTGAACTCGGCTGGTTCAACCTGGGTACTACAGCTGACACCATGGGTCTGATGGTTGTACTCGATGTTTGACAACTTCTGGAGCAGTTCTTGATTCTCCGTAGCCAATCGTGTCTTCTCCAAATGAAGATTATGACATTGCAGTGTTAATGCTTCATTCTAAAATTCAAGACAAAAGTTTTTTGCACTTGAAGATTACAATGTACACACATACTGGCAACAAAGTACTACACTTTTTTTTTTGGTCTTAAAAATCAACAATGAATTTAATACTGAGGGATAATGTAAACATGCATACTTACAATACAGTTTAGAAAACTGCTGGTCATGGGAAATACTATACTACACAGAAATTAAGTTGTAACTGAGATTAGCAGCAACAGAAATTGCAGAAGAGTCACTTTGAGCAAAATATTTACATCATTTCGAGGTGTTAGTGAATAAAGAGTCGCAAACGTTAAATCTCGTAAGATTAATAATTTGTGCTCCTACCACACACTACTGCATATAGAATAACTATGTTCATTAATTCTTTTGCCACCACAGCACAGTTTGGCCTTTGGTACACTGCTTACTTCCTTCACTATCGTCTGGTGTACTGCAATTGCGAAAAATGACAGCAAGCCTACAATGCATGAAAGTGTAGGTTACTGCCACTGCATTATATAAAAAGCAGTGTATGGTGTCAACATACATGTACACATCATGGGTTACAAAACACGTAAGACAAACTTTAATACAATTCTGGATACTGGCAATGTCAGCCCTCGTAAAGTTACAGTAACAAACATACATGCCACACACCTTCTCTTTGAGAGCATTTACTTCAGCTTCTAGATCATCCAAACGTGCTTTTTTCCGGTCTCTTGAGCTCTGGGCAGCCACTCTATTCTTCAGTTTCCTAAAATGCAAAATAACTCAGGGCAGTGTTATGGCGCAACTTGACGATTATATGAGTAGTTATGCTTATCACGATTACAGTTTTGGACGTATTAGGCTGCCAAGTACTACAGGGTTAAACTGTCACGTATAGTAATGCCTCCAAACAACGTACGACGTGACTGCTGCACTTACATGCAAAGGTCTAAAATATTAACGGATTAAATCAACTGTTGGCTTACTTTCTTTGAAGCTTTTCTTCCAAAGTTAAATGGTCCAATCTCCTCTTCCTGCTCGGAATGCTTACTTGTGAGTCTTCACATCCTGTATACTTTACACAACTTGATTTTGGTATCACCATTTTACTGGCAACCGCAACGTTATTATTACACCTCAAAACAGAATTCACGGCCTTCAATTTCATTCCGACCTGATTACCAAGACTGCCATCACTGCCAACACATTTTGGAACTGCTGTAATAATTATCGCCTTAGATGCGGCCATTTTTCAACAAAAGACATTTAAGAATACAACATCCGAATCTAGCAAATCCGCGAATTAGACATACACAACACTAAACACACGACACATATCCCAACAACTTCTTTTCTTTCCTCAGCTTATGCCTAGTGCGCAGAAATTACGTCATCTCTTGCTCATTTACCAAATTTCTTATGTGGTGCACTGTGATTGGTGAGTACTGAGGCTGACAAACTGTGACGTCTATGCTGACGAACATAATCACCTGAGGAAGCCATGGGTATAAACCAACTGGCGAAACCAAGAGTGGTTACGTGGTGGGGTTACAATCCTAGATCCATGCTTAGATGATCTGTGGAATGCATCGTGTGCGTAGGATGATGCAAATGTGCAGTTAAGATTTGTAATTGAGGATAGGGATACGGTTGCTGGAAATAGAAACGATGTGGTTGTGGTGTCGAATTGGCATCCTACTGGTTAATCCTCTTATAGTACTGTTGATAGGCCTATATATTGTACGTAATAATTATTGTTGTTCCTAGTGTTATAAAAGACCTAAATGGGGTACCTACTCTGAACCACCACCAAACGATGTTTGTAAGTACTAAGAAAAAGAGGCCCCTAGCATAAATCACAGATGATAACTGGTGTGTAGCTGTAGTTCCTGAACGGTTGCGAAATGGTGCAATGCTGTAATGTAATTACTGGACGAATTCAAACATTTATAACTGTTAACTATGATACACGTAATTAATTTCTTTGGTTTCTATGTTTCTGTTTTGTCACTGCTACTGCATTGCTTCCATTTTGGGTTGCTGAAAGTCTAAGTTGTTTATTTACGAAAGTAAATGCTTTTCTACGAGTCGTATCTTGTCAATTTTTGAAGTATAGCCAACATGCTGATGGTGATCCGGTGTGCCATTAGTAGTTTTGCATTTGCTCTTCGATAGTGAAATGATTACAGAGTACCTGACAAACGACTAGGGTGCAAAAATGGAGTAAATATTAGGATTGGACAAAATTAATATGGTGTGTTGGATTTAATTGTATTTTCTTTAAAACGTGTTGCAGTTAGTCAGTGGAACATTTTCGGATTGTGTGATTAGCTCATTTATTTCATCTACTAATCTAAAACATAACCTTGCGCAGAAATGTTGTGTAAAATGCAAGCCATTTGTTTAAAATCGATGTAGTGATGTGTGCCCCATCTTATATTTACATTGTGTGGCCGCTATTATGGAAAGGTAAATTTGTATACCTGCCCAACATACGATTTCCACAGCAGATGCTTTCAGGTTCCGAGATTTTTACAGTGGGGTTTTTCCTTTACCATATTTTTTTCACCAGATTTAATGATTGTATCAACAGTATGAACACAAATTGCCTTATTTAAAGTCATTTAAAAATTAATGTGAAATACCCGATGTTCAAAGTTGAAGTATATTTGCTTGCTAATATATTATGAGAGTAACAGTTCAGATGAATAAAACAGTTAGTTCTGAGTTTTTTGAAATTTCTCTTTTGCCAAATTACACTGTTTTTTCATGATCAAGAAATTAGCACATGTTGGTTGTCAGTTTGAGGTATTCAGAATTGTGCAAAATTATTGTCGTTCTTCAGGTTAGAGATACATTCGTTGCCATTGGGGTTGGATTTCATGTCATTATAAGTAGATTCACTGTGAGCTTCATTGATACTATTGATGGCTGTTGGGTTAGATTAGGTTAATCTAATTTTTAGGTTGAATATGCCTGTGCATTTGACTGCATTTGTGAAGGTCTTGGGTAGGTTAGTGTACAGATTTCAGTGTGTTGGATTAAATCAGTCTGTGAAATTTTAAGATGCATAAAAATCTAGACCTTGTTCGGTTGGAACCAAATCAGAGAAATCAGACAAAACTCTCTGGGGACTACTACCACAAGCTAGTATTGAAAGTTCCTCATATTTCATAATACTGAGGAACTTGGTAATGGAGTTTGTAATTTAAAGTTAGGAATGATGTAAGAGGATGCGGTCAAGGTAGAATCATTCTAATTTATTTATAAAGCAAGAATGATGTTACATAACCAAATAAATAGGTCTGTATAGACAATAGGAATAAATAGAAAATAAACCAGTAAAGGCTGTGGGGATGTAGAAGTCACAGAGAAGTCTTTTTCCATTGTAATGACCTGTTTATATTGTAATGTCAGTGGAAGAGGTCGTTGAATTTGTGTAACTGGGATTTGTAAAATTATAAGTAAATGCTTTCTGGATTCTAGACATTGTAAGCAAAGTTTGAATGAATTTCACTTCACTGAGTATGTAGAAAATTCTGAATATATTTCATTTATGGAGGTAGATACAAAATTCTTCATATAGCTTTGCAGATATTCAGACAGTTGGAACATGAACTTAATCATCATTCATTCCTGAGGGCTGAGAATATTCATGCCCCCTGCCTACTTTTGTGACGGTAATTATTTGTAGATTATTTACTGCCAGTACTACACATTTCTTAAAGTAACGTCTATATGTGAAATTCTTATAATATTTTTGCATTGTACTAGTTACATATATTTTATGTTTTTTTTTTTTTTTTTTTTTTTTGTTTTTTCTTTTTTTTGGTGACTACAATTTAGCACTAGGACCTTACATCTAATTTAATTTTTTTTTTCTTTTTTTTGGTGAATACAATTTAGCACTAGGACCTTACATCTAATTTAATTTTTTTTTCTTTCTTTTTTTTTGGTGACTACAATTTAGCACTAGGACCTTACATCTAATTTAATTTTTTTTTTTTTTTTTTTTTTTTTT
>Ga0123357_10000541_pt1 | contig 37117 bp, 23 predicted proteins | sample TergutEmb28metaG_FD_89873 | JGI IMG/M metagenome (GOLD analysis project Ga0123357, IMG submission 89873) | Embiratermes neotenicus P4 segment gut microbial communities from Petit-Saut dam, French Guiana - Emb289 P4 | ecosystem: Host-associated > Arthropoda: Insects > Digestive system > Gut ... | reverse complement strand
TGCCCGACGGGTTGACGGTCGACGCCGAAGGCTGCGTTTGGGGGGCTAAGTGGCAGGGTTCGCGCGTCGTCAGGTACGCGCCGGACGGCCAGATCATCCTCGACTTGCGTTTCCCCGTCGCCCGTATGACGAGTTGCATGTTCGCCGGCCCGGGGCTCGACACATTGGTCGTCACGTCGGCTCGCGGCGAGGCTGACGACGAGCCATTGGCCGGGCGCGTCTTTCTGGTGGACGCGGGCGTGAAAGGTGTTGCGGAGACGCCCGTCCCCGCTCAAGTTCTTGCGGCAGCCCTCGGGGCGTCGCAGGTGTAGATAAGTACACAACAAAGAAAGGTCTGTTCGCAGATAATGAGTACTAAGAGAAGTATCATCACTGTCGGCTTGGCCGTAGCAGCGTCGTTTGCGATGGTCGGTTGTTCAACTGCCGCACCAACGCCATCGACCACTACCTCGACCTCCGAGGCGCCGGCCACCAGCACGACGGCTCCCGCGCTCAACACGTGGATGGCTCCGCAGAAGGCTGGCCCCTACAAGGTTGCGCTTTCCGATTCGTTCACGTCCAACACCTGGCGTGCCCAGGTGACGATGGAGTTCAACAACTACTGCCAGACGAACACCGACAAGGTGACCTGCCTGACCCCGGCCGATGCCAACTCTGACACTGCCACGCAGATTTCGCAGATTACGAGCTTCATTCAGCAGGGCGCCGACATCATCCTGGTCGACGCCAACGATGGCAGCGCTCTGAACGACGTCATCCAGCAGGCCACCGAGGCCGGCATCCAGGTGGTCGATTTCGACAACACCACGACCAGCACCTATGCCATTCACGTCGGTGAGGATCAGACCGAGATCGGCAAGCAGGGTGCCACGTGGCTGGTCAGCCAGCTCAAGCCGGGCGACAAGATCATCAGCCTCGACGGCATCACCGGCAACCCGACCAGCGACCAGCGCCAGGCCGGCGCCGACGCCGTATTCCAAGCCAACAACATCACCATCGTCGGCCGCGGCGACACCAAGTGGGACAAGGCCACGGCCCAAACCCTGGCAACCAGCCTTCTGACCGCGAACCCGGATATTCAGGGCATCTACTCGCAGGGCGGCGACTCGTCGCTCGGCGCGATCGCCGCGCAGCAACAGCTTGGCATGAAGCTCCTGCCGATCCCCGGCGAGGGCAGCAACGGCTTCCTGAAGGCCTGGCAGGCCAATAACCTGACGTCGTGGGCTTTCGCCAGCCCGCCGCAGCTGGTTGTGAACGCGCTGGAGACCGGCATCGCCGCCCGCCAGGGCACCGACCCGGGCAACACCGTCAACCTGCCAATCCCGACGATTACCCAGGACACGCTGGCCACGCAGGTCAAGCCCGACCTGAACGACAACCTGTGGTTGCCGACGATGTTGCCGGATTCCTTCCTGCAGCAGAACTTCGCCAACTGAGGTCATGTCTGTCAATACTGTGTCCCCGGAGCTCGACCCAATCGTGGAGCTCCGGGGCATCGACAAAAGCTTCGGCGGGGTACACGCCCTGCGCGAAGTCGATTTCGCCATCACGCCGGCCACCATAATCGGGTTGGTCGGCGAAAATGGCGCCGGCAAGTCCACGCTGCTGAAGGTGTTGTCTGGGACGTACAGGGCTGATGCCGGCGAGATCTTCATCGACGGCGTTTCGCAGTCGTTCTATGGGCCGGCCGCCGCCAGGCGGGCCGGCATTTCCATGGTGACGCAAGAGTTGTCGCTGTTCCCCAATCTGACGGTGGCGGCCAACATATCGATCGGACGCGAACCAACCGTCGCCGGGTTCACCTCTGGCGCCAAATCGCGTCAGGCGGCAGCCGATGCACTAAGCCTTATTCAGTCTTCGATCTCACCGGACGCCGTTGTCCGGGATTTGCCGTTCGCCGACCGGCAAAACGTTGAGATCGCCAAAGCCTTGGTCGACGATCCCCGCGTCCTGGTACTCGACGAGCCGACATCCGGCTTGCGCGAGGCTGAGGTGGACGCCCTGATGAACGCCATGAGGCGTTTGCGTGACGCCGGGCGCAGCGTCATCTTCATCACGCACCGGATGAGCGAGCTGTTCGCTATCTGCGACTCCTTCATGGTCATGAAGGACGGCGTCGCGGTGGGCACGCGAATGGTTGGTCAGACCACCCCCGACGAACTAATTTCGATGATGGTCGGGCGCGACATCAAGTCGTTGTTTCCGCCGAAAGCCAACGTCGACCGCACGCCGGACACCGAAAAGCTCGCGCTTCGTGGCTTCCGGGTTGGCCACAGCGTGGGGCCGGTCGATCTCGACCTGTTCGACGGCGAGATACTTGGCATCGCCGGTTTGGCGGGCAACGGACAAAACGAGCTACTTGAAGGCATCGCCGGTTTGCGCCGCTCCAGCGGGACGATGTGGCGCTCCGGTGACCCGAAGAAACGGACATCGCCCTACGCCACGCCGGGTAGCGCTGTGCGCGCCGGCTACTCGTTGGTGCCCGAGGATCGCAAAGGTCAGGGCTTGGTGTTGTCTTTCCCGGTGTTCAAGAACGTCACGCTGGCCGGTTTGCGGCAGATTTCGCGTTTCGGGTTCTTGTCGCAGGCCAAGGAGTACGAGGCCACCAGGCATTACATCGAGACCCTCGACATCCGCACGCCGGGCGAGTCGGCGATCACGGTCGGGCTGTCGGGTGGCAACCAGCAAAAAGTCGTCCTGGCCAAGGCCCTTGACACAAAACCGGCGATCTTACTGCTGTCGGACCCGACACGCGGCATCGATGTGGGCACCAAGCAGGAGATCTACGTGCTGGTGCGCCAACTGGCCAGTGATGGCGTGGGCATCGTCTTCCTGTCGACCGACGTGACCGAGATTGTTGGGCTGTGCGACCGCGTCTTGGTCATGTCGCACAGACAGATTGTTGCTGAACTGGCAGGTGCCGATATCACCGAGGAAAAAATCACGCGAGCGGCTTTCGAGGGGGATCAATGAGCCAGTCAATTCAGGAGCCGGGTTGGCGGGCGATTCTCAGGGACGCCCAGCTCGGTCTGCGGCGCGAACCGGGCACCGTCATGGCCTATGGGGCCTTGTTGATCGTGTTCGTCGCCTGGTTGATCCGGACGCCCAATCTGACGCCGTCATTGTTCACCAGAATGATGACGGGCCAGGTGCCGCTGGCATTGGCGGCGGTCGGCATGGCTATCGTGCTGATTTCCAAGGGCATTGATTTGTCAATGGGCTCAATGATCGTGCTGTCGGAGATGATCGTCCTGGTGTGGGTGCAGCCGCTGCACAGCGCGTGGCTGGCGGCGGTGGTGGCCATTGCCGTCACCTCGCTTTTCGGACTGTTCAACGGCGTGATGGTGGGCGTCGTGAAACTGCCGGCGTTGGTGGTCACATTGGCCACCGGGTCAATCGCTGCCGGGTTGGCGCTGAAAGTGGCTCCGAAGGCGGTCAGCGGCACTCTGCCGGATTCCTTCCGCAACGTCGTTATGACCATGATAGGTCCAATTCCGCTGGTGCTCATTTTGGCGTTTCTGTTGCCCTTGCTGATCTGGTTCCCGATTCGCCGATCACGGGCTGGTTTCGCCTTGATGGCGGTGGGTTCCGACGACGCGGCGGCCTTCGTCAGCGGCTTGAAGCCATGGCTGGTGCGTCCGTTGGCATATGTCCTGTCGGGATTGTTCGCCGGGTTGGCGGGGGTTCTGATGGCCATGAGCACAAACGGTGCCAGTGCCAGCACCACGAATACCTTCACTTTGAATTCAATCGCGGCCGCGGTGTTGGGCGGTGTCTCGTTGATGGGCGGCCGCGGTTCGATCGCCGGCGCCATCGCCGGTGCTTTCGTTCTGACATTCGTCAATATGCTGCTATTGGCGTGGAATGTCAACGGAATGTGGGCCTATGTGGTTACGGGCGGTATTCTCGTGTTGGTGGTCGGTGTGCCGTATCTCGTCAGTCAGGCTCGCGCGAGGGAGGTGGGATCATGAGTGCCGAGGCACCAGTTGTGGCGGTCGATGAGATGGTGAAGCCTCGACGGCGGTTGTCGACGGGGGGCATCTTGACTGCGGTACTGCCGTGGGCCGTGCTTGTCTTGTTGTATGGGGCGTTAGTTCTCAAGGCACCCAACTTCATCCACGCTGGGCCCATGAGTGTGTTGCTGTATTCGGTGACAATTCTCGGCGTGGTGGCAATGGGGCAGGTGTGCGTGATTCTGATCGGCGGCATTGACTTGTCGGTCAGCAACGTCATGACATTTACCAACATTGTGTCGGCGTCGATCATTGGCACTTTGGCGAACAAGGCCGGTTTCTTGGGCCAACATTCACTGTTTTTCGCGGTGTTGGGCTGTGCGGCTATCGGTGCCGTGATCGGTATGTTGAACGGGCTGATCATCACCAAACTCGGTATGCCCGACATGATCGCAACACTGGCAATGTGGACGATCGTTTATGGGGTCATGAACCTCTATCGGGTGCATATTCCCAAGACGATCGATCCCAGTAGCCGTCCGTCTATCGCGTTGACCAGTTTCGTCACCAGCCGGGTGATCGGTTTCATCACGCCGGCGGCGATCGCCTGGGTCGTGGCGGCGATTGTTCTGGTGGTCGTATTGCGCAAAACGACATTCGGTCGGCAGGTGTATTCCGTGGGTCTGAGTCGTGGTGCCAGCCACGCCGCTGGGATTTCTGCGGTGCGCACCACTATCGTGTTGTACGTCATTTCGGGAGTTTGCGCGGCCTTGGCCGGTGTGATGTTGACCGGTTCGCTGAGCCATGCCAATCTAGACACTGGCAATAATTATCAACTCTGGAGTATCGCGGCGGTTGTGCTCGGCGGCACCAGCATTTTTGGTGGTCGGGGCGGCTACGGTACCACGATCGCGGGTGTGGCCATCATCATCGTGCTGGTCAATGGGTTGCTCAATGTGCTCGGTATCACGACGGCCACCCAGGACATCCTTTACGGCCTAGTGATCTTGGTGATGCTGGTGATCTTCCGCTTCGGCAGCCGGAACCAAGAAGACTCATCCTGATTTGGGGTTGGTCTGCCAGGTTCTGCCAGGTGTTGGGTTGTCTAGGCCTTGGCGGCGCGGATTTCGGCAGCCTTGGTAACTGCGTCGTGGGCTAGCTGAGTGAGCTTGCCCTTGTCGCCTTCGCGTAGCAGTTCTGGTTTGACCATCCACGAGCCGCCGACGGCGGCGACGTAGGGCAGGGAAAGGTAGTCGGCCAGATTGTCTAGACCGATGCCACCAGTTGGCACAAACTTGATATTGGCGAACGGTGCGTGCAGTGCTTTGATGGCGGCGGCTCCGCCGCTCGTCCCGGCGGGGAAAAACTTGATCGTGGTGATGCCGAGTTCGAGGGCGGACTGGATTTCCGTGGCGGTCACCGCGCCTGGCAGCGCCATGACACCGAGCTGTTGTGCCCGCTCGATGACCGCTTTGCTGGTGCCTGGCGAAACGATGTACTTGGCGCCCGCCTCGACAGCGGCTTCCACCTGATCGACAGTGGTCACGGTGCCGGCACCGAGCAGCAGGTCGCCACGTGGAGCCAGTGCCTTGATTGCGGCAGCTCCGGCGGCGGTGCGGAAGGTGATTTCCGCGACGGGCAGGCCGCCGGCCACCAATGCATCCGCCAGCATTTCGGCTTGCGGCACATCGTCCACGGCGATCACCGGCACGACGCCGACCGCCGATAGTTGATCAAGAATATTGCTCATTTGGACTCCTCCTGTGAAGGTGTTTTCAGTGGGCTTCCGGCGGGGGTGCCCGTCAAGCGTCCAATACAAGAATAGTAACATTGGCTTGGTCGGCGGGTAACGCCGGCCCGGCCCGAAGGAGGTGCCAAAAAGGTGAGAATACTTGCTCTCGAATCGAGCACGACATCAGCCAAGGCGGTACTCTACGATTCGGATGCTGCCACCGTCGAGACCTCGTCGCAGCGGTTCGATTTCGCGAATGACGACCCGGCAGCCCGCGATGCCGATGACGCGGCGGCGCAGGTGTTCGCACTGGGTCGCCAGCGGTTGGGGGGCGCGACGGTCGACCTTGTGACGCTGTGCAGCACGTGGCACGGCGTCACCATTCAGTCGAGTGACGGACGCAGCCTGACGCCGGTGTACCTGTGGCCGTATCTTGGCGCTGAAGGCGTTGAAGCGGAGTTGCGCAAGGATGCCGAATTCGTCCGCTGGTTCTATGGACGTACCGGCTGCATGGTGTCGGCGATTTACCCGGCACTGAAGCTCAGAATGATGGTCGATCAGGGCGTCGACACGTCGGCCGGAATCGTCATGGATGACGGCTCCGTCATGTTCCAACGGCTGACCGGCCGATGTGCCACGACGGCGTCGCTGGCTTCGGGTTCGGGACTGCTCAACACGCACAACGTGGCCTGGGACGATGAGATTCCGGGCGTCATGGGCTTGGGCGAGCTGCAGATGCCCGAGATCGTACCGTCACGCGAGACTGCGCCGCTGACGGCCCAAGCGGCCGGGCGGCTGGGCCTGCCAGCCGGTACGCCGGTGATGGCACCCGGGCCGGACGGCGGCTTCAACCAAGTCGGCGATGGTGCGACCAGGCCTGGCATCATGACGTTTTCGATGGGCACCAGCGGGGCGCTGCGGGTTGTGGCGTCCGCCCCCAAGATCAGCCAGCGCATGAGCACCTGGTGCTACCGTTCGCCCGACGGGTGGCTCAGCGGCGCCGCCACCAACGGTTGCACGAACACTATCGATTGGGTGCGCGACACGGTGCTGGGCGGTGTCGATTTCAAGGCTATCGAACCGCAGTTGCGTGCCGGAGCGATCGATGTGCCGACCTTCCTGCCGTTCCATTTCGGTGAGCGATGCCCCGGTTGGAACGCCCACCGTCGCGGCGGCTTCGTCGGCTTGGAGCCGCAGCACGACGGCCTCGCGCTGTATCAGGCCGTCGCCCAGGGTGTGCTGTTCAACCTGCGGCAGTGTTTCGTCGAGCTGGTCGAACTCAACGGGCAGCCCGACCGTATCCGGCTTTCGGGCGGTGTGCTGTCGTCGCCGTTCTGGACGCAGATGGCGGCCGATATCATGGGCGCCGACCTGGATTTGTCGGCCCAGGCGAACCAGTCGAGCGTCGGGGCGATCCGCCTGGGCCTGACGGCGTTCGGCCTGGACGAGGAGGGGCCGGGGTTGTCCAGCGCACCGGTCGGCGTCGTTCACCCGAACCCGGCAATGGCCGACTACTACGACGAGCGTTACGAGGCCTATCTCGTGGCCTACGCGCAAACCAACCCATCCACCACCGATTGAGAGAAGATCACTTATGAAGGTGCTTGTCACCCCGACATCGTTGAACGAATCTAGCCCGTTGCCCGCCATGGAGAAATTGCGGTCGGTGGCCGATGAGATCGTCTACAACACCACCGGCGGGCCTCTGCATGCCGACCGGTTGGTTCCACTGCTGGCGGACGTGGACGGCGTCATCGCGGGTTTGGATGACTACACGGCCGAGGTGATAAATGCCGCCGGGCCGAGATTGAAGATCATTTCACGCTATGGCGTGGGGTCTGATCGTGTCGACGTGGCGGCCGCCGCAGCGCGGGGCATCGTTGTCAAGGTGACCCCGGGAGCCAACGCCGTGGCGGTCGCTGAGCTGGCGTTGGGCTTGATGTTCGGGCTGGCACGCGGCATTCCGGCGCTTGACCGGGCCGTCCGCGCCGGCGGCTGGCCGCGCAGTCACGGCATGGAGCTGACGGGCAAGGTGTTGGGCATTGTCGGCGTCGGCGCCATCGGGCGCGAGCTTGCAAAGCGGGCCGAAGGCATCGGCATGGTGGTGCAGGGCTTTGACCCGGTGGTCGATGCCGAGACGATGACGGCCGCTGGCATCAAACCGGTGACGATGGCTGAGTTGCTGGCGTCCTCGGATGTCGTCAGCTTGCATGTGCCGCTGCTCGATTCGACACGCCACATCATCGACAGGGCGGCGCTGGGCTCGATGAAGACGGGTGCCCTGCTGGTGAACACCGCCCGCGGTGGCTTGATCGACGAAGACGCCGCCTACGATGCGCTGACGGCGGGTCGGCTCGGCGGATTGGCACTGGACGCTTACGAGGTCGAACCGCCGTCCGGTTCCAGACTGTTCGAGTTGGACAGTGTCATCGCGACGCCGCACACCGGTGCCCACACCGATGAAGCGACGGCGAAAATGGCGCAGATGGCCGTCGACAACCTGTTGGCGGTGCTGGCGTAAGGAGTTTTTGATGAATTGGCATCCATATGAGCCCCAGAATGACCGTCCGCTGTTGGATCTATTCTGGCAAACGCGTGTGGCGGACGAGGCCGATGGTGTGGCAGATTGGGCGCCAAGGGTGGACGAGCTGCTGCAACAACTGGTGCAGCAGATTGAAGGTCTGAAGGACGTTCTGGCGCGTCATTTTCCTGAAATGGCCGCCGAGCTTGGGCGTGCGCCGAGCGGCCCAGCAGAGCAATAGACTTAGGCCCATGAGGTCTTGCGCGCGTTGCGGCGCCCCGTTGTCGGCGACCGCTGAGTTTTGCACCAACTGCGGGATGCCAGCGCCGCTATATGCGCCGACACTGCTTCGGGCACCGGTAGTAGGCAACAACCCGGCACCACCACGACCGCCCCGGGCACCAGGGGTGCGCGGGCTGGTCGCATTGGCCGTGGCTCTGGTGGTACTGATCGTGGTCGGCGTTGGCCTGGTGTTCGGTGTCCCGGGCACCGGTTTCCGAGGCCTCCTTGGCGCGAAACAGGCGCCCACGACCAGCGGCGTCAACACCGACCCGTCGCAAGCCGCTATTGACGTGCCGGCCTCGTTCGCCAATGGGTACTCTCAAGCCTGGACGGTGACGCTGGACGACCTGGGCGTGTATCAAGACTTCGCCAGCATGGGCATCACCGGCTACAGCGACAACGTGCCTTCCTTGATGGAGATAGCAAGCAGTTCATCGATCGCCATCCTCCAGTCGACCTTTGCCAATGGGACGATCAGCAGCAACAGTTCGATCTTTTACGGCGTTGATCTCGCCACAGGCCAGAAGAAGTGGTCTACCGGCGACAGCGCCGGCGGAGCGGCAAACTGCACTACCACAATGATTGCGGGCAAACTTTTCTGCGTAGATGGTGCCGGGGGCGGGATCGGAAGTGGCCTACACCTGTTCACTATCGATTCGGCATCCGGCCGAGTCGGCCCATTGAGTCTCGGATTGTTTGAGCCTGACAATTACGGGCAGACCAATGGCCAGGAAATCCCCCTGGCGTTGGGTGAGGGTGAAGGTGGCGACTGGGTTGCCTACGGCTCAGGGTGGGGCGTCTCGGTGTCCGTGTCTGGCGGCGATCTTTTCGCCAGGGTTCAAGGCGCCAATTGCAACGACCTGGTGAGCCGGATCGATCCGTCAAGTCTGAAGGCGATGTGGACCGTCAACCTGCAACGGCTGGATGGCTATACCGGGTGTGATTATTCCGTCGATCACAGCGCGATGACCGTCCAAGGGGGTGTGCTGATCGCCGGTGCGCTGGTGCCCAGTGCCCTTGATTTGGCCACTGGCAAAGTGCTGTGTCAGGGTGTCGTTGGGTTCAGCGGGGCAGGTACGATTTTCGCGATTAACTGGACTACCGGCGGCCAAATCCCTGGCGCGAGCGACTTCACCGATTCGACTGGCTCGAAATGGCAGGTGGCGTGGGTGGACGTGGGTACTGATGCCGCACTCGTCGACTTCCATGCCTCGAGATTCGGGTTGCCATTGATTCTTGGAGAAGGCGGCTTGACCACGTCTTTCTATCTCGGTGGGCTTGGCAGTTCAGGGCCCCAATGGAATACGCCGAGCTTTAGCTTCACGGACGACCTGGTCAGCGGTGTTTTCGACGGCCAACGTCTTTTGGTGTCGTCAGCAAGCGGAAACACCTATTACATCGACCCAGCCACGGGGAGCTTCCTCTGGCAAGGTACAGTTCCTGTCTCCCAAGGGTTCGTGTTGTCGAGTTCGTCGCGACCCTCGGATGTGGCATTCATTGATGACTCGACCGCCTTGGTCCAAAAGTCACTAAGTGATGGACAATGTTGCACGGCGAGCGCCATCGATTTGGCAACCGGGAATGTGGTGTGGACGTTCCCCAACTCGCGTACTACCGGCTATCGTGACGGCACCGGGTCGTCCCCGGGGTTGTTCGTTGAGGTCGGTCGGCCGTCGGTCATAGGCGCCGCGTCGGTGACATACATCACTCCACAAGCACCGCAGTCCCGCGTCGACGGTATGCCGAAGGAAATCGCCAGCTGCCCGAACGGTTGGACGCCGGTTTCCTGGTCGACTTGGCAGGGCACCACGCCCGGCCACACGCTGGTTTGTTCGACGCCAGGCAAGGCCACCTACTTTGTGTTGGTCTTCATCGGCGGCGCGACGTATTGGTCATCTGAGGGAACAGCCCTGCCCACCGGTGGGTACACCGCCACGTTCGGCGATTCGAGCTGCACGATCGCGCTTGGCGGTGGCGTCACGTTCTGGGACTCGAACGGTCGGACGACGTCATACGTCGCGCCGAGTTCCTGGGATGACGGGCATAGCACCGGATTTTCAACCGCGCCCACTTCGTCGATTCCGGCCTGCCCGTCGGGCAGCTACCCGATTTCCCTTTCCACCTGGGGCGGGCAGTGGCTGCTGACATGTGGCACGTCGAGTGACGTCGTCACCGTATTCATTTACTACGACGGCAACGCCCAGCACAATGGCGGCACGATGACCAGTCAGGGCGGCAAGCTATGCGGCAACGACGACGCCGGAGCCCAGATTTGCCAAACTGCGGCCGGTGTTTCGGTCGGTTCACAGTTCTTCCCAACCGAGTCGAGCTGGATGCCCGGCTACGGGCAGACGAATACGCAATCGAATCCAGGCGTTACACCACCCACCACCGACGGCTATTCCAACTACTTCAACCCACGGTTCAATTTCGGCGTCGACTACCCGAACGCGCTCAACGCGAACCCGTCATCCGCAAATGGCGATGGGCAAAGTTGGACGAGCCCCGACGGTCAAATCACGTTCATCGTCTGGGGCGAGAATGTTGTCAACCAAGATCCGGCTGGCGTGGTTGACGCAAACACCGCCTATGCGGCGCAGGGCATGACCCTGACCTACAGCACGGATGGCACCACAGCCAACGGCAGCAAGTGGATGGTGAAATCGGGTTGGTCGGCGGACGGGTCAACCAGCTTCTATTGCTTCTCGACGGCTGGCCCAGGCAGTGCCGTGACCATCAGTTGGGTGTGGCCGACGTCGCAGACCTATGTCAAGGATTGGATTGACCACGCCTACGCGTCGCTGGTGGTCGACGGCGTCGCCACGGTGCATTGATTTCAGGCCATCGCTGTCGGCTTGGCTATGAGATCGACGCCTTCGGTGGCCGTGACCCTGGCCCACACCATGTCGCCCACTGCGGGTGGCTCGGCACCGCCTGGCCAAGCGAGGGTTGTCACCCCGTCAACCTCTGGGCCTTGATGGGCGGCCCGGCCGACGACGCCGTCCTCGTCGACCGTTTCGACCAGCACTTGGACCATCTCGCCGACGCGCTCGGCGGCCCGAGCCTCGGTCAGCCAGGTGGCCAGGTCGAGGGTGGCGCTGTAACGCGCGTCGATGACCTCTTGCGGCAAGTGGCCGTCCAGCTTGTGGGCCAGCGTGCCTTCCTCGTCGGAGTAGGCGAACACGCCGATGGCATCGGCCTGGGCCGCCTCCAGGAAGCGGTTGAGGGTGACGATGTCGTCGTCCGTCTCGCCGGGGAAACCGACGATGGCGCTACAACGGACGCCGGCTTGCGGCGATAGCGCCCGAACTTGTTGCAATAGGCCAAGAAAGGCCTCGCCGTCGCCGAACCGCCGCATGCGGCGCAGCACCGGACCCGACGCGTGCTGGAAGCTCAGGTCGAAGTAGGGCACGACATTGCCTGTCGAAGCCATGGTCTCCAGCAGGCTGGGGCGTATCTCGGCGGGCTGCAGATACGACACTCGCACCCAATCCAGGCCGTCGACGCCAGCCAGGGCGCCGAGCAGAGCCTCGAGAGCCTGGGGCTGGCCCAGGTCCTTGCCGTAGGCTGACGAGCTCTCGCTCACCAACATAACCTCACGCACGCCCTGGTCGACCAGCCAGCGAGCCTCGGCCACGATATCGGCGGCGGGACGCGACCGGTACGGCCCGCGGATGGCCGGTATGGCGCAGAACGCGCAACGGCGGTCGCAGCCGCTCGCGATCTTCAGCGGCGCGTAGGGTCCGGTTTCCAGGCGTTGGCGTGGCCCGGCGTCGACCCCGGTCGGCGCGGACCGTGCGGGTGGTACACCTGCGCCAGCCAGGGGACGACCGCCAGCCAGCACGTCGCGCAGACGATCGCCGATCGAGGCGTAGGCGTCGAAGCTCAAGACGGCATCGACCTCTGGTAGGGCTTCGTCCAACTCGGCGCCGTAGCGCTGCGCCAGACAGCCGACGGCAACCACCTTGGCGCCTGGCTCGGTATTCTGTGATGCCGCTAGAAGGGCATCGATCGAGTCTTTCTTGGCCGGTTGGATGAACCCGCAGGTGTTGACGATGATCAGGTCGGCGACGGCCGGGTCGTCCGTCACGGCAAAGCCGTCTGCCGCCAGTCGGCCAGCCAGGTGCTCGGAGTCGGTTTCGTTGCGGGCACAACCCAGCGTCGTGAATAGTACCCGGGGTATCGGTGCTGAGTTACTCATCGCACCCCCAAGTATTGCAGGTCGACGGGAATGTTTGGCGGCGCGATGTGGTTAAGGCTACGTGATTTCGCCATTATTTCGAATCCATTTGGGTGTGGCCTTGCGCAGTGCGCGCGTCGCTCAGGGTCGTACGTTGAGCCAGGTTGCGCTGCGTGCCGGAATCAGCCTGGGCTATCTTTCCGAGGTCGAACGCGGCGTCAAAGAGGTCTCCAGTGAGATGTTGGCGTCGATCTGCGATGCGCTGGGGGTGCCGCTGTCCCATGTTCTGACGGTGGCAGCGCGGGGGGCCTTGTCCTCCGAGGCGGCTTCGAACAACTCATTGCTGATGGCCGCCTGACGACGCCCCTTCACACCATCGTGTGTGGGCGTCTTGTGAAGCCCTGAGGTGTTGGCCGAAACCCAGCGGTCTGCAAATAACCTGTCTTTGCCCAGCCAATGGCCGGTTGATCATCGATCCGTGTCAACGAGCAAGTTCCCAAGCGTTCATCGTCCACCGCTTGACCGATGGCTTGTAGCCCAAGTAGCAGATCATCATCCGGCGTGTCAACGAAGGTAATCAGGGTCTTGGCCCCACGCTCCAAGAAGCAGGCCGGGCGCCCGCCCACCAGAACAACCACCGCACCGGCCCGTCGGGCCGGCTGATAGGCCGTAGCGGCGGGCCAGTCGACGGCCAGGCCGTACGGATTGACGGGGTCGATGGCGGCGAGCACCACCGGCTCGTCGGACGGGGTTCGGCGCAGTCGGTCAACGGTACCCGACAAGGCGTATTGGGTTGCACCGGCATGGGCGATGTAGTAGCCCCGCGTCACCTGGCCCCGGGCCTCCATGACCGCCAACACCTGGCGAGCCGTCGAATAGTCAACCGATTCGGCTTGCCAGACGCCTCTGGTTGCGATGCCGTGGCGGCGCATCGCGGCGGCGACGGCTTGCACCGTGCGGACGTCGGTGTCCTCGACGGCATCGACCGCCAGCCAACGTCCGGCTAGTCCCGGTACGAAGGGACGCGACCCGCGCCAGGAGTGCACGCGCCGCAGCATGGGGGCCCGGCGCCGGGTAGCCCGGCAGAAATCACGCACAGGCGCGAAAGAGTCGGTGGTGACCAGCCCGGCCCAGGCCAACCGCCACAGCGCCGCCTGCGTGGCAGGAGTGTCCGCGCCAAGGTCGGTCAGGCGCCAAGCCCCGCCGCCGCGCAACCGCGCCAACGCGGCGGCAGCCGTCTGGTCGTCGTCCAACGACTCGGTGGGTGTCGTAGCCAGCATGGCATCGGCTGGCCAGAGACGGACCCAGGCGTCGTGCTCGCCGATGGTGCCACCCCCCGTCCAGATGACTTGGCCCGTGACCAGCGCCTCGTCCAGCAGGGCTGACTGATAATCCGATACCCGCGACGGCAGGATCAGCGTCTCGAGCATGGACGCCGGCAGCGGCCAACCGGCCAGTTGATCGACGGCCCGCAGTAGCGAGTCCAAGCCGGGTTCAGGACCATTGACGCCCTGCCAGTCGAGCATGAAGGACGCCAGATGATCTGAGCCGACCGGCCTGGCGGCCTCGCGGACGGCCTTGGAGCCAGGCTTCGCGTCGGCGGGGCCGTCGGGGGCCCCGAGCAGGCCGTCGAGCAGTCCGGGGTCGATGTCGATGGCCGCGCTGCGGCGCTCAGCCAGTGGCTGGTCGGCGTCGTAGATGAACTCGGCCGCATAGCCGAACTGCAGCGACCGGGCGAAGGGGGACGGCGAGGCGGTCTCGACCTCCACGAGGCGCACCCGGTCGGCGACGATGTCGGTGAGCAGCGCCCGCAACCCCGGCATGTCGAAGACGTCGTCCAGGCATTCGCGCATGGCTTCGACGACGATGGGGAAATCCTTGTAACCGGACGCCACCTCTAGCAACTGCCCGGCCCGCAGGCGTTGTGCCCAAAGCGGCGTGCGGCTGCCCGGCCGTCGGCGGGGTAGCAGGAGAGCCCGCGCGGCGCACTCGCGGAAATGTGCGGCAAATAGCGAGGAACCCGTGAGCTCGGCCCGCACGATGTCGTCAACCACCGTCGGCGGCACCGCCAGCAGGGCGGCCGACGGCGGGGGAGCGTCGCTGGCCGGCACCCGCCAAATCACACCGTCATTGCGCAGGGAGACTTTGACATCGGTGCCGTAACGGGCCGCCAGGTTGGGATGGACGGCCAGCATCCAGGGCCGCAGCACCGGCAGGCCGAACGGCGCGTGCACGCACACCCGCCAATCGCCGAGGTCGTCGCGAAACCGCTCGAAGACGATGGCCCGGTCGCTGGGCAACACGCCCGTGGCCCGCTTCTGATCGGCGATGTAGGTCACCAGATTGGTTACGGCGCGGGCGTCCAAGCCATCGGCGGTCAACGCCTCGGCGGTTTTGCCAGGGGCATCCCCGACCGACTGGATGAACGCGCCGATGGCCTTCCCAAGCTCGACGGGACGACCGATCGATTCGCCGTGCCAGAAAGGCAAACGCCCCGCAGTGCCGGGAGCCGGCACCACTTGCACCTGGTGCGGTGTGATGGCGACGACCCGCCACGAGCTGGAACCCAAGGTCACGACATCGCCCAGCCGCGTCTCGTTGACCATCTCCTCGTCCAACTCGCCGACCCGTCGGGCGCCATGGCGCTGATCGTCACCGCCTACCAGGAAGACGCCGAACAGCCCGCGGTCGGGTATGGTGCCGCCGCTGATCGTCACCAGTTGCCGCGAGCCCGGCAGGGCGGCCAGGCGCCCGGCCTCGTCGATGGCCAGGCGTGGCCGAAGCCCGACGAAGTCATCGCTCGGATAGCGCCCGGCCGCCATATCGACAACGGCATCGAAGGCCGCCCGCGGCAAGCCGGCGAAAGGTTGCGCCCGCCGAACGATGTCGAACGCCTCGTCGGGCGTGGGGCGGGCGTCCAGGCACATGGATATCACCTGCTGGGCCAGCACGTCCAACGGGTTGGCCAGGGTGGGCACGGCCTCGATCAGCCCGTCACCCATGCGGGACGTCACGACCGCCGCTTCCAGTAGATCGGGTCGCGACGTCGGGAAGACGACCCCATGCGATGTCATGCCCACCTGGTGACCGGCCCGCCCCACCCGCTGTAGGCCGCTGGCCACGCTGGGCGGGGACCCCGCCTGGACGACCAGATCGACAAAGCCCATATCGATGCCCAGTTCCAGCGACGACGTGGCGACGACGCAGCGCAGTCGGCCCGCCTTGAGGGCCTCCTCGACCTCGGTGCGGTGTTCTTTGCTGAGCGAGCCGTGGTGGGCTCGGGCGACGATGGGCGCACCGTCCACGGGGCCGAAATCCAGGACGATGCCGTGTGTGGCGGCATAGACGGACGGCATGTCGTCTACCGTTCGTTCGATGCCGGCCCGCTCGGCCGCCAACTGGTTCAGATGGGCGGTCAGTCGCTCGGCCACCATGCGCGAGTTGACGAAGCAGATGGTCGAGCGGTGGGCCATCACCAGGTCGAGGATCGCCTCGTCGATGAAAGGCCAGATTGATCGGTTGGCGGCCTCCGGCCGGTTCGGTGGCGGTGGAAGGGCAGCCATGTCGTCGACCGGCACCCGCACGTCCAGCGCCCATTCCTTCGGTGCGACGGGGTTGATCACCCGGACGGGGTCGCCGCCCAGGAACTGGGCGACGGCATCGGGCGGTCGAACGGTGGCCGACAGGCCGACCCGTCGCAGGGGTGGGCGACCGGCAGCCCGTCGGCGGGCGTCCAGGCGTTCCAGGCTGACGGCCAGATGCGCGCCGCGTTTGGTGCCCGCCAAGTAGTGGATCTCGTCGACGATGACGGTCTCGAGGCCGGTCAGCGTCTCGGCAGCCTTCGACGACAGCATCAAGAACAGCGACTCGGGCGTGGTGATGAGGATGTCGGGCGGGTCGGCGACGAGACGGCGGCGTTCGGACGGCAAGGTATCGCCGCTGCGCAAACCGACGCGGATATCCGGCATGACGAGGCCCATCTCGTCGGCCGCCCGGCGGATGCCCGCCAGCGGTTGTGCCAGGTTGCGCTCAATGTCGACGGCCAACGCTTTCAAGGGCGAGACGTACAGCACACTTGGCCGACCGGCCGGCATTGAGCGGGCCAGGCGGTCGATGCTCACCAAAAACGCGGCCAGCGTCTTGCCACTGCCGGTGGGTGCGATGACCAAGGCTCCGCCGGGGTTGCGCGATGGTGTCGCGGGACGATCCGCCAGGGCCATCCAAGTGGCGATCTGGACCGGTGTCGGGCCGGTGAAGGTGCTGTCGAACCAGGCGACCGTGGGCGGCCAGAAGTGCGCCCGCCAGTCTGCCCGTTTCGTCATGTATCAATCATTGCCTGTTCCGCCGACAAATGACCGTCTATGCTTCTGGTGTGCGTGAGACAGAACTTTGGGACCGCCTGACGGCGGCGCTCGGACCGGCCTATGCGACGGTCTGGGCCGATCAGGTGGCTTTGCCCCGGTTGGGCTCGCGCACCGTCTGCGAGGCCCTGAAGGCTGGTTTGCCCTGCAAGACGATCTGGCGCGCCGCCTGGGAGTGGCTGGAGTTGGCCCCCCGCGATCGGTAGCGCCGCGCCCAAGGCCGGTCTTCGAAATTCGTACCATTTATTGAGATGTGCTTGCACACCCGGATGGGGAGGTGTTACGATTTCGGGCTAAGTGCAGTCAGACTAGGGGTTGGCTGCGATCACTGATATTCGGAACACCGGGGGATGGAATGGATATACGGAAATGTTGCGACGTAGTCGTCGCGTGGGGGTTCGTGGGGGATCAGCCGATTCGGCCAGCATTAACTCGGACCAGCGCAAGGTACATAAGTTTTCGGCGTGGGTGCTTTCGCTTGCACTCCTATTTGTTTTCGTTCCCATGGCGGGGTATCCAGCGGCGGCTCACGCCGATGACCCAGTAGCGGTGGACGGATTGAAAGCCTGGGTGACACCCAGTCACGTCCAGCCGGGCAGTGGCGGCGTCTTCACATTGCATGTCGAAGACACCAATGACTCCGGTGCCGACTTCACCAACTACCTGCTGTACGTCACCGCGCCCAATGGGTCTGGGCCTGCCCCCGTCTTCCCGGCAGGATGGGTAGTCAGGGACCAGGGCGTAGTAATGACGGCGACATCGCCGAATCCGGTCATCTACACGATCTTGGCGACCGAGGCGCAGGCAGGGAACATCACGATCCAGCCGTCCACCAGCTACCTAGGGGGCACCGTCGGCTTGTCCTTGGGGCGCCAGATGGGCATGCCCAACCTGGTGACCGACTTCAGCAACGGCACGTTCGACTACCCGGGCGCCTCCGGTACCCCCGAGTTGCCCCCTGCCAACACCCAGTATGTATGGCACGATCCAACCACCACAGTCCAGAATTCCACCTGCCCGACCCCACAGTACGGCCCTTGCGATGGCCAATACTCGATCTGGCCGACGGCCATGATCAACGGTCCGGCCACGCACTTCAACAACTATTGGGCCGACCTGCGCAGCTCCACGAACACCATGCCGACAAATCAGGCAGGTTACGCATACAACACGAGCCTCATTTGCGACAAGTGGGACGCCTACAGTTCCGCGCTTTTGTCGCTTAACCCTCTTGCCGTACCCAAGACCGAAGCGCAGAAATGGGGCAAGATCGCTATCTTCAACGGCGCGACAGGAGCGCAAATGCCCGTGCCCAACAACCTGTTGACCACCACCATTACCGGGCTTGATCCCAGCATGACGTACATGGCCGTCATGGATGTGGCGAACCTGTCGGACGACCCGGGCACAGACGTGTTGCCGGTGGCCACGTCGCTTTATGTGCAGACGGCACCGAACACGACTGGCCAGGTTATAGGTAGTACCAATAACATTCCGAAGCAGACTGGGTGCGATAACGGCATGACGCGGTGGACGCTCGACTCCGGCGTTGTGGCTCCCAGCGCGTCCGGTCAGCTGATCCTGAGCGCTCGTAACTCTGCCAGTGGCGGTAGGGGCAACGACGTCGGCATCGACAACGTCGGCCTGTACCCGATGGCTGTGGTGCCCCTGGCCCTGACCGTCAGCCTAGACCTGCCGTCCCTGAAGGTGAGCAAGACGTCTGACCCGGCATCGGGAAGTCGTGTGACGCCCGGCCAGACCGTCACCTACACGGTGGTGGCCGAAAACGACGGCAATGCCGACCTGGACCCTGTGACGGTGACCGACAACCTGACGAACGTCTTGGCCCATGCCGCTCTCGTCCAAAGTTCGTTGAGTAGTGACAACGGCGACGCTCCGACCATGAACGGCAACAACCTGACGTGGACGGGCGCCCTGAAGCAGGGTGAGACTGTCACCTTGACCTACCAGGTCGTCGTTGATGCAAATGTGGCCAGGACCGATGTGTTGACCAACGCTGTCATCGGGCAAGCAACCGACAAGGACTACCCGGCTATCCCTGTGGCGACTACGTGCGCCACCGGACTGGAGCCTGGCTGCTTCAGCAAGTTGACCGGTGGCCTTTCCCAGCTGACGGTCCAGAAGGCGTCGAACCCGGTGACGGGCTCGACCGTGACGCCGAACCAGAACATCGGCTATACGTTGACGGCCACCAATAACGGCGATGTGGTGCTGGATCCGGTGACATTGACGGATGACCTGTCGGACGTGCTGGACAATGCCACACTCGTCCCCGGTTCTTTGTCCAGTAGTGTGGGCGCGCTGCCTAACATTTCCAGCGCCAACATCCTGACCTGGGAGGGGTCGCTGGATCCCGGCCAGACGGTTACTGTGCACTACAGCGTGAAAGTCGATTCGAACGTCTTTGCCCCGAGCGAGCTGAAAAACGCGCTGATGGCTTCGGCAACCGACCCGGCTAACCCGAGTAACCCGCCAGATGTCAACTGCAAAGACGGCACCGAGGTCGGGTGCTTCTCGGACCTAAAGGTTGGCGCGGCCGGTTTGGAGATCATCAAGACCTCTGACCCCGTGACTGGCTCGTACGTGATTCCCGGCCAGGTTGTCACTTACACGCTGACGGCTGAAAACACCGGTGGTGTGACGCTGACGCCTGTGACATTGACCGACAACTTGTCCGATGTCTTGGACAACGCAACAATCGATCTGACCTCCTTGACCAGCGACTTGAACGGCAAGCCGACGTTTGACGCCACAACCAAGACTCTGACTTGGTCCGGCTCGCTGAACCCTGGTCAGAAGGTGACGTTGACGTACAAGGTGACGGTGGATTCTGGCGCTGTGGCTCCGGCCCATCTGAAGAATGCCGTAACCGGTTCTGGTGAGGATCCGAGCAACCCGAACAACCCGCCGGCGGTCAACTGCGAGAACGGCACCGAGGACGGATGCTATTCGGATTTGCTTGTCGGCAAGTCTCATTACGAGGTCACCAAGACGTCGATTCCGGCGAATGGTTCGTTCGTGGCTCCGGGCCAGATCGTCACATACACCCTGACGGCCTACAACGACGGCGATGTGGTACAAGACCCGGCAACCATGCATGATGACTTGTCGAATGTGTTGTCGAATGCAACACTCTTGACCAGTTCGTATACCGTTTCCCCCGGTAGCCCCATGCCGACCTACGATAGTGCCACAAAGACCTTGAACTGGTCGGGCAAGTTGGATGTTGGGCAAACCGTGACCGTGACTTATCAGGTCCAGGTCAATACGGCAGCCAGGGCTGGCGACACGTTGCATAACGTGGTCACCGGCGAGAACTCCAACTGCGTGGTCGGGTCCACCGACCCGAAATGCAACGACGACGTCATCGTCGGCAACGAGCATTTCACGTTGGTGAAGACGTCCAATCCCCAGTCCGGGACGACAGTGACGCCTAACCAGGTGATTACCTACACGCTAACCGCTCATAACGACGGCGAGGTGGCGCTGACTGACGCTGAAATCACCGATGACTTGTCGAATGTGTTGACGAATTCAACGCTTGTTCCCAACTCGATTACGACGAGCTCGGGTGCTTTGCCGGTGCTTGGCAGCGGCAACGTCTTAACTTGGACGGGCTCGATGGCCCTGGGCCAGACTGTGACGATCACATATCAGGTGAAGGTGAACGCGAACCCGGCTTCGGGTGCTCACTTGCGCAACAATGTGGTGGGTAACTATTCCGATTGCGTGGTCGGCTCGACCGATCCGGCCTGTAACAATGACCTGTCCATCGGTACAGCAGGCCTGCAGATCACCAAGATCTCGGACCCGCCCACCGGCTCGGTGGTCATCCCGGATCAGACCGTTACCTATACGTTGACCGCCAAGAATACCGGTGACGTGACCCTGGATCCTGTGACCTTGACCGACGATCTGTCCGATGTGTTGGACAACGCCGGCCTGGTTGCCGGCTCCTTGTCTAGCACTGTGGGTGGTCCGCCGGCTCTAAACGCCACCACCCATATCTTGACGTGGTCCGGCTCGCTGACGGCTGGTCAGATCGTGACCGTGAAGTATCAGGTGAAGGTGGATTCTGGCGCGGTTGCTCCCGCCATCTTGAAGAACAAGGTTGTTGGTTCGGGTGTCAACCCGGGCGATCCGGGTAACCCGCCAACCACTTCTTGCTCCACCGGTGCTGAGCCTGGTTGCTCGTCCACGTTGTCGGTGGGTATGTCTCATATGGAAGTCTCTAAGACGTCGGACCCGTCAAACGGCTCGTTTGTGGCCCCAGGCCAGACGATCACGTACACGCTGACGGCCCACAACGACGGCGATGTGGTGCAGGATCCCGCACAGTTGAGTGATGACCTGTCCAATGTGCTGACCAATGCGACACTCGTGCCTGGCTCTTTCACGACAACCATGGGCAATGCCCCGACGTTCAATACCACCACCAAGGTCTTGACGTGGTCCGGTACGTTGCCTATCAACCAGACGGTGGTTGTCACCTATCAGGTCACAGTCAATAACAATGCGGTGGCCGGCAATGAGTTGCAAAACAAGGTAGTCAGTGAAAACTCGAATTGCCCTGAGGGCTCAACTGATCCGGAATGCAGCGATGTCGTTGTGGTCGGCAACGATCACTACACTGTGACCAAGGCGTCGGACCCGTCGAATGGCTCGTTTGTGGCCCCGGGTCAGACGATCACGTACACGCTGACGGCCTACAACGACGGCGACATTGTGCAGGATTCAGCAGTCATGACCGATGATCTGTCTGGCGTGTTGTCCGATGCGACGATTGTGACGACTTCATTCACAGCGACCACGGGCAGCCCATTGCCGACATATGACGCCAGCACGAAGACCCTGACTTGGTCGGGTCCGCTGGATGTGGGGCAGACCGTGGTGGTGACGTATCAGGTCAAAGTCAACACGGGTGCAACGGCCCATCACACGTTGCACAACGTGGTGACAAGTGACAAGTCGAATTGCGTCGTGGGTTCCACCGATCCCGCCTGCAGTGACGACGTCATCGTCGGTAACCAGCATTTCGCCCCGTCCAAGACGTCGGATCCGGCGTCTGGCACAACGGTGACGCCTAACCAGGTGATCACCTACACGCTGACGGCCTACAACGATGGCGACGTGGTGTACCCCAATGCCACGTTGATCGATGATCTGTCCAATGTGCTGGACAACGCGACGCTCGTGCCCAACTCCATTACGACGACATCGGGCAACCTTCCGACTATCGACAGCAGTAACGTCTTGACATGGACGGGTGATTTGGCTGTCGGGCAGACGGTGACTGTCAAGTATCAGGTGAAGGTGAACGCTCATCCGACCATTGGCGGTACTTTGCACAATGCTCTCCAAGGGTGCCCAACGGGTGACCCGACCTGCGACAACATTCACGACATCGGCAGTGCGGGCTTGCAGATCAGCAAGACATCCGACCCGGCATCGGGTTCGTATGTCATCCCTGGTCAGATTGTCACCTACATCTTGACGGCCGAGAACACCGGTGACGTAAAACTGGATCCGGTGAGCTTGACCGACGATCTGTCCGGTGTGTTGGACAATGCGGCACTGTACGGCACGCCCTCGAGTGATGTTGGCTCTGCGCCGACGATCTCTGCAGCCAATCTCTTGAGTTGGTCCGGTTCGCTGAATGCCGGTCAAACGGTCACCGTCACCTACAAGGTGCAGGTGAATTCGGGCGCTGTGGCTCCGGCGGAGCTGAAGAACAAGGTGGTTGGCTCTGGCGTAAACCCGGAGGATCCAACCAATCCGCCGACCACCTCGTGCGCCACCGGCGCCGAGCCAGGCTGCTCGTCAGACTTGTTGGTCGGCAGGTCTCACTACACCCAGACCAAGACGTCGAGTCCGGCGTCTGGCACGACGGTGACGCCGAACCAGGTGATCACCTACACGCTGACGGCCGTGAACGACGGCGATGTGGCGATATCGGATGCCACGCTGGTCGACGATCTGTCCAATGTGTTGAGCAACGCGACGCTCGTGCCCAACTCCATTACGACGACATCGGGCAACCTTCCGACCGTCGATAGCAGTAACGTCTTGACGTGGAGGGGCGGTTTGGCCGTTGGGCAGACGGTGACTGTCAAGTATCAGGTGAAGGTGAATGCTCATCCGACATTTGGCGGTAGTTTGCACAATGCTCTTCAAGGGTGTCCAGCAGGCGACCCGACCTGCGACAACATCCATGACATCGGCAATGCCGCGTTGACGGTCACGAAGGTGTCAGACCCGGCATCGGGTTCTTATGTCATACCTGGTCAGATCGTCACCTACACGCTGACGGCCGAGAACACCGGTGATGTGACGCTGGACCCAGTGTTGCTAACCGATGACCTGTCGGACGTGTTGGACAACGCGGCGCTGTACGGCACGCCGACCAGTACCAAGGGTGCCGCGCCGATCGTGGCCAGCACGCATATCCTGAGTTGGTCCGGTTCGTTGGATGCCGGTCAAACGGTCACCGTCACCTACAAGGTGCAGGTGAATTCGGGCGCTGTGGCGCCGGCGGAACTGAAGAACAAGGTGATTGGCTCGGGTACCAAGCCGGATGACCCGACCAACCCGCCCGACAGTTCCTGCGTCACCGGCCTGGAGCCTGGCTGCTCGTCGGATCTGCTGGTTGGCCGGTCTCACTACACCAAGTCCAAGACGTCGAGCCCGGCGTCAGGGACCATCGTGACGCCGAACCAGGTGATCACCTACACGCTGAAGGCCTACAACGACGGCGATGTGGCGATATCGAATGCCACGCTGGTCGACGATCTGTCGAATGTGTTGAACAACGCGACGCTCGTGCCAGGTTCGCTCACTTCGACGTCGACGGTTCTGCCGGTGCTCGACCCCACCACGCATGTGTTGACATGGACCGGCCCGCTCGACGTTGGTCAGGAGGTGACCGTGACCTACCAGGTCAAGGTGATCGCGAACCCGCAACCCGGCGCCAGTCTGCACAACAGCGTCGAGTGTGACGACCCGAATGATCCGACCTGCATCAACGATCACCAGATCGGCGCGGCAGGCTTGCAGATCACCAAGACGTCCAGCCCGCCGAATGGCACCGTTGTAACGGCCGGTCAGGTTGTGACCTACACGTTGACGGCCCAAAACACTGGCGATGTGACACTGACGCCGGTCAACCTGTCCGATGATCTGTCGGATGTTTTGGACAACGCGACGCTGGTTGGTTCGCCGACCAGCTCCGTGAGCCCCCTGCCGTCCGTGTCCAGTGCCCATGTCTTGACTTGGACGGGTTCGCTGAATGCCCATCAGACGGTGACCATCACCTATCAGGTGACAGTCAATTCCAATGCGGCTGCTCCGGCCGTTCTGAAGAACAAGGTGATTGGTTCTGGCACCAATCCAGGTGATCCGACCAACCCGCCGACCACGTCATGCGCGACTGGTGCAGAGCCGGGCTGCTCGTCCGATCTTCCGGTAGGCGTAGCGGCGTTGGATGTCACCAAGACATCCAGCCCGGCCTCGGGCACAACGGTCACGCCGGGTCAGCTCATCACCTACACGTTGCGGGCGACCAACAGTGGCGACATGGCATTGGCGCCGGTCAATTTGACCGACGACCTGTCAGGCGTGTTGTCCCATGCCACCATCGTCGGCGCACCGACCAGCAGCATCGGCGCGGCGCCAACCATATCGGCGGCCAACGTATTGTCGTGGTCCGGTTCGCTGAATGCGCACCAGTCGGTGACGGTGACCTACCAGGTCAGAGTCAACATGGACGCGGTTGCACCAGCCGTCCTGCACAACAAGGTGATTGGCAAGGGCACTAATCCGGGTAACCCGGAGGATCCGCCGGACGTCACCTGTGCGACGGGCTCAGAACCGGGTTGCAGTTCCGATCTGCCGGTTGGCAAGGCTGAGTTGACGGTCACCAAGACGTCCAATCCGGTCTCCGGCACGCCAGTGACGGCCAAGCAGCTCATCAGCTACACATTGACGGCAACCAACAGCGGGGATGTCAAGTTGACGTCGGCGACGCTGACAGACGACCTGTCAGGCGTGCTGAACAACGCGACGATAGTGGCCAGTTCGTTGGCAAGCACCGTGGGTGCTCCGCCAACCCTCACTGGCACCACGCTGACCTGGACCGGTGATCTGGACGTGCACCAGACAGCCGTCATCACCTACCAGGTGAGGGTGAATGCCGCAGCCACCACCGGTGCCACCTTGCACAACAGTGTGAAGGCCACCGGGCAGGACCCGGGTAATCCAGACAACCCGCCCGACACCAGTTGCCCAACTGGCAGCGAGCCGGAATGCTCGTCCGACCTGCCGATCGGCGCGGCCGGCTTGACGATTACCAAGACGTCCAACCCGCCGTCTGGCACGACGGTGACGCCGAACCAGGTTGTCACCTACACGCTGTCGGCGACCAATACCGGCGACGTCCCGTTAAGCCCAGTGAACCTTAGCGATGATCTGTCAGGAGTTATGGATCACGCCAGTTTCGTTGCCGGCTCGTTGTCCAGCAACAAGAGCCCGGATGCTTCGCGCAGCGGCAATGTGATCAGTTGGTCCGGTTCGTTGAACCCTCACCAGACGGTGGTTGTCACGTACCAGGTCAAGGTCAACGCCGATGTCACAAACGCCAGCGGCTCACTACACAATAAGGTGGTTGGGAACGGCGAGGATCCGGGTAATCCAGAAAACCCGCCGATCACCACTTGCCCGACTGGCAACGAGCCCGAGTGCTCGTCCGACCTGCCGCTGGGCCAGGCGAGTGTGAAATACACCAAGACGTCGAACCCGCCGTCGGGCACGGTCGTCACGCCTAACCAGGTGATTACCTACACGCTGAAGGCAATCAACACTGGCGACGTGGCAATTGATCCGGCGAACATCACCGACGATCTGTCCGGTGTGTTGTCGGACGCCACGTTGGTGCCCGGGTCGTTGATCAGCGATAGGGGTGCCGCGCCGGCGATAGCCAGTGGAGTTCTCACTTGGAGCGGCCCTCTGGCAGTTGGTCAGACCGCCACCATCACCTATCAGGTGAAGGTGAACGTTGACGCCAAGGTTGGCGACGTGTTGAAGAACGTCGTCGTCGGCGGTGGTAAGAATCCGACAGATCCAGACAATCCGCCGGATATCAACTGCCCGACTGGAACGGAGCCCGAATGCATCAACGACCACCCGGTTGGCCAGCCTGGGCTGATGATCGCCAAGGTGTCCGACCCAGTGTCAGGCACATTGGTGGCGGCGGACCAGGTCATCACCTACACGGTGACGGTAAGCAACACCGGCGATGTCAAGCTGGATCCGATCACCGTGAGCGACGACATGTCCGGCGTTTTGAGCAACGGCAAGCTGGTTGACGGTTCAATGACCTTCACTTCGGGCAGCGCACCGGCCGTCACAGGTACGACGCTGACGTGGACTGGCGTGTTGGACGCTGGCAAGTCGGCCACCATCACCTATCGGGTGAAGGTGGATAAGGACGTCACCAAGGCGGATAGCCTTGTGAACAAGGTGACTGGCAGCGCGATCGATCCCAACGTGCCTGGGCAGACAGTGAAGTCCAACTGCGTCACTGGCACTGAGAAGCAATGCTTCTCGACATTGCCGGTCGGGCTCTCGGTCTGGACGATGACCAAGGCGTCCAATCCGCCATCCGGTTCGGAAGTCAGCGCCGGCCAGGTTGTCACATACACGCTGACGGCCACCAATACCGGTGACTTCAACCTGAACCCGGCGGTGGTGACCGACGATCTGACCAGCGTGCTGCAGCACGCGTCACTGACTGGCACCATGACGGCATCGAGAGGGGCTGCCCCCAAGGTGAACGGCAAGGTGTTGACGTGGTCTGGGCCGCTTGACATCGGGCAATCGGTCGTCATCACCTATCAGATGAAGATTGTTGACAAAATAACGCCGCAAGACACGCTGAAGAACGTTGTCGTCGGCCATGCCAAGAATCCGAACGTGCCAGAGAATGACGTTCCCCCACAGTGCAAAGCAGGCGCTGTCGGGTGCGAGGTCATATTGCACGGTGATCCGCCGGCTAAACCGGCCCCCGTGTACGTATCCACTGGCGGTGTGGCCGCGTCAGGTATGCCGCAAATGGCACTGATGTCTGTCACCATCGCGTGCCTGGTCGGTGCGACGCTCTTGCTGCGGCGCCTGAGAATAGGCAGGGCCATCTGATGATACATGCAACAGCACGATCCGAGGTGGTGAGCGTGTCATCGGGTTGAGATCAACCGCCGCCTACACCTGTGGCGCCGAATGCCCAGTAGGTGGTGGCTAGACGTGGTGATTTCGGTTGCCACGGCGCACTGACTAGACCAATCCCCCGGATAGGCAGTGCGTTAGAGGGGGCGGGGTGGTCACGACACCTCGCCCCCTCATTACGTGCCCGAACACTTTTTGGGGCGGGCTGGCGTGTCGGTAGTACTCGAACACGTGTTCGTATATAGTTATACCTAGGTGTTATCCACAGGCTAGATATTCTTGCCGATTTGTCGGTGTGCTTCTCTAAAGTGTGTGTATAGCCCAACCGAGGCTTCGCGACGCCGTCACAAGGACGGGCGCGCGTACTAACGAAAGGTTCTGTGATGGCTGCGACGGATCGTGAGAAGGCGTTGGAATCGGCGCTCGCCCAGATAGACAAGCAGTACGGCAAGGGTTCGGTCATGCGGCTGGGTGATCAGAGCATCCAACCGATCGACGTGATACCGACAGGATCGGTGGCGCTGGATGTGGCGCTTGGCGTGGGCGGGTTGCCCCGTGGACGCGTCGTCGAGATCTATGGCCCCGAATCGTCTGGCAAGACGACGGTGGCACTGCACGCCATCGCGAATGCCCAAAAGGCCGGCGGCATCTGTGCTTTCATCGACGCCGAGCATGCACTCGACCCGGCCTACGCTAAGGCGCTGGGGGTCGACACCGACTCGCTGCTGGTCAGCCAGCCGGACAACGGCGAACAGGCGCTGGAGATCGCCGACACGCTGGTGCGGTCGGGCGCCTTGGCGCTGGTGGTTATCGACTCGGTGGCCGCCTTGACGCCGCGGGCTGAAATCGAGGGCGAGATGGGCGACAACCACGTCGGCTTGCAAGCCAGGTTGATGAGCCAGGCACTGCGCAAGATGACGGGCGCCTTGAAGCAGTCGAATACGACCGCCATTTTCATCAATCAGTTGCGCGAGAAGATCGGCGTCATGTTTGGGTCGCCGGAGACGACGACTGGCGGGCGGGCGCTGAAGTTCTATGCGTCGATTCGCCTGGATGTCCGCCGGATCGAAACGCTGAAAGACGGCAACGAAATGGTGGGCAACCGGACTCGGGTCAAGGTGGTCAAGAATAAGGTGGCGCCGCCCTTCAAGGCGGCCGAGTTCGACATCCTCTACGGCAAGGGAATCTCCCGCGAAGGCAGTCTGTTGGACATGGGCGTCGATCTAGGCGTCATTCGCAAGGCGGGTGCCTGGTTCACCTACGGCGATACGCAACTGGGGCAGGGCAAGGAAAACGCCCGGGCGTTCCTGATCGCCAACCCCGAAATGGCGGACGAGATCGATGCCCGTATCCGTCAGGACATTGGCATGGCAGATACCGCTCCAGTGGTGCCGGACGGCGTCGATCCGGCGACGGGTGAAATCGACTTCTGACGGTCTCATGAAGAAACCAGAGGCGGCGGACGATCCGGAGGTGGTGCGCGAGATGGCCCTACGCCACCTCGATCACCGGCCTTTCGGCATCGCGGAGTTGGCAGCCGTGCTGGTGCGAAAAGGGGCAAATCCTGACGTCGTGGACGATGTGCTGGGCCGTCTGGCCGGGGTTGGGCTACTGGACGACCAGAAATACGCCGCCGACTTGGTCGAGATGAAGCACGCCGCCCGGCACATGTCACGGCGGGCCGTCGCTCTTGATCTGGCTCGTCGGGGCCTGTCGTCGGAGGTGGTCGCGGCGGCCACGGCCGACCTTGACGACGAGTCCGATTGGGTCGGTGCGCGCGAGGTGGCCACTCGCCAAGCCCGTCGGTTGGCCGGCTTGAACAATGCTACGGCGTGGCGTCGCCTCGCCGGGGCGCTGGCGCGGAAGGGCTACAGCCCTGCCGTCGTCAGCGGGGTAACAAGAGAGATACTCGGCAACACACCTCCAGAGATGCCGAATGACTAGATGGGTTGGTAAGGTGGAGATATGAAGAAACTGCTTTTCGTTCTTGCACTCGTCGCTGTCGCACTGGGCCTGTCGGCCCTGCAGGCAAAGCGGGATGCTGACGCCGAAGCCCGCCTGTGGGCTGACGCCACAGATTCCGTTCTCTGACGATTGACCATTGGCCGTCGTGACGTCAGTCACGGCGGCATTTGGGCGTGTTGCGAGTAAGAGGACGGTTACGAGTGCTCTTGCCGGCGGCAACGCTTGACAGTTTCACTTCGACATAGCTAAAGGGGCAATCTTGTTGCGCGTATCCGGCCTGCAGGTGCGCGTCGGCGCCCGTCTGCTGCTTGAGGGCGCCACGTTTCAGGTGAACGCCGGTGACAAGATCGGCATGGTCGGGCGCAACGGCGCCGGAAAGACGACGACCATGCGCATCATGGCCGGAGAATCCCTGCCGGCAGGCGGCACCGTCAGTCGTAACGGGCGCATCGGCTACTTGCCGCAGGACCCGCGGGAATCGGATTTGGGCATCACCGTTCGCTCACGCATTTTGTCGGCGCGGGGCATCGACGGCATCATGGAACGGTTGCGCCGCCAGGAAGCGGTGATGGCCACCGCCACCGGGCAGGCGTTGGAGTCGGCGATGGCCACCTATGCGCGGGCAGAGGCTGAACTGGTGGCGGCAGGCGGCTATGCGGCGGCCGCCGAGGCTGCGCGCATCGCCGCCAACTTGGCGTTGCCCGAGAGGGTGCTCGAACAGCCGTTGAGTGAGTTGTCCGGCGGTCAGCGCCGCCGGGTGGAATTGGCGCGCATTCTTTACAGCCAAGCTGACACGCTACTCCTGGACGAACCGACCAACCACCTGGACGCCGACTCCATCGTCTGGCTACGCGACTTCATAAAGTCCTACACCGGCGGCGTGATGATGATCAGCCATGACACGTCGCTGATCGCCGACGTGGTCACCAAGGTGTTCCACTTGGACGCTAATCGGGCCGTCCTCGACATCTATTCGATGGGGTGGAAATTGTACCTGGCCCAACGCGAGGCTGACGAAAAGCGCCGCAAACGCGAACGGGCGGCAGCCGAGCGTAAGGCGGCTGCCCTGATGCTGCAATCCGACAAGCTGCACGCCAAGGCCACCAAGGCCGTCGCGGCACAGAACATGGCGCGACGGGCCGAGCGGCTGCTGGAGTCGACGGCCGCCGCCGGGCAGGCTGACAAGGTGGCGGCGATCTCGTTGCCCGAGCCGGCGCCATGTGGGAAGACCCCGCTGATGGCTCATGATCTGTCGAAATCGTATGGTTCGCTGGAGGTGTTCACGGGCGTCGACCTGGCGATCGATCGCGGGTCGCGTGTCGTCATCCTTGGCCTCAACGGCGCTGGCAAGACGACACTGTTGCGCCTTCTGATGGGCCTAGAGCCGTCCGACACCGGCGAAGTGCTGCCAGGTCATGGCCTCAAGCTTGGCTACTTTGCCCAAGAGCACGACATGCTTGACATGTCGGCCACCGTGGCGCAAAACATGATGGCGGCGGCGCCGCAGTTGGACGAGACGCAGGCGCGGCGCGTCCTGGGTTCCTTCCTGTTCAGTGGGGACGACGACGAAAAGCCAGCCCATGTGCTGTCGGGCGGCGAGAAGACGCGCCTGGCGCTGGCCATGCTGGTGGTCAGCCAGGCCAATGTCTTGCTGTTGGACGAGCCGACCAATAACCTCGACCCGGCCTCGCGGGCGGAGGTGCTTCGGGCGATCCACGACTACAAAGGGGCCATGGTGCTGGTGACCCACGACGAGGGCGCCGTCGCCGCTTTGGAGCCCGAGCGTGTGCTGGTGTTGCCGGACGGCGTCGAGGACTTGTGGAACGAGTCTTACGCCGAGTTGATCTGCCTGGCGTAGCGGCCGTTTCTTCGCGGATTGAGCCGCAGTTCGGTCATGGACGTAGGCTTGACCCATAGCCGTTTTGAAACCTCGTTAAGAGAAGGAAGACCAAGATGTCAAAGAAAGACAAGGACAAGAAGTCAAAGGGTAAGAAGGACAAGAAGTCCAAGAAGGCCAAGAAGAAGTAGCGCTGCTCGGTCAGTCCGGTTCTGACGCCGGGCCCAACGCATAGCAGGCGACAGCCGTCGCGGCGGCCACGTTTAGGGAATCGATACCTGCCGACATCGGGATGCCGGCGACAATGTCGGCCTGCCCCAGCCAGTGATCGCTCAGCCCGGCGCCCTCAGTGCCGACCAACAACGCGATGGGCCGGGGATGGCGCCTCAGTTGCTGCGCAAGTTCAGCCAATGGCAGGGCGTCGTTGCGGGGCGCCAGCGCGATGACGGTGAAACCTCGCTCGTGAAGGTCGTCCAGCCCTTCCGCCCAACTGTCCAGCCTGGCCCACGGCAGGGCAAAAACGGCCCCCATCGACGTCTTGATGGATCGGCGGTAAAGAGGGTCGGCGGCCCGAGGCGCCAGCAGTAAGCCGTCCCAGCCCAACCCCGCCGCCGAGCGGATGATGGCACCAACGTTGGTGTGATCGACTATGTCCTCGGCCACCAAGAGGCGTCGCGCGCCGTCGATCACCTGGTCACAGGTCCAGGTGGTCTTGCGGTAGAAGCAGGCGAGCGCCCCACGATGCACGTGGAACCCGGTGACGGCCTCGGCCAGGGCCTCGCTGACAACATAGCAGGGCGCTTCAGAGGCGTCCAGCACGTCACGGAGCCCAGGCACCCAACGCGGCGTGATCATGAACGAGCGGGCCTGGAAGCCCGCCTCTGCGGCCCGCATGATGATCTTGTCGCCCTCGGCGATGAACATGCCCTGCTCAGTTTCAATGCTGCGGCGCAGGCTGGCCTCGCGCAACCGGACATAGTCGCGCAACCGCGGGTCGGCCACGTCGTCGATTTCTAGAAGCTCAGTGTGCCGACTCAGGATGCGCCTCTCTCCGCCCGCGCGGCGTCACGACGCGCTGCGGGCCGACCAGCGCCCGCCTTCGTCAAGCACCGTCAGCGGCATTTCGTATGCTTCGGTCAGGTTGGCGCTGGTCAGCGTCATGCTGATCGGGCCGGCGGCCACCACCCGGCCATGGTTGAGCAATAACGCGTGGGTTATGCCCTGGGGAATCTCCTCCAGATGGTGTGTGACAAGCACAATTGTGGGTGATGCGGGGTCGAGGCAAAGCCGCGTTAAGCTTCGCACCAGGCCTTCCCGGCCCGCGAGGTCGAGGCCGGCGCCGGGCTCGTCGAGCAACAGCAACTCGGGGTCCGTCATCAGGGCGCGGGCGATCTCGACGCGTTTCCGCTCGCCGTCGCTGAGGGTCCCAAAACTGCGGTCGGCCAGGTGGCCGACCTGCCATTCGTCGAGCAAGCGGTTGGCCTGGTCAATATCCATCTCGTCGTAGGCTTCTCGCCACCGTCCCAAAATGCCGTAGGCGGCAGACACCACCGCGTCGCGCACCGGCTCGTGACCAGGCACCCGCGTACCGACCGACGGCGAGGCGATGCCGATCCTGGGTCGCAACCCGAACACGTCCACCTTGCCCAACGTCTCGCCCAGCAGCGAGACAGTGCCGGCGCTGGGGTAGAGCTGGGTCGACAAGACCGCGAGCAGGGTGGTCTTGCCGGCCCCATTCGGGCCGATGACCACCCAGCGCTCGCCTTCGTCGATTTGAATGGTCACGCCGTCCAGCAGCACAGCGGACGCGCCGCGTCGGACGGCAACATCCGTGAGCTTGGCGACCACACTCATGACGGGTCTCCGGCGCCGCGTCGGGTGATCGGCCAGTCGTCGGGGTAGAGGTGGCGCAATCGCTCGCGCTCCTCGTTGAGCTTCCGGCGCGAGCGGGTGGACAACCGGTCGCCGAAGACGGTACCGGACAAGTGGTCGGTTTCGTGCTGCAGGCAGCGGGCCAAGATGCCGGTACCGCTCACCTCGACTGGCTCGCCCATCTCGTCCACGCCCCGGCAGACCGCCTTGTCGGGCCGGGCCAGCAACTCGTAGGCGCCCGGCCAGGAAAGACAGCCTTCCTGGGCGGCATCGAGGTTGCGGTCCTTGTCCTGAGGCAACTCGACCGTCGGGTTGCACATCACGCCGCTGTGGTAGCGGTTGTTCTCGTCGGGCGCGTTGTAGACGAAGATAGACAAATCAACACCGACTTGAGGACCAGCCAGGCCGACGCCATCGGCTGCTGCCATGGTGGCGAACATATCGGCCACCAACTCGTCCAGCGCCGGCCCGAACTCGGTGACCGGGCGGGTGGGCTGGTGCATGATCGGTTCGTCCCATAACACGATGCGACGGATGTGGCCCTTGTCAGCCCACTGTGCGGCACTTGGCATACCTTGACTCCTTCGACCTCAAGATTACCTGGGCGCGCCGTCTTGCGATGCGCTTTCCAAGCGGCAATTGTGGTGCCTGTGAGTGCACCGGTAACAGAACAGCTCCCGCTCGCTTTCGCGGCTGCGCTGGCGCGGTTCGGTGACCATTTGAAGCTGGAACGCGCACTGGCGGCCAACACTGTCAAGGCCTACCTGGGCGACATCGAATCGCTGTTGTGTGCGATGGCAGCCACAGGCGCGGCCAGTTTGTCCGATATCGGCATCGCTGACGTGCGCGGATGGTTGGCGATGGCGCGGGCCGACGGGGCGGCTGCGGCCACCTTGAGACGGCACGGCAGCGCCGCCCACGCGTTTTTCCGCTGGGCCGTGCGCGTCGGGCTGGCCGACACTGACCCGACTGCCGCCTTGCGGTCGCCCAAGCTGCCGCGACGCCTGCCACGCACGCCGTCCAAGGCCGACATGGCCACCGTAATGGAGGCGGTGATCGTCCGCGCCGGCGAGGACGGCGGCCCAATGGCCAAGCGCGACGTCGCCGTGCTCGAGGTGCTGTATGGCGGGGGCGTGCGGGTGTCGGAGCTATGCGGCCTGAATATGGACGATATCGATTGGTCGCGTGGCACGATTCGCGTGACGGGCAAAGGAAACAAGCAGCGGGTGGTACCGGTGGGGTTGCCAGCCCAAGACGCCCTAACGGCCTGGCTGGCTGTCCGTGCCGAGCTAGCAGCACCCACATCGGGTGGAGCCGTGTTCCTGGGCGAGCGCGGTGCGCGCCTTGACCCGCGGGTGGCCCGACGGATAGTCCACGCGGCCATGGCGGCGGTGCCCGAGGCGCCGGACGTCGGCCCCCACGGTCTGCGTCACGCCATGGCCACCCACCTGCTGGAGGGTGGGGCCGACCTGCGCAGCGTCCAGGAAATGCTGGGTCACGCGTCGCTGGCCACAACTCAGATTTACACCCACGTGACCGATGAACGGCTGCGGCTGGCATATCGGCAGGCCCACCCGCGTGCCTAGGGCTCATGGAAGCACCGTGCGGGGGTCGAAACCGACCCCGTTGCGGGCTGTGGCGAAGTGTAGGTGACAACCGGTGGAAAGGCCGGTCGTGCCGACCAACCCGATCTGTTGCCCACCGCTAACCTTGGCGCTGGCGCGCACACTGATCGCGCTCAGGTGGGCGTAGGTCGAGGTGATGCCGTTCGAATTCGCTACCACCACATAGTTGCCCAGTGAGGACGACGTGGCAGCGGTCACGACCGTCCCCGGCCAGGGCGTTGTGACGGGCGTGCCGCAGGGGGCACCGATGTCGATGCCGTCGTGAAATGCCAATCTGTGAAGGATCGGGTGATAACGCCAACCATAGCCCGACGTCACCGGGCCGCTGACTGGCCAGCCGCCCGCGATGCCGGAATTCTCGGGGGCGGCCCGGGCGATGGCGGGCACCGCTGTGCCGTCCGGCAGTAGCCGGACCCGCTGGGTGGCCTGGCCGCCCAACCAGGACAGCGGGTCCAGGTAGGTGTCGCCCTGTAGGACGCCGAAATGCAAACTGGTTGTGGTGCCATGGCCGGGCTGCAAGGTTCCGATGGTCTGGCCGGCTGTGACGGTTTGGCCGGTCGACACGGTAGGCGCCACCGGCTGATAGGTGGTGCGCACGTCCCCGTGGGTCACCGTCACCATTGAGACGCCGGCGATGACCCCGACGAACGTCACCACGCCGTCGGCAGCGGAGACGACAGGCGTGCCCGCAGCCGCCCCGATGTCGATACCACGATGCCCGGCCCCGTAGCTGGTTTGCGGCGGGTCGTAGCCGCGCACGACGGGCCCCGATATGGGCCAGACGTGCCCCGGGTCGGCCAGCGCCCTAGGCGCGCCGGTAACCGCCAAGATGCCCGCCGACAGTGCGACAATGAGAACTCGCAGAATTTGCTTCATGCCCACAGTGTCGGCACGGAAGCGCCAAACCGGCACCGAATCTGCCACCTGTGGATAGCCGACGCCTATTCCATTGAATCTGTGGATAACCGAGCTTGAGTATTCCCCACCCTGTTTGATATTATTGCGGCATTGACGGGGCCCAAGGAGTCCAACCGAAGGGATACCCCACTCAACCAGCCGCGTAAGGCCCAAATCCAAGGTTCAGCATCGTGGCACAATGTCATGAAATCACGGGCGGGTTCTCATGTGCCCGCAGTGAAACATGTATTCGAAAAGGAACAAAGCAGTGAGCGAAAACCCAGCTTCATCCGGCGACATCGCGGCATTGAAATTGCCAGAACTGAAGGTCGCCGCCTCAGCGCTCGGCCTCAAGGGCGTCGCCCAAATGCGGAAGCAGGACCTTGTGGACGCGATTCAGGCCGCCAAGAATGGCTCTTCGCATGCCGCCGGCGAGCCGACGCGGCGCCACGAGGTGTCGGATGAGCCGGCCCACGTCAGCGACGACCCAAAGACGGTGGCCGACGAGGTGGGCGCGCGTCTCGATCAGCTCACCCATGAGGGGGGACGTCAGCGCCGTCGTGTCAGAAATGGTCATGCCGAACCGCCGGCCGCCGTGGTGGCCGCCGTGGAGCGTGCCGTCGGCGAAGAGGAAGCGGGCCGGGCCCGTCGGCGTCGCCGCAACCGGGATCGTGACCGCGACCGCAATGGCCGCCGTCAGCGTACCGGAAACGACATCGAGGCGCAGGCCGAGGCCGGCGTCCGCGAGGACGATGTGCTGGTCGAAGTCGGCGGTATCCTCGACATCCTCGACAATTACGCCTTCGTCCGCACGTCCGGCTACCTGCCCGGCCCCAATGATGCCTACGTCTCGCTGTCTATGGTGCGCAAGGCCGAGCTTCGTAAGGGTGACGTCATCACCGGTGCCGTCCGCATGCCGCGAGACGGCGAACGCACCCAAAAGTACAACCCGCTGGTGCGCCTGGACACCGTCAACGGTGTGGAGCCCGAGCGCATGAAGGGACGCGTCGACTTCTTCAAGTTGACGCCGCTGTACCCGCAGGAGCGCCTGCGCCTGGAGACGACGCCGACGAACATGACGGGCCGCATCATCGACCTGATCGCCCCGATCGGCAAGGGCCAGCGCGGTCTGATCGTGTCGCCGCCGAAGGCCGGCAAGACGATGATCATGCAGAACATCGCCAACGCCATCGCCGCCAACAACCCCGAGGTGTACCTGATGGTCGTCCTGGTGGAGGAGCGCCCCGAAGAGGTCACCGACTTCCAGCGCAACACCACGGCCGAGGTTATCGCGTCGACCTTCGACCACCCGGCCGAGGATCACACCACTGTCGCCGAGCTGGCCGTCGAGCGCGCCAAGCGGCTGGTCGAGCTAGGTCACGACGTCGTCATCCTGCTGGACGGCATCACCCGTCTTGGACGCGCCTACAACCAGGCCGCGCCGGCGTCGGGGCGCATCCTGTCCGGTGGCGTCGATTCGGCGGCGCTGTACCCGCCCAAGAAGTTCTTCGGCGCGGCCCGAAACATCGAAAACGGCGGCTCGCTGACAATTCTGGCGACGGCCCTGGTCGAGACCGGTTCGAAGATGGACGAGGTCATTTTCGAGGAGTTCAAGGGCACCGGCAACATGGAGCTCAAGCTCAGCCGTCAGCTGGC
>Ga0123357_10000540_pt1 | contig 37148 bp, 21 predicted proteins | sample TergutEmb28metaG_FD_89873 | JGI IMG/M metagenome (GOLD analysis project Ga0123357, IMG submission 89873) | Embiratermes neotenicus P4 segment gut microbial communities from Petit-Saut dam, French Guiana - Emb289 P4 | ecosystem: Host-associated > Arthropoda: Insects > Digestive system > Gut ... | reverse complement strand
TTGTTTTTTGGAGGTTTATGTGCCACCAACTATAAAAAAAAATTTTTTTATAAAAAGAGGGGGGAAAAAAAGAACACCCCCCTCTGTTATATAAGGGGTTTTAAAAAAAAGGGGGGGGGGGGGGGGGGGGAGGAAAAACCAAACAAACAAATGCAAACAATTCCGAACCAACTTCTGCAACTTTCAGCATCTGGATTTGAGGTTCTCATGGAGACAAGTACAAAGATTACTTCCAAAACAACAGGTCTAACTACATGGCATCACATCCAAGAGATCACCTGTTTGGTGAATAAACCTAACCACTGCAGTCCTTCAGAGCACTACCACCATATCTGCACAGAATGACTTCCCAGGCATGTGCATTACAAAATAACGTTTCTGTGCACTGTAGGCAAGAGTACAAGACCTATGGTTACAAAGAAGTGGGGAAGATGGGGACTGTTCAGTGTTTATGTAGTGCATTCCTCTCCATTTATTTGGCAGGTTCCATGAACATTTTGAAAGATGCTATAATCTGCAAGACTAAAGCAGGGTTAGGTAATTACAGCTCATTGCTGTATTCAACAAAACATGAGTTAAAGATAGGTACAGTACTTCTTTCTGCACATTAGGAATGGCAGGTACTTTTCCCACAATCTGGCCACATATCAAATTAAATTATAAATAAATTAGGCGTACTCATTCTTTTTATATATATAAAACTATAATTCTGCCTGTTGTCCTGTATGGGCGTGAAATTTGGTCGCTGACACTGGGGGAGGAACGTAGGCAGAGGGTGTTTGAGAACAGGGTGTTGAGAGTATTTGGGCCTAAGAGGGACGAGGTAACAGGGGAATGGAGAAAATTATATAATGAGGAGCTTAGGGATCTTTACTCCTTACCCAATATTGTGTGGGTGTTAAAATTGAGAAGAATGAGACGGGCGGGGCATGTGGCGTGTATTGGGGTGGGGAGAGGTGCACAGGGTTCTAGTGGGGAAACCTGAGGGAAAGAGACCATTGGGGAGACCCAGGCATAGATGGGAGGATAATATTAAGGTGGATCTTCAGGAAGTGGGAGGGGGTGTAGACTGGATGGAGTTGGCTTAGGATAGGGACAGATGGCGGGCACTTGTGAATATGGTGATAAACTTTCGGGTTCCATAAAGTGCGAGGAATTTCTTGACTAGCTGCAGAACCAGTTAGCTTCTCAAGAAGGATTCTGCTCCATGGAGTACGTATGTAAGTACTCATTCTTTTTCATCCTATCAGGCACATTCCACAAAAAATGGATGTACCTTCATCTGCACCCCAATGACAAAAGTCATATGAGAAAGGAAAACAAACTCTTGAATACCTAGACTGGAGAATATTATGTAGATCTAAAACAATATATACCAAACTGGCTCAGATCTGTGTACAATAGTGACCTTTGGTAGAACTGTCTGCACAAGATCCAGCTAGTCTAAAACCATATACTGTAGACATCGATGGCAAACAGCAGTCACTTTTCACCCTTCAATGCTGTCTAGTGAGGTTAAGACTCAGCTCATTTTTAGTGTCCTCCATCCCCATAAATGAGTACATTTAAATGTCTTGCAGCCACCAAGCCTGCAATATTCACTGAAAATGAAAATCAGGTAGAGTTAGAAGTTAAACTGGTAAAATGTTTGATTTCATCACTATTTATAGGCTTTTCTGCTGTATTTTACAAAAATGCAACTTACTTTACAGTAATATATGAAACAATACAATTTATCTGTACAAATATGTAAGTGGAACATACAACTCTCCCATCTTCGTGTGGATGTGACGTTTCAAGGTTACTAGGTGGTGATAGGGCACCAGCAGTGTGTGTTAACTACCAAAACCTTCCCCAGTACAACACTCTGTCCCCTGTTCTTTGAGGCATTTACTGCAATAGAATCAACCTCACTTTAAATGCCAACCAGCCAACAGATTTCAAAGTAGTTTTCATATTTCATGATGAAAGTTCAATCTGTTCTATTTTTCTGTCTGCACCAACAAAATTAACATAATTTTTGCCATGTGAATAAATTATAAGTACCCTCTGCCTCACAACATTTGAATGTCCTGTATTTAATCTAATTACATTTGTGGAAACCAACAAAAATGACAAAATTCAGCATTTGCCATGTTGCCACTGCTGATCATAGGAAATTTACGAAGTATGATGTGTGAGTGGCTTCCTGTTGTAAAATTCGTCTCAAGTTGCAAAGAAAATCTGAGCAACTAGATACAGAAAGCATGCCAGAAGATATCACAATAATGGAGCTTTCTTCTGAATTAATTGTGTTTTACAACTAACATACTGTTAAAACATGTCACATGATATATATTGCACTAGCTTTATTTTCTCATCTTCAATAAATATTTTAACTCTCATTAAGGAACAAAAATCAGAATGTGAGTATCAGAAAACACAACTTACAGCCGCATTCTGACACGGAAGACTGGTTCCAACAGAGTCCCTGCACTGGGCACATATGACACCATGCAGCAGCCACATGATTTTACTTCATTAGTTGAACTGTACCCAAGGGTTTTTTCTGCAGTGAACGCCTCAATGCTTTCATACACACAAGACACGTCGTCATGCTTGAAAACATGCAAATTAATCAACATGAGAGATTTGAGATTCTGAAAGCAGTGTAGCTGAAGATTAAGGTCTTCAAGGATATAACTCTGTGTCAATGGACAAGTACTTCCCTATGTTTCAAAGTACTATACAGCCTTCATCTTCAGGGTCAGGACAGTTTGACTCTGAACAGCAAGGCACTGCAGACCTTCAACACATCATCCAGTGACACAGCATCACATCCCACAGGACTTACAGGGTGTTCATCTTCAGTCAACATGACTTGAACTATAAGAGTGGAAATGTACTTTCAGTAACAAAACATGAGTCAAGGGAATAAACTGAAATGGAATATGATACCTTCATTGCATGAAAACCAAGGACTACTTAGGGGGGGAACACGAAGTAAAAATGTACCCAAAAAGAGACTCAGGCATTAAGGCTTCACACAATTGTACATTAACTCTAAATTTTAAGTGATTCATTATGAGAAACAAAATGAAGTGCATACACAAATATATAAAATTACTGTATTATAAACAGTAGAGCCTCCTCCTTCAAAGAACACCTTCCTGCAAATGGCCGCAAGGTTAAGGTAAAGCAGTCCCATTACAGGCCTGGAGTGGCCCAGAGCGTTCCAGGAAGTTAAGGTTCCCAGATTTCATGACAACGGCACAGGATGGTGGTAAGGTTGTCAGCCTTACACACCGGCCGCATTTACCCCCAAGAAATGCTCCTGGTACTCATTTCTATTAGAGGGTGAGTTGACCCCCGGGCCATAGTGCGATCGGAAGTATTTTATGTCAATGAAAAATTCCACTGACACCAGCTGGGATCAAACCAGCAACCTTCCAATTTGTAGCACAGCACCTTAACCACTGTGCTACCGCGGTCCCCCAAATGGCCACATGAGGTAGCCAAAATACACGAGACTACGTTGTTTATAATACAAAAAAATTTAATATCTGCATATGCACTTGTTGGTTTTGTTACTTATAATAACTTTAAATTATTTGGATTGCAAATTTTATTGAACTCCAGATATTAAAATGCTTAAAATCAAATAAGACTTCAAGAGATGCGAGGTTACCACAGGGTTAAATGTTTAGACTGAAGTCTTCCAGGATGTGTGACCAATCACTCTGCAATCAGGCATGTTTCAAAGGAACACATTTCGACTAACATACAAACTGCAGATGGAGTAGTATGTTCCTCTGAACAATGGTAACCTTCCATCAAACTACAGTGCCTCATCCTTGCTGACAGCAGTCAAAGGAAAGGCTTCAGTTTAAATGGACAATCATATGGCCCACAACTCGTGAAATACTAAACAAGTGAGTTTCCCCTTCATCAAGTACCAAACATAAAGACATTCCTGTAACTGATGTTTTCTACCTGTATGAAGATACACTCAAAGAAAACATATATGGATCATGTACATCTGTCAAGTCATAACTTACTGCATATAAAAAGTACTGGAATGGAAGGGCTGTAGTAGTACCATAACTTGTGCACACACTTGGTCAACTTTAGCACAAGTGTTGAAGGGGTGATATTTAAAATAATATGGGAATGAGAGACAACAAATTCTTTAATTGGGTGATCAACTTATTCAGACTTTTTAAACTGGGAGAAATTACACAAACCTCATAGGTCACATATTACGAAGTTCACAGAAAATGGCACTTTGTTATAAACATGAAAATTTATAAACTATGTCCAGTAATGTGCCCCTGCAATAAAAGCTGAACAGTTTAATGACAATGAACTGTTCAACAAGGATGTAGTGCCATGGGTCATGTCCTAACACAAGTACCCAGGCATGAGTGGATTCTGTTTTCATTCACTCTACATACACGTTCATGGTTCCATGCTCATTACCCCCCTATATGCCAAGTATTTCACCACAGCTTACTAGTTACAAGACAACAGCCCTCTACCAGACTCAACACCGTCCACACAGAACATAGCTTACCCACACATTTTGCATGTGACATCCAACACAATGTCCACCAACCACGGTGATTCATGGGAACAAATGGTAGTCAGCTATCAAACCATTCAAGTGAACACAAGCAAAGATTCAGCCAGAACGGATATCACAGTTTCATCTACGGTCCTTGCTTCGTATCCTCTCATCATCCAGTCCTCGTGAAGAGTGTTTGCTGCGTGACTTGCTGCTCAGCTTGTCTGAAGATGAGTAGTATTTGTCATAGTGGTCATAACTCTGCGAACGTGACCTTTCCACACCACGCCGCCCATCGTGACTACGTGACCTTGATCGGTAACGCCCTTTATCCCTAAAATTAAACACGCCAATATCTACCTTACAATTCATACAAGAAACAACTAGGGAAGCACCTGCAAAGCACGACAATTCCAGTCTGTTTACTTCATCACTGTTAATGCACTTCCAATACAAATAATTTAAAGAAAAAACACTGAATATGCAAATATTTTAAACATGCCTTACCACATTTTACACAATACACATCACCAATTTTCCCCATGTCTTAGCACGAGACTTACAACTGACAAGGCTCAAATGTAAATATGATACTTGACTCTGGTGGGCAATGAAATGAAAAAGTACAAGATATCACTCTACTGTGAAGACAGTTTTTCCAAAATGTTGCTATGCACCTGCAACACTTAGCAACCACAATAAAGGGAGTGTGGCATGTGGGAGATGTTGGAGACTGAAGCAGGGGAAACAAGACGGGTATCATGTAAAATACTACACTTTGCCAAGCAGAGGTAGAACAACATCAATAATATATCAGAACATACTGTAGCTACACTGTACTTGTAACAAATGCCTCACCGTGAAACTTTACGAGAGTTCTTATGTGGCGAGAGACTGGGAGATCGAGAGTAGCTCCTCCTCTTGTGTGACTTCTTTGACTTTCTCTCATGTGACTGAGAACGTGACCTCGAATGTGAAACTGACCTAGTTCTGTAAAGAAAAATGGAAGTTCCTACTGAGATGAGAAGGGGTCAAGTGGCCTTAAATTTGTCAATAACTGTACTATGATGTTAATCAAATGAAACGGCTACCACACAGATTCTTTATCCCTCAGTCCGATAGAACAAATGAATGAATTATTGTGACCAGGTATGTGAAATCCAGTACAGCTATAATCATAACAAGCCTACATCATCCCACCTAGAAAATTTTATACTTCATTAAAAATGACAGCAAACCCTGAGGATGTTCAAAAGCCGCAGAATGTAAATGAATCCCAGAAAAACCAGGGGGGAAAAGAGAGAGAGAGAGAACAAAATGAACATTTAATAACTTGTAATTCTTGCTCATCTCTGTACAGTCACAGGTATGCATAATGGGAACAAGACAGGCGATGTACACATACTGTATACTGAGCCGCATTCATGCAACCATTATTGCAGTGGAAAAGCAGCAAATATAACATATTCTGAGTGCATGTTTGTAACCTTAGGTGTCCATTATGCAATTCACGTGCACCATACTGTAACCTGTGGCCTTTCCGACTCTACAATATTTTTACACTATCTCGTAAATGACATGATTTTCTAAAAAAGTTATTGACCACAAAATGCATGCATTTTGATTTTAATGAAACCCGAATTTAAAAAAAAATACTCAAATATCAAATTTCGGGAAAAATCCACCCAATGGGAGCCAAGTTGTTCCATTTGGACTGACATGACAAAGTCAACACTCGCTTTCCACAATTCTGCGAACATGCCAAACAATGGGGGAAGCTTTCTTTTAATATTGTGTATTCTAAATCTATTCTACCCTTCATGCAGGACACTAGATGGCTTGGTACCAATGAAAATAACAACCCAGCAGGTCCCCTTCAATGTTGACTGTTTTGTTGGAAGATAAGAATGACATCCTCCAATAACAACTCTCTCATAGCAGAAAACAATCTTCTGGGCAGGGCAGTCTTTATCTCCTGATCTTTAAAAGGGGTGTAATGTTACTGGATATGCAACATTAACATTACTACCCTCTTTGGTGCCTACAAATCTATGCTTTCCCCCAGTCCCTACATTATGACCCTCTTCAGTGTCTACAAAACAATGCTCTCCCTCCACAGTCTCTTCAAAGAGTCAAGTTTGCTCTCCTTCATCCTTTATTTTCTTCACCTGGTCCTTCCTCTTCCTGCTTTATCCCAATTATCTCCCCCTAGAAGACCCTACACTTGATCATACCCATAATACATCTTCTCCTATTGGGTTACTGCAACCATCGCCAACTGCTCTATCGCTACTCAACGCAACCCATTTTTCCACCAACTACACTGATAAAGAAGGCTGCGTAACCCTCACAATTTATGGTAACAAATTACCTATTAGCATGGCACCGTAAGCTGTTACAGCTGTTATCTTTGACAATGCTGTGAAAACCTCCAACCACAAAACTCACCTGTTCTTCTTTGACTTTTTGCTATGCTTTGGGGGTGGACTGTGACTCACTGTCCGCGATCTGCTCCTACTGCGGTGCTTGTCCGAGGTATGGTTGTTCCGACTGAAATTTCAACAAAATGTGTTAACATTTCCCCCCAAGTTAACAAATCATAATAGTGCAACATCGCCAAACATGTACTGTCATATTAAAGCACATGAAACATCTTGCCTAATGAAGCCTCCTCCCCAACGAGGCGAACCGCTATTATGATGCTTGTCCTTGCTGGTGCGTGTTGGTGAGCCATGACGAGATCGTGAATGTGGTGAGTTGGGGCTATTGCTGCCTCCACCAGGAGTGTTGTTGCCAGACTGGGCTCCAGTGCCTCCTGTCCCGCTGCCAGAACCTCCTCGGGCCTTCATACGGGCTTCCTGGTAGTGTCGTCGCAGCTCCTCCACCCTTCGGTCCAGATCCTCCGCATTTGGCTGAAAACAATTCAAAGGCAGGCAATGTACAGAAACTCTTAGCAGCTGTATTAATTTATACCTAGTTTGCAATGCTGTTGAGCTCTTCCATTATTCACACAAAATTCACTGACATTTGACCGCTCATATTTTCTGCAATTACGCATCAGGTAAACTGCATAGTGAAATCACTAAGTGAATAGGAACTGACATAAAAACACAGAGATTATGGCACTAAATTATTATGCCACATCACATAATCTAAATCATCAAGCAGAAAGCAATTAACCCTTTAAATGCCGAGTTAAATCCCATCTGCCATCTGCTGGCATTATTAGGACCTCACCATATTCTCCACGTTAGCATGTTAAGGGTTAATAATGCACATCTGTTTTTCAAGTGAAGTGTCTTATTAGTTTTTGTCCTGTATTAATCAAACATGGATCCGGTTAACACATTTCCATAAAACTCTACAGTATCAAATTCCATAACAATCCATCTAGTGGGAGCAGAGTTGTACCCTGCAGACACAGACAGATGGGGCAAACATAGTAGTACCACCAATTATAGGAGCTGGCGTACAATTCAAAAGACTTTCCAACTGGTGTCCCTAACTTTTCACTTGCAACAGAAACATACGAATGGGTCAGTTCAATCCTGGTTGTCAGCCAGAACACAGCAGAGCCTCAACACCAAATGTGCGTGACTCTGCAGATGGGTGCCTCACCTTTGGCCGCTTGTAAAGCCTAAGTATCCTGAAGCACACATCCTGAATGTCCTCCTCAGACACGCGGAAGATGCTGAACCACGCTGGTGATTTTGGTAATGATATATTCAGCTTTCTTGATGAGAGGTAGATACAGGCACAAGCAATAGTCTCTGGCTGGTAACGCACAAACACATCCGTCCTCAGAGAGTCATTCATGTAGTTCCTGTAGAGGAGAAAGGTGTCAGTAGGAAAGACTATTTTTCCCAAACAGCAAGCAATTTATTACACCGTTTCCAACATAATACACACAACAACTTTTATGGTTAAGAACATACACACTCTACATAGTACAAACGTAAATTAATGCAAATCATGCTTCTGACAACTAGAAGTTCTAAATAATACTGTCCAGCCCCTAACACTCCACCTACATCATCAATTCCACTCTGAACGCAGCTCATCATAACAACCACATTATGAAACAACAACAGTAGGTGGTTAAAAGGAAAACTCCTTCACATTTAAGCAGGTGGAACATATACCTACTATCTTGTTGTAAAAGGTTAAGTCACTTACCAGGCCAACTGCATCAGGTTTTGGTGTTTTTCAAAGCCCAGAACCTGCAGATACAGCACTATTATCTGGAAAGATAACAGACAATTTGGTTACCTAATGCACCTAATTTTGAAATGCATACTTTGGATTTTGTTCTGTTGATGTTCATTAATCACAGACATAAATCTGGTGCTGCAAAGCAAATCACAATACGGATAGCATATGACAGAAAGTCGGGACTAAAATCCTTCACAGTATTGTCATCTGAGATACAGTCATGTGGAAAAATGCTTAAAATTAGCCTTTCTGTCATACGCACCGGAACTGTAAATCATCACAATAGCACCCAACATCTTAGGACACTGCTCAAAAATGGCAATTTCTGACAACATAACAGAAATCATAGGTGCCCCCTCCCCCCAGTTCATAAGAAGAGTTAACATACCCCACCATTTTCATTTCAATCTTCAGAATTATTTGAAGTTTTTACACTTAATTTTGTTTATTTCTGACCATGCGCACAGTTTCTGTATGTTGTTGAATTTGATGGAAACATATGAAACTTAATTTGGGTTGTAGTATAACAAATCAACTTAATTTCGATGTAACTCTACAGAAAATCACTACCCAGGATATGCTCATCTGCTACAGTCTCTAAAATTCAGAAAACAATTATGAACATTAAGCATTAAATCTATTTCCACTAAATACACAGCACACTGAAAAGCTGAGGACTTTTAATAGTGTCTATAAAGTATTCAACGACAAAACTTCTTTTTCAGTAAGACGTTTTGGAAAGAAATTATAGTTACACCAAATCAGCAAGTGCTATATAACCCCCAATACCAATGCACAAACACACATGAAAACCTCACTAGTAACCACATAACAACAGACTGTCCTATCAATATACAAGATCAGAACAATGATTGAAAGAACCAATTCAACTGACAACCAAATGGATCAAAGTTATGAACCTTGTGAGGGTGTTTGACATGGACGCAAAAACCCAGCTCCTTGAGTACTCTTCGTTCCGCCTTGATGACCTGTGTCTTGAGGGCAATGTAATTCTGGTCCAGGATCATTGGCTGTATTGTCCTGCAACAAGAAGCAGAGAGGTGCAACTTAGCAAGCACAACAATACATCAACACAAGCCAACCACACACAGCCCTTCCACTGCCACTCTCACACTTCCTGTGTTCCAAACATCACCAAAAATGCACCTGAACTTGGCATCTATAGTGCTACATTCTATGTCCTGAAACTTATGCAGAACTCATAAATATTTAACAAGAGTTGTGCCGCAGATTCACATTATGTTTCAAGTTCAGCATTTATCATGTCATGTGTAACAACATACTGCTATGCTTGACACATAAATGAAATCCTTGGTATGAACTGGATGACTGAACCTGATGCCTAGTATGATCCCACCTGGTGTGTTCACAATGAGAAGTTCCAAGAATGCACCCATTATCTTTGTCATGTGTATATACATAAATCAAAACCACTCACTAGAATGAAATATGGAATTAGGAAGTTTTACTAGCATTTGTCAGTACATTCCACTTTTATTTAGTAGCAGATCACTTAACCCTTTGACGCCTAATGACTATGGTGGTCGTACCGCACCGCTAACCTCTAAATGTTGCATTTTATATATTTATTCAACACACAGGGGTACTGAATATTTTAACATGGTATATACTCTCCGTTTTTTCCTCTTCAAAATGCAGTTTGTTTCATAAATGTAACGTACATGGTTCCTGTATTATTCACATTTTATATAGAGGGTGTGCTAAAATTAAAAAAATAATTCCGGCGCCAAAAGGTTAAGAGAAGACCTACATGCATTTCTGTATAAACCTCCACAGAAAATAAAATTTACCGAAGTAAAAAACATTTAACAACAAAGAGGCAAATGGATTGTATTTTCATACTTAATACACTTCCTGCACAGTCTATAGTTTTCAAAACTATCAAACAAAATTACACACATGCATCAGAATTATTCCACAATGTACCTATAGTTCCCAATTTTTATTCACCACTACACATTAAATGACATTGGGGACAATTTTATCAATAGCATAACGAGCTCGAGAATTACTACAACAGCTAAACCAATAAGAATCAGTCTTTTAAGTGTATGAAGTTAACAACTAACAAATGTCTGGTTGTAAGAATGAAATTTCACAAAAATCAGGATCACGTAACTCTGTCTCGTATGCCATTTTTGTAGACTCTAACTTTCCCTACCTGAGGAGAACTGCAGAGGCAGTGGACACAAGAAGTTCGTGTAAAATTTCCATCATGTGTGCTAAAATCGATTCAATACTTCGGACATACGGCCCACACTTCGCTAATCAGCAAACACATTTTAAGTACCAACCTTAATCTACATGATAAGCCAACGAACCACAGCAAATCTTAGGCATCACTAAACAAAAGCAAGAGAACACAGTATTTAATGGCAATGGCTGATTAACTTCCAAGTAATGAAAACTCTGCAACTGGTGTCTTCACTCAGATATGGCTGCAGTCAATCACATCAGGTTTTTGTAAAACAAAAAACTTCTACAGCCTCTGTTGTTTTGCAATTTGTCAACAACGCAACTATTATATGATACATACATGAGTAAACGACCATTAAAATTTAAAAATTTTCCATCTACTTATGTCTTCCACAGATCCTCCATACACTGTGGTCCTTATGGGACAAATTACGTAACATTTTCACTGACTGTGCAGTGGACAGTCACATGTTATACATACACTCATCTTAACAATACGCACTAAGCCGTCCTTCTAATGAGAGGTATGTAATAAAATGCAGCTACTATGCCATATGGATAAACATATTGGCAAAAACCAAGACTGTAAATTTGACTTAATCACTGGTCACTTGTTATATGAAGCATAAACTTTCAATATCTTGGGACTGCTACATGACAGAATAGTTGGGCTTAAACACATGCACGCCAAGCATGTGCAAACACATACAGTGTGCATTTGACCACAAACATGCAGAGCGGGGAAAACGAATTCATTATTTTATGCAGTTATGCAGCTTATTTTACAGATTCAGGTAAAGAATGAGCACTTCTGATAGTACCAGCTGCAATTTAATCCGAACATGCAGCATACAGAAGTTGCAGGCGCAATGAGAAATGCTTGCAATACAGTTAGTACTGGAGACTACACACTGCTGCAAACGTATGGAGCCATACCATACCTCTGGCAGTCAGTCACAAGCCTGCAATCACAGAGACCAAGTCCAATTTCATGCCAGTCCACATCAGATTTGTGGTGGAAAAAGCAACACCGGGACAGGTTTCTCCCCGTCAGTAGCATTCCATCCATGCTTTGTACTTAAACATTCATCTGTCACTAACACTCAATAATATCTTGGCAACTGACAGTATCAACAAATAACACACCCGAAATGAAAAAGATACAGTCTGGTCACTTAGTCTGTGATTTTCTTGGTTAGCACAGTGTACCTGGAAAGTGGGTGCCAACGTTTCACAGAAAATACTGACTTCTACAAAAAAGACAGAAGTAGATTACTCCAAAATGTTGATAACCATTTTCCCATTAAGACAATGTCAAAACCAGGACAAACATAATCTAAATATTAACCTTCAAACAACACGTGTTTGCATATGCAAGCGCACATAAAAAACACCCCTGCAATTTCATTTTATATACGCAGGTAAAAACAAAATTTGCTGCATAACTTGTTTTATTTTTCACAAAATAATCCAATTCATAATTTTATAATTTTCTGCTCAAATAATACTCACATTTTTCATAAATTTCAATACCAACCAGGTCATTTAAAAGGGCAAAAATTCTACGAAAATCTCAAATGTTTGTCATGCCAATGGTTACTGATACCGCTGTTCAGTCTGCAGTAGACACTTGAGAAGCCACCTCACTGGATGCTCCTTATTCCGCTTCCTGACAGTGAAGACTGAATACTATGTTCATAAGGGGAATAAATTTGTCAAGCAGCAGAGCATGCTGTAAGACAAAAAACAGCAAACACTGAAACAAGTGTGTTTTGTTTCCCAACTCTAACTTCAATTCTACTGGTACAAAACCCAGGTGTGGAAAGAACATGCTCTACAGCTGTTATACATGTCTCACTAACAGTACTACCAGCACTAAAAAAATAACAAGCAGGAGCAAGACCAAAACATGTAAAAAAATTACCATACTGTTCAAGAAATATAAAATACTTTAAAATGAAAATACTATAACCTAAACAAGCGAAGGTACGATCCAGATTGGCAGACTTGTGATTAGAAAACAAGCAATAATTTTAACCAGTCTTTGTCACAAACATATAACACTGATATGCATTTTTAATGACAAGTAAGAAAATGAAAATGGGGGTTTTCTATCACCCAGTCTGCAATACACAAATTTAGATGCTAACAGGGAGACGGAGAGGCCTGCAAGCCATGGCTTCATGTAAGTATGCATTTATTCAGCTTTATCACACAATTTCAATGTTGACTTGAATTTGTCAGTTACTCGATTCCATGACAACCTTGTGTATTGTATTTACAGTTTACCTTAAAAGGTAAACATGTTTTTTAAGTGCATGAATGCTGTTTCCTGGCAACTGTCCAAAAGATCTCTCTTACATGCAGTGGGTGAACCGCCAGCATCTCAAAGGCTAAATCCCCCCCCCCAATCAAAAAAGCCTAATTTGGTTCTAAGGTAAGAGATGAGGGTTGACACCTCAAACATCCTGTAGTACATGTCGGAGATTCCTGACAGCTAGCTAAATGCATCTTGTCAAATGCCATTTGCCATTACATTATGTACAGTATGACATTCAAATTTACCATCAGCCATAGGACCTGTTTAACAAAGCTATACGGACTGTGCAGGATGAAAATGAAAGGTGTGCAAATTTAATAACAATGAACAGCTTTGCTGACAGAGAATGAATACAATGTTGATCCAGCATTTGATCCATTTTGTTCACTGACACAGCATCACTAAGTAACTCACAGAGATGTGGTATTCGAGGTCATTGTCAAAGCTTGTTAAATCAGCTTTTATGTTTGGAATATTCTAAAAAGACACACATATATCTGCATTCTGTAAACACCAAAAAGACACTTTCACATTTGCTTCTCAGGAAGACAATATAGATACGTTATGTGGACCCTCTCATGGCACTCTTGGCCAATGACATTCAAATACAAATGGCACCTATTTATCAATTCCTTGAAGTAAACTGTGGAAGCTGTGTTGCTCCATAAACATGTTTCAGAACAAAGATCACATACCATTCACATGAAGATATCATTCATTATGCACCTGCTTGTGCAACACATCTGATCTGATAAATACCACTGGCATGTCAGAACTTTGCACTGTCTTGGTTAACATGTAAGTGGCACATACAACATTCTGATGTTACTGTAAATGGGATAAACAAGCACAGGAAAACCATTAGTCAGAACAACAATCATAACACACTGATTGCATGTCCCCCCACCTCCTCACCCAAAGAGAGGGGAGGTCAGCAGTCAATATATGGTTAATCCAGGGAAGTTTTTTTTTCACTACATACTAAGATGTGAGTTAATAAACATTTGTGTTATAGCAATGGATGAAAATGAAAATGTGTTTCCCTTGTTTGAACAGAAATTTCTGGGGATCTGCAAGGCCAAAATCAGGGGATGGATATTTGTGGGTATGTACAATAAGACGAAGACATTTTTGGACAAGCAGCTTGAGAAGTGTCCCAGATTCCCTCAGAAACTTCAAAGCACAAAATTTAAGAATCTCTCAAGTGATGAAAAACACCACAAAGGACTCTCATCCTGGTATTTTCACAATGGACTTTTATGTCGTTAAGTGACTTGGACAAATGCAGCCCCAGCATGTTGGCCAACTTCTGCTGACACTGGTATGAGGTCCCATATGTCAAACAGATGGAGAGACCATATGTAGCTACATTTTAAGTGACGTCAACATACAATTTCTAGTTTGATACTGTTACTGTTATCTATAAATGATTCCAAATTTCATTTCCAATTCACTTGAAATTGGAAGGTAGTAAGATAAAGTTTGAGGCCATTTTAAAGTCAGCATTAAAACCCTGTAGAATTCACCCATTCTTGCTCATAACACCTCCCACCTAACAATCTATCAGTATGATGATGCCATGTGAGGACTCACAGTGACTTTCATCTCTGAGGCTGTCACGTGAATATATGAAGTATTTTCCACCTAGATCTTGATGAGTGCTATAACAGAGATGGTTCAATCACAATCTGTATGACCTGCTACAGAATAATGATGTGACTTGAAAATTATCATCATGCCAAAAACCTAAATACCAGGTTATCCATTCATGGAAGAATTGGAATTCTTGGACTAGAACACCTGAATGAGGTTCACATTTACCAATACGAATGTCCCAAAAATGGAAGATTAAAGCAATACTGACTGCAACAGGCATTACTATGAAAATGTTTACCCACACAATGAAAACCAATTCCACAAGGGAAAACATTCTTGGTGATGACACATTTCTTACCTACCCAAATTTGAATATTGTGTATCTTCCTAGAAGATGTACCTCTTGTATGTTGTTCCCAACACAGCAAAACTTTTTAATATTATTTTTGAATCATTCATCCCATTATGCACTTTATGTATGAACCATAACAATTTTGGTTCAGCATACCTAAGACACACTTTATTAAAAAACTGGCAAGTTTCAGTTTTTGTAGGTCGTCATCACGCTACGTAGCAAATGAAAGAGATAATATACATGTATAAGCCATGGAACTGAAACGCCCACAGCCACAATGCTACTTATTCATTTTACCATGGTTATAAGATGTGTAACACGGTGAGCTCACACTTGATTTCACCTTATTTTACACACGCCATACACTGCCTCTTTAGTTTACATTGCCTGCGGATGACTTACATACAACCAAAACATGCAGCTAGGTTTTCTTAATAAAGTGTATATGTTACGCTGGACTGATATTGTTTTCATTCATTGTAATATTAAGTGGATAATTATGAAATCTTATACACACAATTAGTGTATCTTATTAAATGTTTCCTCAACAACGCTGCCAATATGTGTGACCATATGACATCAAATTACAAGATAATCAGCAAATAATAAACCAGGAAATGGTCATGTTTTAATCACCATTCCAGTACTTTCCTGGAAGCACTAGGTGAAACCATTAAAACCTCTATCAGGTTAGGGTCCCGGCTGAGATTTAAACCAGGCACGCCCTGAATACACATCAGAAACAAGTGAATGTGGTCCATCCACTGGGGAACTACAATCATTCTGACCAAGGTAGCCATGAACTGTGCACATAGTGAAATTCTGTCCTTGCGTCTTCTACCTGTGATTTATATGGAACAGTTCATTTGTGAAAGCTGTAACTTTTACTGTACCAATGGAAGAATTATAAAAAACTGGAAATATCAAGTGAGGCCCACGTATTCTACTGCAAGGCGCACCTTTCACATACGGACACATCATGTGCCATGACACTGTCACAAGACTTGATTTTTATTCTTTCCATAAATCTGATTACCTGTTCTCAAAGGTGATTATGTTAAATTGAAAGCCCTGGTCAAAATATATTTTAATCGTCTCCAAAGTTAAATCACATTTTATGTAACCACCTCGCTTATAGAAGCAGAGTCCTTATGGAGATGAAAATTCCTCAGCTACAAGATATTTCTTACGTTTTGGCAACCCAAAGGTTCATTTTATATTTCATCCATCACATTACATATTATCATCTCCTACAAAACATATGCATACAAGTAACAATCTGATTCTGAATTTGTATGTTATTCCTTACAATTTTTAGCCAATATGTAGCACAATATTGGCAAGGACAGCAAAAAATTGGTACTTCTTACATTTATACTACAATTTACACATTTTTCGTTTATAGCAAAACTCTACATCCCAATGTCAAAATTAAAACAAATCCTGTTCTGCAATGCATCATTAATCACCCCATTACAATTACGTACGTAAGGCCAACTACCCTTGTCTTTTCAGAATGGCAAGTCTGTGTATCCATTCAGACAACACACTACATGTACTTGCCATTTCCAAATTGTAAAACAAGCATCTTTTTTTCAAATATAAGGGAAAGAAGAGAAGGAATATTTTTAAACCCACTCTCTGATATGCAAAAACAAAAAAAAATTTTATGAATTCCACTTGAACACCAATTAAGAACCTCCAGGCAGCAGATACCTTTCTGAGACGTTAACAGTAGCTTGGTCAATCAAGAAAGTCTCCACATTTTATGAAACTCACGGGTGCATTATTGTGTTCACATGAGCAACACCAGCATTCAACCAGAACCAAGTACATCCACCCAATTTCATTTCAGATACCTTTTAAAATTACTTCCCCATTATGCCTACATCTTTTAAGTAGTCTCTTTCATTCAGGTTTCCTAACCAAAGCCCTATATGCATTTCAACTTGACACTATGATCAACTGACGCAATCTACCAACTTACGATGTCACACAGCCACATCCCTACAACTGTTTGAACACATGAAGCACGAGAGTGTCAGATACTGAAATCTGAAGCACGCAGATGGCCTACATGTTTTTTTCCTCCAACAATTTGCACTACATAAGATAGTGCTCCTCACTTTCAAAAGCATTTGGCATCCAATGAAACAACTGTTATCAGGCTTACACATAAAAATCCCAGGCTATACTGGCATGTCAACTCTGCCACCTTACCACAATCTTGCACAACACACTGACAATCTTCATACTGCACAATTCATGATATGTATCTTCCTCCAAACACTGGGCACTTTTTTTTGTAAAGCTCTTCATTTCATCTTCTGACATCTGAATCTTGACATCTGGAGAACAGTATTACACTTCCACGCAAAAGAAATGCAAGTTCTAAAGGAAGAAAGCATTATTCTTTGTCTCCATTTCTGAAAAAATTGAGCCATTAAACCATCTGAAGTCACTTTCAACAGCATTTCTTCCATGTTCAGTAAGTCATATTACGTACCTTTACTATCTGGCACAATCTGTTTCAAAACTAGAACGCAACAAATAATCACACACATTTCACTGAACGATGAACGGTCCATGATGTCACTGGAAAATTCTTTGCAATTAGTAGCACAGACATATCAAAATATCAATATAATCATTACTGCTAAAATACCGTTTGCTTTTCTTCTTACACAAAAGAACTGTTATTACGAACTTTTCTATGTCTCTTCACTGCTCTAGTCTTTTTTGAAGTCAGTTACGCTGAAGCTGAAATACACTCACCAGAGTTCGAACTTCTTGTGTACTTACCAGTCATCCAGTAACTGGAAAAGACACTTCAGGCACAGCATTGTTCTTGTTTGTTGGAGTTACCAACATCAAAAAAACACAGTATCTATGAAACATTCTCACACCATCAACTTACAACATAACAAACCCACCCCAACTCACAGTGCCACTTCTGAAACATGAACTCAGTTCACAGTTCTGTCAGCCAAAAGAAACATTTTTCACAATGAAACCTACACTTGCCCTAACTATGAGTACGTTGGCCACATGTTGTAAGTGAATGGTCCAGGAAGCCAGGCATCACAATGTGTAAATGCCCCCCACCCCCCAAAATTAAGATATGTCCACCAGTCCTGTACAAGCACAAGAAATATAAAAAAATTAATCTTTACTGCCAGGCAACAAACTGTTAACCCCAAATCTAATATATGGCTACCAATCCCACACCAGGAGGGTATTTAGAATGATAAACTGCTATCCAAATAAAGTGCCACCTTTTTAGAACCATAATATTTAAAATCCTTATTCCCAAATACTAACAGTATAACAGAATATGTTTCAGTGTAAGCTAAAACTCAAGTACTATGATCACAATAAATGCATATTACACATTTCACTATGATCAAGTCATCTTCAGGCACATGGGCAAATATTACTGTTGCAAGGCACTCATGGTACACATAAACATTTAAAATTATTTAAACTGCCTTGCATATCTAGCACACAGAAACTTATACCTTTTCTAAAATCTGCTAAAAAATATTATGTGCGAAGAGTCATATTAAGTTCATATCTTCAAATTAAATTGTTAATTCATCTCCCGGACTTCATGCACAGTGTTCGATGAACAGTCACAGTGCAGATACATCAAAATCTTTGCACGTCATTTGTATTTCCATACCGTGGCTGCCACGGCACCCCACTTCATTACCTTTCCAAAATTGTCATTTGTGGTTTGATTGGACGGTTACCACAGTAGTTTACTTACAACACAGAATCAACCCTCGCTAACAACATAAATAAATGGTTTCCTTGCCAAACTGAAGAGGCACAGCCAACTGGTGTAACATCCCAGTCAGAATTCACTGTATTACAAAACAGTCTTCAGGCAATGACATTCTTCTTCAAAACTTGCCACAACAAAGACTTTAAGCAATGAATTTCATAGAGCTGACTCCTTAATAATAAGCTAACAGTCACTCAAGAAATAAATTATCCAGCTTTTGTTGAATCCAAAGGTACCAAGTTCACAAGAGTACCAATGGCCCTATTCTAAGCCTGATGAATATCTCTGCAATGATACTTTACCTCAGCCCTTCCCATTTCTTAGCTGTATCAACATTTTATTCCCATATCAATACTGTAAATACATAGTAAAGAAACATCTGTCCCTGCTCTTTGTCACTTGATGAATGGGGATAGAGAGGTAAAGCACCACACGTTTGAAGTTCAATCAATGTGGCGCAGCTACACTCAGCTACACATCCAAGGCATGTGCTTTTGACAATGAAAGGACAACACATTAAATTCTTACATTTGAAGACTTGTGTGCATAAAACCTGACTAATTTACAGATATACACTGGTTACTTCAACACTATCAGTGTGCCCATATGGGAACGATAAACCCTGGTCAACTGTAACCAATTTCATCAACCCCCTTCAGAGACACTTCTGCCACAAATTCTGTCCCACCTCTGGATCTGCTATTTGTACTGTGGGAGCAAAACCTACAAGTCCCGAGCAGTGAAGCCATGTTTTCAGTCCAAGTCCAGAAGTGGCACTGTGTCCCTCCAAGCAGCCAATTCCCAGCTTGTTAGTAGCTAGCAATCACAACAGAGGGCTCCATCTGAATGCAGTTTTAGTACTTTGAGTGTTAAATGGCCCAAAAAGATCCAATGAACACCAAACAAAGCTTTCAACTGCATTGAGATTAAATGCCCAATTTAATAAAACAATACCTTGTTTTCCATTTCTCTGGAAGGCAAGTTATGGTTTCAACTTACTCTTGTAACATTATGTAACACTTCACAACAGCCTGCTTCACCAATGTGTTGAAAAACAAAACTAAGCCACCTCTGATAACAGCAGCAGGGTATCATCGTCACTCTCAACCCATTGTGTCCTGCAAAATCCACTACTTAACAGTGAAAGCCAAAGTACATATGGTGAGAATCATACGGTATCTCTGTGCATCATTAAGCACTCTACCTCAGAGACATATGGAGAGTGGGCGTACAGCTCCACACATACCTAACAATGACAACAGGTGGATTAGTGTGTCAGCTTCATGCTTCAGCCACACTATCCCTACAGATAAATCTATGTTAAGCACACTGGCTGGGGAGTAGTGTGGGCCCCAGAGTTGGACTGGGCATGGTGAAGAGCACAAAAACATAAGCCCCCACTGGCTGTCTAGTCTTTAGCCTTGTCAGCATACACAGTGAGATATTCTGGCTCCTACAGGAAAAGACGAATGTGTATATTCTGGTATGTTCCGGTTGCCCACATCCCTCTAATGTGGTGAAACAATCATCTAGAGACTTGCAATAAAGGTGAATGGCAGCATGTGATCTAGGAGAGTAAAGGGCAAACAAATGGACTGTTTCACACATACATAGGTACTGGACTGATCTGAGTATCAACTTCTGATGCACAACATTCCCTGTTCCGTAAGACATAATCTATCAATGCAGCTTACAATGTACAAACAAAAAGTGCACAGTGAATCATACACAAGATTTGAAATTTCTGTGGTGAAGACTAAGAAAACAGCTGTATTCAGATTTGTGACACTGTATAGTGTGATAAACTTACACAGAGGTTTCACAAGAACTTGCTATCCTGATGACTGAGGCAGCAGGTGCATCTGATACATCAGTATATACTTATCACATCACACAGTGTCAGATTGCAGATGACTGTCTTGAATCACACACATTGGTGGGTAGACTGGCTGCTGAGAGACAGGTCTGGTACATGGCAAGGTCTCTCATGTACCTTGCCACGGTCAAGGCCTGCACATACGTTACTGGCACAGAGAAATAAAACAAACAAGAACAAATAAACATGAGAAACTTGTAAAACAAAATTATTGGTTGTTCTGGCAGCGAGCTGTTGGGGAGGAAGATAGCCTTGGCTGTTGAACCACACAGTCTCTGTTCAGCAGAGGGGCTGCCTGCCAACCCCTCAATGGCTGTGTGTGTTTTACATTTCAATGTACGGTACCGGTAATGCCAACTCACCACCATCAGCCCCTGGCCGGAGGACTGATGTGCGAACAAACATCTGTGGAAAGTAAGTACAAAATTCTCTGAGCAAAGGATATATGTCCCTCCGCACAGAATGGACCCATCCCTAACATGCATTCCCTCCAAGCTCTTAAGCAAATGTCGGGGAGTCAAACCGCATTTTGCCCCATTTGAACCACAAGAAGAAGCAAAGAGATCCAATGTTGCAATCCAGATGTTCCAAGATTTATAATTCACAGTGACAAGCACATAAAATATTAGAGGGCAGTAAACACATCTGGAAACCTCCAATATACTCTTACAGAAATTCCAGCATACTCTTACATATACATCCAGTCTGCCTGCAGCATATATACATGATCTGACTCCCCGACTGACCTGCACACATGCAGACGTCTGAATTAACACAACACTGCTTTATGCTGTGGGCACATTCAAACACTGTCACTGGCTCAGCTTTAACTAGTGCTAATTAGTCTACTCTATCGACATATCTTACACAACAGAAAGCTGCCATCGTGCAGCACAAAATAAAACTTACTGATTTGGAAACTGACCTCTCACTATGATAATGAACTTGCATGACAAGAGGTCTGTGTATTAGTGACTGTGGTCTTCAGTGCAACATCTGCACCCAACTACCAGACTACTACACATCATACTCCAGAAGACGACCAAATTCATAACAAACTTGTTCAGCATGAGATTAAATAGTTGCAAATCTGATAGGGCTAGCTCCCATCCTCCCATCACTGTTACACAATAAACTCAGCCATTTAACAATAAATGTGACACAGCATAATAAGCAATATCTAAAATTGTGGTTCTATAAATGATGACACCACACACAGCCACACATCATGTTTAACTCAAATAAAATGCAATTATTTCTGTAAACAAAAATAAACCTTACAAATGAACATTAGTATACATTAATAGTTCATACCTTAAAGCAAGCATATCAAAATATCATTTCCTGTATCATGATACAAAATGACATGACCTGAAATGCTGTTCACCGGTACCAATATAACAAACATGATGAACCCTGTTTCATGGAATGCCAAACCTTTGTAAAAAAAAATACCCTGCTAGAGCACTGCAATGCCTTATAACATACATTTGAGGTTCTCACAGTGGTACTGATACAGATTCCAGTCTTCTGGGATAAGATGTTGTGTGGATTATTGGTACATAGGCACCTTGCTGCCTCCAACTTCACATCTGGCTTCTTGGACTACCATGAAGAAAGAGACAGCAAGCTCCTCAAACACAATGCCTACATACCAGTCTGCATGGTGTCATACCCCAGAAGACCAGACTTATCATCGTGTGATGGTACTTCAGATGCACATCTGGGTAACAATCTAAAGTTACATTCTAGCTGATTAAGCAGTTGGAAGCATTTGATATGAAATTCTTTTTTGGAAATGCAGATTAATATCAAGAGAGACCTACGAAATTAGGTAGTACAAGGAAAACTTGGTAAAACCTCTTGAGTAAGTAGACAATTGTGGGTTAATATGCAGTTAACTTATGACAGGTATTCATAGCGCTTATACCTTGGGAGAACAATTTTCATACTGATAAAGAAAAATCACTAGCAAATGTGTTAACCCTTTCCCATCCACTTTCTTCCCCACCTGATTCCTACCAGCTTCAAATTTGTGCAAAATTAAAAAAAAAAAATTGTATGATACAAATTTCTGCCACCTGTTGTTCCTACATGCAAACTACCAGGACAGCTGTCAGAGAATGTAATGAGAAAATATCTATCACTTGGCATGGTCATCATGTGGTGGCAAATTCTTAAGTGATGTTTGGCTTCCAAAGTGGGTCCATACAGAACACTAACATGTCAAGCCTTCCAACACAGGAGAGGAAAGGGTTAATCATACATATGGAGCAAATACCTCATACAAAATCATGACTGCCCTGAGACCAGACTTGCTCCACCCACAACTATCAACGTTAAGTACAGTCTGTCACATACAGAACCTGTAAACACTTCAAAGTTGTGTTTGATGCTGCATGTTTTTGGGGGAAACAAACTTAAAAATGATCCTTAAGGACCATAAGTACAAAAAATATATCCACAACAGTCATAATGCCTTCACTTTGTAAGGACCTAAAGTAAAGGTAAAGGTAAAGGTACAATTCACCCCAGAAAAGGTCAAGTAGGCTGACAGTGGGAGCAGACGCACAGCTCCTCTCTTTCTTTAACCTCAGCAATAGGCAATGAGGGTGGTCAGTGCCACTCCCCAGCTGCTGTACCCCTGGCGAATGCCCCTGTACCCATTGTATAGGAGGCTGGGTGAGCCCCAGGGCCGGTCTGGACTAGTGCAGAAAATCTTGCCCCCACCAGAATTCAACCCCTGGACTGTCCAGACCATAACGAGTCGCTATACCGACTACGTTATCCCAGCCCACCATTGAAAGGACCTTAACTATCTGAGAGATAAGACAGTCCAACTCATCATGACCTTCCCCTTTTCACATTTCATGAAACCCACAACACAATGAAAATTCAGATAAATATAGTCATGAGGTATGGCACAGCTTCCTTCATTTCCACCATTTATAAATGCATCTGTGAGTTCATCAACAAATATCTAACTTTTCACTCTATGGTAACCCTGTCAACCACACAAGGGGCTGTTTCTCTATTTACTGGAGAGTTGTCAGAAATGAGATGAGTGAAACATTTTCAGCAGCTGCTGGAAATTCTGCTTTCTGTAAGAACATTAATTACTGGACCATAAACAGGTAATGATGTGTCAATATTCTACTTCAAGATTCCACATCCTTTAAAACATAAAAACTGAAGAATAAAATGAAATGAAAGGGTGGTTATTTGCATAACCATTCTGCACTTCACTGAGTACCAGTATGGCAGGTGTTCCGAAATATTTATTACAAATGGATGAAATTAATGAAGGAACCGTGTATGGGCTGACACACATACTGTATGAAATGGAAATCATGTGATATCAATTATGAACACCTGAGGCTGTGCAGAGTTCTGTGAGAATTATGTCACATAGATAAGTAGATGAGACACTGTTCTGAATGGACTGACGAGGTCCATCAGTCTGGAGAGTTGATTCATTGTGCTAACCTTGGCTTATCAAAGGACTTATAATTTGTTTGAGCTGTGGCAGTGTCTGGCTTTGAATTTAGCAGTTCTGGGGGCTACAAACTTATATCAAATGATACAAAGTAGAGGTTCTGCAGACAACTTCACATGAAAGTAACCTTACTGTGATAAGCAATGGAAACTCACAAATGTTGTACTACATGCAAAATGCAATCAATCAGAGGTCACTTAGTACACAATTACCAGCCAAAATTGTATTAAATGTTATCTCTGCTTAAAATAATCAATCTTCCTTTCATAACAAAACTGCATAACAATGAATTAGCCTGATACCTCATATTATATTACATTTATATTGAAACCAAAATGATTCTAATGAAGTGTATCTATTTCAGGTCTATTTAACACCACCACACCTTCTGCCTGCTATCTAAAAATATACAGGTTACAATATACAAAATTATACATAATTCTGCCTGTTGTAGTATATGGTTGTAAAACTTGTCTCCCACAGAGGGAAGAACAAACAGACTGGGTTTTTGAAAACAGGAAGCTGAGAATATTTTGACCTAACAGGGATGAAGCAACAGGATGCTGCAAAAATTGCATGAAGAACTTCATGATCTGCACTCCTGGAAAAATATAATTATGGCATCAAATAAAGGAGCATGGGACAGGTGGAGCATGTGGAATAAGTGAAAGAAGACTGAAACGCATGCGGGGTTTTGGCTTAAAAGCACTGACAAAAAGAAAATATTTGGAAGACCTACACACAATGGGAAGATAATATTAAAATGAACATTAAAGAAAAAGGATATGGTGGGCTCGATTTGTCTGGCACAGACAGGGGCGTGTGATGGGTTTGTGAAAATGATGGTAAAACTTCAGTGTTCAAAAATGTGAGAAATTTCCTGACAAGCTGTCTAACTATTCCATTCACAAGGACTGTGATCCATGGAATTAGTCAACAGCTCAGACTAGAGTGTAGGGTGAGCATGTGGGTAGTCACATATGTAGGTGAATAGACGGCTGAAAAAAATTAAAAATAAAATGGAAAGCTGACAGGAGGAGTTGTCATGATCTACATATTATTTGCTAGGAGGGGCATCAGAAAAGTATGGAAAACCTCAGAATGAGATTTAAGACCATGACTACCCAACATAAAGCAGTTGTGTCAAGATTTGATGTAGTGGAGAATGCATGACAAACGGACTTCAGCATAACGAAAACTTAACTCATTAAATCATAACTTCCAATCATCTGCAGTAGTCAGCAAATGTAACACTATGGGAACACTGTCATGTCAGCAAAAATCTAAATGGAATTTAATCCCAAGCAAAATAAAAAATAAATAAATAAAACAAATAACATTTTTGTGGGCTCACATGGGGGACAACCTACACAGCCACTTAACTCGCTATAAAGGTGTAAATACTGCTGCTGAGCCACCTAAACCTCAATGTTACAAATATGTCTAGGAATATAAACCATGGTTATGGGAAGTACTGATTAATAAGGATAAACGGACATAATGGTACAGCTCATAAGGGATTCAGGACATATAACTGCTGCACACAAGATACTTACTTCTGACTCTTCACTTGTTTAATGTGATGGAATACATTGATTACATCACGAATTCTTCTAGGAGCTTCTTCTATTTTTGATGCCAAGCAAATACAACCCATAGCTGTTGTTTCCATTGCGTGACGAACAAATGACTTAGAATAATAAAAACGCTGAAACAAAACTTGCCCTGTAGCCATTGCTACCTGAAAAAAAAGTACAATGACTATTAGACCCCAGTCTGTGCAATTAAAACACAAACCACAGCTACACTTCTATGGTGTGAAAGCATACTGCTATTTCCAGCGCAAAATGAACAATCACAATAATACACACAATGCAACAAAATTTGCCACGCAGCCATTTCTACCTGAAAAAGAAGCATAATTACTAGTAAATCTCAGCCAATACAATGAGGTTTATATTTCTTCTAAAATAAGTGAGTGATTTCACTGAGTGATTTCACTGTAATGGAAAAATGGTGACAGCATAACTTCAAGACAGAGGCCTTGCTATGAGCCACATCAACAGCTGCGCATGACACTCCTACTCTACCAAGTCACTTGTCCCATCACTGTGCAAATGACATCAAGGTGGACATACAACCATGGTACTGACTGTAGTAAGTTCCCTGTCCATATTTCCACCCCTAAAAACTACTTATTCTTGTAAAAAAACAAAAAAGGAAGAATAAACTCATTATTCTTTGCAGTACTGTGTTTCACACACAAGGAAAAATAATAAACCAATATCAAGTTTTGCATTTGCACAAATATAAACCAAGGTTAGGCATTATTTTATGTGTGTGTAAACCAATGTTATTCTGTTGATAACCAAGCTTTATTATGTATTAAGACAAATTGCAGCCACAAATGAAGTTTAGGTTTTTGCTGTCTGTGTTTTCATTTGCAGTCACCACATCAGTTACCATTAGTGTCAGTGCAGTATACTTCTGAACAGTCTCTGTTTGTGCTGCGAAGAGCAGGGCACATATTCAAGTACATTTTATTCAACTGTCATGTTCACACTTAAATACCATTTGTTACACACCCAACTGTCTTTCAAGGTGTTCATGAATGACACACTGCAAGAATTCTGCTATTACTAGAAAGAATAATAATTTTCACCAGCAAATTGGACTTAAATTTAAGAAAGAAACTAGTAGGGTGAGACACTTGGATTATAGATTTATGTTGTGTTAAAACCTGCACAATTCAGGAAGTAAATGACAAACACCTAGAAAGTTTGGAAATGTTGTGCTGCAGAGGGATGGAGAAAATCAGGCGAATCATGTGAGAAGTGAGAATATGTTATAAAAAGTCAAGGTGGAGAGGAATATCCTACAAACAATAAAAATAAGAAAGACCACATGAATTGGTCACATCTTGCAAATGAACTGCCTTCTAAAACACGTTACTGAAAAAAAGTTAGGGGAAGGATAAAAGTGACAGGTAGACAAAGAAGACATATGCAGCTACTGAATAACCTTAAGGGGAAAAAAGGATACTCGAAATTGAAAGAGGGTACACCAGATCGCACTCTGTGAAAAACTTACTTTGGAAAAGGCTATGGACCCGATGAGAGACTGACAACTGAATGAATGACTAGAAAAAGAACCGCGGCCCCTATTATACCGGTTATAAAACATACCCAACCAAGTTTACTTGCCTAATTAAATCCAAGAAAACATGAACACTAAGGTATAAACAGCACTTACTCCAATTACAGCGTAACCACCACACAAAGAAGACTTTCTTGCGCACTGTATATACATAACTACACACTACACGCTTTGAAAAAAGGTACTCTCGATAAACCTATTTCATATTAAACGTACCACTTCGGAGTATTTCACTTTAAATCACAGAAGGAAGCAATTACATTTCGACAAGTTTACATCAAACATAACAAAAGTGTAACATAATGTGTTGACGATGTAAACTTTTCCGAATTCAGTCACATACTATCCAAGACACCATACCAGGAAGTGGCCTTGACGTTACGTGGGAACTCATTACACAATACACACTCATCCAACACTGCAGATATTCATTAATGGAATAAAACATTTATAAACTTACTTGTGGTAGCTTTAACAGTATACCAGCCGTCTGAATTAATTCACAACCTAATATTCTTAAATCAGCTTCTGTTTCTTGGTCCAGTCCATCGTTTTGCGATGGAGTAGGACTAAGCTTGTCCTCAGGTAAAAGACAGTTTTTAAGAGTTAAAACAATTCTACCGTATGGTTTTGTTACTGGTTTAACAGCCGAGGAACCGTGATTATCTTGCCTCGGTGTACCCATTTTCTTTTAACGAACAATCAGCACATCTACACACACAAAGAACTCTCCATTCAATCCACACACTCACACTTCCAAGATGTCCGAACTGCGTCGCTTATCCACCGTACAATGGCGTACCCACAGATCATAGCGTACGCATGGATAACATCATCTAACCCATAAGTAGTAATCTGTGGTCTAATTGACCAATCGAAGTGGGCAGCAAAAGAGTGGCGCCGTAAATTTGCGTGAGGCGGTAGGAGGCATGCGTAAAGAGTATAGATATGTCCGTTTTGGTTGAAAGTGGCTTACAAAGAATAATATAACATTTAGTTTGTGTTTGACGAAGTAGAATTTACACACAAAATGCCATGTGAAATGATAACTCTGCAACTTGGCCAGTGTGGCAATCAAAGTAAGTTCAGAAGTTCAATTTCAACAGCCGTAGGAAGTTCATGACGCTAAGGTACTACAAACAGGCAGCTTATCGAAGAGGAGTATTCATATTAACTCTATTTTTATTTATTACAGTTGGCTTTGAGTTTTGGAAGAGGCTGTGTGCTGAACATGGGATTAGCCCAGAAGGTATTTTAGAGGAGTATGCCACAGAGGGAACAGACCGTAAAGATGTTTTCTTCTATCAGGTTAGATGCATGAATACTTCAACTATGATGCTTCCTTGATTGCTTGCTTAAGTCTGCCTCGAGTTACGTTAAGTTAATGTTATATGTCATTTCCTACTTTTGCAATTGTAGGCAGATGATGAACATTATATTCCCCGAGCTGTATTGCTGGATTTGGAGCCACGCGTAATTCATACGATTATGAATTCCCCATATGCTAAGGTAGGTGTTCACCTTGGGTGTTTGGGTGATTGTTTGCAACTTAAGGGATGACAGTAATATGTAATGATTTTTACAGTTGTACAACCCAGAGAATATATATCTGTCAAAACATGGTGGAGGTGCTGGAAACAACTGGGCGTCTGGGTACAGTCAGGGTGAACGACTGCAAGAAGAAATCTTTGATATTATAGACCGTGAAGCAGATGGCAGTGACAGTCTGGAGGTAAATGGCATATAAATGTTATGGTTTTCTGTAATGTTATCCCACAAAATTTGATCAATATGTTCCACCATTCTAGGAACATGCTCTCAGCATCTTCACTGAAGATAGAGGCAGCAGGTTCATCTGGAATTGTGGTATCTGTCTACAAAAATAGTGTGATGTTAATATTTAAAATTACTGTGACTCTTGGGTTTCCAACTTACAGCCCATGAGCCACATGTGGCCTGCCAGGTTCTATCATGTGCCTTGTGGCCACATTTGTAAATTATGTGTAAACTATAAATATTTCACAATAATTTAGGCAGTTACACCACTTGTTATTTTACAATGTGTGGCCTGAGTATTGGCCCACAATAACAGATGTCCTTTGCCATGTAAAGGCTGGAGGCTCATGCTGTAGAGTTTTGCCTCCATTACTTAATGGTGTTTATTGTACTTAGATTGCTCAGTTGGACTGATCATCACCTGAATCCAATAGAGTCCTGGTTGTCTTTTGCAGGGGTTTGTGCTGTGTCATTCAATTGCAGGTGGCACTGGTTCAGGTATGGGCTCCTATATCCTGGAGAAGCTAACAGATCGTTTCCCAAAGAAGCTGATAGAGACATACAGTGTGTTCCCAAACCAGGATGAGATCAGTGATGTTGTGGTACAACCATATAACTCTTTGCTGACTTTGAAGCGACTAACACAGAGTGCAGACTGCGTTGTTGTGCTTGATAACACAGCACTCAATAGGATAGCAACTGACAGACTGCATATTCAGAACCCTTCGTTTGCTCAGATCAACACACTGGTGTCGACCATCATGTCAGTTAGCACAACCACACTCAGGCAAGCAATATGCATGATTGTCACTCTCTGCTTAATTGAAAACTAAGGTATATCCTTAAAATATGGTGACCAGTTGCAATTGGTACACTGTACTGAGTATGCAGGAAAGATCCAGTCCAGTCATATGACTAGACGTCAGGTAACAATAGCCTTCATTGGCAGAAGTGCTTTGGACTTGTTTCTATAGGTCAGGGTGGGTAGAGGGTATTCTGCATAAGGTAAACTCTAGGATGTTATTTTATGAGTAATTCTGACTAAAAATTGCTATATAAAAATCTGTTATCAACCATTACATCACTACAAGCATTTTAATCGTATTCCAAGCTACTGTATGGTATCAGTTCTTATTAACCATTTTTATGCTTAATGCCATTCCTGGGAAACATGACTCCCTCATGCTTATTTTGGTCCATCAGCCAGGCCTGTGAGATCAACAGGTCCCTTTCCCCTTGACTGTTTCATGTGGGGGCACAGGAAGGACATGGTTTACTGGCAAAAATTGCACATAAGAGAAGAACTCTTGCAAAGTATGGGAGATTCTGCTGAGTGCATGAAGGGAAATGGTGAGATTATCAGAAAGATAGCAAATTGTGTTTTACAGGCACAGAATTGTGCATACAGACTTGTGGGGGTCATGTTGAACAATATTCAGTGTAACATAGCTGAATATTTACAGTCTTCAATATTATCTAACCAAGACTGATGTTTTTCTTTGATATTGTAACATTCTACATAAATGAACTTCACTAACTCCGTAATGTAACTAAAAATTGGTGTCTTATTTTTGTCGTATCACCTGACACAATTTTCTTCTGATGTGCGTACAGTATGGTGAGACTTAATTGCTGACTTTGTTTTATGGTTTTAGCAGACAGATGTACACTAGCTTAAGATTAAATGGATATCCATCTTTTTTGGTGTTACATGACATTACTCTCTTTTTATTTGTACAGTATGATAAAATACATGTATTGTACACTCTTTGGTTGCAGCTGTGTGGATATACTAAAATGGTTGTAGCAATGAATGATTAATAATCTGGCATTTATTAATATAGCATTTTTTTTTACTCAAAATCATTCATAAAATAGTATCCTCCTTAGGTAGAACATACCGTGTGAAATGAGGCAGAAACAAGGAAGCCTGAAGTGCCTCACCCTAGCAACTGTAGCAACATTAACTGATGACATGACCTGAATGCAGATGCAGATTTGTTGTGTGGAAAACCAGTGCCCATTTGTCCACATTTTGATGCATCTCCTACCATTTTCCACATTCTGGTCAAATACCAGTGTTATGACCAACAGTTCTGTGTGTACTGCATTCAGAGCCCACTGTGTGATACTGCTGCATACGACTAAGGCAGCATTTCAAACATTTTGGCATTCATTACCAATATTGGCCTTGCACCATGTTTCACCTCAAGCAACAGAAGCATGTGCTTTTATTGCTGTTTTATTTATGGAAATATTAGGAGCGATCACAAGCTCCTATAGAGCGTGTCATTTTTATCATCTGTTTTTTTAAGTGACTTGTGTACTGTTAAACCGCAGTACACAAATCCTGGACACCAAGTCACCTGGATGACAATTTTGTATGGTGGTCCCTAAAACGTGTGGGTCCTTGGTATGTAAATTACTTCATCTCACCCTTCTGGTGCCTAGAATTCTGAGGTGAGTTCTGGATTTTTGGGGGTTTGTGGACTCCATTGTTAATTAAGGAAATGGCAGTCTCATATTACACTTTAGAATTCTGGTGTTGCTTTATTTATACCAGTTCTAAGCGCTCTTAATGACTTTTAGATAGACTCATAGTCAAACCTTCAATGCTGATGTGCTTCAGTCCACACCCACTCTCTATCTCTCATATTCTCATTATTATGTCACCTGTTACTTTCTTGGAGTTCTGTACTGATACGAATGACTAAGAGATAACCATATTCTAAATTTTGGCTGAAAAATAAATGCTTTGGAATTTTGGTACATTTTTTAAAATGGAAAGATTTGGAACATGTGAGCAGCTGGCCACTGTATTGTGAAGATATGCTGAGAGGTATATGTGATTACCTTATTGTACAGCTGTTCTTGAACCAAGAATGTTCCCAAATTAAATGGCATTCTGTGCCACAGGATTGTGTGTATTCAGGTGACTGCCACATCATATTGCAAAACGTTTTTCATAGTTTGCATTATGTAATAAACGACAGCCCATATAAATTGGAAACATCTAAGTTAGGAAAAGAATGACATTTAAAAATTGTCTGTATTTTGCTTCTCTTTGTCTAGGTACCCCTCATATATGAATAATGATTTGATAGGCCTGATAGCACCGCTGATTCCCACACCTCGTTTGCACTTCCTGATGACAGGGTACACGCCACTTACAACTGATCAAGAGGTATCATTGCCACATTAATTCTTTCATTTGTCATAATAAATTTGACTTGGAAGTTATCTGCAGATGATTTTGAAGCAACAAATTTTCTTATTTATTTAAATTATCTGTGCCAGGCTGCATCAGTGCGCAAGACAACAGTGTTGGATGTGATGCGGCGTCTGCTGCAGCCAAAGAACATGATGGTATCTACAGCTCATGATCGCAATGCAGCTCACTGCTATATCTCAATTCTGAATATCATTCAGGTACAGATTTAAAGTAGAATAGAATAGCATATGTTAGGGTGGGTATCACAGCAACTCATACACCTGGACCCTTTCTGAGATTCTGTGCGACCCTTTTGGTCAGTGTCACATGCAACACTTGACAGAATTATATAGCATTGAACAGTAGGATGATTAGTAGATGATGCATTGCAAAGGGTGGTGCATGAAGTAGTCACTTCCTAACTTGAGGTACTGTCTTTACATTTACTGCAGTGACAGAAGTAATGAAAAACTGAAGATAGTTGATCTCTAGGCCAGAGGGACTTGCAAATAAGCTATTTGAAACTGTTGACATCTATCAGCACACCATGTCATAAATCTAATTTATCTGCCTCACACAGAGATGAATCCAAATTTGTATCTCCATGAACTGAAGTCATCCCATAAGGTTTCCTGTCCACAGTATTGGGTTGAAAATGACAGGAATAGTCATACTAGTAGTTAAGTTGAAAGAATTGTGTTAAATTTATGTAGTCCTTCCAAATAAGCCAACAGACATTAGTAGTTACCTGTTATATGCAGGTGACTGTTGACCACCTGGCTGGTGTCACTTCTCCCTTCACAATGTGATATAGCAACCCACAATACTATGAATGTTTTTCTGAGACTTGCTGTTTAAAACAGAGCCCAGGTACACATTAACCCTTCAAGCCTGACCTGTTGTTACCTGTCACTGCCTGAACGGGGTGAATTTCTTGACACTACAGATTTCAAGCGCATGATTTTAATTACTTAGGATGTGATGCTGCATACTTTTGAATTTGAGCTACACCATCAATCACACATGAGAGGTTAAGTTTTTAATTTAGGCAAAGTCTGGGTAAGAAATTGTTGGTATTCACAAACACTGAATTCTTGGGCTTGTGAGAGTGTATGCTACTGTATTGAGGATATCATCCTCACCTCTAAGAACTGAATTGTCTCAAAATGCCAGGAACAAGGAGGCTGTAACCTGGAAACAGGATGAAGTGCCATAGAAGAAGAAGAAGAAGACTGAGCATATTAGAGTCTTCCCCATGTATAGTGTGGGTAACAGTACTTGAGGCTCATTCCTCTTTGCTTTCTTTTGTGTTCTCCTACAGACTTTTCGGGTCAAGTCTGCTTGTGGCTGGTGAAAATTAGTACTGCCATCAATGCTGTTAACAAAATGGGTAGATGAGTGGACAGGTATACAGGGAAATGTACCAGACAAGGAAGTATGATAGGTCAAGGGAGATGAGGAGTTGATGTATCCATGGTACTGCAGTGTGTAGCCTCAGTATAGCTTATAGATGTCTGGGGGTTGATGTTTACTGTCCCTGTAGACCATGCTGCCTACCTGAGGGTGACTACCGTATAGTAACACTGCTTTTCCTTGTCACAGGGAGAAGTTGACCCCACACAAGTTCACAAGTCTTTGCAGCGAATTCGTGAACGCAAACTGGCTCAGTTTATTCCATGGGGACCAGCAAGTATCCAGGTGGCCCTCTCACGCAAGTCTCCTTACATTCAGAGTGCACATCGTGTGTCTGGACTCATGCTGGCCAATCATACCAACATTTCATCAGTATGTTCCTCCTTGTTTTTTTTACCTTCTATTAACCTTTTGGCACCAGAATTATTTTTTTAATTTTAGCACACCCTCTATATAAAATGTGAATAATACAGGAACCAAATATGTTGGATTTATGAAACAAACTGCATTTTGAAGAGTAAAAAATGGAGAGTATATACTGTGTTTAAAATATTCAGTACCTATATTTGTTGAATAAATGTATAAAATGCAACGTTTAGAGGTTAGCGGTGTGGTACGACCACTACAGTCATCGTTAGGTGTCAAAGGGTTAATCGTATATACAGACATTTAAAACATTTCATATTTGCTGCTGGATGACTTCTGATTTTACTCCAGTGCTGGAGGCAGTGGGGTAAAATCAATATATGAATATACTGTCATGTTATGATCATGTGTTAGTAGTAACATCGTTGTTGTGAACATTCTTTGACGTCTAAGTAGTTACTGCATGAGAACAGGTGGCAAGAGTTCTGCGCTTTTCCATACAAAGTGACTTTAAAAAGAGACATCTCTTATGCAGATTAATTTTAATGTTGTAACTGATATGAATGAGGTTACAGATAGTAATAATGAGAAACAACCCTTTCACCACCAAATTTCAGACACTTACAGATTTTTTTCATTTTGCAAGTACTGTGTAACCATGGTAAATCAAGTGCGGCTAAGTAAGAGCTACATCTTAGTGATAAAAATCATCAGTACCCCCAGTTTATTAAGGATGCAAAACCCAGAATAATAGTCAAACTTGGTAACAGTGTCATTGAAGGGACTAAACAAGTTGTGTCCTTTACAAACCTGCAGGTATATTACTTAATGTTAGCTCAGTGATCTATTTCAAATTTAAATTACAATTAAAATTTAGAAATAATGAAAACTACTCTTGTATATTTGTAAATTTTCATACAGATTTACTCTAAAAGTACATTAACTTAAAATTAAATTTAGGAAGAACAAAAGTTATAATGAGAAGAGGACCACTCACTAGGACACTTTCACTTCTGTCTTGCTTTAACCACTTAAGCAGCGCTTCTTCGATGCCACTTCATTCAGGCTTTCGAAATTGCTTTACTCTCAATCCATTCTGTTCAGTTGCACTAATAATTTTGTTTCTGTTTGTCCAAATCATTTGCATTGTAGAATTTATAAGACCAAATTCCTGACATGAGGTCCCCCCCCCCCTATTTGTTGTATCACTTTCACTTTTATTTTGGTGTTCAAAAGATTTATTTTATTCATGACTATCGCTGTGTTATCATATTTCCTCTTAACTGCAAGAGTATAAATGTACAGGGCAACTTTACAAACAAAGTAAATTTCCATTACAGTTGTTATTTTCCAGATCTGGAATATATGTAGCTACCTGAAAGACCTCTGAAGAATGAGGAAAGAGTTGAATTCTCAAAATAGCCTGTTGCATGGAAAATTATGTTGGCTGACTGGCAGATGCTCTTTTGTTTGATGTACTGAGCAAGGCAAAAAAAGTTATTATATGGGCAGTTAGGTGGTACAATTGAATTTGTAACGTTTTTAGCAAGTTGTTGCACTAACTGAGGTCATTATAACCGAGTTCAACTGTACTTCTGTGTGAAGTCATTGGTTTGTCATAGAGCAAAGTATGCAGGAAATGTAGACTGACATCCCTGACACTTCATTGTCTTGACCTTACATCATTGAAAGAACCTGCTCTCTTATACTAACGTGGATTGTGTCACACACAGCTGTTTGATCGTGCCCTGCAACAGTATGACAAACTGCGGAAACGAGAGGCATTTCTTGAGCAGTTCCGTAAAGAGACCATGTTTAAGGACAACCTGGAAGAGCTGGACCATTCTCGTGAAGTTGTCCAAGAGTTAGTGGATGAGTATCAGGCAGCTACGCGTCCAGACTACCTCTCATGGGGGATGGACCAGGTAAACCACTTATATCTGGCCACAATTCAGAGTGTGCCTTCAGCAGTTGATAGACATTCAGGTGATCCAGAACTTCTTTGCTGAAGATACAGCACTGTCACTTCAAGTCCACACCCATCTGCCCACCCCTATTTATGTACAGTTGATTTTAATATTTTCCTACAGCCTACACTAATGTAGCAAGTATTCTTTCTCTTGAGATCTGCAACCAGAATTTGTGTATTTCTCAATTCTTCCATGTGTCTCCCTGGGGTATACAAGAATATTCGGAGTCCCCTCACCCCACCTGCAGCAAAGAATGTAGTTTTTCCATCCATATTCATTGGATACCTTATCTAACATGCAGTTAGTTTTTGGTTATTTATCTTGGTCATTGACTGTTACTTGTCCAGATATGAATATGGAAATGTGTTCAGTATGTTATAGTGAATGGATAGTCTGAAAACATTATAATTGGTATTCTGTTGCGTGTATGTATGTAGGGGGGAGTTACTGCCCTCAAAGTTTCCAGTATCTGTTACCCTACATAAGCAGGACCAAATATTTGAGGAACCATATGTAAAAACCCCACACTTGGGCCACAGATTTTCCAGGAGAAAATAGTTTTCATCTTGTGTGGAGCCTCCATTTTCTCCCACCTTCCTGCTCATACATGATTACGCATGCAGTGTATTTGTAATAAGTACTGTTCACATCAACCTATCCCTCTTTAACCCATGTATGTTTGTGTGTGTGTGTGTGTACATGTACAGGGTGTCCCAGGAGGAATGTGCCAGACTTCGGGAGGGTGTTCCTTATGTTAAAGTATACCGATATAACCCAAAACACCTGTGTCCAAAGTTGAACGGTTAAGGAGATAATGGCCAGAGAAAAGTGTG
>Ga0123357_10000539_pt1 | contig 37174 bp, 35 predicted proteins | sample TergutEmb28metaG_FD_89873 | JGI IMG/M metagenome (GOLD analysis project Ga0123357, IMG submission 89873) | Embiratermes neotenicus P4 segment gut microbial communities from Petit-Saut dam, French Guiana - Emb289 P4 | ecosystem: Host-associated > Arthropoda: Insects > Digestive system > Gut ... | reverse complement strand
TGGAAAATTAAATACCGGAAATTTTTATCCATTAGAGTATTACACAGCCCCTACCGTCGCTTTGGCGCTTAAATGGTTCAGGGATGTGAAAGAAACTCAGCATTGCGTTAGTTGCAAAAAAAACACGCCCATTTTTTTTGGATGCTATGTTATCAAAAAAGGAACGCCGTGTACATGGCAATATACAGATGATTATTGTACTTACGAATCTGCTGAATCTGCTTTACTTGACAAATTATTGAATTTAATAGAGAAAGAAAATGAACAGAGAAATTAAATTTCGCGGAAAGCGAATAGATAACGGAAAGTGGATTGAAGGTAGCTATGTTGAATGGTCAGATATAAAATGCAATAAGCAGTACCAAATTGTTTCTTCTGTTGGCTATCATAATGATGTTCTCCCCGAAACCGTCGGACAGTTTACCGGCTTATATTCTGCTAATGTTGATTACATAGAAAACCCAAACAAAGAGGCATATTTTGGCGACATTATCAGGTTTTGTACTACCGATGGAATGGAGTTTATAAAAGAACTATCTTGGAATCAGGAACTATGCTGTATAATGGTTGGAAATCTATCCTATAAAACACTTTATGATAGCGGATATATCCAACCGAGTAAATTGAAATTTGAAATCATTGGCAACATCCACGACAACCCCGAACTGATAAATGGTGTAAAATAAAACATGAATAAAACAGAATGATTATGAAACGAAAAAATGTTATGAAAATAAATTGGACTTATAGCATTGGTAATTGTCCAAACTGTGGTAGCTCACATTTTTATTTTGATGGAAAATGTTTTGTGTGTACTGAATGTGGCTATTGGACTTACTAAATTAAGAATAAAATGATAATAGCAATTGATTTCGACGGAACATGCGTAACGCATGAATTTCCCAATATAGGAAAAGAAACAGGCGCTGAACCGGTATTGAGAGAATTAATCGCCAACGGTCATCAGCTCATACTGTTCACAATGCGAAGCGATATTGACGCTCCCGAATCGGAATGTGAGGGCATTCATCCTGTCGGAGGCAAGTATTTGACCGATGCCGTCAATTGGTTTAAAGAAAGGGAAATCCCGCTGTGGGGTATCAATGAGAATCCCGAACAAAAATCATGGACGCACTCGCCAAAGCCGTTTGCACATTTGTACATTGACGATTCCGCTTTGGGCATCCCTTTGGTATATGGTTTACATGAACGTCCGTATGTGGATTGGGATTTAGTAAGATATAAGTTAGATTTAAAAGGGTTTTTTGATAAAAATGAATATGAAAACGATTAAAGAAGCAGCAAGAGAATTTCAAAGAGATTATCCAACTGATATTGAAGAAAGGGCAGCTTATTCAGCATTCAAAGCCGGAGTAGAATATGCACAACGTTGGATAAGTGTTGAGGACGAGTTGCCGGAAATAACCGAAGAAGGTTGTAATTGCGTGGAAGTATTGTATATGACTAAAAATGGACTTGGTGGAATATGCTTATTTAAGGATGGAAGATTTGAAACGCTAAGCAAAGTCACTCACTGGCGACCCATTGAATGGAAATAAAAAATTCATAATTATGGAAACAAACAAATTTTATACGCTCGAAGAATATGCAGGCAGAATTAATATTTCTGTATGGGATTTAGCGGGGGAATCGAGAAAACATAAATTCTCAACCCCGCGACAGGTTTACTGGTACTATTTGTTTGAGAATAAAATACCTTTGGTAGCAATCAGTAATGAGTTCAACCGTTCGCATACGACAATAATACATGGAATCAGGACTGTTAAGGGTTTAATGGAAGTAAAAGACAGAACGATAAATCCATATCTCAAAGCTTTGGATATTTTTTCACTTTAACAACGTATAAACCATAATAAACAAACTAATTTAGCGCAAAAAAAAAGACTATGAGGGTACAGACAAAAATAAACGGAATAACTACAACTTCCACTTACGAGGAAGGAGATTGCTACTCATTGGTAAATCTACGCAAAAAGAACGGAGCTTTGCATCCTGTCACGCCAAGAATGAAAGAACTTGATTTGCAGGATACCTACGATATTGTTTTCGTTCACAGTTTCAACGATTATGAAAATTGGATAGGGATAAAAAATGTAAGTACCGGTGGAAGCGATGTGTATTGCAATATTAATACTAATCCGAATAAGTTGTTTAACACACTGATAAAATATAATGCCGACACTGTAATCAGCGTTGAGCAAATAGGAAATACCCTGTCTTTGATTACCGGAAACAAGATACTGTATCTGCTCCATAGCGATAATGATTATAAGATACTTGGAGAAATTCCCGAAATTGAACCTATTAAGTGGTTTAATTACGGATATTATAATGCCAGATATTATAGAGATGAATATAGTACGGTTACAAATGATATTTTTAGATCTGAAACAATAGGATTATTTAATGTACTTAGAAAAAAAATATACGACAAACACGAAGGGGTGCTTATTGATTCCCATTTAATGGTATTTGCCTTTCGGTTATACGACGGTTCTTACATAAAACAAACTTCTCCTGTACTTCTCTGTGGTAATTTATTTGAAACGGCATTTTGTATTTTTGTTTACTTAGGCGGTTTTGACTTTACGGATTCGGGTGTTGCAATTAATTCACGTAAAGTTTACTTAGAATTTGATACAAACTATTTAACCGACTGGAAAGATATAATTAAATCTATTGACGTCTTTATTTCCGAAGGACTTGGAAATTGTTCGGAAAGTAATTTCACATCTGTAGGTAATTTTCAAGAAGCATGGGATTTAGCTGCTCTTGAAGGTAATTTATTTCTTTTTAATCTGATGAATGATAATTCATTAATGATTGAAAATATCAAGTCGAATGCAAACTTTTATTTAATAGATACTATTCCAATCGGAACAGTAAGTCAGTATGATAATAATATTGATTCGGATACTAATCTTAAAGCTATGTTCTGCTTCCCTAAAAAATCGGTTCTTAACGACATAGATACACTCACTCAAAAAGAAACCTTGCCGGTTGATACATTCTCTCATCATACAATTACCGGAAACGTATCCTGCGCTTACAATAACCGTTTGCATTTGGCGCAGATAAAAACAACTTTATTCTCAGGCTTTGGCATTGATTTCTTTTTATTACCTCAACGATTTTTAGGTGAATCATATTTTGGTATTGGTTATTTTGTTGATATAGACGGAAATATTATCAGACAAAACGAAAATCCCGTAAAAGATTTTAGGTTCAATGGTTTTTCTTTGAATTTATTTCAGCATTTCAATGAAATGTTTATTGCAGTATATTTGAATATAGACGGACAAACTAAAATCGTTTATTCAAAAAAACACGTAGGGGGTGGATATTTTTGGTTAAATCCATATTTCAGTTATCCCGACACAAGATCTTTTAAGGCTCAATTTTATGATTATGACTCATTTGCTGCGCTTTCTACTCTTCGGCACGAAATAACGCTGACGCCAAGCATGTCAATAAACAATTCATATTATATTAATTCAGTAGTAGATAACGATTTAACAAAAGTATCGCCTCCTGTTCCAAATATCTCCAATCCTACTCAATCTGATATTCAAATTCCTCCTGTTATGCCAAGCTATTTGGAACAAAACAAACTCAAAGTCTCCGCGCTGAACGACCCCTTTTTATTCCCAAACGAAACTACTTATCTCGTAAGCAATGGTATAATACTCAACATGGCGTCTATTGCAATCCGCATTTCCGAAGGGCAATTCGGGCAGTTTCCGCTGTATGTCTTTACAAACAAAGGAATCTATTCGATGCAAATCGGTAGCGGAGAGGTGGTATATGCTTTGGAAGCCGCTCCCACTTCTTACGAAGCGCCGACAACGATTATCAAAAATAATATTCCCGGCACGATTATCTGCTCAACTCCATTCGGTGTAATTTTCATATCTAAAAGAGGCGTATGCATCATCAGCGGGCAGGCAGTCGAATTGCTCACCGCTTCGCTGCAACAGCCGCCAAGCGAATTTGTAATCGAATCCAATCAGGAAATTGACGAAATACTTCACAATTTCGGCGAAGAGCCGCTTGCGGAATATTTGGAAACTATCCGCTCAATTCTCTACGACCCCAAAGAAAACGAAGTGATTCTTCATAACAACGGCAATACGTTTAACTGGGTAATGAATTTCGACAGCAAGCAATTCTACCAATCAACGGAAAAAATAGATTCGGTTGTGCAAAACACATTTCCCGAACTGAAAGTAATCGAAGGGCTGAAAGTAAAAAACTACGCCCAATCGGGGGACGACAAAGCCCGCGTATCGCTCATTACCCGCCCGCTTATTTTCGGAACAACCGATTTCAAAAAACTCGAACGTATGTTCTTTCGGGCAATTTTAATCGCGCCGATCGACCCTGTCGCTCCTGTCGAATCGGTCTTCATTAATTACTATTCCATTGACGAAATAACCTTTCCTGCGCTCAAAGGATTAAAATTTAACCTCAATGGATTGGAATTTAATCGCAAAGGCAGAAAAGACTTCGATATGGGACTGTTTGGCAGAAGCAAATACCGGCAATTCATGTTCGCTTTCGCCGGAACTGTCAATGAAAAATCAGAAATACAATACCTTGAAACAGAAATTATAGAGGAATATAATAATACAAAAATGAGATAATTATGAAAACAGAAGTATTAACGGAAAAAGAAGAGTTTTATGCTTTGCGTGGACTTTTAAATTCAGGGCAAGTAACGCTTGAGGAATTTTTAACGTTCGCCAAACTGTCATTCGCCCCTGAATTGTTGAAAATGATTAAGGAAAGAAAGGGAATTGTTTTAGTTCCTGAACTAATTTCAAATCAATTTATTAATAAATTAAAAGAATTATGAAAACAATAGATTCGCCGAGTGAATGGCATGTCTCATTTTTATTCTCGTTTGAGAATTTAAAAGGAAAGTAACACAAGTAAATAACAATAGTATGAATAATACTTTTTTCATCTCATTAGAATTTCAACAACCTATTTTTTCTTTCGTTCTTTGTTATTAGGAAAAAGACCTTGTAAGACAATAAATGCCAAGCCTAATATATTCGCTGTTGTGGTTCCAAGCAACGTACAGCATACCACATCGCTTAAGTTAAAACGTAAAAGACGATTAAGCAATAAAACTGTAATTGTTAATAGTAGCCATATTGAAACGACCCACACTACCCAATGTGAAAGCAATTTGCGTTCTTTAGTATCTTGTCGATACCTTAAAATTGTTTCTTGAGTTTTTAACCCAAGACTGTCGGCATCAATTTCAGCCCTTGATAGAATATCTGATTTTGCTAATGATTGTTTGTCGGGGTTATAATCAATATCAATAAAATCTGGAAAATCTAAATTTTCATTGTCAGTTTTTCTTTTCGTCATCTTTTTGAATGATTATCTTTTTGAAATACGATTTTATATTATCATCCTTTATCGTATCTCCCCACTTGAAATTTTCGGTAGAAACAGTCTTTTCCCATGGAGAACCTTCTTTATGAGACCACTGCGATAATAGCGAAGCTGACCAATTACCGAATGTCTTATAAATAGAATTCATTAATAAAACAACTTCTTTATCGTTTGCTATTTCATTTAATTCTATATCTGAAAGAGAAATCCCATTTAAATCAATTTTCAGCAATCTATTTCTTGTTGTTGGAAAAACAGGTCCGTATGGCCATGCCTGTGGATGTTCGTCAACCAATCTTTCATTTTTTACAGCCAGCCAAGTACCATAAGCAATATATGTAAGTTTTTGTATCTTAGTCATATTAATATCTAGTCGCTTATCGTTAAGATAGGCGGCAATATATTTTGCCAAAATTGTACTTGTATATTTATATTCTTTTATTTCCATTTTAATATAGTAAACTCACTCTTTATATAGAAACGAAAAAGATTTAATATTATTTCGTATTTTTTCGATTATTGTTAATCACCGCAAAACTATAAATAATATTTTAATTTTAAACAAAAAATAGTATGTTATATAACATTATTCTGATTTTTTATGCAAATATAGCGAAATAATTTTGACATATTAGAATTTAATTGGGGCTTTTTTTATTTCAAATACTTCCCCGCATATTTCAAATACTTTTCTTTCGCCTCTCTCCTTTCTTCCGGCGTTGATTTATTGTTCCTGCTGACAGGAGTAGAATAAAATATCGAATTGCTGTGCTTCAAACTGAAAAAGTTCAGGTCCTTTGGCAGCCATTTCTTGCGTTTCAGCCGCTCAATATCACCCCTTGTCACAGAAACCAACTTTTCCCCTGCCGGAAGGGTAAGCAGCATAATATGAAACTGCTTGTTGAACGCTTTTTGCTTAATATCGGCAAGTCTGATAGCAAGGCTCATTTTCCACGACTGCCGTTTATAAAAAAACCAATTGCCAAACCAAACCCTAAACTCTCTAAAATCCTGAATAATCTCTTTTATCATAATAATTATATTTTTTAATTGTCACTCGTTACCTGTCACTCGTCGCCATTTCAAATCGAACTCTCCCCAACCACGCGCTCCGGTTTGTATTTTTGAATATTATCAATTATCACCGGAGCAGGCAACTCATAGCAAATATAGCAGCCAATCATCCGCGTCATCAGAATATCGTCGTGCTTTCCCTGTTTAGCTCCAAAAGAGCCGTTTTTCTTCTGTTCATACACTCGCGCCTCATTCAAAGCCTCTCCGCTGCGCTCGATATATCCGGTTTCGCGGAGAATAGCCACATAATTGCCGATAATCATCGGTTTCGTACTTCGGTTCGTATTGAATCCGTATTTAACCGGAAGCCCCTCTTTAATCTTGTCTGCCGGCGTTCTACTGTACAGATTGTAATAATACTGAGCGACTGTATCAAAAATAAACTCCGAATCATCTTCCTTTATATCCGAATCGTAAGTATTGCTTTCCACCACGAGCAGAGCATTATTATAAAACTTTGCCGTTTGCGTCGCTACCCATATCGCTATATCCTTGTCAATACGTCCGCGCCATTCGGCAACAATTTCCGGCACGCCGCCATAGACCATCGGGAAACGGTCAAAAACAGTCATTACCCCCCAGTCAGCCGATTCGGATATGCCTTTCTGCGGGTCGAATACAACAACGTATCTGTTCGATACTCTCGTCTCTGTATCGGGAAATTCCCATACTTTCAGTTTCTCGCGTTCTTTCAGCTCAATCAGTTTTGCATCGCCGGAAGTAATATCCTCAAGCGCCTCCCTGTCCTCAATGAAATGGATATTGGATAAAATATCTTTTCTTCGCGCAGATTCTGTTTTCGCCATAGCAGGCGAACAATTTGAAGCCAACACGCCAACCGATACCGGCGGCAGGCAGTATTTCCTGAAAGCCTCAATATCTTCGCTGCGGAAAGCGGGCATACCGCTGTCCTGAAATGCCTCTATGTCGTCCAGTGGAAACTCCTGTTTCATGAATCGTTCATTCGGCATTGTTCCGGCTTTCAACCGTCGCCAATTCAGATTTTCAAGCGTACAATCCTGATGATTATTGAATGTATTGATTTCATACTCATTCAGCGACTTCGCAAAATCGTTCATATTGCCCTTCCTGCGTTTGCCGTTATGCAGAAAATAACATCCGCCAAATTCTTTGCTGTAACTCTCTAAGTAATACCACGGAATAAAAATATTTTCAAAAACGGTTTTCCCCGCTTTTGCCTTTTCCCACTGCTCATAAAAATAATCGCCGATGCCATTAGCGGTTGTTTCTCTGCATATCAAAGTATAAGGCTCTTCAGGTATGGTACTTGTGATGGTTGCCTCCGTCAATTCGGGATTATTATTTTCGGTATCGGGATAGTAAGCCATTTCCGACAAGTGAGCCATTTTCACGTCGTCCGAACGGACAGAATCCGGCTCTATGGCAGTGCCTACCGTAATCAGACATCCGCGTTCCGGCACATACTTTATATTTTGCGTGGTTTTGTAATTCCTGATTGTATATTTCACCCCATTAACCGGAAGCATATTTTCAATCGCCCGCTCATACATTGCTCGGATACGGATTGCCGCATCCTTTATATGGGCGCAAACAACGCTGTTCCAATTCTTCCTGTGGTAAACCTGCACCCAATTCATGTAGATTTGTATCAGAGTGGAACCTCCTACCTGCCGCGATTTAAGATAATTCAGGCGAACAGGCAATCCGCTTGTCCGCTGTTTTTCCAATGCCGGAAGCAATTTTTCACGCTGCGGACGGTTCAGCCGGAAAGGAACATCCGCCGCCGTGATTTTGTCGCGAATAACGATAAAGGTTATGCAGTAAAATTCAAAATCATATTTGGCTCTTAACTCACAGAACGAAACCCAAAACAAAAACGCTTTATCTTCTGTATATTCCTCCTTCTTTATTTCAAACAGTCGCTTTATCGTCTTGCATCGTTTCAGCCGGACGCAAACCTCCTCATTCATCATTTCCTTTGGCAAATACAACAAAGGAAAAGGCGCATCATCAACCTTCAGACACACCCTTTCTCCGTAGCAACCCAATCCTGTCATTTGGTCGTATTGCGTATTCAGCTTCTTTTTCCTTCGAGAATTTTCATTGATTATGGAATCAATGTTTATCATTTCCTAATTTTTAATGCAGCAATCACCACCGCCGCCACTATCCCGCACCCGATAAAATACCACTTATATCTGTCCCAAAACGAGATAGTTTCCGTTTTAACCGTTTCCACTTTTTGAGCTTCTATATTGCTCACGCGGCTGCTGTCAATCTGAGCGCTGTTTGTTTCGTTGGTAATACCTTGTTTTGTTTGCTCTGATTTTGTCAGGTCCTTTGTGATGCTTTTCGGGATTCCTGCATCGGCATATTGGCTGCCAATATCGCGCATCATTTGCAGAAGACTGTCGTAGTTCTGAATTTCATTCGGATTGAAAAATTCCACTTTGACAGTGTTAGTTTCCAAACTAAAAGTGTGAGTAGTATCCACGCTTTTAGCCGATTCTGTCTTAATATTTGTATTGACAACTTCATTTGCTTTCAGTGTTTCCGTTGTTTGGGTCTGTACTTTTTTTGAGGCGCAACCGGCTGTGGCAAACAGAAAAGAGAAGAATCCGATAATACACAAACTCCAAACCAACAGGTATAAAATCGCCTCTTTTTTGTCCTGTTTCATGCTATATGTAGAATTTGTTTACGATTTTTACCCGAATTAAAGGATACATGAATCCATTGATAACGATATTCATCTATCAATTGGTCGTAAGGTATATCGCTTTTCACTATCATGTCAAACAACTTTTTATTATTATCAGAGTTGCCTGCGGAAATATCGGCTGCATGCCCTGTTAAGTGTTGAGAATTAGTTGCCCCTCCAATCAAGCCGTTTAATTGTGCACACCGATAGCCGGAACTTACAAAAATTGCGCTGCCCCACAAATCGCGTATCGGTTGCAGCGTATTAACCGCCAAAGCCTTTAAGTTACCGACAGCCGTATCGTTTGGCGTGTTCTTAATTTTCAAATTAGCTGCCGTTGTTGAAGCGACCAATTCTTCCAATGTGAAATTTTTACTCAACTGTGTCATAATTTTCAATATTATTTTCGTTTTGTTCTCTCTTTATTGATTTGTTTCCAAATATGGATAGTATGCTTTGTCCTCCGCAAAGTCCGGCAAACGTATAGATTAAATCTTTGTCTATTTCTTTGTCTATTACCTGCAAAACGATAAAGTTTTCCAATACAACCAAAGCGATAAGCATAAAGAACGAGGCGATTGCAATAACGCGCCTGTGGCTTACCGAACTGGTTGCAGGATCGGTTATCATTTCGACAAATAAATTTCGTTTCATCTTTTGTTGCGACTCCATTTTATTTCGTCTATATCTACTTTTTTATCAATACTGATAACTAATGTCTTTATGTCCTTAATATCCATAGACATAATATCAATTTCTCTTTGCGCCTGCTCGTTTTTAAGCGTAATAACTTTTAATTCATTCTCGGTTTGACGTAACCTTGTTTCATGATTCACATACCAAGCCCCAAGAACACTTAAAAAAGCTATTACAACAGGAATAATCCATCCAATAATTTGCCCTTTAGTTACATCTTTTAATTCAGCACACATAATTATCATTTTTTAATAAATCCATTACTACTTAAAAAAGATTCTAAACTTTCAGATTCAATCCAATTAGATACATCCGATAACGATGCTGCTACTTTAGTACTTACTAAAAGATTATATCTTTTATTATCTTTTACGTAAGTACCATTTTCATTCTCTAATACTTTTATAAGTACAGAACCTTCGTCTGCACTCAACATAACTGTTGTTAAATCTTGTTTTGTCATCACTGCTGTTGCGTTAATTTTTATTTTTAATTCGTAATATATTTATATATAGTAATTTATAAGCATTTTTTGATTTTACGATTTCATTTTGAATTAATAATTTTTCAGTTTCTAAATTCATGAAAATCAAAGGAATATCATACTAATTAATAAATTTTAAATGTTTAACGCACCAGCAGTATTTTGTCATAATCTTTTTATATTAATTGTAATGTCCAATTTTTAGAAGTGAATAAAGCAATTTGATCGGAAGTTATAACAGAATTTGCCGGCGTATTATGTATATCAAAATTTCCGGCAGCCAAGCCTGTCCTGTCTGGTAAATCCTCATACAATAACATCAATGAATCAATATTAACGGATGAATTAGCTACCGACAAGATATTATGTACACTCGACATATTAAGCACTCTCGGTTTAGTTAATGATATATTTTGAGAGAACATCAAATATTGTCCCAAAGGTACAGTTGTAGATAATAAATCTATTGTTAATGATCGGTTGTAACAATTACAACCAATCATAAACATATCAAAATATAATCCCTTTGAAGTATCAATGGTAAGTTGTTTATTAAACGCACTACCGTCGTACAAAAAGCCCCTAAAATCCGTACCGTTTGAGGTATCTATTTTTAATTCTGAATCGAACGATTTACAAGAACTCATAAAATAGTAAAAATCCGTACCTTTTGAAGTATCAAATTCAAGGTCTTGATTTAATGAGAAACACGATGATAAAAATTGGTTAAAAGAAGTACTGTTACCTGTATATAATTTGAGTCTTTTCAAATTAACACAAGAAGAAAGAAAATAATTCATATTTGTAATCTTGTTAGTACCTTCATACCAAAATACGTCTAAATTTTCGTATTTCATTCCCCCATAAGCAAAATCTAATACGGTGAGTTCGGATGCCTGTAAATACATTTCAAAAATCTGCGGTATATGATTCAACGTTTTAACAGACGTTGGCGCAAACATAGATATTAAAGTTAAATCGCCATTATTCGGAGTTATTTTAATCCATACCCATTTATAACCCTCGCTGCTTACAGGTAAATCTAATCCGTAATAATCGTATTTATGTGGTGGAATACTTGTATTAGACGGTAGAGTATCATTCGTACCGTCACCCCAATCTATTGTAAAAGTACCGCCTGAAAAATCACCGTTAGTACTTACTAAATAACTATTAATAGAATGTTCATTAATACCAAATTCGATTAAACCCATAAGAAAATATACAGACTGTTCGCCATTTACAAATTTAGGTATTTCAGGTCTGTCTTTAGGTCTTATCCAATTTCCGTTGTTTGAGGATGACGTGCCACCCTTACGAAAATTTCCAACAAAAGAATTAAGCTCATGAGCGGCTTCTTCCGGCGCGTATTCGCTTCCATTCACTCCGTTTATTTCAACGTTTTTAAGAGTATCCGAAAAACTCCGGTATGCGCCGGCTGATTTCGGGGAAATGGTCACTATTCCACCAGCTCCCGCTGCTGCGAAAAATACAGGAGCTACTACAACATTGAATGAATCTTGCTGTATTCGAATATTTTCATCGTCTATTCTGTCTATTTTAAGCATAATATACTAATTTATAAATTTTGAAAACTACCTTGCTGTTTTACTATTGGTCTTACATTGTAAGTATCATAATCGCTTGCTTTTTTTTCAGCTAACATTAAACCATTATCCGGTCTTGGAGTACTATCACTCCAATCAGTAGGAGTAAAATCTGCAAAATTATATGCCGCCCCGTCTTGTATTACAATATCAGGACTTCCTGTATTTAATGCACTGTGCTCTGTTACATTTGGAAACTTCGATAAAAATGAAACAATACTTATGTTATGAGGAGTAATATTACCTAAACTTCCTTTCAATATAAAATTACTACTGCCGTCTTGATTTATAGCATTTGGGTTTGCTGCGGTAAATGGTAGCCTCCAAAATTCAGGGAAACCACTCCCGTTTGTGTCGAGAAGCGTTTGAAAACCTGTAAATGCCCCTAATATTCTTAAACCTGCATCAGCCCCAAAAGCGCCAATCATACTCTCCATTACCGGATACCCATTAATATCTGGAAAAAGACTGTTTGAACTTTCACTTAAATCGTTACCCCAAAAATCAGACTGCAAAGCATTATAAGAGATTCTTCCTGATGATTGAGTACTAAAATTCCAAAAACAACCGTTCATTGACTTAATGCGTTTATTAAATGGAACTCCACTACTACTCATAGAACCGAAGAAATTATTTTGAATCATTGCTCTTGTGGTTAATGCAAATGTATAATCTAATACTATATTATTTGCATTATTACCTTTGAATAAATCCTGTTTAAGTAACCAACGACCACCATATAAACGTCCTGAACCACCGCCAAAAGGTACTACACCATCGTTACTTGTATAAAGGTCATTAATGCCACTGAATGCACCGGTAAAATCCTGTATGTTTCTTTGTTTTTGAAAAACAGTTGTATCAACAAATCCCTCCGAATTTATAAAATCCTCCCACGTATTTAATGATGATACATTATTGGTACTGTCCCAATAATATTTTTGATACCAATTTGCGCCAACATTTCTCATTTGTTTGAATATTTCAAATACTGAAACAAGAGTATCATCAGCCGAAAACGATAACATGTTTTGACTTATTTTCTCAAATACGCTTTGATAATAAACTCTATTCCCTGATGTAATTTGATTCTTTTTAGTAAAGTTTTGGTATATTGTATCAGGAAATCTCATATTATCATTTAGTCCGTAATTACCGCTTCCATCATATCCGCTAACGCCAAAATTCTCAAATAAGAAATTAACATCAGTAGCATTGGGGGTTTCTAAACCTGTTTGTATAAATTCCAGTGCAAAACTTGCACGAGAACATCCGGCAAATAATTTACTTAATGATGCGAGGGAATCCGATTTAATTTTACGTATAGCTCGGATATATGGATTATAGATATACTCCGCGCCATAATCGTATATAGAATCACCGTGTGTATTATCCTGAATAATATCTACCATACTAAACTTAAAATAGTTTACTCCTTGTCGAGTTTTAATAGTAACGGTATGATTTCCTGCGGTTAAAAAAGCATGAGAAAAATCCGTACCATATTCCACATTTTGATTTTGTTGGGCATGTAAATCCCAAAGAGTTCTAAATCCTGTTTGCGGAATTGATAATATTTCAACAGGACTACCATCCCCCCAATCAAATTGACCTTCGCCCTCTAATACTGCGCCAAGATTAACTATTCTATCCGGTCTCTCATTATTGGTAGTTGTAAATACATCGAATATAAATTGTGACAACCAATTACCGGATTGAGTTACAGAAAGTATAGCATTTGAAGCATATCCGGTTAATTGCACTGTTAAATCTAAAGATCTTTCGTCTTCTGTAGGATTTTCATCGCAAGTTAAATCAAAGCCTGTTTGGGTTTTATTACTTACATGAAGCCACGAAGGTAATCCATTTATTGTATATGGAGTATTTGGTTGGTTTGATATAGTAACATTAATATGAATAGTTTCCCCATTTTCGGAGAATAATAAAGACGTTGGATTTACTGACAATACTAAATCAGGCCAAACCAAATTATCGCCCGAATATATTGCAATTATTTGAGTATTGCCTAACTTGGCGTCAAGTAAAAAATTATCTCCAACCGTAACCATGCTATATTATAAAATAAATTGTATTTGCATCTTTTTGGGAAATGTTTTCATAATTCACCTCGCTCCCTGTCCATAATTTGTATCTTTGTCCGGGGTTTGAAGATACTGTTATCGGCAATCCGTTTGCAGTAGGCGGATTTAGTTCAGGTGCAGAAAGATTTGCGGATTTGCTTCCTTCCAACGATAAATTTCCATTATCGCCTGCCATAACAACCTCCCCTGCAGGACTGGAAAACTCAATTCTTGGTCGGCTTTCGTTGCCTGTTGTATTTACCGTTATATTTACAGTTTTATTAACCGAGTTATTCTGCACCCCGATAGCTCCTTTGGGGTCAATGACAGTTCGTAAACTTCCTTCGGTTGGCATGAGAAATATCGGTGTATCGCCGGAAATATCAGTTCCTCCATTATAAGCCTCCTGCAAACTAACCTCTTGTTTTGAAGCGCTCAAAACGCCGTTATCGTCTATACTGAGATTTTCACCAATTATTACTCCTCCGAGTGTTGATTCGGAAGCGACAGGAAGTTCGTATTCGGGTGGAATATCATCTGTGGTCAATATATCCGGCTTGTTCAAAATATTTTCCCATGTAATATCTTCTTTCGTCACTCCGATTTTCTTCCACTCTTTTGTCTTAAAATCCCAACCGTAAAAACAGAATTTTTTGATGACAAAGGCAAATGCGCCGGCTTCCAATCCGTCAAGGTAACGCTCATACAGTTGCTGAACCGTAAAAACAGGAGCTTTTAAATATCGCAATGCGGGAAACTTTTTAATCAAGTTCCAAAGCCACGACGGTATATTATTTTCGGTACAATTCATAATAATTACTACTGCTTAATTGTCGTGTTTATCCCTCTGATTGACTTTAATCCCGGAAACATCTCAATCGCTTTTTGGTCTAAAGCTTTAGCTATATCGTATTTTTCAAATAGCGTAAATACGCTGCTTGCAGATAAATATGCCAATATCTCGATAACTTGGTGATTTACTTTCAGTTCTTCATCCAATTCACATTCTATCAGCGGTTTGCACACAGGAACATATATTGCTTCTTCTATCACATGAGCGTCTAATCCTCTTTTGAGAGAATAATAATTCAACACCTGCTTGACTGTTCCACTAATCAGTTTGTTGGATATGGTGCAAATCGGACGGATCTCACTGCCCCGCGTATATTCATTGGACTGAATAGAAGACGTTCTGTCGTTGTCAATATAAGCTTCATACGCAGCTTTCAACCATCCATGCATCTTAAATCCTGTCAATAGATAGAAATCTTCAGGCAGCACCACATAACCTTTTCCTGAAGGCAAATCAGGGAAAATCGGCATATTGGAAAAATCGGTATTTTCAAACCATGCTCTTGGCATAACTGCTGCACATCTGCGCCACGCATCAACATAACTGCCTTCGATGTATTTATCAACCTGAGCCGTATCTGCTCCAATTAAAAATGTTCCGGTAGCGTCCATTAACTGAGCTTCGTTCATTATCAGCAATACTCGCTTGATATAACTCTCTTTTGTCATGACTGTTTTCTTTTAAAAAGGGCTGTTGGCATAACCGACAGCCCCTGTTGGCATTTTACTCGCAATCTTTAGTTTACTATTCGGGAAGATTCGGGAACAAAACGCCCAATTCTTTTGCAACCGACAAAATTGCTTCTTTGCTTTTCAACTTTGAACCGTGAACTTTATACGGTTCGCTTTTAAGAATCGCAACTGCATCGTTCAATACGGTTACTTCAGGATATTCAACCGGCTCGCTGTCGTTAGCAACCAAAGATTCATCCCTGTTTGTTTTCGTATTTTCAGGACAGTAAATCAAACCCTTCTTGAAGTAAAATGTTTCTTCAATCGCCTTTTGCTCATCTGCGTCAGACGTAGAATAAGTCTCTCCGAAGTTTGAAAATGAAACATTTTTCAGCTCGTTTTTCACTTTTACGGCAAACAAAATCTTTGCCTTATCCTTTGAGAAATATACTTTATTCATGGCTTATCCTTCAAATTGCGCACGATTCAAGTATAATCTTGCATGAGCGTCGGGAAAAGAAAGCGTAAGTCCGCTCGGTTCAACCAATATGCGACCGGTGCTGTCGGCTTCTCCATTCTTTACATTATCAAGCGGCTGCGAACGCCATCCCATTGTCCACTTGGTCATATAATCGGCATCCAGCATAAACGCGCAACCTTGCAGACCGGCTTCAATCATTGATTTGTCCAATATGGGAACAAGCGTTCCGAAAGGCGATTCAATAGGAGTTACCGTTAATCCGAAAAATTCTTTCTTAGGTCCGTACCATAACTGATGATTCAATGGAACCTTACACAATTCAGCCATATAATCCGGCGAACACAACAGCAATTTAGTGTCAGACGCGGCATTGTCGGTAAATCCGGCATTCATGTAATCAATCAGCATGGATGCCGTTAAAGGCGCTCCCGCGGCATCTAAATCTTTTGCCGCCATAGTCCATATTCCTTCCGTGAAATATGTATCTTCCGGCTTGCGGTTGTATCTGTTTTGAACGTTGCGTATAGCCATTACTCCTCTCCAATACGAATTGTTGGTTTCTTTACGCATTTGGTCTAATGCCTGCTGCACAACATCCGTAATAGTCCAGCTTACCTCTTTATCTCTCATCGAGAAGAAATTGGATTCCTCAACTTCGGCAATGAATTTCTGCAAATACTGATCGGTTGGCGTCGGGAGTATGTTATACACATCGGTACGGATTTGAAATTCCGATGCGGCGCGTCCCATAATCGTTATTACGGAATTTGCCGGAATATCGGGAATTGCAAAACTTGTTCCTTTTCCATTAACCGCCACTACGATAGGACGACCGTCCGCATGTCTGTTTACGACATACAGCATTAAAGGTCGCGAATCCGGCGTGGTTGTGCCTTTTTTCCCATCAATCTTATAACCGGTCACACCTTTAACAATAAGCGTTTGGTTGATAGCTATCAAAGCGTTATCGCATCCGTTCTGTCCGAAAGTAAGCGGCGTTTGAGTTCCTTCGTCGTCATATTCTACCGTAATTATACTGTCTGACGGAAGCGTTGCTACACTGTAATAGGAAACTACTTGCGAACTGCTTTGTTTCGTTCGCGCCTTCCCGATACTTCGCGCAATTGTATCAAGCGGATACCTGAATCGGTTAATCTTTACAATTTCCTGGTCAATCTCCCTCAACAATAGCGTTTCAACATTTTCTTCGGTAAATTCAACCGACATACCTTCGCGTAAATTATAAGCGTCGCCGTGAGCGGCAACTCCCTGTTGGGCGCCATTGCTTGCTTCAATCGGAACCGATGCCGCTACATCTGCCGTCATTGCCCCTGCGTCCATTATTCCGAACGCCGAGCATAAAAGCGTAATTGCCAATATCAGCAACCCGCCATAATTCAAATTCTTTAAAAACTGCTTCATTTTTATTATAAATTAATTTTTGTCTAATATCTAATATCTAATATCTAACATCTAACATCTAATATCTTTTAGTCTTTTAGCTTTTTAGCTTTTTATCTCCTTCAGATTATCATAAACGCTCCCCGGTCGAGGTTGAAATACGCCCTTTTTTTGAGGTTGCGTTCCGGTTGCATTTCCAAAATCAGGAATAGCTCCGGCTTGCGTTTTTGCTTTCATCTTTGCTTCGACAGCCGCGTTTTTTCCTTCAACGAATCCCGTATCGGCGGCATCCTTAACGTCCTTCTCGTAATTCGAAGCCTTATAAACCATATCAATGATTTCTTCGGGAATATTTCCCATCAAAATATTTTCTGCAAGTTGCATGATTCCGGCATTTATCTCTTGGGTCTGTTCGGGCGTCAGCGAATTTTTCTTTCCAAATTCGGCGAGCCGGTTATTGTAACCCTCGATATTCTTCATCGCCTGTTCCTGTTCCTTTTTGCTGTCAGCCAACCGCAAAATATTTTCCTGATAGCCCTTTTCAAACTCTTCCAAATCATCGCCTTCGAGGTCGAACGGTTCTTTTCCGTAAACCGACGCTATGGCATAAGGGAAAGATTTAGGTTTGTCGCTCGATATCATAGACAGGACGGCTCCTAATTTCGGATCTTTAGAAACAAGTTTGGCAAGCCGGACATTGGCGCCGTTTAAATCGTCGTATTTTTTTTGCATATTGGCATGTCTTTCGTTGGCAAAACCATACAAAGAGGCATCATCCGGCTCTGAACTTTCAGGGTTGGATTCCATGTATGCGCTTACTAAAGCATCTCTTTCGGTAGGCGTTTTTTCTTCATTATTTACTTCTGCTGCCATTTTTAATTTATTTATAAATGAAGCAACAAAATAATATAATAAAAAGGTATTCAAATAGCTTTGAAATGAAAAATACTTGCGATGTAGATAAATAATTTTCCAATGTTCATAAATTCTATCCCTAATATGCTTATAATTGCTTTAATATCGCTTAATTTTGTGAAAATTTTATTTATGAGGTTATATTATCAAAAAGAGCGGGATAGAAATTTTTTTGAAATCTGCGAATCCATTCGTAAAGACAATCACCCCGATTATGTTTCAGTAGATACGATTGCACGAATGGCAATCGCTAAAGAAGCTCAATCTTTTTATCTCACCACTGAAATTTATGCGCGAATAATAAACGAGGTCAGATGTGGTTGTTTAGCGTTAGTAAGAAATAAAACAAAGAAAAAACTTTATCTTGAATTATGGAGGAGATACATACAAATTAAACGTCAAAATCCTCAGTTAAACACAACCGATTGCGCACGTATCATATCCGAACAGAAAGCCCCGCAATTCTATATCTCCGAACGGCACGCAACAAACCTGTATTACAAACTGTTAAAATCAAATCCAAAATGAAATACCTCTTTATCCTTATATTCCTTACAGTCTTTATAACCTTTGACAAATCAATCGGCTATACCGATACATCCCCGCTGTGGACGCATTTTACATACATGTTCCAGCACGCAAATATCATTCACTTGACAATTAACTCCCTTACATTCATCGGAATGTTTCGCGCATTGGAAAAAAGTATCAACAAATACATCTTAGCAACATCAATTATTTCGATTTCTGTCATTGCATCGTTCTTGTCAATGTATCAACTTCCCACCGTAGGCATTTCCGGTGCAATCTACGCAATGATTGGAATATATTTCGCTATGATAACGTGTAAAAAACTGATTGTAAAAGACAGAAACAAACTGTACGTCTTTATATTCTCAATAATCCTTTGTTTAACTGTAAGTTTTTTCAAACATAACAGCAATTTTTGGCTGCATATCTTTTCTTTGATTTTGGGATATGTGTTTTATTTAATGGCAGATCAGTGGGATGTTAATGTAAAATATTATAATACAAATGACTATTCAAACAAAATATGATTTGGGGCAAACTTTTCTAATTGATGAAGGAGAAAAAATAATTGAAATTGATAGAATTTTAATTGATATATATGGTGATGTAAAATATTTACGTTATCAAATACTTATCTATAAAAACACTGACGCTGTAGAAGATGTCAGTTCTGTTTTAAAATGCGATAAAGTTCTTTCTGATTTTAATATTATATATGAAAAAGAATTAGACAGTTTAATTTCAGGAATACCTATAACTCCCAATACCCCTGTGAATGACGCATAGGTTTCGTCCTTTTATCCAGCAAAACTTTTGCTTCATCCAAAACAGCCCTCGCCCGCTGATAATAAACAAGCGATTCCTGCGGTAATTTTGTTTCCAACCAGCGATACATGATATAAGCCGTCAAAAATTCTTTCACTTTTATATCTACCGGCTTAAAAAGATGGTAATTCCAATCACTGGGCATTGCAAGATAAAAAACATAATCCCTGTCTTCAAAAAAATTCTGCGTCTCGAAATAATCGCCTTCAGTCGGAACATCCTTCATATATCCCGAAAAAGCAATCGTTACTTCCGCTTGCGCTTCAAAAAACAGTTGCCTAAACAGTATCAGATACGCTTCGTCAAAAACAAGCTGTTCAAAAAGACTGTCGCCGTCTTTATCAAATCGCCTGACTGCCAACAGGGACGCTTCCTGTTTGACCGATGCAAAAATATTATCGTGAGAATATACAAACATTAATGGATTCATTGCGCTGTATTTTGATTGTTTATTACTCTTTGCACAAGCGGATTGCTACTTTGCGGAATTTGTTGGCTGATATTATTGGGAACAATTCCCTGATTCGGCTGCCCCTGCTGCCCTGCTTGCATAGCCTGCTGTTCATCCTGCTGTCTCAATTTAACCGAAGCAAGCAATTTATCCGCAAATGGGAAAGCCCCATTCTCCAGCAGTTCGCTCAGCGTGATTTGACCGACATTAAACAGTTGCATCAAAAAGTCGTTCATGACTAACCGGTATGCCGGAGTTGCCGTACTTTCCGTAATTGACAGGTCAAACTCTGCATTGCGTACCTTATTTGGATCATAAAAGAGTGAACTCGGATTTGAATTTTTTCCGGTAATATTAATGTATCTCGGCTCGGTATAAAACTGTTGAATCAGTTTCATATTTTTATAATCCCTTTCCTCGCGCAGTTCACGGTAAGCCTCAAACAATTCCGTAAGCGTGGTAGTCGAATTTTGAACCTGTTGCATATACAGCGACGCCGGAGTGCCGGCATTCGGCGCTTTCCCCTGTAACGCTCCCTGAACGCCGGAAATATCCTCCAGCAGTTTCAGCTGTATAGACAGCATATCGGTTACCCCAAGTTGATTGGAATTGGATACTATCTGTTTCGGAAGTTGCGCACTCGGATTGTTTTTTGTCGTATATAAAATAACGCCGTTAAACACAGCCCATTCGTCCGCAATGTCCTTTATCGAATATCCATCGGGAATAGACTGTTCGTCAATTGCCAAAACGCCCTTTGCCGAGGAGCGCGTAACAAAATCCTGCAACATGATAAGCCGGTTGATATATCGCTGTTGGTCTATAAAATCCGAAACAAACGGATACACCTGATTGTCGTAGAAAGGATATATTTTGAACGAATAGGGATGCGATTCGTGCCAGAACGGCGTTTCCCCCTCCTGAAGCACATCGCCCATCGGCGACAGAAAATAATAATACCAGTAATTATCAATGAACCATTTGTATTGAATCAGCTTCATATCTTCGGGAGCCACTCCTGCGGACAGCTGTTCTAAATAACGTTTCTGATTTTCAATATCAAGTAATTGCTTTTCTTCGATTTCCGCTTTGTAAAAATCGCCGGTAAGCGAATCATGAACCAAAATCCGTTCCTTGCTTTCCTTTTTCCAAACTTCTATCACACGGCAGCGCGTTGTATCGCTCGGAATAAGAAAATCCAAATCCCGCTTTTTATCATAAGTGAGATTGTTCATATATTCCACTGCGCTCTCCTTGTAGCAATAACTGTAAATTCGTCTTATCTCTTCGGCTTTTTGCGGATTGCCTTCCGAAAACTGATCCATCACATCGTAAAGTCCAACGTCGTGTATTTCGCCTATCAGATGACAGTCCCAATGACGCGGGTCGTTGATATGATTGTCAAAAAACAGATGATTGTGATTTATCAAGTGCGTCCATACATCCATTTTATTATTCAGCCACCCGTAAGTTGATTTGAAAGCCGCAAGTCCGGTGATAAGAAAATAGTTAAAATTCACGCTGTCAATTCCCCACAGTTTATTTAACTGATAAACATACTGCAAAGTTGTGGACATCAATTCTCCTTTTCCCTGTTCATCGCGGTCGCGCGAAACGCACACCGGTTCGGTTTGCTGCGATTGGAAAACGCCCGAAACCGAACGGACAATTCCGCGTATCCGGTTGTTTTGCAGCGGAACATTGCCTTGTCTGATAATACTCTGCCTTTCGGTTATCACTTCGCATCCTACCTTAATTTTATCTCCCCACTGATCCTCGAAGGTGTACATCTTGTTCCTCAGCGCCTTCCTTCTGAACTCGTCCAACCCCGTCCATGCAGTATAAGCGTCCCTCAGAACGGCATCGTTCTTTTTATATAAACCGTTATTATTGCGAACAGTATCTATCTTTTCCCGCTTCGGAAAATATTTAGATGCTATTTTCGGATTTGATTTTCTTATCGCCATTATATCCTGTTTTTAATTCGGTCACTCGTTACTTGTCACCTGTCACTCGTCACTATTTTACGCTGCGAAAAAACAAAAACAATTCCTGTTTATGCGTTGTTGAAATGAAAAAATGTAGAATGTAGAAAAATAATGCCTTATTTATTTAGATTTGGTATAAATTAATTAATTTACGACTGCAAATATAACAACAGATGTTTTTTTATTGTATTTTTGCAGTCGTTGATTGGTAAAGATATGTCGCAATTAAATTTCTCCGGAAGATTAGATTATAAAGACAAATCGTTAAACGTAAGTCTTGGTATGTATTTATTTAAAGAGGATAAATCTTATATTGTATATTGTCCGGCTTTAGACTTGTCTGCTTATGGCGATTCTGAAGAGCAGGCAAAAAATAGCTTTGCAGATATATTTGCAATTACAATAAAGTATATGCTGAATAAAAATACCATGAAAGAAGATTTAATAAAACATGGTTGGCAAATAAAAAGTTTAAATCAAAAGAAAATAAAAGCCCCTTCATTTGAAACCATGTTGAAAAATAACGAATCTTTCCGTGAAATTTTGGAAAATAAAGACTATATAAAATACAAACAGGAAGTCGGTATTCCGCAATTTGCATGAGTACATATAAACTTTGCAATATACCCTTACAGGATTATCGTGATTTCCTTTCAAAAGTAGAATGTAAATTTTCGGGAATTGAAGGAGGGCATGAGAAATGGACGCGAAAAGACCTTACCAGACCAATTATAGTTCAAACACATGAAAGTCCTGTACCTGAGTTTATTATAAGGAATGCTTTAAGGACGTTAGGACTTACTAAAAAAGATTTTTTCAATATACTTTTTGATGTAAAAGAAAAAGATAATCCAAAAGATATTTTGGACATAAATGAGCCTGTTATGGATTCCGAAGATTCATGTTACTGTGGAAGTGGAAAAAAATACAAAGAATGTCACGGAAGGTTTGATAATAAAAATGCCCGAAAATTCTGATAACTTTCGGGCATTCTCAATCATTCAGCATCCTCTTTTGCCGCCGCCTGACCGTTTAGTCGGTCTTCCGCTTCCTTTTCTCGCTTCCATAATTTTTTTGTGTTTTAAAATTTATAAATTCGACCGCAAAAGAATAAAATAAAAAATGATTTCGACGTCTTTGAAATGAAATAAAATTACTTTTTCACGCTTAGCAAATCTTTACATTTTTATTCCGTATCCTTTTCCAATCTTCGGGGAAAAGCAAACATGCCGCTTCGTACTTTTTATCGAAGCGTTTGTCGTTGTAAATATGTCCTCTGATTTCTTCTTCGATAAACTCGCGAAATGCTTTGAACATGTAAATAAGAAACAGGTTGTCGTCCGCTCCGGTAACTTGAATGTAATGACCGGTGAGTTTTTCTGCGGCTTGCGGCGTGGCATACATTCCGGTTTTGCGGATGGCGGGGAGGACTTCGGATGTTACCCATTTGCGGAATTTCTTGGCAATGGGTTTACGACTTTGGAAAATGAGAGCATAAAGACCACTTTCGCAAACAATATTTACAGTACGTTTTTGACCTGACCTATCTATTAGATAGGGTAGGTATTCATCATTATCCAGAACGTCTTTTATTCTGTCAGATGTGTTTTGCAGATTAAGAGCATTACAAACATCGACGGCAACAAAATACGGATTACCATTGATAATTACTACTTGTACGTCTGTCGTACCTTCAAAAGAAAAGAATTTGCACGTTTCGTGCGATTGAACGCTCGTAGTGTCCTTGATTAACTCGTTCATGTGATTAAAAATTTAGACTTTAATAAAAAATGGCTGTACTACCCGCTGTCTAAAGTCATAATCACGTGGCTCGCAAATACCATTACAGTAATTGCACGGGGTACAACCAAAAATATCTTCGCAAATGGTCATAAAAAAACCGGATACATCCGGCGAAATCCATTCGCCACGTAATTAAAAAACCTTAGACACTGCAAAAATATGAATAAATTTTTATTTATACAAATATTTATTAAAAAATTTTATACTTTTGCGGTGTAAATTCTAATGAGATGAAAAAAGAAAAAATAAAAATTATTTTACGGTGGATAGTACTTCCTTTATCTATTCCTCTTATTTTTATTGCTATGTATTGGATTTCATATGCTATTGGAAAATGGTCATTTAGATATATTTCAGTAAATGTAGAAAAAGGGAGCTTATTAGATTCGATTATATTAGTTGTCAGCACGATACTTGGCTTTATTTTTACAGTGGAAATTTCAACCAGAATTGCTCCATATAAAAAAAACATTGTTGAAAAAATAGTTTTATTGTTGTTTTTGGTAATAGGAGTTATCATAATAACAATAAGTTTAATTAATTGGAATACAAGTTATATTACATCAATTATATCTAATACGATAATAATTGGATATTCTATTTATGGATTAATAATAAACAATAAAAACGAAAAATAAATAACCACATCATTGTCCTTTATCATCGTTCAACTCAATCACTTGTTGTTTCAAGCCAATTATATCGTTTTCAGCTTCGTTTTGTCCTTCTTCATCCAATTCGGGCAATTGTTTTTCAATGTCTTTAATATCTTTCACATATTCGTTAATAATCAAACTTTTTTCATAATTTAATTTCTGTAGTTTATCACTGAAAGTTAGCGGATCCATTGTTCCATTATCTACAGCATTCTCATAATCTTTCGCTTTGGATAAATTGGTATCAACTTCTTTTGCTATATCGTAATACTTTGCATTCATTCCCTGATTCATTTTTTCGGTATCGTCCGCAGAAGTATAAAACCGCTTAATCGGAGTATCTCTTATTTCAATATTCTCCCCTTTAGATGCTTTATATGCCGCTTCAATTCCGTTGGAAAACAAATCATAAATTCCACCCGCATAACCCTTTACAAAATGCTGTACCATATCGGGATTCAAACTTATCAATCCACCTTCTACGCCGTCTCCTCCGGTAAAATTATCGGTAGCTTTTGCAAAATCAACCAGCCAAAGAGGAACGTATGCCTCTCCTTTTTTATTGGTGCGAACTTTCATATATCCGGGACGATATGCTTTTTGATTTTCCTTATAAATCTGTCCTCCCATGAAATTACGGTTAGCCGCTAATTGTGTAATCGGTTTTATAAAGTCCGGAGATAAAGTTGCTATCGCAATTTTTGCAGCTTGTCCAAGACCGACGTTTTTATAACTGCTGAATGTTGCTGTTGCTGCTCCGGCAGGATCTGTCGGTATCAAATCGGCAAAATTGCTCAAAGCGTCAAGAAAGGCTGTTCCTCCATCTTTTTTCCCCAAGACTGCTTGAGCCATATTATCTCCCAATCCATGAAATACCCGTAATTCCTGAGCAAGCGGTATTTTGATAAATCCTTTTCCCGCGTAAATACAAAGGTAATTCTGCCTGTCATAGTCCGATAAATTCCAATATTCTTTTTCGCCGTCTTCACCACCCGCAATGGCGGCAATCATAGGACACAAAACCGCTCCGGTAAAAGCATGAGTAAGTATTAGCGCAGTCATTTTTCCGGGATGCTCTCTGAATGTTCTTGAGAAATTCGACATTCCCTGCACCCCTGCATTAGTAAAGACATATAATGGACGAATCCAATTAGCGCCCATACCGCCGGCTCCTTTTCGATTGAAGTTTACAGTTACCTCTTTAGCGTCCGACACAGACTTGATAACGCTTCTTCCTGCATCGCGGCTTGTAATATATGTCGAAAACCGCGTCATGTTTTCAATCAGGTCATTCACGCCTTCAATTGCTTCGGTCATGTTATTAAGCATATTTTTTTTGTTTCCTTTCTTAATATCATGCTCGACCTGTTTTTGTATTTTATTAAGTTCGATAAGATGTGAAAAACCGGTTTTTCCGCCATTCATAATGTATTCTGATAAATACCTGTCCTCTTTTTTGGTCATATCGCCCTTTCCTCTCAGATGACGCTGTAGAGCCTGAAAAGACGCCGGAATATTCTTCTGAAATTTAAGCATGTATCCTACTCCTTCTTTTGCGCTTAGCATCGAGGTAGCAAAATGATAATCCCTTGAAAAATTAGTCATCCAAAACAGCGGGTTTTTTGACGTAAACATCTGAGCCATTCCGCGAGTTAATTTCGCTATGGCATTTACATCATTTTGTTTTACAATATTTAGCCCATTAATTGCGCGGCTGACAGCCGGATTTCCATTAATATATACAGTATATTCCTGTCCGTTTTGCCTTACGCGAATAGCGTGTTGTCCTTCTTGCGACGGTTTGATAAACATATCGCCTATATCCAATTTTCCGCGTTTTTGCTCTGCTAATCCTTTTGATTGCAAGTCTAACATCTTCTTTTCAAAATCCTCGATGTTCTGTCGGTAAATATCGGCATTTTCCGAATATTCAGCCTCTTGTGGAACTCCGTTAATATACCATGTTTTATTTGCTGTAAGCAGTCCTGTTTTATCCTGACGTGCAAGTCGCAACATGGTTTGATTAAGCGTATTTTTATTTGCTGAATTAATCGCGCTTTGAGCCATTTGTGCAATAAAGGCAAATGGAGTTTCAGAACGGCTCACGCGTCCTTCGGCTGTCATTATAGGATTTGAAAAATAAGTACCCGTATCGGGAAAGTAATTCCAACGGTCTTCCGCTGTGTCAGCGTCGTGACCACGCAAGGGAACATAATACTTATATCTGTTTTTTAGTTCGTCGTAAATATCCTTTCCAATATTTCCGCCTTCCATTTGTTTTCGTAAAGCAAAATCGGTTGCTGCATTAGTTTTTTTCCAAAAATCGTCAATTGCAGTTTTTCCCGCTTTCTGTTCAAAATTGTCTATGAATTGTTGAGCAAGCATGCCTGCCTCTTTTTCAACAGTTGAAACACCGGCGTAATCATCTCTCGGATTTTTTTCTTCTGCAATATCTTTTTGACGCATATACTCATTGCGTTCCAATCCATGCTTTAGAATAGCATAGTTCTCAACATCACGCTGAGAAAATCCTTTTTTCAATAAAGCGTTTATAGATTCATTCAAAGGTTTTTGAAAATGCTCGTTATAATGTTCGAGCTGCGCGTCGTTTTTCCCTTGCAGGAGCGTAGCCTGTAAATAAAAATCATTGTAGTCCTTTATGTCTGTTCCGGCTTTACGCAATACATCCAAAAATTCTCTCACTGCGAGATACTGATCTTCCCATGCTTCGCGTAAACGAAAAGCAACATTTTTTATCTTCTTATCAAGTTCTTTCCGGTATTCTTCGGTATCCTTCGTTTGATTGTCTGGCGCTGCATGAAATCGGACATTATTTTCATTTTTTTTGTTATTCTTTGTATCTTCAATTAATTGTTGTATCTTTGCATTGAAATCCGCAATCGGGTCGTGAGGGTTATTTTTTCCGTCCGACAACTGCCCTGTGGATTTTTTTTGTGCCTCTACATCAACGGCTTCAATTGAATATATTTTATTACCATTTCCGTCGTTATGTTCAAGTGCTGTAATCATTACAGGAACATATTCGCCTGTTTTTTCATCATACATTAAACTACCTAACCTATGCGTTTGTGTTATTTCAGGTCTTCCTTTTGTATCTGGATGCGTTACGTCAAATTCGGCATTCTTAAAAAGTGTATCTATATTAACAATTGCTTTAGCATGCAATTCTGAAGATATAGATTTTTTGGTTGCTATTTCACTCCCTAATTTTCCTATATTCTTTTTAGAGAGTGTTGCGGTCATCCCCAACTTATCATTAGTCATAGGTTTATTTGCCAATGGCTTAATCAATTCCTGCGCTTCCGAAACGCTTTTTGCCTGTCGTAGCATTATGGTTTTTGGGTCTGGTGTAAAAGAGCCGTTATTTTCTCTATTGTCAGAATTATTGTTTCTCCAATCAATCATGCGCCTGTTAAAATCCAACACATCCCCGCCTTCTTTATAAACGGGTTTGCCATTCAACAATTCCCCAAGCGTCTTTTTTGCAAACTGATTAATTTTAGCGTCAGCATTTTGGAATATATTTGCTTTAACCCATTCCCAAACATCGTTGATAGCGCTCTTTATTTTGTCTGTCAGCTTAACATCGTTGCCTATAATTTCCTGCACCTTTTGACTGCTTTCGCCCTCGTTGCCAAGAATCGTATTGAAAATCTCATCTGCCTTTTGGTCGTCGGTTTTCAAATGAGAATACGCCGGATTGTCCTCAAGTTCTTTCCATTTCGGCGTTTGTTTCAAAAGCTCCGTAATTTTTGCTTTCATTTCCGCAGGCATCACATTCCAATACAAGTGACCAAATTCGTGTATGGGAGTGTTGGCGTTGAGTTTAGTCCTGTCAATAAAAACGCGACCGTCGCCGGTAGCAAATCCGTAAACCGTTCCGTTCTTATCTTTAAACTCTTTTCTGTCCGCAAATTCCTTTATTTGCTCGTCATTCTCGCCGTCGTAAAGAATCACATCCTTTGTCAATCCTTTGGCTTTCAACCGCTCAATCAAAGCGTCGCCCTGTTCTTTGGTGATAGGGGAGGGGGCGTTCTCTTTGCCGGTTTGCAAGCGAACATCATCGGGAGTTTCCTTTTGATTATCCCTGTACTCTGCAAATGGTTTAGTCCTCGCGCCGTCCTTATTAGCCCACTTGCTAAAATCATCAACGGTGGTTTCGGTAATGTTTCTCAATCCTTTCCAGCCGTCTTCGTAATTCGATAGATAAGCATCGCGGGCTTCTTCGATCGAATTAAATCCCAACATCACTTTATGCTCATCGAATTTCCCGTCGCTCGGTCTGTTTTGGTCAACGACAAATACTTTTTTGCTCGCCGAATTATCGCCAAGAAACACATCTATATGGTCGCCGTCTTTTCCTTCCGTTCCACGAATATAGCCATAGCTGTTTTTCATTTCTTGGCTCCATGCCTCGCCGTTTTCATCCGTGCCGGAACGCTCCGAACCCTTCGGATTTTCAATCGAAATATCAAAGCCCTGAACTTTCACATGTCCCTTTTGATAATTACCGGCTTCTTTCTGCGCTTCCGAAGGATTGGTATCTACTTTCTCCTCCTCCGATTTTATTTCTGCGCTCTTGGCTTCTCTTTGGGCATGGGCAAGCAAATCGCCGCCTACCTCGTCAAGTTTTTCCTGCGGGGATTTTTCTGGTTCAATATCGAGTTGTGATTGAGCCGCTGTTGCTTCTACATTTTTTTGCTGGAGCGGGGTTAAGTCTTGTTCTTTTCCTTCTCCTCCCGCTGTTTGATTTGGTCGTACTCGATGTAACTTCCTATCCGTATCCTTTCCTTCAGTTCCTGTATCTTCTGCGGATCGGTTTCCTTCGCCAGTTGTTCCTTCAGTTGGTTCTGTCTTATTTCCTTTGCTTTCAGAAACTTCATTCTGTTCAGTATGTCTACTCGTTCTTCTTCGCTGTATTTCATCGTTGTGTTGTTCTATTAAATCTATTATATCATTGAATGTATGCGTATTATCTAATTCCGATTTGGGAACGCCAAGTTTCTCCGCTTCATTGAGCAAAGATACTAAATCTTCTTGAACTAATTGTTGTTGTATTTCGTTATTTTGAGATTCTTCCTCATTTCTTATTTGTTGCTCAATCTCGCTCTCTTCCTGTAACCTCGCATAATATTCTTCTTCGGAAATTCCTTTTTTGGATTCCAACATTTCCAAAGCGTCTTTTCTTGAATTTACAGAATTAAGTATGTCAATTACTTTATTACGAATCGTTTGAGTATCTACCGCTCCTCCGCTTCTTTCCCATAACTCATGAGCCAACGAATTTGGAGTGTATCCGTCTTTGGATAGAATACTTATCCTGCTCTTTCTTTCGCCTTCTTTATTTAAGAAGCCAAGTTCTCTGGCAGTTCCGGTTGATGTTCCTTTATCTTTTTCGGTTTGTATCCCGCTATCTCTCCATTTGAATTTATAACGTCCGCTGGCTATTCCATATAATATTTCGTTTTCTATAGCATCCTCGTTATATAAAGCATCGTCATTCAAAGATTCTATACTTCTCTTAACAGTATCCAAACGCTTTTGAAATGGCGTTGCCGACTTTGTTTTTCTCGTTTCCGGTTTCGATTTTACACCAGTATCGGCTTTAGGTTTTTCCCCTGTTGCCGTTTTTTCTCTCACATTATTCTTGTCGAAAACAACAATCTCATGCTCGCCCTCGCCGCCAAAAACAATACCGTCATGTCCCTGTTTTTGCAATTCTTCCGTAACAAAACCGGCTAATCGGTCAATGCCCTGTTCATTTAGATTATCAACAGTCGGAACTTCCCCTTCGTTTATGTAACTGAAATCGCTCGCCTTGAAATCATCCAATCTGTCCAATAGCGTTTGTTGCCGAAACTTTGCAAACTCATCCTGATTTTGGTCGAACGTTATCGGATTGTGCATCGAAACCTCAACCGGTTTAGCTTTATTATCTTCGGTTTCGTAACGATTAGCCGGCTTGCCTTCATTATCCGTTTCGTAGGAAACATAAACCCCTTTTGCCTGATTCTGTCCCATTCCCAAGCCTTCAACTCTCGTCAAAGGCTTTTCTTCATGTTCCGAAACAAAATTTTTTCCCGAAGATTCTTGCGAATCAGAATTATTTGCTGTACTTTTGTCGGTAGAAAGAGAGTTGGATGGAAGAGCAGAAAGGGCTGCTGCCGACCCTTTATCGGGAGAAAGTATGAGGATTTGCCCGCCCTCGCGTTCAGCTTTTTCAATTCCTTTTTCGTTTACGGGTTTCTCTTCCGAACCTGTCTTTTCCTCCTCTGATGTTTTCGCCGCCCCCTGTGCTTTTTCCGCATCGTAATCAGACATATACTTTTCATATCCCGACTGTCTTTCTTTCAGTTCGCCGATAGTTTTGATATTAGCTACGGTTTTAGGTTGTTTCGTTATCCTGTCAATTTTCTTTTGCAAATCATCATATTGGTCTTTCGCTATAGAATACGCGCCGTCTTTACCAACTTCATATTCGGCATATCGTACATGCTGTTCGGGCGTGAGCGCCTTTTCGTCCACTTCGCCGCTCTTGTTTTTAGGTAAAGAATCATAAAAATCAGCCTTTTCCTGTTCGGCATTATTGCTTTCGGTTGCCGATTCATTTGCAGGATTTGTCACTTCCCCGCTCGCTGTCGTTTCCGGAGCCGCGCTCTCTCCTGTATTTCCTTCCTTAAAATGCAGCGTGTAGGTCCCTTTGCTTATGATTTGGTTAGTGTTGGCATCAACAACCGCCGGAGTTACCTCGATATGGTCTAATCCCGAACTGACATCGCCGCGAGTTTCACGATTAAATTGCGTATCGAATGTATCTTTGTTAGCGTCAAATTTGTCGTATGGAGTATTGGGATTCGGAATAACATATCTTTTGCCTTCATGCTCAAAATACATGACATCATCGCCCGCTTTCCCTTCTCTCACTCCACCGCCGGATAGAACGGTTCCAATCTTCGGCTGTCCATATTTCTGAGTTAAATCCTGAGCTACATTCTCAATAGAATTTTGGCTCGGCTCGGCTGTTGCTTCCGGTTTTGCTTCGCCTGCCTGCCTCGACTGCTCCAATGCCGACAATTCGGCGTCGTATTTGGCGTTGATTTTCTTTTCTATTGAGCTATTTACATTTTTTTCACTTATGACTTTAGTATCACCGTATAATATTCCTTCATATAATTTACTGTCCGGAAGAGATTTTTGTCCTTTTCCATCAAAGGTATTAATCGTTACCCAATTAGGTACATTATCCTGTATTCTTTGTCCTTCAACTTGTAATAACCTTCTACCATCTTTCTTGTATTCTATTCTTACTTGATATGGTCTATTGTTATCATCAAGACCTTCAAATATTTTTTGCTTAACTGTAATAGCCCCGCCTCGTTCATTTAATTCCTCCTGCCTTCTTCTCTCAATATCCGCTTTCTTTGTCTCATATTCATTTTGAGGGCTTGCGCCTGTTTCTGTATTTGCCGGGGTTTCGTTGGGCTTACTGCTTGCCTCTTCGGGATTGTACAACCCAATAACACTCTCAACCGGAACCACATCGCCGTCAATATCAATCAATCCTTGCGAACGTAAGCCATAGGCGTCTTGTACCGTTCCCTGTTTCTTGACTCCATTATCGGTATATTCCACAATAGATCCATTATCAACTCCTTTCAGGTTATCCTCATTAATAATCTGTCTTGGCTCAACTATTGCCGGTTGCTGAAAACCTTCAACGGTAATAATATAATTTCCGTTATTGTCCTTTCCCTGTATTTGTCCTGACATGGAAGAATTTCCGTCAGGTGTGTTGAATCGTACATTCTCTCCAGCATTGTACTCGCGAACCTCATCATTCTCCTGTTGAGCAATCAATGGCTTTGTCCTGTTATCAACTTCCTGACCAATCGCTTCCTTTTGCGGCGTGTTTTGCGTAAGCTCTTCGACATGGGCAATTGGAGCTATTTGGGTATTTCCTTCATCATCTTTGTAATATACCTGCGGATCGGATTGTTCCTGATTGATGCTGCCGTCTTCATTAGTAACAATCTTTCCTTTTGTTATCTGCCTTTCAGTTCCGCCTATCTTGGCTTTTACTGTTCCTCCCATATCGGGATTGACGTTTTCATTGACGGCGGCGACGGCTCCTTCGGCTGCGTTTTGAATATTGGCATCGGCGGCGGCTTTCGCTTTTCCTGCGCTTCCCGCTTTATAAGCGTTGGCATATTCCTTAAATTCTTGCCATGGGACTACGTATGATTTGTTGATTTCATTTTTGGGAATATTTTTTTCTGTACCATCGTTTTTTAATATCCTTACGTTATCATTATCTACGCCTAACACCTCGACAACCCCATGATCTCCGGCATCGGCTAAAATAACATTTCCCTGCTTAATACGGCGGTTATTCTGTGCAACATTATTGATAAGTTTAGGCGCTACGCTTAGTATGGAATGCATCAATATTCCTGTAACCATGCCTTCACTTGCATTTTTCATAACATCCCAAAAATGATGATAATCTTCTCTCTTTTCATAAAGCATTGGAAGTAATGAATTTCCGGCGTTTAATGTTGCCATTGCGCCACCGCTCGCTAAAGCGTCTTTGGTGAATTTCGTCGCTTGAGCTTTTGGAGCAGATTTCAACCATTCTGCAGCCTTATCAAAAAAATCCTGCGCTTCCTTTGCTGCAGTAGGATTAGCAGCCAGTTCATCCGCTATTTGTCCTGTCACTTTTTTCCCGATTAAACTACCCGCTCCAGACAAAATCTTATCTAAGGGTATATGCATCAAACCTTCATTTAGAATAGATGATAAAAGTCCTTGTTTTAATACATCGCCTTCTGAAACATTAATCCCCTTTTGCGCAGCGTAATTTCTCATGTTTGCAATAGCTTCACCTCCTCCGGCGTATGATTGCGCCCCAATCATTAATTCGCCCAATGATTGCGCAAGAGGTCTCGTAGCGGGAAATAATGATGCTGCCGCCGCAGGAACCATTGAAGCTACAACCGGAATAAGACCTCCAACATAACCGCCAACGCCTTCTACCGGTTTGTCTTCTGCTAATTTTTTCATAGCATCTTCCTCAGTTTTATCTCCCCACGATTGCTGTTTGGCTTTTTCTTCGAGATATGCTTGAGGATTATCGGTTTTAAGGGCTTCCTGTATTAAACGGTATGGAGCCTCGTTCCTATATTCAGAAAAATCAAGTACACCACCTAATCCGCCATCTTCGCGTACAGGATGCGGGTTTTTGTTAATTGGCTGACCAACATAGGGAATAACTTGATTTAGCATATTAAGAAATGGATGTTCGCTCTTCCATTCGTCCATTTCTTTTTTATATTCTTCGTCCGATTTTTTAAAATCATTCAATTCAAAAGCCTGTTTCATCTGAAAGGGAGATAGACCTTTCAAATCTATTCCTTTTTGATTGGATTGATTCAATAATTCAATTGCTTTTGATGCATCTTTTTGGCTTCCTGTAATCAAATTGGCGTTGTCGGCAGTATATATTCTTGCTTCCTGCCATAAATCTTTAAAACCTTGAGCAGCTGCTTCATCTACTCTGTTTATCGGTTTCTGTGTTTCATTTTCCTGTGGCAACTCAACATAATTTTTCGGCTGAACGGTTTGATTATTGTTTTCAACCGCATATTTTTGTTGAGCCTCGTAAGGCAAATCGCTCGAAACAGTTCCGCTCGGCGAAACGTAAGTAGTATCTCCGTGTTGGTCAATTTTCCCTGTGTATCCGCTTCCTGCGTCGAAAGATTTTGGCGTAGTCTGAGATTGTCGTTGTTTGGCAGAATCAGGCGTCGAATATATTTCATCTAAAATAGAATCAACTTTCGATTGATTAATTTTGCTTGCATCGTCCGGCTTTATATTGAGATTTTTTAAATTCAACGGCATTATTGTAAAGATTTTATGATTGCCCCAACTTCTTCTTTTGAATATCCTTCATTTTTCAAATAAGTTCCTATTTCCCGTATTGCAGAATCATCATCATTTGAATATTTTCCTACTATTTTTTTTATTGAATCGGCTTGTGATTGCGTAACAGCAGGTGTTACTTGTGTTGTTGCTGTCGCCGGATAATTATTTTCATCCGACTGTTGATTGTTTTGCAGATAATCTTTATATTGTTCTGCTAAAATATGATTATCCACTTTTGGAGTTCGCACTTTCTGTCTTTTTCCGTTAATAGTTTCTATTTTTACATCAAAATACGAATCGGGCAAACTATCTAAAAACAATTGATTCTTTAAAGCATCTCCGACTATTTTATAATAATTTTCCTTGTTATTTCCTGTTCCTCCTTTTGTATTTCCGCTTCCTCCTCCGCTATTTTTCTTGTTAGCTTCTGTCCATGCAATTGCATTTCTTGTTTTGTGATACTGTGTTTGTTCTGCTAAGCTCTTGTCAGCTCTGTTATTTCTTCCGGTTTCTTCATTTGCTGCAATAGTTTCTCTCGATTGTCTATTCGCAGCATTCTGTGCGGTATCGAAATCTCGCTTATCTTTTGCTTCTTTGGTTTTCCAATCTTGATCTGCCTTTTGTTTCGCCTGTGCAGCCTGTTCTTGCTGCCGACGTTTAAGCTCATCCATCGCAGTACTAAATCTAATTTTATTGTAGGCGTCTAAATGTTTTTCGTAGGCGTCTCTCAACTCTTTTTCATTTTTCAAAAAGTAATTGGTTAATGAATTTTTCGGGTCATCCGGACGAATATGAGCGCCTTTTGAAACAGCAAACATCTTTCCAAGTAGCATTATACTGTCTCCAATAGCTCCAAGCATTCGATTCTTGTCCAACGTTTTTTCATCAACTGATTTCGGCTTGTAAAGTTTGTCTATAATATCCCAAACGCTTACTCCCTGTCTTACTTTATCCATATCCGCTTTTGATAGTTGCGGAATCTCATTCAGATCTTGCCCTGTTGATGTTTTAGTAATTTGAGGAGTAGAAACAGGAATCTTTTCATTGATACCTTGCGGAACAGTTGATTGCCTAGTTGTTAGTCGCGAACTGTTATTTTGAGTTATCGCAGGCTGAATTGTATTTACTTGACCACTATTTTGAGCTGCCGGTTGAATTGTTTCGTCTTGATTATCTTGTTCCGATTCATCATATTGTTTGTAATCATCATCATAGAGATTATCTTGTGTTGTATATGTTGTCATATTGTTTGCTGCTTATTGTTATGTATTATAGGGGATATTTGAAGAATAGCAATATCAACCACCACCGCCACCGCCGCCCATTCCGCCCATCATTGATGAAAAATCCATTCCGCCCATTCCTCCGCCGCCATCGCCGCCGCCACCGCCGCCACCTGCGAAATTCCTAACAGAATCACCGATTGTTTGAAGTCCGGTATTCATAAGATTTTCATAATTATTTGCCTGATCGCCCCACATTCCCATTCGTTGATTGGCAATGTTACTTCTTATTGCGAGATACCGGTTAGTTATAGAATCCTTATATTTTTGTCCCATTGCTCCGATATTGCTGTATGTGTCTGCAACAACCTTATTGCTCTGCTCTTTCTGAACTGCCTGCTGCTCAGGCGTCGCTCCGGTAATAACAGCCGTGTTTGAGGCAATCTGATTTTGCCTGTCTAATGTATTCCGAAGCTGACGCATCAAATTCTGAGTATCCGCTCGCTGCGTGTAGTCCGACAACGCATTCTCATTATACCAAGCCTTATTTTCAGCATCCTGTTGATTAAGATACTGCTCCATTTGCTTGCGTTTCTTGCCTGCATTTACCGCTCCATAAATGCTCGCATTGATTCCGATTGTACCTTCTGCCATTGAGGCATATTGTCCAGCTGATAATGCCATATTATTTCAATTTTTTCCACAAAAAAACAAAATAGAATACCGTTTTTAAGTTGTTGAAATGAAAAAATGAAGCTATGTAGATAACTTCTTTATAAAAGGTTTTTGTATTAATATAATATGTGTTTCTTTTGCGGTTAATTAGAAAATATTAGAATTTATCTAATCATGCCAAGAGGTTCGCAAAATGGAGTAAGCAATAATCCGACAGGAAAGCCGGTTGGAACGAAAAACAAACTATCTGCATCCGTTAAAGAGATAATAGTTGAAGAAGTTACTAATGATATAGATAGCTATATAAAAAGGTTAAAATCATTAGACGATAAAGATTATGTTCGCTGCATGACGGAGCTAATAAAATTAATCATCCCTCGTCCATTGAACGAAGAAGAAGCCAATGCAATCAACTATAATTCGGAATTGATTAAACGGTTGTTTGGTAAATAATTAATATAAAATGATTCAATTTTCCAAAAGATTAAGTTATGTAAATATTAAATCTCTCCTGTAAAATAAGGATGATTTTGTAATCGTTTGGCGTTTTCCTCAGCGGACACTTTGATATACTTGAGCGTCTGTTCTACTTTTGAATGTCCCAAAATATCCTGAATGAATTTTACATCAATGCCGGAAAGATACATATTGGTTGCGCCGGAACGTCTGCAAGTATGGGACGTAATAAATTCATACTTCTTTCC
>Ga0123357_10000538_pt1 | contig 37213 bp, 49 predicted proteins | sample TergutEmb28metaG_FD_89873 | JGI IMG/M metagenome (GOLD analysis project Ga0123357, IMG submission 89873) | Embiratermes neotenicus P4 segment gut microbial communities from Petit-Saut dam, French Guiana - Emb289 P4 | ecosystem: Host-associated > Arthropoda: Insects > Digestive system > Gut ... | reverse complement strand
GCTGACCCGTGACATGGAAATCGCGCTCCAGGCCGACGGCCTGCCCAACACCTTCGTGCCGGGCCGCAACCTGCTGTTCCTCACCCTGGCCGCCGCCCTCGCCTACCGCCGGGACGGCACCGCATTGGTCGGCGGCATGTGCGAAACCGACTACTCCGGCTACCCCGACTGCCGCAACGACACCATGCAAGCCATGCAAGCCGCGCTGAGCCTGGGCCTGGCGCGCTCGCTCGTCATCGAAACGCCCCTGATGTGGATCGACAAGGCCCAGACCTGGCAACTGGCCTTTGACCTGGGCGGAGAAAAACTGATCCAGACCATCCGGGAAGACACCCACACCTGCTACCAGGGCGACCGTCGGCACCGCCACGACTGGGGCCACGGCTGCGGCGTCTGCCCGGCTTGCGAGCTGCGAGCGGCGGGCTACACGCGCTGGCGGCAGGGCGGCGGCTGATCCGGGACGGCTGTTTCTTTTTTCTTTCCCCCTCTCCCGCTTGCGGGAGAGGGCCGGGGAGAGGGCCAGCGGCGTCACCTAAACACCGTCCACCCTGAAGCGCGCCGCGATATTTGACGCATCGGAAGCGCAATATTTGGGTGCATGAATCATTGCACGGATTGCAAAGGAATTGCACTGTCGGCAAGTCGTTGCCCGGATAGTAGCCTTGATCCGAACGCCGGCTCCCAAGTGGCGGCGGATTCATCCTGAGGGCACGATGGTACGCGACCGGCGTCCAGATCGGCCAGGACAGCGGATAGCAGGCGCAAGCCCATCGGCGCCAATTTCCTCCTCCAGAGCGTTTGCGGCGTGTCGTCGGGGCGCACCCAGCACCAGTCTTGCGCGGCAATGGGGCCGGTGTCGGCGCCATCGTCCATCCAGTACGCGGTGCCTCCGGTCATCGGGTCGCCCATGTGAAGCGCCCAACGCACGGCGTCGCGGCCGCGGTGCCGTGGCAGCAGCGACGGGTGGTAGCCGAGGGCGCCATAGCGGGCGGCTTGCCGGGCGCCGGCGCTGATGAACGCATGAGCGTGGGCCGCCAGAATCAGGTCGGTGCCGGGCGGAATGTGCCCCGCCTCTACGCGCCTGGGACAGACTTCGACCGGCACGCCTTTCTGCATTGCCGCCGCGTAGAGCCGGTCGTATTCCTCGCTGTCGTTGGCGCCGGGGGCAAGCACCTTGAGTACATCATCGCCGCGCCGCAGGCACAGTTGCAGCGCCTGCGCGCCCAGCCATTGCTGGCCAACGATCACGATCCGCATACCGCTTCCTCGCCAAGATACCGAAAGCCCTGCACGGCGCGGAAGTGGCCGCCGTAGCCGGTGCCTACAACGCATTGCCTGCCACGCTGCGCTGATTGCTGGAGCGATCGCGCGCCGCGCGCCTTGTTGTCACCATGCAGCGCGGCCGAGACCTGCGTCCACTTTGGGTCGCGTCGCAGAGCGGCGGCCAATCCAGGGTGCGAGGTGTGAAACAGCGTTGGCATGGGCTTTCCGTGGCGGTTCTGGCCACGCCGCCATGCGTCGCACACGGCATTGAGAAAGCGCATCCCCACGCCGGCGCCTTGCCACTCCGGCATCACCACCAGGCGGCAGGCGCGCGCTTCGGCCAAGCCGGGCCGGGTGCTGACGGCCAGGTGCGCCACCGGCTCGCCGTCGATGGTCGCCACGTAGCAGGTGGCGGCGATCATGCGCGGCAGCTTCAAATAATGATGCGGCTCAAACAGGGGCCAGTAACGCCAGTCCGTTTGGTGGATGTGCATGGCAAGGCGTGGTCGACATCGAAGACGCCCCCGGTCGAATTGCCCCGTGGCGGTGTCGAACACCCAATCCGGCGCCAGCCAGTCCAGGATGTCGTAGTGGCAACTGAGCAGCACCACCTGCCCGCTGGTGCGCCGCCACGCCTTGGCAAACGCGCCGGCGCCGACGCGGGCGATCTGGCGGTCGACCACGCTGCTGAATTCGTCCAGCACGGCCCGCGCGGGCGCCTCGGCGATCAGGCGGGCCAGGTTGGCGCGGAAACGCTCGCCGTTGGAAAGCACGGCGCAGGGCCGCAGCCATGCAGGCACACTGCCCAGGCCCACGCTGGAAAGGGCCGCCGCGACGTCGTCAAAGCGGCCTTCGGGGGCAATGGCGTCGATGATGGGCGCGTCCTGCGGCCACGCCGGGGCGTAGAGCGCTCCCTCGCCCCACAGGGAGCGGCCCAGGCTGGTCTTGCCGCTGCCGCTGGGGCCGACGATGACGCCGATTTGCCAGCCGGCGTCGTCAATGGGCAAATCGGCGGCCAGGGTGAAGTTGGCCCCGCTCTCAACGTTGAAGAGGGACCGGACGCGCGCGGCGCGGTAGCTGGCGAAGTCGTCGCAGCGGTGGCGGACGTCGATCTTCATACGCACACCACCTTGGGCGTCATGCCCAGCTTGTGCAGGCGCGCGTAGCGGCGCTGCTGCTCGGCTTCGTCCTTGCAAGGCACGATCAGGCCGTACTGGGGGCGGTACTTATAGCCGTTGCGGCCCGGCGCGGTTGGCGGTTTTTTGGGTTGGTTCATCGGTCGTCATGCTGGGTGACGCTCGATGGCGCTCTGGTGCGGGGCGCGCGGCCCTCATGTGGTTGATCGTGCCGCAGCGCGGGCACTTGATTTGCAGGAGGGTGAATTGTCCACTGCCCAGCTTGCGCGAGCAAGCTCCGCAGCGGATGTCGTCGTGTTGCATGGCTTGCAGGATGGGGGCTCGGCTGGGGGCTTCAATACCCGGTCAGGCGAGGCGGCCTGGCGTTTTTACACCTCTCCAATGTCGAGGGGCAGATCGGGCGCTGGGCCTTGGATGACGCCGTCTTGCACGTAGACCTGCCGGCCCACGCTGGCTTCGCCCAAGGCGCGCAGCACGCCGCCGCCGGGCAACTCGATGGTGGCCGTGCCGCCTTCGCAGGCTACTACCCGGCCGACTTGCAGGGGGCCGCCCTGGAACAGCTTCTTCCACTGGACAAACAGGTTATTGCTCATGGGCTTGCACCGTGATGGCCTGTTCGATGCGGGCGCCGGCCTGGCGCACTTGCACCGCGCGGACGATGCCGGTGCGCCGGGCGGCACCGTCGTCGGTGTAGCGCAGCAGCGTGCCGGGGTGAATGACGCCCGTCTCGGGAAGCACCATGAGCGTGAGTTGCTGCTCGATTTGGCGGCCCGTGTCGGACAGTTCGGCGATGGCGCGCTGGGCCGCAGCGTCGGGGTGGATCAGCAGCGGGTGGACGGCCATGGGCGCGGGCTGGTTGCCGGGGGCGACGGCGCGCTTGCGGTAGAACAGGCTGGTGCCGGGTTGGCCGTGCAGGTAGATGGCGTCGTAATCGGGCTTGGTGAGCCAGCTCACTTCTTCCACGCTGGCGATGCCGGGGGGCAGTTCCAGATCGGGCGCGGCGTCGGCCAATTTCCAGGAGCGCACGGGGTAGCGGGGCAGGATGCGCAGCACGTCGCCGGTGTCGTGGGGCTGAACGTAGCCGCCCACGCTGGCGGCAATGTCGTTGAGGGCCGTGATCCAGGTGCCTTGGTGCGACCAGGTGTTGGCGGGGATGGGCCAGTCGGCGAGCTGCCAGTCGAGTGACCAGCCCATGCTCACCCCGTTGACGCCCAGCACGTCTTGCATCAACTGCTGCGCGGTGCGATCGCCCGGCTGGCTGAAGGTCTGCGCGGCGGCGTAGGGGGCGTCGAGCAGCGCGGCTTTGCCGGCGCCGGTGACTTCGATCACCGCGCGCGGGAATTTGACCGAACGGCGCATCGACTGTGCGAGCATGGCAAAAGGCTGGCCGTTGACGTTGACCCGCAGTTCGACGGGCAGGCCATCGTCTCCGGGCGTGAGCAGGGGCAGCGCGGCGGCGTGCAGGCTGACGCTGAAGCCCCAGGTCCACGATTGGTGGTCCAGCCGCATGCTGAAGCCGCTGTCCAGCGCGGGCAGCGGTTGGCCTGTGGCGGCCAGGCGCACTTCGATGGAGTTCAGCACGATGTAGCTCCGGCGGCGCAGAACCGCCACGGTGGCCGGCGGCGGTTCGGTGTGGTCGCGGCAGATGAACAGCAACTTGCCGCCGCCGGTGCGCGCCTGCTCGAAAACCAGCAGGCCCAGGCGCTGCGGGTCGTAGAGCGGGGGGTGGACTGGCGGCTCGGGCGGTTTGGGGCGCTGGCTGCGGCCTGCCGAGGGGTACGTTGCTTCCTGCCAGCGCGGCAGGCGCAGGCTGTACAGCGGCCGCCCGGCGCGCAGCGTGGCGCGGGCCGCAGCCAGCAGGCTCTGGCCGGGCTCAAAGCTGGAGCGCGCGCCAGCGCGCAATTGGAGGGCCTCTTGGTAAGCGGCGCGCGCGCCGTACAGCGCCGGCACCCCGCGCTCGGCCGCCGTACGCGCCACGGCGCGCAGGGCCAGCGACTGCTCAAACGCGGCGCGCGCGCCCTGCTGCACGCTCTGGCCGCGCCCGGGCACGGCGCTGGCGTAGCGGCCGAGCGCGGCGCTTTGCTGCCAGTGCGGGCGGGCCACGGCGCTCGCGCCTTGGGCCTGCTGCCAGCGCGAACGGTGCGCTGCGGGCATGAGCTGGCTGCGCTGCCAGCGGGCGCGCACAGCGGCGGCAACGGGGGCCGCATCCTGCAAGCGGGGCGCGTGCCAGGACAGCAGTGCGCGGGCGGCCTGTGCGTCCCAGACCAGGGGCACGTCGGCGTCGAGGCCCGGCAGATTGGCATCCACGCCGGCCAGAGCGCCCGCACGCAGCGTGAGCGCGCCGTCCAGCCCTGGCAGATCGGCGTCGAGGCTGACCGTGGCACCGGGCGCCGCCACCGCGCCGCCGCCAGCGCCGCCGAAGACCAGCTTGCCGGAGTTGCCGCGCGGCTGCCGAAACACCAGCGCGCCCGGCGCCGCGGCGTCGTCTGCCGTGCCCGCATCCGCATCGCCAAAGACAAGCCGGGCCGAGTCGTTGCGCGGGTCGCGCAAAACCAGCTTGCCATCAAAACTGTCGGCCACATTGCTACCCCAGCAGCGCGGGCGAGGCGAGCAGCACCAGGCCACCCTCGTAGATCATGGCGCCGCTGGCGCCCGCCAGTTTGAACGGGCCGTCGCCCGCCGCGTCGGTCACCGCGCCGGCTGCAATGGCCGCGCCGTCGCCACTGCACCATTCGGCCCAGGTCGCCGCGCCGGTGGCCAGCACCAGGTCGTTGGCGGCGGCGGATTGCAACGCGATACGGCCCTCGGCGGTCAGCGTGCCGCAGGGCGCGGCCAGCCGGCGCACGGCCAGCAGCGCGCCGCCGGCGGCGCTGTACAGGCGAATGCAGGCGGCTTCGGCACCGGCGTCGGCCAGGTCGATGCTGGCCTGGTTGCGGGCGGCGCGGTGCGCCGTGGTGACGGTCAGCGTTGCCGTCATGACCCGGCCCTCACCGCCACCACCGGCCCGGCGGCCACGCACTCGTAATTGCGGGCCAGGTCGATGGCGACGGGGTAGTACGCCGCGCCGACTTCCAGCCCCGTGGGCCAGTAGTAGCCGTTGGCGTCTGAAATACCCTGCCAGGCGCAATAGCCATCGGCCAGCCGGTGCAGGCGCACGCGGGCGCCGGCCACGGGCGCCTCTGGCGCGGCGGACGAGGTCTTGGCCAGGACGCGGTTGTTGGCGGTGATGGCGCCGGTGGTGTCGGCGGCGAAGCGCCAATTTCGCAGCCCAAGCACGGGCTTGGGCAGTACGGTCACCGGGTAGTTGAGCAGGGCCACGGCTTACCTCCAAGGCCCGGTGGCGTCCACAAAATAGATACCGTCTGCGGCGTAGCCAAAACCGTTGTACACAACGCCCAGCGCGACGAATCTGCGGCCAGCGTAAGCGCCGCTCCCTTCGATCATGCCGCCGGGTTTGATGTAATTGACGATGCCGCTCTGAGGGCAATAAAAGACACCTGGAACATCCGCACGCGGTAGGCCGTTGTCAGACTCCATCAGATATATCGGCGATAGGCGCAACCGGCCATCGATGCCGCCGGGGAAAGCGCCCATCATCCCGTCCGACCCCGACTTGCCTGTGGAAGAACCGCAGTACGGGCGCGGAGTAATCGCTGCGGAACCACCGGCCCCGTTGAAAAGACGTGGCGCCACAGCGAATCCGTAACCACTGCCGAAATTGCTCACGCCGCCTTGGGACAGCGCCCCATATTGCGGATTGGACGGAAGTGCGCCAGCAAAAGCCGACAATACCGTTGCCCACTGATCACCGCCCGGCGCCAAGCCAACGAGGTCTCCGAACCCCCTGGCGTGAGAGTTGTCGTAGGTGGCGTTTTGGCTCATTCCGGGGCACGTCAGCGGCAGGATGAACCGGCCGTCGCCAAACAGCCGCCATTTGACCGCCGTGCTGCCGGCGGACATGCTCTTGCCCCAGTAGCCGCCACCGGATATTTGCGCATCCGTCGGAAACGGCCCAGTGCCCGTATTGGCGTCCGTCATCGACTCGTAGCCGCGCACGCGCGCGGCGGTGGTGCCGCTGTCATCGACGCGCAGCAGGTGCCCGTTGGCCTGCGGGTCCTGGCTTTGCCAGACGGCCACGTTGGTGTCGGCGTAAATCTTGGCCCAACTGTGGATGGGGGCGTATTTGGCGGTGATCGTGCCCGTGGCCGGGCCGTCCGGGGCGCTGGTGGCAAAGGTGAAGCCGGTGCTGGTGGTGGTGAGCACGCGGGCCTCGCCGTTGAGCGCGCCGGGCGTGGCGCCGTCGATGAGGACGATGGCGCCTTCGTCGAAGCTGTTGCCGGCGTCCACCGTGGCCGTGGCCACGCCGCCACTGACGGTGAGCGACGGCAGCGTGGTCAGGCCAAAGCCGGTGCCCAGGCAGGCATCGAGCACGGCCAGCAGGCTGCCCGCAGTGCCAGACAGCACGGGCGCGCCACGCATGGCGCTGTGGAGGTATTTGACGGGGTAGATCATTTGGCGTTGAGCGTTGAGCGTTGAGCGTTGAGCGTTGGGCGTTGGGCGTTGAGCGTTGGGCGTCTGGTATTCACGCTCAACGCTCAACCTGGATCGCCCAACGCCGGGCGGTCGACGTCGCCGCCGGTGAGCAGGTCGAACGAGTAGTCGATGCCCGCCGGCGCGCCGGGCTGCACGGTGCGGATCACGGCCATGGACTGCATGGCCGCTTGCACCTTGATGAACACGGTGTTGCCAGCCACCCAGGAGCCGCCCCAGCCCGCCGCCGACAGGCGCAACAGCGGCACGCCGGGCTTGATGGGGTTGGCGGGCGCGAAATCGGCGTTCAGGCTGCCTGCGCCCAGGGTTCCCATGCCCTCGGAAATAAAGTCGAACTCGGCAAGGTTGCTGCGCAGGCGCAGCGCGTAGCGGTCGCTCAAGGCGCCGTCGTTGCTGACGAGGATGGGGTACGCGGTGTCGTTGTATTTGCCCACGGCGGCATTGCCGTGGACCACATCGTCCCAAGTCACACCGTCCCAGGTGCCCTGGTCGAACATGCCGGCCACGCGCGCCCAGGTGTTGCCAAACAGCACGGCGCTGCTGACCACGCTGCCCGCCGGATAGTTGTGCGTGAGCGGAATGTTGATGCCCAGCGTGCCGTCGATCTGCACGTCGGTGCACAGGGCCATGTCCTGGATGCGGTGCTCCACGGTGACGGGCTGGGCCCAGCCGCTGGGGTCGGTGACGTGGATCAAGCCGGCGTCCAACTCGGTCTCGCCGGCGCTGTAGCCGCCGGTGATGAGCTTGCCATCGGCGCCGATCAGCCACACGTGCGATAGCCGCGTGCGGCCGCAGTCGATGGACTGCCCGCTGCCGTAGGTGGCGGGAGCGAGCTGGCCGTTGTGGCCGATGATGAGGATGCGGCCTTTCTTGTAAATCGGCACCTTGCCGTCTTGCGGCAGCCGCGTCGGGTTCAGGCCCAGAATGTCCGGATCGACCGGCAGGTACAGGTTGCTGACGATGTTGTAGCGCAGGCTGGCCGGGTCTACTGGCCAGGGGCGCCAGATTTTGCCGGCTTCCACCGCGCCAACGTCCGCCGGGTCGTACCACCACTCGGCTTTTTGCGCGTCGGTGAGGCTGGCGTCGGGCACGAAGTCGCCGAACTGTATTTCGACCAGGCCGCTCTGGTAGTCGATCACGCCGGTCACATGATCGCCGATCAGGTTGCCGTTCAGATCGCCCGTGGCCGTGAGCGCGTTGCCCGCCGCGTCCAGCAACAGCAGGGTGAACTGGGTGGGCACCACGGGCGCGGCCGCGGTCATCATGAACAGGCTGGCGGTGCGCCAGTCGCCCCTGCTGGTCCACAGGCTTTGCAGCGTGATGGTTTGGGGGTTGGGGCCGACGAGGTAGTCGGTGAGCGTGGCGATGCCCGCCAGATAGTCCACGCTGCCGCTGCTGTACCGGCTCGCTCCGTCAAGACGGTACAGCACGCCGTCCAGGTCTTCGTACACCGCGCCCATCCAGGTGAAGCGCACCGAGCCTGGCACGATGCGGTCGGTGGTGTAGGACGTGAGGCTGATCCGCACCGCCTCCGGCGTGATGGTTTCGCTGCGGCGCACGGGCTGGGGCGCGCCCACGGTGTAGCTCGCAAATACTTCGGGGCTGTCCATCACCTCTTGCGTTACGTCGGTGCTGCCCCACTCGCCGCCTTTTTGCGTGTCGCCGGCGCCGTTGGAGGAGTTACCGCCGCCGCTGGTGGCCATGGTAAACAAATAGGCGCTTTCGTAATCGCTCTTGTAGCTGACGCTCTGGCGGCCCTGGGAGACCAAGCGCAGGTTGACTTGCCTGGTGGCGTAGTTCACCGTGCCGCTGACCTGGTCAAAGCCCAGGGCGCCCGCGCCATCGTCGGTGACGACGTAGGTCGTGATCAGTCGCTGCTCGCCGACCATCTGCTGCTCGATGCCGACGCTGGCCACGCCACTGAGCTCCCCAGTGTTCGGGGTGTAATTGATGAGGGGGCCGCCGGGCTGGCCTTTGAGGGTTGTCAGCGTCTGTTTTGCGAGGTCGGTTTGGGCCGACCTGAAGCCCACGCTGCCGCCGCTGCTGACAGTGACGGTCTGCGCCGTCATCCACCGCACCGAGAGCGTGCCTTCGGCGGGCTGCTGGCTCAGCGTGATGGTGGCAAAGCCGCCCGCATCCGGCGTGACTGCGTTGATGATGTCGATCACGGTTTCCAGCGTGTCGTACTCGACGAGAATTTGCCCGCCGGCGTCGATCATGCTGGCCGGCTGCAAGTACACCGTGCCGCTGGCGCGGTCGATGGCGCCGCTGGCGTCGCCGCTGATGACGCCGCCGGTATCGGCGGTGGCCCGCTTGACGATGCCGCCCGAAGTCCAACTGAGCGCCAGCGTGCCGGCCCGGTAGCCGCCGTTGGCCAGGGTCATGGGGATGAGCGGCAAATCGACCCTGGCGCCCTGCGCCGCCCGGTCGGTGTAGGCCACGCGCTCGCCCCACTGCGTGAGCACGGCACTGCCAATGTCCGGCAGGCTGGGCAGGGTGACCGACCAACTGCCGGTGAGGTAGTCCACCTGGCCCACGCCCTGGCCGCTCAGGTTGCCCGCGCCGTCGTCTTCGATGGTGTAGCGGTTGCCCAGCCCCACCCAGGTGATGACCACGGTGCCGGGCGCGGGCAGCGGGCGCATCTGGCCGACGTAGCTGAGGGTGCGGTTTTCCTGCCCAATCTTGATGCGGCGCGCGTGCGGCGTGGCGGGCACCTGCACCAGGCGCGGCGCGTCGGCCAGGGTGAGCACGCGCTGGGCCGCCGGGCGCTGATCCAGCGACGGCACGGGGGTGGCGCTGCTGGGCACGAGCTGGCCGTAGGCGCTGGCGGTTTTGAGCGTGAGCGCGCCGATGCCCGCCGGTTGGGTGAGAGCCGCCGCGCCGTAGTAGTTGGCCGCGTCCGCCGTGGTGGTGTCGCGCACCTTGGTTTTGCCCGTGCCGATGGCGAACTGCCGGTTGGGGTCGGTACCCGGCAGCGCGCGCGACAGGGGCGAGGCGATTTCGCACGTCACCACCAGCGCCTTGTAGTCGGTGTTGTCGGCGGGGTTGTAGCAGGTCTGCTCCTCGGAATCGACGCGGATCACGCGCACCCACTCCACCCACTCGGTCGGCAGGTCTTCATTGACCACCAGCGCCAGCGTGCGCCCGATGGTCGGCAGGCGCGTGCCGGGGCGCTGAAAGAGCTGGATGGAGCCTTGCCCCTGCACATGGTTGCCCAGCAGGAAGCCGTTCCACGGCACGCCGCGAATCAGGTAGTTGGCAATCGCGGTGGCGATCTGGCCGCGGCGCGCGAACGGATCGCACGCGGCCAGCGTGACCGACACGTTGGGGTCGGCGGGCAGCTTGGCGACCACGGCATAGGCGCCCAGCAGCCGGTCGGTGTCGGGCGTGTCGACGTGCATGTGCAGTTGGCGGATCGACACGTTGCCCAGCGTGCGGCTGATGGAGTCCACGTCGTCGAACACGGTGTTGGATTCGCCAAAGCCGATTTCCTGCGCGGCGGGGCCGCCGCCGCCTTCGGGCACGTCGGCCATGACGCGCGACGCTCGGAGCTTGATGTCTTGGGCAAGGATGGGCATGTCAAATTTCGATGAAACGGAAGGTCGGCCGCATGGGCATGTCGGGGGTTTGCTCGCCATCGGCCAAGTCCCACAGCGGGCGGGCAGTGATGGCCTGGCCCTGGGTGTGGTCGAACATCACCGTGTGGTCGGCGCCGCGCAGATGCAGGGTGAATTGCGCGCCGGGCAGCGCGGCCCAGTCCTCGAGGGCTTCGACCTCGGCCAGCGTCATCCAGGCGTTGCTTTGCTCGCCATCCAGCGTGATGGGGCGGCCCGCTTGGCGGGCGCGCACGTGCACCAGCAGGTCGCCCTGCGTGCCCCGGTCCAGCTCCATCTGCGGCGCGCTCCAGGCGTGTTCGTCGGTCCAGACCAGGCGCTCGCTCAGGGCAAGCGTGGCGCCGTTGCGGGTGAGCGTGATCACGCGGCCCTCCGCTGATCGTTGGCCAGGCTGCGCAGCAGCTCCTCGGCGGCCTGCTGGCTGGAGCGGTCGGCGAACTTGACGGCGGTGGTTTTGCCGGCCAGGGTGATGTTGCTGACGTAGGTGGAGACCGCGCCGCTGGACGCGCCCGAGCCGCCGGCGGGGCCGGTTTTGCCCGGGCTGCTCGATGTGCTGTTGCTTGCGCCGGTATCCGCCGTGTCGGTGGAAACGGTCTTGCGGATGATCTGCTCGGCGGCGCGGCGCGCGGCCTCCGTCACATCAATGGACTCGTATTTGTTGCGTTTCTGCGCCTTTTGAAGGCCGCTGTTGTAGCTGCCGTCCGGGTTGTAAGCCTGGTCGGCGATACCGCGCGCCTGCTCATCGGTGACGCCCAGCCCCTTGACCATGTTGTAGATGCTCAGCCAGTTGTAGCCGGTGGCGCCAATGGTTTTTCCGTTGGCGTCGGTTGAAAAACCGTTCTGATCGCGCTGGTTCAGGAGCGAATTTTTGGAGACTTCTTCGTTGCGCTTCTCAAGGCGATCCAGATACCCCATTTGCTCCTCAATGGCCGCATTGCCCCGGTGCATGGCGCGCTCCATGGCTTCGCCCATCTCGTCGCAAGACTTGACCACCGCCTTGCCGGTCTTGTCGTAGGCAATGACCAGCCCATGCTGCGCCGCCTCGGCGCGCAAAAAATCGTCGGCCACGCCACCGTTGGCGGTGATGGCGGCGGCGGCGTAGTTCTTGAAAGCCTGAGTCAGGCCGTCGGCGCTGGCCTGGCCGGAAAAGAGCATGGTGTTGTAGGCGTCCTTGTACTTGTCCGCCATCTCGGCCATTTCCTGCTGGGTCTGCACGCCCATCAGGCGGAACGCCGCTTCTACTTTCTCCGCGCCGGTCAGCGCCTTGTCGCCCATCCTCAAATGCGCGTCGCCCGCCGCATCCACTTCCAGCCGGTAGCCACGCGCTGCCGACTCCAATTTCACCCACTGCGGCGCCACGCCGTCAGCCGCCTTGATCGCTGCCTCGGCGGCGCTCTTGAAGGCGTCGGACAGCTCGCGTTGGCTGGCCTTGCCGCTGCTGGCGATGGCGTCGTAGGCATCCTGGGCTTTCTTGGCCGACCGCTGGAGCGTGTCGTCGGTGGTAACGCCCAGCTCCTTCATGGCTTCGCGCAGGCTGTTGATTCCGGGCGTGGCGCTGTCCAGCGCGTCGCCCAGCTCGCGCGCCTTTTGCGCCGCTTCGTCCAGGAAACCATTGGCCACCCGGTCGCCCAGGGCGCCGCGCACCTGTTCTATCTGGCCGCGTATGGCGTCCAGGGCGGCCTCGGTGTCGGCGTTGCGGATGGCGTTGCTCAGGCTGGCCGCCAGCGCCCGGCCCGTGTCCACGCCCTGGGCCTTGAGGCTGTCCAGGCCGCGAATGAGCACGTCCACGTCGTTGATGGCGCCGCGCGCCGCCGCGCCGGCGCTGCCCTGCAACTGCTCGAACTCCAGCCCGGTGCGGCGCACCGCCTCGCGCAGCGTGGCGTCGGTCAGTTGCGCCAGGCGCTCGGCCTCGCGCGCCGAGCCGCTGAAGGCGGCGCGGGCCGTGGTCTCGAACTGCAACAAGTCCTTGCCGTTCAGCGCCTCGGCCCAGGCGGCGCGGAATTCGCCCGCATTCACCTTGCCGTCGGCGGCCAGCTTGTCCAGCGTGGCGGCAAAGTCGTTGATGCCTTGCAGCTTGCCGAGGTCGAAGCCCTTGGTGATTTCGCCCACCGCTTCGGCGGCGCTCCTGCCGTCCTTGGTGAGCTGGTCGAATTGGGCCAGGGCTTGGCCGGCGGCCTTGCCCAGCTCGAATTGCTTGTCGATGGCTTCTTGCGTGGCCCGCGCCAAGGCGAGCCTATCGGCGGCCGCCTGTTCGGCGATCTTGGCGTTGAGTTTTTCCTGCTCGGCCAGTTCGGCGCTGCGGTCTTTGTAGCCCATCAGCTTGGCCGCCGTCTCGCCGATCCATTGGCCGTAGGTCTTGAAGTTGAGCGCGAAGTCGATGAGCGCCAGTGGCGCCAGCGCCTTGGCCGCCACCCGCGCCGCGACCCCCAGCCCGCCGATGACGGCGCTGAATTTGCCGGCGGCGGCCGCGCCGGCCACGTTGGCGGCGCTGGCGGCGGCCTGTGCCGTGGCGTTCTGGCTGGCGGCGGCGGCGTGCGCGCCGGTAGCGGCGGCCGCTTGCGCCGAGGCCCGGGCGTTCGCCACTTTGGCGGTGGTGTTGACCGTGGTGGCCGTGGTTTCCTGCTCGATGGCCAGCTTGGCGGCCACCCAGCTTTGCGCCATGTTCAGCGCCTTCCAGGCGCCAAAGCTCTGGCCGGCGTGCAGCAGGGCGTTGGCCACGCTGTCCAGGTTGCGCGCCAGCAGGCCGATCACCTCGGTGGTCTTGGTCGTGTAGCCGTTGGCCTTGTCCTGCTCGGCGATGTAGCCGGTAAAGGCCGTGCGCAGATTCGTCATGGCCTGGCCCACGGTCTGCGGCAGCTTGTCGTACTGAGCCTGCACCGCGTCGCCCTGCTTTTGCAGGGCGGCAATGACGGCGCTGCTGCTGAGTTGACCGGCGTCCGACATCCTCACCAGTTCGGCGGTGGTGACGCCCAAACCGTCGGCCAGCGCGCGCGCCAGGCCGGGGGCTTGCTTGAGTGTGGCGTTTAACCCGCGCCCGCTCAAATCGCCTTGTTGCAGTCCCAGCACAAATTGGCTGATGGCCGCGCGCGACTCCTCCATTCCCGCGCCGCCAAGTTGCACCGCCTGGCTGATGGTTTGCGTCAGCGCCTGCGCTTGCAGCACCGCTTCTTGCGTTGACATGCCAGCGTCTTTGCCCAGGCGCGTGATGCGGGTAAACAGTTGGCCGGTTTCGTCCAGTCCGGTGTTGGTGGCCAGCGCCACCTGGCGCACGCGCTCCATCGCGCTGGCCAGATCAGCGCCCTCGCCGACCACGAGCCGGATGCGCGCCTCCAGGTCGCGGTAGCCGTCGGCCATGTCCAGCACCTGCTTGATGCCCGCCAGACCTTGCTGCACGCCCATGAAGGCTAGCAACTGGGTGCGCGCCGCGTCGAGCCGCTCGCTGATGGACTGGATGCCGCCCTTGATCTTGTGGCTGGTTTCGTTGATCAGTCCGCCGGCCTGCACGGACGTCTGGGCCACCTCGGTCTGCTTGCCGCCAACCCTGCCCAGTTCGGACTCGACTTCGCCCAAGCCTTGCTTTGCCTGGGCGCCATCGACGGTGACCTTGATATCGACCTTGTTTTCAGCCATGATTGAAACCTATGAAATGCGCCAGAGTCCGCCCGTCCGCGCCGCTTGCCTTCACCTTCTGGGTGGCGGTGTTTGCCTTGTGCGCCGGGCTGCGGTGGGGCAGTCCGTTGCTGCTGGCGGCGGCGCTGGCGGCGCCCGCGGTGTTGCTGCTGTGGTCGTTGCGGGGCAGGTAGCCCCGCGCGCGCCTCAAGCGCCGGCCACCGTTTGCCGGTAGTACTGGCTGATGCCGACGCCGCTCTTGCGGGTGTCCTTGAGCACGCTGCCCGATACGTCCAGCGCGCCGAATTTGTCGCTGATGAGCGCCAGTTGCTTGGTCACCGACTGGCTGACCCGGAACACGTCCACCACGCAGGGGCTGCCGCCATCGGCCTCGTTCAGGCCGCCGAATACCAGTTCCAGCTCCGGCGCCTTGGTGGTCAGGGCCTCGATGACGGCCTGCTCGCCGTGGCTGTAGCCCACCCACAGCTTGTCGCCGTCCACGATGTCCACGGCGGCGGGTAGCACGAAGATGCCTTCGGGACGCACCTCGTAATTGCCGGCCATGTCCACCTGCGCGGCGCCGGCGGCGGCGGGGCCTTTCTTGACCTTCACGTCCGTGGGCGCGATGTGCGCCAGCCGCAGCAGGCCGCCCAGGGCGGCGTCGTGCGCTTCGTCGGCCACCTCGCCGGCCTCGATGCCGGCCACGGTGCCCAGGGTGGCGCGCGCCAGGTTGATGATGTTCAGGTCGGCCAGCTTGGCCGACAGGTTGACCTCGGTGACGCGCCGCACTTCGGCGTGGATGCCGCCGCCGAGCTTGGTCATGTCGTCCTGCTTTTGCACGTTCTCGCTGTGCTCGATTTGCAGCTCCAGCACGTTGCCGATTTCGGTCAGCGCGGCGGTGCTGCCATACGGGCGGGCGTACACCTGCCCGACTTGCAGGCTGGGGCGGTAGGTTTTCTTGATGAGGGCGTCGGCGGTCATGGTGGGCTCCTTTTGCGGGGTGGGAAATCAGGTTTCGGAGGCGGTAAACACGGTCACGGCCGTGAATGCCAGGGGCAGGTACAAATAGCCTTCGTGGTACTGCGCGCTGGGGGCGCTGGTCAGCCGCAACGCATCGCGCAGCAGGCCGGCCACTTTGAAGCCCATCAACGCCGCGCCGGCGCGCGCGGCCAGTTGTCCGGCCTGCTCGCGCGCGGCGGCGCCGGAGCGCACGTCGCGGCTGCTCTTGACGGCGGCCACGGCCAGCCAGGTGTGCTCCAGTTGCGCGGCGCGGCCATCGGCGCGCGACTCCAGCACGCGGAACCCCTGGTGGATGACGTGCACCGCCGGGGTGAGTTGCTTTTGCTCTTCCACGCCGGCCAGTTGTGCCGCCGTGAGCACGTGCACCGCCGGGCGCAGGTCGGCCAGTTGCTCTTTCAGGCGCGCGACCAGGTGCGGCTCCAGCGCCAGAAAGTCGTTGGACGGGGCGACGTTCATGCGTAGCCTTCCAGCGCTTCGTCGCTCATGGCGCGCGGGCTGAAGTGGTAGCGCACGGCGTGGCTGGCCAGGCGAACGCCGGCCTCGCCGCCCCAGGGGCAGGCCAAGGCGGCCTTGCCGAGCGCGATGTCGCCCAGCGTGCCGCTGGCCTGGCCGTAGCGGCGCGCCACTTCGTGTTCGGGCGCCAGGTCGTCGTACAGGTAGTAGCGCGCCACGTCGCAAACGATGCGGGTGAGCAGCGGCGGGGCCACGCGCTCCACGGGCCGCGCCGGGTTGCCGGTGGGCTTGGCGCAGCCGGCCAGGGGCAACTGGTAGGTCTGGCCCAGGTAGCCGTCGACGAAGGCTTGCGCGTCGCCCAGGGCGCGTTCGATGCGCTCGGGCTTGATCTGGGCGTTGTCGGCCTTGTCGGTGAGGGCGATCAGCTCGGCCTCGCCGAAGCGCGCCAGCATGTCGTCGGCGGTCGCGTAGTCCATGGTCAGTAGCCGGAGAACACCTGCACTTCGGCCAGTTGGCCGGCGGCGGCGCTGGTCAAGGCGCGGCCACAGCGTTCGTCGGCGTCGCCCACAACGGCGCGGCCCGTGCCGTCGGCCGCGGGCTTGACGTACTGGCCCAAGGCAATCGACTCGGCGGCCTCCACCAGGGCGCTGTAGCTGGTGATGGCGCTCACCACGGCACCGGCGCCCATGGCGTATTCGGTCACGCCCTGCGCGTCGGTGGCCGCGCCAGTGGCGGCGGTGCTGGCGTGCTTGCCGACGTAGCTGATGAAACGGTGGGCCCCGACGGCGGACGTGGCGAGGATGGTGACGGCGTGGGTTTTGCAGTACTGCATGTAAAGCTCCTTTCAGTTTTTCTTGCCCGCTGGCGCGGCGGCGGTCGATTCCTGGGCCTGGCGCGCGGCTTTGCGCGCGGCCTGGAATTCGGCGTTGGCGGCTTTGGCGGCGTCGGCCCGGGCTTGCGCGGCCTGGGCGTCGGCGGCGTCGTCGCTGATGGCCTTGGCGGCCAGCAGCGCGCGTTCGTCGTGTTCGAGCAGCGCCGGCAGTTCGGCGCCGGCGGGGATGACCTTGCGCTGGCCGTCGACCATCAGGGCGACGGGAATGAGGGCGATCTTTGTCATGGCGCCGCCCTCACTTCACGTTGCTGAACAGGAACGCCGCCTCGGGGTAGGCGATGTTCGGGCGCCGCTCGTAGGTGGCGCCGAAAATCCAGCTCTTGCTGTTGTTCTCGAAGTACGGCGGCTCGGCATAGGGGTGGCCTTCCATGACGTTGGTGAAGCCGAACGCAGGCTCGGCCAGGCTGACGTCGCCGCCGCCACCCGCGCCGCCAATGGCCGGCACGTAGGCCAGGATGGCGGCGTTGCCCCACACGTCTTTGCCCACGCCATCGCCATCGACCCAAATCGCGTCGCCGACAACGATGTTGGGCACGTTCAGGATGGTCTTGAGCTGGTCGATGGTGGCCGGCCCCATCTGGGTGTTGGGCAGGTAGCCGCGCACCTCCTGGTTGATGACCAGGGCCGACAGCGCGTCCGCCGACAGGGTGAGCGTGTTCGGGCGGCGCCCGACTTTCTTGCGGATGACTTCGCTGGCGCCGCGCACGTCCTGCACCGGCGTGCCGCTGGCCGCGCTCCATTTCGTGCCGCTGGCCAGCGCCTGGGCGTGGCCGCTGGCGTAGCTGGCCGGGTCGGTGGCGATGCCGGCCACTTCCAGCTCGTAGTCCAGGTTCAGCACGTCGGCGGCGGTGGTCATGGCGATGCGCGAGACGTCCAGGTGGTTGCCGACGTTCAGGCGGCGGCTTTCGTCGCTCTCGCGGATGATTTCGCGCGGGATGGGCACCTCCACGCTGTACTGGTCGATGGTGTAGACCTGCCCGTCGTACTTGACGTCGATGCGCTTGGTGCCGGCGCCCGGCGCGCGGCGCAGGTCGTAGCGTTGCAGGCGTTCCTTGCCGACCTTGGCCAGCATCACGCTCGACAAGGTTTGCGGCAGGCGCGGAAACAGCGCCTGCGCGATGAAAGTGCCCTGTCCCATGCCCAGCAGCAGGCTGGTCAGGATCGGGTTTTGCTGGAGGCGGATTTGCTCGGGGGTCATCATGATGGAGGCGCTCCTTGGTTCAGGACGTGAAGCTCGCCACGGCGCTCAGCGCCTCGGCGTAGCTGACTTTGTGTTGGGCCGCGTAGGCTTTGGCGGCGGCGTCGATCTCGGCGTCGCTCTTGCCGCGCGCCGCGCCCGGCTGCGGGGCCTGGCCGGGCCGGAATTCGCCAAAGCGCACCGTGGGCGCGGGCTTGGCGATCAGGTTTTGCAGCCACTGCGCCAGCGATTCCTTGCGCGTGGTGTTGCCCTCGGCGAACTCGACGGGTTGCATGTCGGCCAGCGCGTTCAGCGCGGCAATGGACATCGCCCTGTCCTTGGGGTTCAGGTGCTGGGCGGCCACCTGCGCGTCGGCGAACCGGGTGAATTCGGCCAGGCGTTCGGCCTTGCGCTGCTCGGCGAAGTTGGCGGCCTCGGCGCGCGCGGCGTCGCGTTCGGCCTGGGCGGTGGCCAGTTGCGCCTGGGCGGCGCTTTGGGCCTCCTGGGCGGCGGCGAGCTGACGTTGCAACTCGGTTTTTTCCTCATCGGTCATGGTGGGTGGCTCCTTGGTTGGTGCGGGATTGCGGGGTTGCTCTTCAGAAAAGGCGACCAGTCCGGCTGCGTCGTCGCCGAACTGGATGTCGGCCAGGCCGGCAATGGCCGGCGGCTGGGCGCCCAGAAACGCGACGTGGCGCAGGTACCAGGCGCCGGGCGCGGGGTTGTTGGGATGCGTGGGCGGGTAGAACGCGGCGCTGCGCTTTTTGTAGGCGCCGGTGCGCACGAGTTCGGAAAACTGCGGCGGCACCTGGTGCGTGTCCATGGCCAAGCGGCCGGCGGCGTTGACGCTCAGGCCCTTGACGTAGCCGTAGGCCGGCAGGTCGTGCTCGGGGTGGCCCACGCACAGGGGCGCTTCGCGCTGGCCGGGGTTGTAGACCTCGGCCATGCGGCGCACGTCCTCATCCGTGAAGTCGCGCGCCACGCCGGCGTCGTCAATGTGCCGGCCTGGCCGGAATATCTCGATGCCTGTGGGCAGGTAGCCCCCACGCTTCACGCCTGCGGCTGTTGCGCTGCCCCCCAAGGGGGCTTGCCCGCCTTCGGGCGGCCGGGCGGCGGGCAAATAGCCCCCACGCTCCACGCCTGCGGCTGTTGCGCTGCCCCCCAAGGGGGCTTGCCCGCCTTCGGGCGGCCGGGCGGCGGGCAGTTGGTCGGGTGTGTTTGCGCTGGGCATGTCCGGCACTTTGCCGGGGGCCGTCACGCAAGTCTTTTGAAGCGCTTCACAATTTTTTTGTGAATGCGCGGTGACTTATTGGCCGGGGTCGAGCAGGTCGCCCTGGCGCTCGTCGCGCGCGCGGCGCAGCTTGGCGCGCACGCGGTTGATGAGCAGGCGCACGGCGCGCGGCGTCATTTTGTGCTCGCGCGCCAGGTCGTCGAATTGGCGCCCGGCGTTCCAGGCGTCGTAGATCGCCAGATCGCGCGCGCCCAGGCGCCAGAGGAAGTCCGACGGGATGTAGATCGTTTGCCCGCGCCACAGATCGGACAGCATGTCCACCACATCGTTGCCGATGCTTTCGGCTTCGGCGCCGGACAGGCCGTGCCCACACAAGCGCCGCGCCACGAAGCCGGCCACGTCGGCCAGCAGTTCGTTGCGCTTTTCGCCCATGCGGGATTCGTTCATGGCCGCGCCCCCGCCTCTTGAACCGGGGCCAGTGCCAGGCGCTCGGCGGGAAGTTCCAACGTCTGTGCGATCAGGCGCCCGTCGGCGCCGCGCGCCAGCGCCAGCAGTTGGCCGGTGCGCGCGGCAAGCTGGGTGGCGGTGTAGTCGATGCCGGCGTGACGCACCACGCCGGCGGCGCGCACGCGGCGAAGAAACCACGATGACGCCACCACGCCGCAGCGCGCCTGGTGGCGCTCCCAGGCGCGCATGATCTTGCGCGGGTCGTCCGGCCAGTAGCCGTGTCGCAATCTGTGGATGGTGCCGGTGGCCAGCCCCAAAGCGCGCGCGGCGCTGGCCTTGGACAAGCCGCGCACGAAATGCAGCAGGTCGGGTGGCGCGGCCAAAGGGCCGCACGGGCGCGCCGGGGCCTGCGGATGGGCGCGGGTACCACCCGCACCATTTGCGCGGCTCGTACCCCCGTCCAATTCGGTCATGGAGGGCGATTTGGTCACGCTCTGCCTTCCCATCCCTTGAGTGCCTCGATCAGGGCGTGCAACTGCGCATCGGTGCAAAAGCGCACATGGTCCACGCCCCCCGTCTGGCGTTTCACCCAGGCTTGCAAGCTGACCGGGCCGGGCGCATCCAGCTTGCCGTCCCTGCCCAGCGCGCTCCACAGCGCCCACAGTTTGCGCTCCATCGGTCGGGCGGCGCGCGCGTAGCTGGGGCGCTGGTCGGCGCGGCCCGCCGAGGGCCGTGCCACGCCCATGCGTACCGCCAGGCGCTGCATGTGCTCGCGCAGCATGGCGCGCTGCTGCTGTGAGCAGTCTTTGCTGCTGTTGTGGCCGGTGAGCTGGCGCAGCAAAGCGCGGTAATCGTCGTCCGTGAGGCGCAGTTGAGCCCGCAAGACATGGATGGCTGCAAGGTGGTTGGTGCTCATGCGCCGCCCCGCCCACGCAGCAGCCGGCGCGCCCGGGCCTCGGCCCAGGCGCACAGCAGCATGAGGGATAACAAGGCGCGCTGCATCACGCCGCCATCTCTTCGCTGACGCCCTTGAGCAGGGCATCCACCAGCTTGTCGACCTCGCTGTCGGTAGGCCGGACAACGACCTGATCGCCCGCTTCGATGACGGTGATGCCCAGCTTCTTCAAGTCGGCGGAGGGCAATTGCGCCAAGGCGTCCTTGACGGGAGTTTCCTTCAGGCGGATGAGCATGTCCGCTTGATCGGGCAGGTGTTTTTTTATGCGGGCCACCACGGCGTCGGCGTCGGCGTAGTCGATCGCACCCTTTCCTTTCTGAAATCCAATCTTGATGCCGGCAAGCACGCGGGTTCGGGGTTTGATGAAGCATTGCGGGTGCGCTTCGACCAGGACGCGCAAGTTGTCCTCGGCCTCGGCGGCGCGCAACACGGCTCGGCGAATGTCGGGCAAATGGTCGCGCCGCAGGGCGTCGATGCCCGATTGCAGCGCGTTGACCTTCTCGGCCAGCAGCGCGCGAATTTTGGCGTACACCTCGGCGTGCTTGTTGATGGTGTCGATGGGAGTTGTCATGGTGGTTTCGGTTCGTGGGGTAGTCAGTGGATGTTGAACAGCGCCAGCAAGTGGCGCAGCAGGCGGCGCAGGGCGCCGGTGCGGCGGGATGCCTCGATCACGCCGGGGGCGAATGGATAGCGCTGGCGGTCCAGGCGGCAGGTGCAACCGGGGCCGGGGCGTTGGTTGCACACACCCAGTTCGTTGCAAGACAGGTGTTTCATGGCGCGCCTTACATCCACCCGCCGGCGGGCGTTTCATCGGTGACGCCGGCCACCCACTGGGCGGCTTGCACGGCGCAGATGGACTCGTACACGTCCAGGCCAAGACAGTCGCAGTCGTCTTCGGTCAGGCGCTGCTCCAGCACCAGCACGGCGGCGTCGATGGCGGCGTGGTTGTCGTCGCCGAAGAGCGTGTGGCTCTGCAAGCGGCCCCGCAGTTCGCGCAGCGCGGTGATCTGTTCGGCGATTTGTTCGGCGGTCGGTTTCATGCCGCGCCCCCAATCTGGCGCGCGACGATCACGCATTGCTGCGGGTAGCGCGCCATGGTGTGCACGACGGCGTCGCAACTGCTTTTGTCGAAGCGCACTTCGTAGTACGCGCGACCGAGGCAAACGATCTTGATGAGATACAGGTGCATGGCTGGGCCTTTCAGCAATGGGCCACAACTTGCGCATCCACTTTGGGATACCCGGCCGCGGACGCTGCGTTCATGGCGCGGGCGACGAGGTTGTGCACGGCAAGCGGGTAGCATGTGCTGATGGCGCCGCCATCGCCCGCTTTGGCGCCGCGCGGCACGCGGATCAGCCGCGCGCGTATGGCGTTGAAGGCGCACGGCTCGAACACGTCGGAGGGCTTGAGGTCGAACCTGGCAAATTTGTGCGCCAGGTAGGCTTCAAGGTCGTTGTCGAGCGCGGGCAGGTCGATCAGTTCGCATCGCTGCATGATTTCCCGCACTTCAGGGTTTTGGCTGTGCAGCAGGTTGCGCAGTTCCGGCTGGGCGATGAGTGCCACGCCGATCAGGCGCGTCATGCCCTCTTTGAGTTCGATGAAGCGCTTGAGGTGCTTCAAAGTCGCCAGCGGCAGGCAGTGCGCTTCGTCGATCACCAGCAAATGACGCCGGCCCGCGCGGCGGCTCGCCTTCAACAGGTCGTGCAGTTGCTGGAAGCGCGTTTGCGGGCTGCTCTTGATCTTGAGCGCGGGGTCGAGCGTGTAGGCAATGGCCTCGGCGATGTGCGTGGCGCGCAAGGTCTTGCCCTTGGTGTCGTTGGATTCCATGCCGAGGACGTAGGGCTTGATGACCGCGATGTCTTTGCCTTCGTCGATCAATCGCTGCTCCAGTTCCTCCAGCAGCGTGGTCTTGCCGGCGCCGCTTTCGCCGATTAGGGCCATGAAGCCGGCGTTGTTGGCGGCGTCCAGCAGCGCGGCGCGTGCGTAGCGCATGGCCGGGCCTTGGAACACGTCAGCGCGGGTCTGCACGTCGCCCACGAATGGGCTGCGCGGCAGGCCGAAGTGCCTGAGCGCCGCTTGGTTGACGGGGGTGTATTGCAGTAGCATCGACTCTTCCTTCTCGGTTGTGGTTTCGACGGGGTTGGAATCCGGCACTCCGCAGGCTGCAACTTGCGGGGTGCCTTCTTTTTGGTGGATGGACAAGCTCATGTTCAGCCTCCTACGGCGCGCAGTCCGGCGCGCACGGTGAAGCGTTCGACCAGGGTCGGCAACTGGTCTTCGGGAACGCCTTCGGGGAACCGGGCGCGCAGCAAAGCCACGCGCTCGGCATTCATCGCCACGCCGCGCGCGGTGAGTTCACGCGCGGACTCGAAGTGGGTCAGCAGGCGCGGGGCTTGCGCCTGGGCCTGCACCGTGGGTTGCAGCGCTTCGCCGCGGCGCGGCAGCAGCGTCGGCTGCTCGGCCAGTTCGCGCTCCAGGTGGTCGAAACGGACGCGGCCATTGAATACCTCGTGCTCGCGGCGCTTCAAGGTCTTGGCGGCCTGCTTTTGCGTGGCGGCGCCGGTGGCCAGCAGCGTGGAGCGTTTGCGCGCCACGTCGGCGGGTGTGTCGCGCATGGCCACGTAGCCGCTGCCAATGACGGGGGCGCCCACGGTGAAGCCGTTGGCGTCGGTTTCCACCAGCGGGCACGGCACCAGTTCCTCGGCGCCGGCGGCGCCCTGCAAAATGGCGAACACCTCGCGGTCGTTGTAGGCGTTCCAGGTGATGGCGATCTTCTGGCCGGGGCTGACGCCTTCCAGGTGCCGCACGTCCCAGCGCCGCCCGCCGCCGCCAAATTGCACCTGCATATGGACGTTGACCGGGCGCAACTGGTGGTCAGACGTGAGCAGGTCGCGGCACACGTCCAGCGCTGGCGCCACGCGCAACTGTTGCCCGGTGATCTCCTGCCATTTCAGCGCGCGCGTGGTTCCGTGGCGCCCGTGTTTGGCGGTGGCGTTGAAGTGATCCGCCCATACCTGGGCGCGTTGGTTCAGCTCGGCCAGGTTGGCCGGGCGGTGGGCGCGGAACTGGCTTTCAAAACCCATTTCCACCAGGTTCTGCGCGTTCTCGACTTGCCCCTTGGCGCGCGGGTTTCCCGGCGCGTTGACGATCAGGTTGATGCGCAGGCGCCGCACCAGGTTCTTGAACGCGCTGGCCATGCCGCTGCCGGGGTCCACCATCAGGTTCAACGGCACGCCGTGCATGGGCGTGTAGCCGTGCTGGTGGATGGCCCACAGGAAGAACTCGGAATAGTTGGCCTCGCTCTCGCCGCCCAGGAAGTAACGCACCTTGATCAGGCCGCTGGTGTGGTCGGTGATGACGAAGCGCGTGACCCGCTTGCGCGCCACCCGCTCAAAGTTCTCCGGCTTGTTTTTGTAGAACACGGCGGCGGGCATGTCGGTGGCGCCGTCATCGTCCAGGTAAAACAGCGTGCAGACCGAGGCGTCCATCTGCCACGTGTGGTTCGGATGCGGGCTGCTTTGCTGCTGGGCGGGCGACTGGTGCCGCAATTGTTCGGGGTGCAAGCCGTAGCCGCGCAGCGCGCGCGCAATGGCGCTGGCGCACAGCGGCGCCACTTCGCCGGTGTCGGGCGCCACGCGCTCGGCGCGGATCAGTCCGTTGGCGCGCAGGTCCTGCACGGCCTTGAGCAGCGTGATCGACTGCTTGCCGTTGCCCCGGAAATTCCGCTGCAGATAGGACGACAGCACTTCGGCCTCTTGCCGCGGGAACTCGTAGGCCCCGGCATCCGCGCGCCGCTTGCGCTGCGGGCGCACGGCCACGCTGTGCAGGCGCCGCAGCAGCGTGGCGCGGCTCAAGCCCAGGTGCGCGGTGGCGGCGGAGTACACCGCTTCCTTGCCGCCGTGCGGGGCGGCGGCGGCGTCGCGGGCGACGCGGGTCAGCGCTTCAACCATGGCGGGGCTGAGCTTGCTCATGTTCAGTTGCCCGCGGCGTTGGCGGCGGGCGGCTCAAGCAAAAAGAACTCGCTCTTGAGCACGGCCAGTTCGTGCTCGATCTCGCGCACGTAGCCGGCCATGATCTGGCGGTGGCTGCCGGGTTCGGCGACGCCGTCCTGCTCGCGGTCGAACAGCTTCTGAAAGCCCAGGCGCAGATCACCGCGCACGTAGGACAGTGCGATGTGCGCGCGGTCTGAAAGCTCCCGCAGTTCATCGGCGATCTGTTTTTCCACGGGGGCGCTGGCGAGGCGGTGCAGGTCGCGCTCCAGCTTGTCGATGCGGGCCTGTTTCTTGGAGAGCACCTTGTCGTCGGCGTCCTTGTCGGCGCGCAGCTCGCGCACCTTCGAGCGTAGTTCCTTGACCGACATGCGGGCCACGTCGTCCAGCGCAAGTTCGCCGGTTTGGCCGAGTTCGGTCAGGTCTTCGAGCTGCTCATCGTCAAGGGGGAGCAACTCGACCAACTTGGTTACTCCCGCCATCTCCAAATGCCGCGTTGACGCGGTATTTGCAAAGCGCCGGGTGACCGCCATGTAGCGCTGGGCCGCATCCACGCCGATGCCCAGCCGCTCCAAAGTAGGCACAAATTTGCCATGCTCGCAAGCCTCTTTCATGAGGAGCAAATAGCCCCCCAGTTCAAAGATGCCGGCGCCGATGCGGCGGATGGCGTCGCGGGCCGAGTTCTCCAACACGGCGGGGTCTGTGGAGCCGCTGTAGTTGAGTTTGAGCGCCAGCGCGTTGACAGACTCCTTGTGGACGGTGGCCAGTTCCTGCGCGGTTTCGGTGCGTTTGGCGACGGCCGGCAGGATTTCACGGGGTTCGGCAGGCGCGACGGGCTTGGTTGAGGTGCGGGGCATGGTGCGGGCGTTGGTTGGTGGGTGGAATGGGGTCAGGCGCCTGTGAAAGCGCGGCGCTGGTCGTCCAGCCTGTTTTGCACACGGTCCAGGTCGGCGGTAACGCGAAAGGTCAGGCGGGTGAAGGCGGCGGTGGGGTAGAACCTTCCGTTCTCTTCCGACTTGCGCGCCCACCCTTTTGCGATGAGCTGTGCCACGGCGCGGGTGATGTTGGGCGCGCTGGTCTTGGCCGCCTGGGCCAGTTCGCTGTTCGTCGCTCCGCTGGCGGCGTAGCCGCACAGGGCTTCCAGCACGTCAAGCGTCCTCAGCGTGAGGTTGCGGTCGTCCTGGTTCATCGCATGACCCCGTTGCCAAATTCCGCCCGCAGGGCGCGCGTGCCAAGGCCCCAGGTGCGTCGCACTTCGGCCAGCCCGTGCAGCAGGCGCACGCGCTCAAGCACGCGGTCCAGGTCGCCGCGGTTCATCGCGCCGAAATGGGCGCTGGGAACGTTGCGGCGTCGCTGGCCCGGGCGTGCCGTGCGGCAGGTGACGGCCGTGAACGGCTCGTAGCGGCTGTAGGCGGCGGCGCGGCACAGATCGCCGTCGATCCCGGCCACCGGCTTTTTCTTGATGACGGCGCACTTCAGCGCCATGCGCACGGCGGAGAAGGGGATGGTTGTGTGGCTCATGACGCGAAGTCCAGTTCCGGTTGGGAGAAACGAAAAACGTTGGCGTGGTGATGGGCCACGCTCTCCAGGTGGGAGCGCAGCGCTTCAAGCACGGGCGTGGGGTCGGCGGCGGCGCCGTTGGTTTTGTAGAAGTCGCTGAGTAGTTGGACCGCGTGCTGAAAGCCCGTGCCCAGTTGCACCAGGTCATCCTCGGCGGCGGCCTTGCCGATAGGCATGTCGACCAGCAAACGGCGCTGCGACGCGGCCAGCCAGCGGCTGGTCAGATTGATGCCGCACACGGCCTCGAACGCGGGCAGCAGCACGGCGGGGAAGCGCCCCGACTCGATCCATTTGTAGATCGTCCAGTGATCCGGCAGGCCCATTTGCTCCGCGATGCCTTCCACCCCCAGGTTGTGCGCCTCGCGGGCGTACTCTTTGGATTTGTGCAGAGCGTCGCGGCAACCGGTGGGCATGTACCGCTTCCAATAGGCGCGGCGGCTTGGAGACAGGCGCGCGCTCATTGCCGGGGGCCTTCCAAACAAAAATCCGGCGTGGTACTGGCGGCGGCGAGGCGCCGGGCCAACAATGGGGACACGTGAACCACACGGAGGCGATATGCACCCCACCGAAGCCCGTCTGGCCCAAGCGCGCCGGCAGCACGATAGGTATCTGCTGAATGCCCTGCACGAACAGTTCCACGCGCACGAGCAAGCATGGCTGGAGTTGGCGCGCGCGCTGGCCGCAAGCGGCGCGCTGGACGCCGGGCAACTGGCGCAGCGGCTGGAATCGCACGCGGCGCGGGCGCCCGAAGTGACGGGCTGGTTCTATGGTCTGCTGGGGCTGGCGCGCGGTCTGCGTCAGGCTTCAAATGATCGCAGTAGCCTGGTTCAGTAGCGACGCGGCGGCGGATGTCGGCGGCAATGGCGCGCGCCATGGCGGGAGAGCGGTTGTTCAGCGCGTAGCCGTACTGGTCGCGCAGCACTTGGGGCGGCGGCTGGAGTGCGGTGGCATTCATGCCGCCACTCCCGCACTCACTTTCGGCATGGCGCGTCGGCGCAGGCCGGGCGAAGCCCCGCCGCCGGCGGGCCACAGGTCCGCCTCGCTCTTGCCGACCAGTCGGGCGATGTGGGCGCGGATGCGCGCCGATTTACTCTTGCCGTTGATGGCATGCGCCACTGCGTTGCGCGTGACCCCCAACTCGTCGGCAATGGCCGCTGGCGTGGTGTCGCGCATACGGATGTGCGCCTTGATGAGTTCAGGGTGCATGTCTGATACCCTTGGTTCTGTTGGGAAGTGGTTGATGGAATGAATTATGAGACATATTGATCTCTTTTTCAAGGGGTTGGTGTGACTTTTTTGTCACTTGTTGGCGAGCGGCTGAAGCAAGCGCGCTCATCGTTGGGCCTGAGCCAAGCTGAAATCGCTGTGGCCGTGGGCGTTTCGCGCGAGTACTGGGGGCGGTGCGAGCGCGGCGCGAGTGTTCCTGGAGGCGAAGTGCTTGCCGCGCTAGTTACCCTGGGCGCGGACGTGCCTTACATCCTCACCGGCAGGCAAGACATGCCTCAAAACGGCGTTGCGCTCAACGAGCCCTTGTTGGTGCAGGTGATCGCCGGCATCGAGCAAGTCATCGCCAAGTCCGGCAAGGACATATCCGCACCGAAGAAGGCGCGGATGATCGCCACGTTGTATCGGGCGGTTGCGCCCAATCAAGAGCTTGATGTGGGGGCCCTTGATCGGTTGATGGACAAGGTCGGGTAGGGGTAAGCGTGGAAAGCAACAGCGGAGGAATGGGCAAGGTCATTCCATTTCCAATCCACACGGCGCGGGGGGCCAGCCCGCAAGAAGATGCCGTGACGTCAGCAATCTGGGAGATCACGAGGGAGATCGAGACCGCGCCGGCCAAGCCTGAGATCGGGCGCAAGGCCGCAGTCGAGTCCCCAGGTTCTGCCGGCGCCAAGCCGGCGATCCGGTCTCCCAAGGACAACAGCTTGGGCACCATCGGCGGCCGGGATGTGATGCAGACAACCGGCTCTGGCGGTATGACGGTCATCAACCACAATTACTACTATGGCCTGACGGGCCAGCATAGCCAAGCCATGTCTGTGGCCAGTTTGCTTTGCCCACGTGCACGCGCATTGGCGACCTACTTCGAAGCCGCCCCGGAGGAGTACAAGCGGGTCATTGAAGATCTTGTGAAGGGAGTTGGAGGATGAAAAAAATTTGCAGGAAATGCGGGCATGTGAACGAGCAGTCCAGTGGCTTGCCGCTGGAGGCTTGTCCGGTTTGTGGTGCGATTTACAGCCGTGTGGAGGCGGCTCAGACCGCCCGTGCCAGCGCGCCGGCGCAGACCAGCGCGGCAGCCCGGCCCGTGCCGGCCAAGCCCGGCAATGAGGCGTACTTGGAGCAGTTGCGGGCACGCAGCAACTATCCCGCCTTCCGCACGGTGGTGGGCTTGTCGACGCTGGTGGGCTACCTGCTGGCCGCGTTGGCCGCTATTGGGGCCGTGGCCGCGTTCGTGAAGGTGGGCGTTGGCGCCGGTCTGATGGGGCTGGTCATCGCGCTGTTGCTGGCGATCATGACGCGCGTGGGCAAAGAGGTTTCCCTGATGATGGCCGACGCGAGCGACGCCCTGGTAAGAATGGCTGCGCTGCAAGATCGTTGAGGCCCAATGAACAAGACCTTGCTGGCCGCGGCGCTGCTGCTCTCAACCGCGCCGGCGCTGGCGCAGGTCTACAAATGCCCTGACGCCGGCGGGCGTACGGTGATTCAGCAGATGCCATGCGCCGGCGGCTCGGAGATGAACGTCAAGCCCGCCAGCGGGCGCGCCACGGTAGCGCCGCTGGGCGCGGCCAGTACCGCGCCTGGCGCCAAACCGATGACCGAAGCCGAGCGACTGAACGCGCTGTCGGACGCGAGTGCGCGGTCGCGCAGAAAGCAAGACCTGGATGAGCGCATCGTGCCCAGGGCCAGAATGGAGATGTACGGCCACCGCGAAACCTGCGCCAGGGAGCTGGACGAACTCAAGAGCGACCAGTACGCTTACAAGCAAAACCTCTACGGCAAGGCCCACGCCGCGCAGCGCGCCAGCGAGATGGCATCTTTGTCGGCGCGCTGCGACACCAGGGACCGTGAGTTGGTGAGCAACTTCAACGCCTTGCTCGACGAGTGCAAGCAGTTGAACGGTTGCGCCGCGATCACGCCCTGAAAGCGCTGCCTTCCGTGCCCCCTTTTTTGAACTCCTTCACAAGACGTCGCGCCCCCCGTTTCTGACACTGGAAGCCTCTGCCTGTTTGAGGCTTCCCACTGTCAGGAGCGACCCTTGCGACTTCTTTCCAACCTCCACGTTTCGTTCCAGCGCCGCCGCATGAGCGGCTGGCTGCTGGCCGCGCTGCTGCTGGCCGCCCTGGTATGGCTGCTGGCGCCCCAGCAATTGCCGGTCAGTCTGTACAAGCTCAGCCTCGTTTCGATGGCCGCGGTGGCGGGCTACTGGATCGACCGCAGTCTGTTTCCCTATGCCAGGCCTGATTCGTTTCTTGCCGATGAATCGGTCGATGAGCCAGACGAAGGTTCGCCGCCGGTGGACTGGCGCGGAACTGACGGGCCGGACGAGCTGATTGTTTCGGCGGGCGACTCGCAGCCGCGCTTGCTGGCGGCGGCCATGCTGCGGCGCGCCGTCATTGTCGCGGCCACGATGTTGGCGGTGGGCTTGGGGGCTTGAGCATCGTGCGGGCCACCATGCTGATCTTGTACGCGCTGGCGCTGCTGGCTTGGTCCATGCCGGCAGCGCACGCGCAAATTCCGCCCGAAGCTGCCCGCTACCGGCAGACGCTGCTGCGCGAAGCGCAAGCCCAGTGGGGCCTGAATGCGCCGGTGGCCGCACTGGCGGCGCAAGTGCATCAAGAGAGCGGCTGGCGCTCAGATGCCGTCAGTCGTGCGGGCGCAGTCGGCATGGCGCAGTTCATGCCGCCAACCGCACGCTGGTGGTGCGAATTCACCGGCACGGCGCCCGGCGACTGCCTGCCGAACAACCCAACGTGGGCGCTGCGCGCCATGACGGGTTACGACCGGTATTTGTTTGAGCGCGTCCCAGCGGGCATGACCGACTACGACCGCCTGTGGCTGGCCCTGCGCGGCTACAACGGCGGCGAGGGCCATTGGCAGGCCGAGGCGCGCAGTACGGGGCTGCGCCAGCCCACACGCCAGCAGATCGACGCGGCTTGCGGTAAAGCGCGGCGCTCCGTGGTGCACTGCCCGGAAAACCTGGGCTACCCGCAGCGCATTCTGACCGTGCTTCAGCCGCGTTATGCGGCTTGGGGCGCCGTGTGGAGGCCGCTGTGAGCCGCCCGGCCGTGGCGCTCATGGCGCTGGTGCTGGCCCTGATGGCAGGCGGCGCGGGCTATTGGCGCGGCCACGCCGATGGCCGGGCCGTCGAGCAAGGGCGGCAGAACGCCGACGCGGTACAGCGCTTGAGCCAGGCGCTGGAGGCGCATGGCGGCTTGATCGACAGCGCCAACGCCGCCAGCGCGGGCCTGCGCGCTGCCATGGCCGCGCGCACAGCCGAGGACAGGATGTTTTCAAAGGAGTTTCGTGATGCGCTCACTCAATCGGCTGCCGATCGTGCTGGCTGCCAGTTTGACGCTGGCATCGTGCGCCAGCTCGCCGCCGCGCGCGATCGCGCTGCCCAGGCCGCTGCCGGCGGCGGCGCTGCAACTGTGCCCCAGTCCGGGGCCGGCGCCGGGCGGTGAGGCGGACGGCGTGGCCGAGGCGCTGATGGATTTGTATGGCCTGTACGGCCAGTGCGCCGCCTTGCATGCCGGACTGGTGCGTGCGATTGAGGGCGGGCCTTGATTTTTTGTTGACTTGGAAGACGCAATGACCGTGGAAGTTCAATTCTGGGAACTGGTGAGTTTGATGGTGACGCTGTGCTCCGGCGCGATAGGCGCGTTTGTGGTGCTGGGGAGGATGTTCCTGGCACAGGCGCAAAAGCACATCGACGAACGCTTTGCATCGCAGGATGCGGCGCGCAACGCCAACCATGAGCAGCTCACGCACTGGCTGAACACCATCGACGCGCAACGCCGCGATGAGGCGGCTCAGTGGCAGCGCGTGGAGCGCGAGCTGCTCACGCTCAAAAGCGAACTGCCGATGCATTACGTCCGCCGCGAGGACTACGTTCCGACGGTGGCCACGATCATGGCTAAGTTTGATTCGCTGTGGCTGAAGATCGAAAACTTGATGTTGAAAGGAGAGACCAAATGAACGGAGAGCAGCTGCGCGAACAAAGTGCGCGGGCACGGCGCGAATTCATGCGTTGGATTATTTTGCTGACGGCCAACCTTGCACGCCCGGGGCGTGCAACGCTGCGCATGATTCAGGGGGTTGTGCAGGGCGAATATCCCGACGCGACCGAGTTGGAAGTCAAGCGCGAGTTGGATTACCTGGAAAGCCGGGAACTGCTGAAGGTGTTCAACGATCCGTTGGGGCAGGTCAGTGCCGATTTGACCCGGCACGGGATCGACATTGCGGAGTACACGGTCCCTGTTAACCCCGGCATCGCGCGCCCGTTGAAAGGTTGATGCATGGGCCGCAAGAGCAGCATCAGCCGCCTGCCGGACACGGTCAAGGGCTGCATCGACGCGATTCTGGCGCAAGGCATGTTCACGCTGGATGAGCTGCGCGCCGAGTTGGAGCAGCGTTTCCCGCATGAGCAACTGCCCAGCCGCAGCGCATTGCACCGCTATGGGCAGAAGCTGGAGCGGCGCCTGGCGGCGATTCGCGCCAGCACCGAAGCCGCCCGGCTGATCCAAGCCCAAGCGGGCGACGACAAGGACGCCCGCAGCGAGGCGCTGACTGCGCTGGTGCAGACCGAGCTTTTTGAAGCCATTCTGGCGCTGCAAGAGGCGACCGATGAAGAGACCGATCAGCAAGAGCGCGTCGCAATGCTCAGCGCCGCTGCCAAGAACATTGCAACGCTCACAAGGAGCAGCATCAATCTGAAGCTGTTCCAGGCCAAGGTGGAAGAAGCCACTCGAAAGCGGCTGCTGGAAGAGCAACGCGCAAAACTCGAAGCGCTGGGCGGTAAAGGCGGCGTGAGCAGCGACACGATGCGCGAGATTCGCCGCGCGCTGGGAATCAACGATGACGATGCCGCCATTGCATAGGGGCCGGGCCAAGATCATCCCGGCCAACCGGGACGGCATTTTTCTGCCGTTTCAGTCCCGCTGGATCAAGGACACCAGCCGACTGAAGCTGATGGAGAAGTCGCGCCAGATCGGCATCAGTTGGGCCACGGCCTACGCCGCCGACGAACGCACCGCGGCCCAGGGCGCGCGCAATGACCAGTGGGTGAGCAGCCGCGACGACTTGCAGGCGCGCCTGTTCATCGAGGACTGCAAGATGTGGGCGGGCATCATGCACCAGGCCGCGCGCGATTTGGGCGAGGTGGTGATCGACCCCAAGGACCGCATCAGCGCCTACGTGCTGGAGTTCGCCAGCGGCAAGCGCATTCACAGCATGTCGAGCAACCCGGACGCGCAAGCCGGCAAGCGCGGCGGGCGCATTCTGGACGAGTTCGCGCTGCATCCCGACCCGCGCAAGCTCTGGGCCATTGCCTACCCCGGCATCACCTGGGGCGGCAACATGGAGTTGATCAGCACGCACCGCGGCTCGCACAACTTCTTCAACCAGTTGATCCGCGAAGCGCGCGAGCACGGCAACCCGAAAGGCATCAGCCTGCACCGTGTGACGCTGAAAGACGCGCTGGATCAGGGCTTTCTGTTCAAGTTGCAGCAAATGCTGCCCGCCGACGACGAGCGGCAGGCGATGGACGAGGCCGAATACTTCGACTTCGTGCGCGCAGGCTGCGCCGACGAGGAGAGCTTTCAGCAGGAGTACATGTGCAACCCCGCGGATGACGACGTGGCGTTCCTTGAGTACGGCCTGATTGCGAGCTGCGAATACGCGGCGGGCACGGACTGGCAGCGCATCGAAGCCGACCGCCCGCGCCTGTACGCCGGCATCGACATCGGGCGGCGGCACGACCTGACGGTGCTGTGGGTGGTGGAGCAGCTCGGCTCGGTGCTCTATACCCGGCACGTCGAGGCGCTGCGCAACATGCGCAAGTCGGAGCAGGAAGCCATCATCTGGCCGTGGATCGGGCGCTGCGAGCGCACCTGCATCGACCAGACGGGCCTGGGTATCGGCTGGGTGGACGACGCCCAGGACAGGTTCGGCGCGCACAAGGTGGAAGGCGTGACGTTCACTTCATCTACAAAAGAGGCGCTGGCCTACCCGCTTCGCGGCGCGATGGAAGACCGCGCCATCTTCGTCCCCTACAACCCCAAGGTGCGCGCCGACCTGCGGCAGGTGACCAAGCAAGTCACGCCGGCGGGCAGCGTCCGCTTCACCGCCGAGCGCACGCCGGACGGGCACGCCGACCACTTCTGGGCGTTGGCGCTGGCAAAGCATGCGGCTTCGTCGCCGACGGCGCCCATCGAGTTCATGAGCAGCGGGCCGCGCGCGCCGGCATCCGATTTCAGTGGGTTTATCCATGGCTAAAAAAACCTCCCCCGCAACCAAGCCCGAATTGGGCGTGGAAGTCGCCAACCGCCTGGTCGACCCGTTCGAGACGCACTATCTGGGCGTGCTGCGCGCAAATGACCCGCTGCTGTTGGAACGTGGCGGCGGCGGCGGCGCGGCCTACGACCTGTACCGCGATTTGAAGCGCGATGGTCGGGTCTTCGCCGGGCTGCAAAAGCGCAAGCTGGCCGTCATCGGGCGGCCCTGGCAGGTGGAAGCCATCGAAGGCGACGGCGGCAACGCCGACGCCGAACTGGTGGCCGAACTGCTCAAGGGCTGCAACTTCGACGCCGTGTGCGCCGACATGATGGACGCGCTGCTCTACGGCTGGGTGCCCGCCGAGGTGATCTGGTGCGCCCGCGACGGCCTGATCGCTCCCGAACGTGTCATTGCCCACCGCCAGCGCCGCTTCGTGTACGTGCAGGACGATCCCCACGCACCGCCCGAGCTGCGCATGTTGGTGCGCGAGGACATGATCCGGGGCGTGGCCTTGCCCGAGCGCAAATTCATCGTCCACCGCATGAACTCGGAGGACGACAATCCCTACGGCACCGGGCTGGGGCTGCAACTGTTTTGGCCGGTCTATTTCAAGCGCAAGGGGATCGTGAGCTGGAACAAGCTGTGCGACCGCTTTGGCAGCCCAACGCCTTGGGGCAAATACCCGAATGGGAGCGACCCGAAGGCCCAAAGCGTGCTCATGGACGCGCTGCGCGCGCTGAGCAACGATGGCGCGGTCATCACGCCCGAGGGGATGAGCATCGACCTGCTGGAATCGAAACTTACCGGCTCCGTGACCACCCAGCAGGCGCTGGTGGAGTACATGGACGACTGGATTGCCGCCGTGCTGCTGGGCCAGTCGCCGCGTGAATCCAACGGCGGCGCGCAGGCAGCGGCGGCCAATGAGCGCGAAGGCGTGCGGCTGGAGCTGAGTCAGGCCGACAGTGACCTGCTTTCGGAGACGCTCAACGCCACCCTGATCAAGTGGATTTGCGAGCTGAACGGCCTGGCGCCGTGCCAGGTCTACCGGGTCATCAAGAAAGACGAAGACCTGAAGGTGGCCAGCGAAACCGATGTGAACGTGGCCAGCCTGGGCTTCAGGATGACGCTGGACGGCGTGCGCGCCCGCTACGGCGAGTATTGGGAACTGGCGCCAGAGCCGACCGCGCCGCCGGTCAATCCGATGGACAGCCGCAACCTGTTGCCCAGCTTTGCCGAAGCCAAGCCCGCCGCGCCCGCCGCCGGGCCGCCCCAAGGCGGGCACAGCCCCCTCGGGGGGCAGCGAACCACGCGCAGCGGGGAGCGTGGGGGCAACGATCCCACCGCCGCCGATCTGCTGGCTGGCCAGCTTGGCAACGCCGGCGATACGGTGCTGGCCGGTTGGATGGAGCGCGTCAAGTCGATGGTCGAAGCCTCCGACAGCCCCGAGCAGTTGCGCGAGCACATTCTGGCGGCCTACGACAAGCTGCCGTCGGAGCAACTGGCCAAACTGATCGAACTGGCGCTCATCGCCGCCGAACTGGCGGGCATGTACGACGCGGCCAATGAAGCGGGGCGCTGAGCATGGCCGACACCGCCAGCGCGATCCAGCAATTCCAGCAGCAGATTGACTTCTTCCGGGCCAAGCTGAACCTGCCCACGGAGCGCTGGGACGACATCAAGCAGAGCGCGCACGACCGGGCCTTCATGGTGGCTGGCGCGCAAAAGGCCAGCCTGCTGGCCGACCTGCGCCAAGCGGTTGATAAAGCCGTCGTCGGCGGCAGCATCCAGCAGTTTCGCAACGACTTTGCCGAGGCGGTAAAGACCTCTGGCTGGAGCGGTTGGACGGGCCAAGGCTCGGAGGCCGGCGAGGCGTGGCGCACGCGGGTCATTTACCAGACCAACATGGCCACCAGCTACGCGGCGGGACGCTACAGGCAACTGACCGACCCCGAACTGCTCAAGGCGCGCCCCTATTGGCGCTACGTGCACAGCGACGGCGTGATGCATCCCCGGCCCGAACATCTGGCCTGGAATGGCCTGACGTTGCCGAACGACCATCCGTTCTGGGAAACCAATTTCCCGCCCAATGGCTGGGGCTGCCAGTGCAGCGTGGTGGCCATGCGATTGCCGCGCGAGGGCGATGCCACCGAGCCGCCCAAGGGCTGGGATGCCATCGACCCCCAAACCGGCACGCCGGCGGGCATCGACAAGGGTTGGAACTATGCGCCCGGGGCCAACGCCGAGACGCCGCTGCGCCAGATGGTGCAGGACAAGCTCATCGACTACCCGCCGGCGATTGGCAAGGCGCTGACGCGCGACGTCAACCGCTTTATCAATGCTGAGGATCAGGCGCCGAAGTTCGTGCGCGATGTGCTGGCCGACCGCCAGCGCACCGATCCGCTGTGGCTGGGGTTCGTGGAAGACCCGCAGCGGTTGAGCCAGGCGGCGGGTATGGACGTCACGGGCTACACCGTGCTGCTGCCCGCTGAAGCGCCGCGCCATGTGCAGGGCGCGCACGCATTCGACGGGCAAGGCCAGCGCCCCGCCCAGCCGGATGACTTCGCTTGTTTGATCGGGCTTCTCAACAGCGCCGAAACAGCGTTGCGACCAGGCGATCCTTCGCGCTACAACACGCCAACGGTTGTGGCGACGGGCGAGGTAGCCGGTGAAGTATTCCGCTCTGTGTGGGATGTGCTGCCGGGCAAGCGCAACCGATCCTTGCAGTTGGTGTCGCTGGTCATCAAGACCGCCCGAAAATAGGAAAGCCCCGTGCCCCCTGACCTTTACGTCCGAAACGCAACCGGTTCTTACGCCCGGGAGCCAGTGTTGCACAAGGCTTTGCCATCATAAAAGGAATCGTCCCATGCTGCAAATCCAGATCAGCGGCGCCGGCCAGACGCTGAAGGTGATCACCGGCCTGACCGAGCGCCTGGACGACCTCTCGCCCGCGCTCAAGGAAATCGGCGAGGACATGGTCGAATCCACCAAGCGGCGCTTTGCGACCGCGACCGCGCCCGACGGCACGCCCTGGAAGCCCAACAGCCCCGTGACGATGGCGCGCTATGCGAGCGCCGTGTTCAAGTCGCCCAGCCACTACAAAAAGGACGGCACGCTGCGCGCGGCGAGCGCCCAAAAACTGGCCGGAAAGAAGCCCCTGACGGGCGAGACCAGGGCGTTGCAAACCACCATCAACTATCAGGTCGATGGCAGCGCGGTGCGCATCGGCAGCCCTATGATCTACGCTGGCGTGCAGCAGTACGGCGCCAAGACAGGCGAATTCGGCATGGGCGCTTTCAAGACCCGCAAGGGCACGTTCCCGATCCCTTGGGGCGACATCCCGGCCCGGCCGTTCCTGGGCTTCTCCGACACCGACCAGGCGGCGATCCTGGATACCATGCTGGCCTACCTGAAGCCCGGCTGAGACGCCAAATTTTTCAGCGGCCCGTTTTTTCCACAGTTGCAACGCCTTTGCAGAGTCTGTCCCCCAACGTCCCGCCCGATGCCCCAGAATCCCACAAATATCGCGCCCCCCGTCCCCCACTTATCTCACTCCCGTTCACCACCCCTCCGGAAACGCCGTTCCCTCTCCCCCACCCCTCTCCCGCAAGCGGGAGAGGGGCCAAGGCATGTCACAAGCGAGCGCAGCGAAGCAATCCAGGAAGGCCCTAAACCGGTGTCTTGGCGCGGTCCACCTTGCGTGGTCTGCCGCCCAGGCGACCATTTGCGCGGGAGCTGATGGCCTTGGCGGGGCTGCGCGTGCGGCCACCGGCGGCGCCAAGCTGCGCGGCCATCCATTGCCGCGTGCCGAATTGCCCCGCCATC
>Ga0123357_10000537_pt1 | contig 37217 bp, 30 predicted proteins | sample TergutEmb28metaG_FD_89873 | JGI IMG/M metagenome (GOLD analysis project Ga0123357, IMG submission 89873) | Embiratermes neotenicus P4 segment gut microbial communities from Petit-Saut dam, French Guiana - Emb289 P4 | ecosystem: Host-associated > Arthropoda: Insects > Digestive system > Gut ... | reverse complement strand
TGCTTTTGCGGTATTTCGGAAACGGTTATTTCTGTTTCCGACACGCTTATTGCTTCGTGCATTAATTCAGTAAACGTACTGATAACTGAACTCATCTCCTGTAAAAAGCGTATCTCTTCTTTAATTTTCTCTCTGTATTTTATCAATAGTTTCAACAATTTTTCAGGCGTTCTGCTCTGTGATAGCTCCTTAATTGCTGTCAGCGGTACGCCTATTTCTGTCAGAACGCGAATCATCTTTACGGTCGTTATCTGCATCGGGGAGTAATATCGGTATTTATTTTCAAATTCGATACCACGTTTAGCGGGAGGAAATATGCCAATATTGTCATAATGCCGGAGAGACGGCGCGGTTATTCCAACGGATTCCGCAAATTCCTTGATAGTCAGAAAATCTACATCTATATTTTTATTATTCATTATTTTTCACAATCCTTTCTTTTGCCTTGATTTTGATAAAAAGAATTTCTTTCGAACTTCAAAAGAAAGGAAAAAGGCGGTGCCCGAATCAAATATGTAAAATAAAGCGAATATGACAGGATGGGCGATAAATTATTTATTACAATAAAAAACGCATTGTAAAACATCTTTATTTTATGATTCGCTTTGATTATTCCTGTTATATGATCTGTAAAACCATATTCGAAGGTGCATTTATCCTGTCGAAAAATTAGGATTTTTTTAATAATTAGACTAATATAAATATATTTCTAATGACGGCTGTCAACATGACGGCAATCTCCTTCTCTTCGCCGTCCCTGAATTTATTCGGCTTGCTATACCCTAATCCTGCAACAAAAAACGGCATCTGTGTATTTCACAAACCGCCGTTAACCGATTATTATATTTAAGCATGGCAAGTTTCTGCCCAAGTGCGGCTTTTTTTTATTTGCCGCAGAGCAGTAAGTTTTTAAATTTTCTTTATTATGAATCACAAAACCTATTAATACGTTTTACTAATCCTGTAAAAAACGTCAAATGAACAGTACAATTATATGGGAGGGTTTTGTATGCGTAATAAAGATGAATTATATGATTTCCGGTCGTTGGGTCAGGCAATCAAGTCAGCCCGTTTGAAACGGGGTATGACAAGGGATGAAGCTGCCGATATTATCCACATCGACCCGCGTTATCTCACTAACATTGAAAATAAAGGTCAGCATCCGAGCTTGCAGATCTTTTATAAGCTCGTTACATTGTTCAATATTTCTGTTGACCAGTTTTTCTATCCGAATGTCAAATCTGTCAAAAACACGAGGCGCAGGCAGTTGGATTATGTGCTTGACAATCTTGATGAAAAAGCTTTAATTATCATCGAAATTGTCGCCGATGGAATAACAAAAGCGAACGAAAATAACGAAATGGGAATATAATCCGATTTAAATTTCATATCACGATATAGCCGATAATTATAGCGAATCACAAATTATCGGTTTTATATTTTTAAATTTGCTTCTTTGAAAATCGTTATATTTAATTGTCGTACATTATCAACTATATAAATTAAAAACTTACCAAATGTTCTCTATTTTTTATCGCATTACACACGGCTACGCTCTGAACTGCGGTATCCGCTCCGTTTTTCGGATTTGTTCCGTTTTTCAGACATTCGTAAAAATGCTTATGCTCGTTATAAAATCCCTGCGTCATATAATGCTCTGAATAGGGGCATATTTCATTTCTTCCTACGGTATAATATATTCCTTCCGCATTTCTATACTCTATCCCGCCGTCGTTTATCCTCGAATTTTCCATGGGAATAGAAGCGCGGTATATACTTTCGCCGGCATGAATTTCACATCCCTCGTATAATTCCCCCGTCGATACGAGTATCTCGGCTGTGGCATAAATTCCGTTTATAAATTCAAAAAATATAAAATAATTCGCAATGTTTTTTCCGAAACCTGGCATTTCCTGATACTTTATTTCAACCCGTTTAAAATCGTCGTCCGCCAGAAACTTTACCGCGTCAACCGCATGAATCGCAGTATCCTCAAAATTGCTGTCAAAGCGTTTTATGCGGTGCATTCTATAATTTATATATTTAATTCCGTCGCCGTTATTTTTTGCATAGTCCGAAATCATTTCCTTTAATTTTGTATATACGGGGACAAACCGCCGGTTAAAAGCTACCATGTGAGGTTTTCCGCTCTTTTTTGCCGCATTGAATATCATATTTGTTTCCTTAACAGTTTTTCCGGGCGGCTTTTCAAGCATGACAGGATAATTCAGCGATAATATGCCGCTTGCCGTTTCAGCCATGGCATTTTCTGAAACGAGACAGACGATGGCGTCGGGGTTTGTTTTTTCAAGCATTTCGTGATAATCCGTGAAATATAGCGGTATGTTAAATTTTTCATGCAGGGATTTTGCGTTTTCGACGTTTATATCCGCGCAGGAGATCACAGTCACCCCTTCGCATTTCATAATACAGGGCAGATGCGTATAATGCGCCCAGCTCCCGCAGCCCACGATCGATATGTTCATATATTTTTTCTCCTTGATTATTTTATTCTTTACGGAACAACACTTTGGTTTCACCGTTTGCCGGACCTACTGACATCCAGTAAATGAAAAATCTTTTATTCAGGTCAATATCTTCAATGGAATACGCCGTATCTTCATCTTTCACGAAGTTTACTATTTCGCCAAGCGGATTGATTATCCGCGAGAAAGCCGGATTTTGATGAGCCGCCGAAACTACAGTATATATCCCGTTTGAACGTGATATAGCTCTTTGGATTATTTCGTCTTCGCCCGCCGTCGGGAGAAAAATAATCTCTGCCCCCATAAGCGCAAGCGTCCTCGAAGTTTCAGCAAAATACTGGTCGTAGCATATAATAATGCCGACTTTTCCAAAGTCAAGGTCAAATACTTTTAGCTCGCTGCCCGGCGACGTGCCGAGTTCAGCCTCAAACAGAGGCAAATGAATCTTTCTGTATTTGCCACATATACCGCCGTCGCGTCCTATGATTACCGCAGTATTGTAAATTGTATCCCCGTCTTTTTCATTCATAGTGAATATAATATATGTATTATATTTTTTCGCGTAGCCGCCTATTATATCCGTAAGATTTCCAGGGATTGCCTGCGCTCTTTCATCTGCGGCAGCATCGTCGTAACAGGAATCGTAAACCAGCTCGGACAGCAAAATAACGTCGGGATTTGAACCGCCCGCTTTGTCTATAACATTAATAATACTTTTTAGATTTTCCTCGGGAGTCGGACGCACTTCTTTATATGTAGTCGCTATTCTGACGGTCCTAGGCGGTTCGGCTTCCGCTGTTTCAATCGAAATGTTTTCAAACTCGACAACGTCGTCAGGCTGCCATCTCAAACCTATTTCGATTATTGCATACGACACTCCAGCGGGAACGTCTAATTTTCTGTATAATTTTTTCGTTTTACCCGAATCATATTCAATAATTTCGGCGTAATCTCTTTCGAGAAGTTTCTTTTGATTATCATAAAAATTAATCATAGCGAAAACGCTTTTTTCCGTATTTTTTACGTTCCGGCAGGAAAACGCGGCTTCAAAAATTACAGTATGCGAATCTTGTATGGAAATTTCGCCGCTTATGAATTTACCGTAAACATTTTTGTTGTTGCCCGATGATATTCCCAATTTATTGCCATCGGCAATAAATTCCGGTGACAATTCTTTGCGCGGCGACCATGAAGTCCATTTTATCCGCTCCGCCAAATTTTTATTTTTGTTTGTTTTTCCCATAATGAAATCTCCTTTTTATTTTTTAATGCTGGTATCTCTGACAAATCAGTGCTATTTCATCGGATTCTGCTTGTGGCATTCTTCTATAACGGCAATTTGTTGAAGCACTTGTTTCGGCGTGACCTCTAAATTCCCCCCGTTCAAGATATGATTATACAGCATTGTATAAAACGCTACAGTCGGTTCGTCTGCTGGAGCCGATGGGACATATGAAGAACCGTTTTTTGATTTATTGCTGCCGGGACTCCACGATTTCTCTACCCATTCGAGCTTTTCTCCGCAGTATGCTGGAGTGCCGTCGGGATTTTCTAACGGCTCTCTTGTCAAACGCTGTTTTGGAGCGGTTTCGCTCACATAATACTTATAATCCAACCGAGAATTGTCCCCGCACAAACCTCCGTACTGCGCCTGAATATTATACATAAACTTCGGATATGCGTTGCATGACGAAATCTCTAAATCAATTACGGGTTTATCAGGCGCGGTCATGAGAATTTTTACGTAATCCTCCGCGTCGCCGAAAGTGTCCACCCTGTTCATATAACATTTTATTTCTGGCATTTCGTCGTAATCAAGCAGCCGTAGCATCTGGTCTACAGGGTGAGGACCGGTGTTAAGCAAATTTCCACCGTTATATTCCTGCAAAGTCTGCCAGTCCCACCTTCTTGCAAAGCCGTTGAACTGACAGCTTATCTGGATAATCCTGCCCAATATTCCCGAATCTATAATGCGTTTGATTTCTTTAAAAGCCTCGTTAAATCTCGACTGCTGAAAAATTGCCAGCAATTTATTATTTTTTTCAGCCGTTTCAATCAGCATATCGACTTCTCCGGCTTTTCGCGCCAATGGTTTTTCGCACAATACGTTAAATCCGTTGTTTAAAAACTCGGCGGTGACAGGGACATGAAAATGGCTTGGCAAAGCGTTTATCACCAAATCTATATCTTTTCTGCCAAATAAACCCTGATAATTTTCATACACATCGCAACTGTATTCACGACTTGCTCTTTCGCGTCTGTTTTCGATAGAATCTGCGATTGCAATTATTTTATACATTTCGGGCATTTTTGACAGATTTACCCCGTGAATATCCCTGCAGCTTCTGCCCTGTCCAATAATGGCTGTTCTTATTTGGTTCATTTTTATACATTTCTCCTTTGTTTACAAATTAGCTGTTTCGATAATTTTTTCTGTCAATTCAACGGCTTTGACATAATGCGAGTAATCGCGGGGCGGTTTGCCGGTTTTTGCCATATTGACAAACTCTCCCGGTCCCACGTCCTCATAATTCATAGGTACGGTGTGACAAACTGTATTTCCGCCGGTTGATGTTGAAATCATCAAATTGTTAGACTGCGGCGCGGTGACAAGTATGCACATCTTATCAGAATACGCGACGGTTGTTATTATAACATTATTGTTTTTAAACGACTGAACCGAAATAAAATCCAATCCGCAGAGTTCGAGGCATATTTCAACGGCGTGAATCCCATAGAACCAATAGCCGTCGTATTCCGAAGTAGGGTCTGCGGCAAAAGATATGACCGTGGTCGAACCGGGAACTATATCTTTTTTTATTTCTACCAAATCAGGCAGGCTTTTTAAATTACTGCCGCCCGTGAGCGGCACGTTAAGCTGTTCAGCCAACTTCTATAATCTCTTTCGCCTCGCGCGAATCCGTGACGAAAGGCTTGTCGTTAAACAGAGGCTTTCCGGCTTTCAGCGCATTAATTGCGGGTTTATAATGAATAGAACCTTTGCGGTACGTGATGACTACCGCATCGCTTTTTTCGATTAGTTCTTCTTCGCTTGAACATTCTTCAAGCCTGTAGTCCGCACATAATTTTCGGCATTCCGCAGGGTCGTCCCCTCCGTAGATATAACTTATAACCGCGTCGTCAAATTTTTTGTTTTTGTTTATTGTTTCGCAGAAATGCCGCGAATGTGAATTTTGCGCGCCTATTAATCCTATTTTCATTTTAGAATACCTCGATTATTTTTAAAAATTATTAACTTGAATATCAGTTATTTTTATGATATTATATAAAAAACAAACCCAAAAAGGAGAATAAGTATTATGCTAGGGAGAGAATTTGCGGTCGATAAATTAAACGTAAAAATCTTTGAAACACGAGAAGAAATGGGTAAAACTGCGGGAGAGGAAATCGCGGAGAGAATACGGGAATTGTTAGATCAAAAAGACGAAATAAACATGATTTTCGCCGCTGCGCCTTCCCAAAATGAAACGCTTGCGACGTTGATTGCGGCGGAGGGAATCGACTGGTCAAGAATAAACGCGTTTCACATGGACGAATATATCAAGCTCGCCGTTCCCGACCGTCAAAGTTTCGGAATGTTTCTTAAAGAAAACCTTTTTGATAAAGTAAATTTCAAAAGCGTTTCATACATAAACGGCAAAGCTGGAAATCTTGATGAAGAATGTGTTCGTTACGGTCGCTTATTAAAACAATATCCCGCTGATATTGTCTGTATGGGCATCGGCGAAAACGGACATATCGCATTCAACGACCCGCCCGTCGCAGACTTTAACGACAAAAAGCTTATAAAAATCGTGAAGTTAGACGAGATATGCCGCAATCAGCAGGTAAACGACGGATGTTTTAAGACTATATCCGACGTTCCCACTCATGCGCTCACGCTCACTATACCCTCACTTATGAAATGCCGATATATTTTTTGTTCCGTGCCGGCGGCAACAAAAGCGGACGCGATAAAACGTACGGTATATGATGAAATAAGCGAAAAATGTCCGGCGACAATTTTGAGAACGCATAAAAACGCCGTATTATACTGCGACGCCGACAGCGGAAAATACATTATATAACGGGAGAGGAATATGGTTATAAAAATTTCGGGCGGGAAGATAATCTCAGATAATAATATAATAACGGGGAAATCGCTGTTTATTCGGGACGGAAAAGTATTATATGTAACAGACGAAAGTCTGCCGTTCGACAAAGGAATCGACGCAGGCGGCAATTATGTGTCAGCAGGTTTTATTGATATGCACACGCACGGCGGCGGAGGCTGCGACTTCATGGACGGCGGACCCATTCCCATAACAGAAGCGGCAAAACTGCATCTTTCTCATGGAACCACTTCAATTTTACCCACATCACTCGCCTGTTCAACGCAGACTTTAATGGAATTTATTGCGGACGTAAAACAGGTTATGACGGAAAAAACCGCTGTTGCAAATATTATCGGCGTACATTTAGAAGGTCCGTATTTTTCGGTAAATCAAAGGGGCGCACAAAACCCCGATTATATAAAACCTCCGGACCGAAAGGAATACGAAGAAATTATAGAATTTGCCGGGAGAATTATCAAAAGATGGAGTTTTGCGCCGGAGCTTGATGGAAGCGTTGCGTTTTGCAAAACTCTCTTGAAGAATAGTATTGTTCCTGCGATAGCACACAGCGACGCAGTTTACAGCGATGTAAAAAATATCTGCGATTGCGGGTGCGGATTAGTTACGCATTTTTATTCCGGTATGTCAACAATAACGCGCCACGGCGGTTTCAGGGAACTCGGCGTTATCGAGTCTGCATACCTGCTTGACGATATGTCCGTAGAAATCATCGCCGACGGCAGGCACCTTCCTCCAGAACTTCTGCGCTTGATTTGCAAACTAAAGGGGATAGATAAAATCAGTTTAGTGACAGATTCGATGAGGGGAGCGGGAATGGGCGAAGGACCGTCTCTGCTTGGCAGGGTTGGCGAGAGTATGCCGTGTATTATCGAAGACGGTGTGGCGAAACTGCCGGACAGGTCGGCGTTTGCGGGGAGCGTTGCGACTGCCGACATATTGGTAAGGACTATGGTTAAGGAAGCCGGGGTCAGTATTCCCAACGCGGTAAAAATGATGACTAAAAATCCCGCAAGTATTCTCGGATTGTTAAATAAAGGCGATATAGCAGACGGATTCGACGCGGATATAGTAATATTCGACGAAGATATAAATATAAAAAATGTTATAGTTATGGGTAATTTGATTGACGGCATTGATTAATTTTTATTTATGTATTGATGTTATTCAAACTGCGCTTTTTTACAGCCAGCCCGTGTATTTCGCAAGCAAACGGGCGTAATAAATAAAATTTTCGAGCGATATGTCGTTCGGCACGCCGTGGTCGCACGACGGAATAAATCCTCCGCTTTCTATCACGGGCGAGATTCTTTTCAGTTCGTCCTCTATGACTTTGCCTCCCGCCGCTATCGTGCGCTTATCTACGCCGCCTTTATACGCATTTTTTCGCCGTATGTGTTTCTGTACAGCACTATGTCATTATGCGCCGCCACTTCAATAGGGTCGCACACGTTTATACCCGCCTCAATCCATATCGGAATCAACTCTGCAATATACCCGTCCGAATCCATGTCTATTATTTTTACGCCGTTTGCTTTGAAATAATCAATCCACTTTTTAAAACAGGCAACAGAAATTCCCTCGTCATCGCGGGCGAAATCATGCTGTGAGCTTTATACGCCATATCTTCCGAAATCCATACGCCGTCCAGAACAATACCCTGCTTAAATAATCTTCCAAATATATGCAGCACATAATCCTGCCAGAACTCTATCATTTCGGCGACAAATTCAGGCTCTTCAATAAAAGCTGTGCATAACCCCTCAAATCCGAGCCACTCGCGCAGCTGCCAGAACGGTCCGTTGACTGACACGGACAAAAAGCTGTCGCGTTCGCTGATCTGCTGTACTTCATCAGGAGTAAATTCTTTTACCCTTCCCGGCGTATTTGGTTCGTAGCGTTTTTTCATTTCCGACCAATCTTCACGGTTTTCGACGGGACATTTGAGCCACCTGCGCGTGACGAAATCTATCGAGTTTCTGATATATGTGTAATCATATTTGTCGGAGATTTCCAGAATCGCGCCCATCCAGTCCTGAATTATATATGAGTCGTTTTTGTGTTCGAGTATTTTTTCCTCGAACCACGGAATCATTCTAAAATCGGGGTGTGAAAACGGGACGGATTTCGACTGCGGCAAGGTTATATTCAACCTGTCGCGGACAACATAGTCCCACCAGCTTACGTCTTTGGGCAATCCCTCATTATGCCAGCGTTCGAGTGTGGATTTCCTCGGTCCGCCGGGTTCAAACGGAATTCTGCCGGGATTTTGAAACAGGAGCGTTTTCAAATAAATATCGCGGTTTGTCATTTCTATTTCTGCCTTTCCTATTGTTTTAATATGTTTTAATTTTGCTGGAGTTCGTAGAGAGTTTTTTGAATAGCTGCATCTATCACGGGCTGGTTCTTTTCTAACTGCGACATAAACGTGTCCGCATTTCCCGAACTCATTATATTAACAAACATCTCATTTATGCCGCCCCAATCATACAAATACGAGAGGTCATACTGCCTGTTACTCATTATTATATCCAACATATCCAATGAATCAGTGTCGCGCGCTATTTTATTTGTAACGGTTACATCGAAATATGCGGGCGTCACATACTGCTGTGAATAATACCCCATCGCCTGAAGTATATTGCCCGTTCTCTCCGTATCTGTACAGGTTGCCGGAATAACCGTATATGTGTCCCAGTAAGTTGAAGTCACCGCTCCATAATTCGTCTGGGTTTCGTCGTACTTCGGGAATGGAAGTATGGCAAAATCGGCGTCCATACTCCGGAGTTCAAAACTCATCATAAGTTGTTGCATTAAAAACATAATCCCGCCGTCCCGGAATTTCGGCATTACAAAATCGAAATATGCATTGTTATATCCCGTTATAGTGTCACCCACTATACTCGTATTGCTGTCTTTCAGAATCGGAACGACTTTGCTTACTATCGCCGCAGTTTTGTCCAGATCCTGAGAAAGTACAGGAATATCCTCGTTGTTTTTAGTGGTTATCAGTTCTCCCGCGCTGTTTACTGCATTCTGTAAATATGCAGTCTGCGTGAAAAGACCAACCTGGTCGTCTTTGGTGATTTTGCCGTCGCCGTCTAAATCTTTTGTGGTTTGCTTGGCTATATCATATAAAACGTCCCAAGTCCATTTGCCATCCCTAACCATTTGATATAAATCTCCGACGGAATAATCCTGCATAATCTGTTTGTTCGCGTATATGACGATCGGCGCGGAAGCTGAATATAAATTCACGTCGCCTACAACCGCGTTGAGCTTTCCGCCGATTGACAGGGATTTTACAGAATTTTGGTCCCACCAGCTTTTTGTCAGGTCGAGAGCGGGGATAGTCTTTAAATCGTAAGCCATATTATTTTTGCTTAACGCGGCGGGAAGAGAATATCCGAGCATAAAAGCTGCGTCGAAAGTATCGTCTCCGGCGAGGACGGCTTTTGTGAATTTTGTGGCAAAATCTCCTCTATTCGGATATGTTACAGGAACTATGTCGAATGTAATGTTATACAGGCTTTCAACTTGTTGATTCCGTTTATATATGGCGTCGTTTATCGGTTCGCCTGTTTCCTGTTCTGCCATGATTTCGGAGATTGCGGCGATTTGCCATGTCCCTGCTGCCTGTCCGTCGTAGCCGAGTATTCTGAAATCATATCCCCCGTAGTCTGTTCCGCTGACAGGAGTGAATTCAGGCATCGTCGTCTGTTCCTCGGATTGAGACTGTTGTTGATTTTGATCTGCGGATTGCGCGGAAGTGGGTGAATTGCTGTTCCCGGCGGTTTGACATGAAGATGAAATCAATGCGAAAACCGTTAAAGACAACAGTAAAATCACAGATATTATGCGTTTTAGGTTTACTTTTGTTTTGTACATTTTTTATATCCTCCTACAAATATTTATTTTTTATATTTTTATATAATACGGCGCAATAAACTCTTTTATAGCCCAGCCATATGCTGCTTGTTTTATTATCTATAAATGAGCAAATTTAAAATATGCACAAAATTGTAGGACGCGGTTTCCCAAACGCGCCGTCTAATTAACGAATTTGCGTGGTTTACGGCGTGTCAAGGATGCCACGCCCTACAAAAATAGCAATATTTTTGTGCAATATTACGGTAAATTATAAATTTGCTTATTTATAGTTATTATTTAAATTATCTAATCAAGAAATTGTCACTGCGCCGCATACGCCGTTACAGTTTTATCTATAGCCGCCTGCACTTTAGCTGATATAGCGTCAAATTTTGACGTAAAATTCTGCCCGCTGTCCATTGTGCTTTCAAAAGTGCTGTACAGTCCGCCCCAATCGTATATAAACGAAAAATCGTAGCATGAACCTGCGACAATTATGTCAAGCATCGCTGCACTGTCCTCGTCTCGGGCATATTTTGTTTTCAAAGTGACATCATACACTGCGGGAGTAGAAGTATATTTTCCCGCGGCGGCAAGTGCCTCTATAATCGTACCTGTACGGTCTAAATTGGTATTTGTAACAGGAACGCATACCGACGCGCTTGCGTAAGGCTGGCAGTACGAATAATATTCAGTTTGATTTGTATCGTATTTAGGCAGCGGCAGAATCCCGAAATCAGAGTTCATATCTTTGAACAGCGAAAGATTAGAGCATGTCTGCGCCACAAACAATGTCTGGTCATTTTTAAATATCGGAACTTCGTCGTAAACCACATAATTTTTTGGATAATACATATATTGCGGATCGGTCCAAAACGAAGCTAATTGACCCATTATATTAACAGTTCTGTCATTTGTTACGTTAATAGTCGGATTGCCGTCAACTATCTTTATCAAACCTTCTCCGCACGCTTGCAAAAAGCAGAACGGAGCACTGGTTTCAACAGCCAGACCGTAGAAATCATTCTTGTCCAGAACGCCGTCGCCGTTCAAATCCCTGCTTTTATCTTTTATCAGATTAGTAAATGTATCAAGTGTCCAATTTCCGTCGCGCACAGTCTGGTAAGGGAGGTCAAGACCTTCGTCTGCAAATACTTTTTTATTAAAAAGCAATATATACTGTGAATCAGGATATCTTGCGGTTATATCACCAGTCGCAAAATAAAATTTGCCGTTGATAGTCAGGTCGCGGATTGCGTATTTGCTCCACCAGCTCTGGGTCAGATCTACATTCGATATTGTGTTGAAATCGACTAGCATACCATTCTGAGCAAGCCCTTTTGTGAATGTTATCATATTATCCATACCGAAATCAAACGCATCGTCACCGGCTTTGATAGATTTCTGCGCATTGCTCAGAATCTGGTTCACGTCGTAATCTATAATATTATATGATATATTTATATTATATTTGGCTTCTACCTGTTTGTCGCGTATATACAGCGCATCGTTTATTATATCGCCTGTCTGCTGCTCGTCCGGAGCCTGCCGCGCCTCAAGATTGGCATTGAACCAATTTGACGTCAGTATTCTGAAATTATAGCCTCCGTAATCAGCGTTAGGCAGCGAAGCCAAAACCGAAATTACGTCGGGCGCAGTAGCCGCTTCTGTCGTATCGGCGTTATTCCCTGTATTCTGAGTATTTGAGTTGTCTGTATTGTCGGTGTTGCTGTTACTGGAATTGCATGATACTGCCGTCATGACTAATACGGTTATAATTAATATGCTTAGAGTGCGTATGATTTTTTTCATAAATATAATGTTCCTGCCTCTCAAATTTTATTTTTCATATACTTTGCGTATTCGGATCTCTTTCATTTATGCCGCTTCTAAAACGCCATTCTTATATGCGGGCTGCTTTTATATTCCGTGCGGCCAAGCAATTTCCTGCCGAGTTCGGCGTAATACCGGTAATTTTCAATAGGCACGCCGTTTGGTATGCGGTGGTCTATCGCGAATATAGTCCCACCGCCCAACATTTCGCCGCACATTTTATATTCAAGTTCGCGTTTTATATCGTCTTTGTTTCCACGAAGCGCGAATTTGTCTATGCCGCCTTTGAATGTTATACGTTTGCCATATTTTTTCCTTGCCGCTACCATATCCATTCCCGAATTAGGCTCAAACGGGTACATGATATTCACTCCTGCGTCCAAAAAAGCGTCTATAACCCCGTTCATATTGCCGTCGCTGTCCTGCGAAAACAGTTTTGTCCCGTGAAGTTTGCATTCGTTCCAAATTTTCAAATAATACGGCGTAATAAATTCCTTTATCTGCGACGGTCCCACCAGAGGTCCGCTTTTCCCCGCCATATCTTCGTGAATTGATATATTGTCGACAACAACATATTCAAATATTCGTTCAAATACTTTCATATTTGTTTCGGCGATTGTATTCAGCATATCATGTATCAATTCCGGCTGTTCATAATATGCTATACATAGATTTTCTTCGCCCATAAGCTGGCGCGGTTCGTCGAATCCCCCCGGAATCCAGACTACGGTCAGATAACCTTTATCATGCAGTTCTTTTGCTTTTTTCAATCGCTCTGTATTAATCCTGCTTTCGTCAAATTTATACCAATGCTTTATTTTAAGCCAGTCGTCGAAATCTTTGACGGGATAATCTGTCGGCAAGGCAATAGTTGCGCTGGATTTTATTAATTTCTGTGTTCTTCCCATATAATCTACCGATATAGTATATTCATTATTATCTTCAAGAATATATGGCGACAGACTGGTTATTGCGAAAGTATTACAAGCTGTATCTGTATATAATACGCTGTCCCAGCCGAACGCTGATAAATCAAGTTCGTCGGGAGTCGCATCCTGTGATTTCCACTCATTATCAAGACCTGTAAGCAGTCCGAATAACTCCGTAAACATTTCTTTCCCCGTATATTCAAACGTCATGTGAGCAATATATTCTTCTCTGGTCCAAATCATTTATTAACTCCTCTGGTTTTATTATTTCCGAATTAAATGCTCAGCGCGTTTTATGTAAATTTCATATTTGTCTCCCTTGTCATATCGCTAAACACCCGTATTGTCTTCCTTTGTCAGGCAGGGTGAAAAGCCATTCCCCCCGGGCGGCGAAACCTCCCTTTGACGCAACGCCGATATCAAGAGGCTCCGCGTTGTCAACGCTAACAATAGTTAAGTTATATGCCGCCGACTGCACAAGAATATGCGCTTCGTGGAACAATTTTACTGTTTCCTGCGAAAACTTACTCTCGTCCCGTCCGCCGTTTACCGCATGAAAAATCACTTTCGCCCCCATTTTCGCTAATATCCTCGCGGGATAAGTATCGGACATTGGAGTAACAGAAGGATTCGCCCACATATCGTTGCAGACAAGCCCGCCTATAACTGTTCCCATGTAATCAAACACACGCGGCTGCATAACCGCATAATGATTTATCTCTCCTATCGGTTCATCGTCAAGAGTGCCGCATAAAAGCTGCTTTGCAGAACAACCAAGGTATAACCCGTCCGGAAGGTAAAACCGAATCCCATCGTAACATTTACCGTCGTCATCGTCCCAACAAGTGCCAAGAGCCAGCCCAACATGGCTTTTTTTCGCGAAAGCGCATATTTCCTTTAATGCTTCTCCGGCTTCCTTCCGGTCAAAAATATGGCTGTAACCCGAAAGCGAACCTTCGGGAGTAAGCAGAATATCCGCTTTTACATCTTTGGCGTATTCGACCGCCGCTGTAATTTCTTTTAAATTTTTCCCTATCTCCTCAACTACAGGAATTTGTGCTATTGCTATTTTCATAATAAGTACCACTTCTTTCTTAGATATTTTGATGTTTATCTCATAAATTTATGCTTTAAACGGCTCAAATCCGAGTTTGAATAAATGATTGGGATTGTTAAAAAACCAATCGGCGGCTATCTGTTTTGCCTCGGCAATGTTCAGCCATCCGCTGTCTGTTAATTCAGACAAAGCGCAGGAAACATTGTCTTTTGCCTGTGATAAATAAGCCGCCGTCCATTCGACCATACCAGTATCTCCGCCAAAAGCCATGACTTTGCTGTGCGGCACTGTCATCACCGCGCGTTTCATCAATTCGATACAATAAATCGGGTCGATACTCTGCACCCAGCAAAGATTCAGATATGCGTTCGGATAATTTTTGCCAATGTACAAATATTCGTCCATGTAAGGCCAGTTGCCGTGAAATAAATCAAACTTTACGTCTTCGTGCATTTCGAGCGTCGGAATCAAATGCGCAGCGTTCGTTTTGACAATATCGTTTCTTATGCCCGCCATATGTCCCGTATGTATCTGCACCGGCAGATCATGCTGCGCCGCCTTGCGCATGGCGTAGTGGAACAGCCAATCGTCGAGAGCGACCGCGCGGTCGTCGCCGACGATTTCGCGGGGGTTGGACATCATAGAGTTGAATACTTTTTCAGCCTCGTCTTTTGTGGGGTTGCCATACGCTATACTGCGGCGGTAAGCCGTCTGGTCTTTGAAACAGACAGCACCGAAATCGACGCATTTTTGCAGATAGTTATCAAAACTTTCGAGATAATCGTCAAGGCATACGACAGTCCGGTTCAGATATTTCTGATATTTCAACAAATCCTGCTTTGAATGGTTATCATGGAATGACGGCAGCGTGAATGCGAATCGGCAGTATTTTGAATATCCTGTGATTTTGCCGTCTATTATGTCCATGAGGTTCCATATATCCACGACTTTTGCTTTTATATTCAGCTTTTCCATAGTTCTTTCGTAAATAGAAACGTCCCTTGATTTTAGCTTTTCTTCCAATATTTGAAAATTTTCATAATTGTCTATGTTGTCAATACCCCAGCATAAACGCAATCCCTCTATCATTCCGCACGCGTAAGCCGTATGTTTCGACTTATTGTAAAACGTCAGAAAACGCTCGTAGCGTTCTTTCGCGGGCATTTCTTCCGGCAAATTGATTCCGCCCGCTGACTGGTAGTCGGAATTATAATAATTGCCGAGTATGAAATCAAGCGCATTTTCCGCTCCGTAATATTGCGTATAATGCTCGTGCGTTTCTATTATCGGTATGCGGTCAAGATATTGTCTGATTTCACCGAAATATTGGTTGTTTGAACGATACATAATTTATCCCCCTATATCGTGTTTGGTTTTATTTTTGTTTATAGCTTTCATATTGATTCTTAGCCGGTAAATCGCCGATACGCTCATCATCAGTTTTTCCGAACGGGTTGACGGGAGGCCATACATAGCCGTCGAAGTAATCCGGCGCGGAATCAAGATAAAGCGAATCCGAAAGATTGCTGTCAGGAATAGCCCAAGTCCCGCAAACTGTCGAATCTTCCGTCCTACCCGTTTCTATGTCGTTGTTCCTGTAATTGTAGTCGTAAGCCCAATAGAATCGGTCGCCGGTAAATTCGCGTGAATCAGTATTGCCAAGACCGCTGAACCATAGCTGTAAACCGTAGTACCGTTATCTTTCGTACTCCAGACATCCGCTCCCGGACCGGTTTTGGAATCCAAGTAAACGTTTCCGATGGAAGCGTGCTGAAACTGCCCTCCGGCTATGTGCAAACCATAGAGGGAACCGACGGTAAAACGGCTCATATTATACAATGCGCCGTCAGGACCGTTGCCCCCCATATTGCCTCCCCGTGAAAAGTTGCGGAAAAGCACTATCAAGCCGTTTCCGCTGGTGCCGTCCGTATGTATATTTGACGTGTAATTTCCCTCGTACAGGTCGGAATGCGAAATGCCTCCGTGACTGGGGTCTATGGCTGTTTCAACCCAATTGGAGACAGTCTGCGGCTTATCGGGAGTTGCGCCGTCGGCATAATTGCCGCCGTTCCAAGGTCCGATTACGGCGTTGGGAACATAATTATATGCTATAACATTGCCCCCGCCTGACGTTTGACCGAGTAGCGGCTTATTCAGGAAATCACAGATATTGTTGTCGATAACGCAGTCCGTACCGTGAAAGCGAATCCCGTAGCCGTTCCCGCCCGGATTAATCTGCGACGAATGATGTACATAATTGCCCGTTACCTGATTGCGGAAGCCGTTCACTTCTATATGCCTCCCCATGAATCCCCACCCATTTTCGTCAAAATAAGTGCCGTCGCTTTCTACGTTTTTCATCCAGCTGTAAGAGCTGTCAACCCTGAAATGCACTGCCGGAAGATGCCACGACCATTCGCTGAGATTGCCGTCGCCATTTGTCATCTGCAGTTTCATGTCTTCAAGACCTATATATTTATAATCCTGCGCGCCTGTGTCCCAGACCTGCGGATATAAATCCTTCCCGCTCGCGCCTTTTAAATGAAAGGCTATATTAATCCTGTTTGCCAATACCAGCGTATTGCCGCTTATGCTGGATATTTCTATATATTGTGATATGGGACGGGTGCCCGACGGCGAAGCAATAGGACCGAACTCGGTATTTGTTCCGCGCATAAACTGATTATGACCGTTGTCCCATTCCGTGCCTCCGTCGGCTGCGGGCGCGTCGTCGGCGAACCTGTCGAGCCGGAGGATCTGACCGACTTCAAATATACTGCCATCCGCGACGGTAATACGGTCGTCGCCGACATTGGCGTCGGCTGTCACATCAATGACGGGAACGCTTAACGAATAATATTTCGATTCGCCGATGTTAATGCAGTCATTGTTGGTAGTGCCGCGAAGAACAGTTTTTTCTTCCATTCCGCGCAATATAACGCCCGCTCTGTTCAGGCTGATTGTGGTATCTCCCAGTTCAAAAATCCCTTCGGTAAGCTGTACAACGCGCAAATTGGCAGGAGACGCGCCGCCGGAGTCGCGAACCGCATCGCCTGCGGCTTGAATTCTTGAATTGATAACGTCTGCCACGTTCTCGCCGGGGCTGATTGGGTCTCCCTGAACTACTGTCGCATTGGGAATTCCGCCCGGTATGCCGGCGAGTTGCCAGTCGGTGTAGAAACCCACTTCTTTAAGAGATTCTTTAACGCTGACAACAGCCGTCGTTTTTGCACTATCATTTTGTTCGTCGCCATACAAACCCGCATCTTTAATATCCGATACAGGCGTATTTGTATTAGATTCCATAACTGTCTCCTCCTCGCTTTCGCTTTTGTTTGATTTGCCGGTTACGCAAGCCGTTAAAATAATTAATAAAAATATAAATATAACCAGAACAAATACTTTTATCTTCATGATTACGCTCCCGTTTGTTCGCAATTTTTTATAACATATTCAGCCGCCCGTTCAAACTCTCCTATCACGTTTTCGCGTTCGCTTAAACCGCAACCATATTCAAGAATAATATAAAAATAACCGGCGTTTCTGTCATATGACGGTTCAAGAACGCGGACGAAATAATCAAACAGGTCTTCGCCGTCTTTTTTATTTACAGAACCGTAATATATTTTTTTACTGTCACGGCATTTTTCAAGAATTTTTGTCATATCGTGTTTTTCGGGATTGCCAAAATTTATCCCGCGAACCAGCGGCTCATTTAACAACATATTGAGAAGATGATCGTTTTTCCCGCAGTAATGCACGTAACCGCCGTTAAAATGACTTAATATTTTACGAAGATAAGGTTCGGAAAATTCGTCGATAAGCGGCGGCGACAATAAAGTCGTCGTGTCCTCGCTTACTTTTATGCCTCCCATGCTTTTCGGCATGATTATAGAATTATAGTGTGTAATATATTCGTCGCTTTTATCGATTCTTTTAAAACATTCATTCATTGCGAAATAAATCAATTTATTGCTTAAATTTAACAGATGATACATAAAATCGGGGTCGTCGTAAAAATCATAGAAAATCGAATCGCCGTAAACAAGGTGAGCCGTGTCGATTGCTCCCTGTAAATCAAGCGGATAAACAAAAACTTTTCCGGTCAGCTTATTTCCGCGCAATATACCCGTCATATATTCCATGTGTTCCATAGCCGCAGCAAATTCTGCGCTGTTGTTGATACTAAAAATATAATCTTCGCTTATATTTTTTATATCTTCTTTTTTCAAATGCTCCAAAAGCCAAGGCATCTTATCCTCAAATAACGTCTGTTGTTTTCCGAACAGCGAAGGTACAATCCCGCAGCCCATATTGGCGCGCATAGACGGCACTCTGCCGTAATTGCCGTTGACGGCGGTCAAAACTTCGCGCAGACCGTTTATAAACATTTTTTCGCCGTCAAAGTGAATTTCTTTGAAATTATACCACGGCAGCCACGACTGCTGTTTCTCTGTGAGCCAGCATGACAATGCAAGCGGAGGCATATCTGTTTTTTCACACCGCCACACAGAACATTGCAGCTCTATCGCTTTTTTTATATATGCGTCGTTTGATTTAATATAATCTATCGCTTTTTTTATTCCGTCAACCATAAAATTTATCCTCCGTATATTTGAGTATTATTTATAAATTTTCTCATCGCGTAGAATATAATTATTATTTTATAACATAATTATTAAAAATTTTAATTTGCGTAGGTTCATTTGATAATCAAACACACAAAAGGCGGTTGATTATCAAGAATTATAGGAGTAATCATCATCACATATGACAATATACTATTAAATTTTTTATTTGTCATATGTGATAATTGATTACTAAATTAAAAAGAAGTTTATGAAAAAATAAATGAAAAAAGCAATAATATATTTAATTTTTGAAACAATTATAACTATATATTTTATAATAAAAATAACCCTGCCGAAATTAATATGGCTTAAATTAATTTGACAGGGTTATTTTATGTTCAAAAGTGAATTAACTTTATTTAACAGTAATCTTTTTTCTTAATATAACGACGCAGACAGCCGCAATCATCATTACACTCGCAAAAATCATTATGGTCGTGTCGCCTGTCTGCGGAGCTGTCGTGACGCTGGGTGTTGATGCGACTACAGGTGCCGGTTCAGGAGCGGCGGTTGTGTCAGCAACAGCAGGCGCGATTTCCGCTACAGTGGTTTCAGGAGCTACGGCTGCGGGCGGCGTTTCGCCGTCATTTAACAGTATAGCAGTTTTTACCAGACCGCTGATGTTTTCCGAAACACCTGTTTTAGCCAATACTAAAAAGCCGTCGGTTCCAGCCACAAAATCGCTATAAGCACTTATATCGGCGACCGGTATTGAAACGCTCGTACCATTCACCGCAAACGAACTCGGAGTCCAGCCCCAGCCGTTGCCGTCTCCGCAGAGTATGATGTCTACCAACTCGACTTCTTCATTGAATTCAAGGTACAGATTTTTTGCCTTAGAGAGAACATCAAGGTCTAAATGCTTACCGTCATATGGTTTGCTGCCAAGCAGGTTGTCCGACGCGACGGTCCAAGCCACCCACGAGCCGGGCGGGTCTCCTTCCTGGTCCCATACAACGTTTCCGAGGTCATATTGAGCCATTACTGTGAAAGTCATCATACATGCGATAATAACTATGCCGATGGTAAAACCAATCACTTTTTTTAACATAACTTTCTGATCCTCCTAATATTTTTTGTTTTTTTATATAAAAATTAACTTTCGTTAATTTATATATTTTCTATCTCTATATGTTGACTTTATTCCTGAGCATTGAAACTGTCTATGGCTTTTTGCATTTCGCTCTGGACTTTCGGCAGGATTTTTTCATATCCCGAAACGAAATCGGTATTTTTAGCTATTGCCATATTGCCGAACATATCGAATATTCCTCCCCAGTTATATACCGAACCTAAATCGTAACAGCGGGTGTTGAATATCAAGTCGAGCATTTCCCCAGATTCGTCATCCCTCATAAGTTTACTTTTTAGCGATATGTCGTAATATGCCGGACGCAAAGTATAATAACTCTCCGCCGTCAGAGACTCAAGAATTATCCCGGTCCTTTCCGGGTCCGGCGCAGATATCGGAACGCTTATCGCCGTTGTGCACCACGGGTGAACCTGATTATAATATTCGCTCTGAGATTCATCGAATTTTGGATTCGGCAGTATGCCGAAATTGCAGTTGGATTCTCTGAGCATAGTTACCCTGTTCATGCCTGTGTACAAAAACAGACCTCTTTTTTCCGCGAGCTGTTGAAGCTCCTGGTCCCATATTGCGTCTCCGGGGTATTTTGTCATCCAGTCCTGTGCGACGATTGTGTTGGTTCTGTCGTTGAATATATTTATCCATTTGTCGTAAGACGCCTGTATCATCGGGTCTGTGATATTCAAAACAGGCATATCGTCCGCGTCTTTTGTCGTGATGAAATGACCTGAACCCATGACGTTTCCGTACATAGTGTGAATCGCGGTTATCAGTCCGTAGCTGTCGCTGTCATCCATAACGCCGTCGCCGTTTACGTCTTTTGTGACTGTTTTCGCCATGTCCCACATTTTATCAATAGTCCATTTGCCGTCTCTTACAAGCTGATACGGGTCGTCCAACCCCTGATCTTTCAATACATCTTTGTTGAACAGATATATAAATAACGAATCTTTGTCGATAATCAGCAAATCGCCTATTGTGAACATGAGTTTATTTCCGATTGAGAGCGACTGGTTTGCCCTTTGGTCCCACCAGGGTTTATCCAGCTCGATATACGGCAAATTCTTCAGGTCATACAACATCGCCTGCTGCGCCAAACTTGCCGACGCGCCCTGCAGAGGCACAGTGAGAACGTCGTATGAGTTGTCCCCGGACTGGATGCTTTTTTTCGCGTCGTTGTACTGATTACCGGATAATATGCCGTTGATTTTAATGTTATATTTTTCCTCTATTGTCCTGTTTCTGTCATATACCGCGTCGTTTATTGTGTCGCCAGTTTCGCCTTCGGCGTAAATATCGTGGGAAACCCAATGCGTGTTGTATGCTTCGCTGTTCCCGAGAATAGTAAATGTGTAGCCGCCGTAGTCTTTTGCCGGGACATCGGGAAGGATTTTTGCGGTTGTGCTTTCACCTGCAGTAGTGTCGCTTGCGGCTTGGTCCGGCGCGTTTGTCTGATTTGCATTGTTGTTTGTCTGACTGTTTTCACTGTTGCAGGAAGCCGCAAATATGCCTGATAATATTGCGATTGCCAATAATATTGCCACTAAAAGAAGTCTTTTTATAAGAACCACCTCTTGACGGTATTTTTAAAATTTGCTTTATATACAACGACCAACATTTTACGTTGATTTATTCCACTATGTTAGACTGTGATATGTTCACAATATAAAATAATTATCATGATAATATAATATCACAATATTTATTTGTTTTCGTCCTATATTTTAGTGATTTTAGTGTATATCTTCGGATGAATTGTTTTCCAATGGAAAATTACGAGAATTTCTGTACTCCAAAGGGCTAATTCCATAACGCTTTTTGAAATCGCGGTAAAAATTCGACGAGGTATTATATCCGCATTCGTAACATATCTCTCCTACTGAAAGATAGCTATACTCGCCTAAAAGTTTTGCGGAATAATCAAGTTTTAATTCTTTTATATATTTAAAAATTGTTTTCGACATAGTGGCTTTAAAAACGTCGCATAAATATGTTTCCGTTAAATGCGTATATTTTGAGATTTCACCGAGCGTTATGTTTTCCTTGAAATAACTATGGATATAGATTAGAATTTTTCGTACCGCGATTTGCTCATTGTTATCAAAATTAAATAAAACGCGCGAATCAGATTGTAGTCTGAGAAGCAATATTATAAAGTATTCAAGCAGATTTTTCAGACTGATAACTTTGTGCGTAAAATTTTCCTCATATTCTTTAAGAAACAATGACTGTATAAAATCAAAATTTTTGTTGTCGGCGATATTTATGCTTTGAGGATAATTATTAATTATGTCAAACATAATTTTTTCATCGATAAACGTCATATCGAAAGTTATATTTAGAAGAACCAAATCCTGTTCGACAAAAATATATTTATGGCAGTCAGAAGGGCCTAAAAGATAAATCATGCCTTTTTTTATATTATAATTTTGCCCGTTAAGCACATGAACCGCATTTCCCGAAAGAACTATTTCAATTTCAAAAAAATCATGGCTGTGCAAATTAAACCCCGATTTCCCTACAACGTTCCGGCTAATCTTTATCTTTTTCATTCCGGTTGAAAAATCTTTGTCGATAATCCTTTCGATAAAATTACTTTTTTGTTTCATATAAATCTCCATTTTGCCGTTATAAATTTTATGATGTTTCTTTTCCGGCAAATTTTCAATTCTTGTTTTATTAATAACGTTTGTTCATCTTTGGCAGCTTACTTCTCAATTATACTTTTGCTTATTTTAACTGACAATTCACATTATGATTATATTATACAACAAGATTTTTAAAAATAGTTTGCAGATATTATATAAATATGTGCTAAAATTATATAAATTCTGAGGATGTTCTGTTTTATAAAACTAAATCTTTCTTGTAAAGTATATTGCTATTTTTTCTCTCAAATTAAATAATATCATTTACGAAGGTTATTTATATGGATTCAATAAAAAACAAAAAAGATATGCCAGCCGATATGGAAACCCCCAAGACATTGCCAATAAACTATAATACCCAGGTTTTGGTGCAAACTGAGGCAATTACAGATATCGACGAAGGAGCGGTAAAAGTCCAAGGTAATAATTATTGGATAGGACATTTAAAATGTTATAATTGGGAAATGCCGACGCATTTCCATGACCATTATGAAATCTGCTTTTTTTTAACAGAAAATATAACTTGTAATGTGGGAACTAAGTCGTATGTGTTAAAAAGCGGTTCCATCGCTGTTTTTAACGATACTGATATACACAGGATTATCGTTTCCCCAGATGTTTTGCACGATAGGTTCATTATTCAGTTTAATCCTAAATTTATGCAGGAAATGTTCTTTGCTTACCCGGAACTTACAGAACAGTTTACAAACAGAACTTCAAAATTTCAAAATTGCCTTCAACTTGACGAAACTCAAAAAGAAAAAATAATTTTGTTGTTAAATAAATTTATTTATTGCTATGAAGACAAGAACACCAATTCATACAAATTAAAAATCAAATTGATATTATGCGAAATCTTGTTGTTTATAAATGAAATTTATTATGCGAACCAAATAAGCCCTGCCGTTAAAAATTATGCTTATAACGAGCAGTTGCGTCCCATTATGGAATATATTCAAGATAATTTATCAATGGATTTGAATTTAGATAACCTTGTTTCAAAATTTTTTATAGGTAAACAAACGTTGATTAAATTATTTAAAAGAGAAATCGGTTTGACTCCAAATCAATATTTAATATATTGCCGTATAATAAAAGCGCGGGAGTTTATAAAACAGGGAATTTATATATATAAAGTATGTGAACTTGTCGGATATACAAATATATCAAGTTTTATACGCACGTTTAGAAGACTTACCGGATATACGCCTAAATATTACCAAAAAAAGTAATAGCAAAAAGAACATATTATTTTTATTTTTTTCTAAACATATCAAGTGCATCTGCCACAACATTGAACCCGTTTTTCCCAAGAGATTCCAATGCGTCGTCAAAACTTATTTCCTCAGTAACAGGACTTTGCTTTTTTAATTTTCCGGGCGTAGTTTCATCATTTATTTTATCCTTATTGCTTTCTTCCCTGTCTCGCAATATTCGGTTCACGACAACTTCGATAATTTTTTCGAGTTCAGCCGTTCGTTGCATATTTGTCGTCTCACCGCAATTTTTATAGTGAAGCACAGCGTTTACAATGTACTGCGCTTTGCTGCGTCGCCCCTGCCGGTTAAGAATTTCGACTACCTGTAGATGCGAGGGGTCTGTACGGCTGAATTGAATCGTAAACCTTGTTTCAACTATTTTACCGCTCACATGTTCACCTTCTTGCTTTTGTCGCTTTATACAGCAACTCGTATCCCTTAGCGTTTGCCGATATTTTATCTACAAATATCGGCGATGATACTTTACCGGAAGCCTCAATTTGTTTTCGAAGCAGAATAGACCCTCCGCCGACAAATACCGTCCTGCCTGAACGCAAATCTATAGAGCGTTCGCGGAGCTTGCCGAATAGGTCTGATATGAATTCTTCCGCGGTATCATAAATTATGTTTTTTACATCGTCGCCGTATTCGTTTGGTTCTCCTCTTATTACTATGTCGATGTCGGATTCGTCCAGCAATAAATTCAAATCAGAATTTATACGTTCAATAGCTTTGTTGTAAAGATGAATTACGCCATGCTCCAACGAACCGCAGTTTGATTTATTGAATTCGCCGTTTTTCATTATCAAATAGTCCGCCGTGAATCCGCCTATGTCAATAATTGTCACGCGGGGGAAAGTGTTGATTTGATTATATATAGGCATGACGGCGGCGAATGCCTGCGGAAAAACCGTCGAATCATATAGGTTCACTTTAAACTTCTTTCCGTGAAACTCAAATTCTTCTATTCCGCGCTTGAAATACTCCTCAAACTCTTCGAACTGGGACCCGAAATGCGCGGGAGGCAACCCGGCGAGAACATGGACATTCATAGTGCCCGGTTCATACCGTCCCATGTCCTCTATCTCGAACGCTATCGCAAATAATGAAAGCACGAAAAAGCGTTCGTCTGAGAATTTTGCTCTCATAAACGGAATCCGTTTATCCGAGAGCGTATAATATTTTCCATTGTATTTCAGAGTATCATCGCCAAAAGGCGGAGGAGTATCGCTTTCGCGGATTCCCGATTTAAAAGTTCGACTGTTCGTTTTTACGGAAACGTTGCCGTGGTCGATTGCTATTATCATTATAAAACAACTCCTATCATGTTTATATTTTTGTTATATATTTACTATATACTGATTTAATACGCATATCTTCAACATTTTATATAAAAAAATAATGCGTAGTTCTAATAGTAATCATGAGGTACGCATTGCCTACAGGTGCAGATGGCGGACCGGACGATATTCACCGCAGACATTAACAAATAAGTATTCAAAAAAATTAACAAAAAAGCGTTGTTGTAAAAATTGAAATTGATTGTGTTACAGGAGTTATCATGAAAATAAAAATATTTATTTTGGTTGTATTATTCTTAATTGTTTTCACAGCGTGCGAAAAAAGCGAATCAAAAAATAATGAAATTGAAGAGGGAACAGTTATGGAATCAGAGAAAAATACGCTCTCTATGGAATCGGATACTGCTAATAAAGTAACAACCGACGGAAATGCACCAGTTATACCAACAGGTACAAGCGCAAAAGACTGGAAATGGTACGATACCAATATGAACGGCATGGGTTGGGTGACGGGCGTTGTTGTTTGTCCGACAGAACCATACCAAATGTACGCAAAAACAGACGTTGGCGGCGTGTACAGGCTTGACCGCAGCCAATCGTTAAACGGCAAACAGGGTGTTTGGATACCGCTTCAAGAGGGTATGGGCGGCGACTTGGGAACTTTTGTATCTATCGAAAGTATCGCGGTTGACCCAATCGACGGCAATAAAGTTTACTTCGCCGCAAACGGTTCCGGCAGCCACGGCAATGTATTCATGAGCGGCGACGGCGGTCAAACATGGACAGACACAAAGCTATGGTTTGAAAACGGCGACGCGGGGGTGCTTATGGACGGCAACGGCGACGGACGCAACGAAACGGGCGAACGCCTGCGCGTTGACCCCAACGATACAAATCTGCTGTATTTTGCTTCGCGTCAGGACGGACTGTGGCGATATAACATTTCAGAAAACGACTGGGAAAAGCTGAATACGACCGGTTTGCCTGCGGCTTCCGGCGAATCTGCCTGGCGGGGTTATACTTACATAGCGTTTGACAAAACCAACGGCGTAATGCCTGACGGAAGAACAAAAACATTTTATATAGGAGTTACGGGTCAGGGCGTGTATGTTACGACCGACGGCGGTTTGAATTTTACAAAATTAGACGGCGACCAAACTTTGTCTCCCGCAAGCGGTATAGTAAACGACAACGGCGTGTTTGTAACAACCGCGAAAGACGGCGTATATTCCGCGCAAAGAAGCGGAACTTTAACGAGACTGGCAGAACAAAGCACATACGGTCTGTCTCTTGATATTCGCAATCAGGATTTCGCAGCTCTCGGCTTGTCGGTCAACGATTGGGATAATATGAACAATATGTACAGAATAAGCAAGGACGGCACTCTCACGTGGACTCGGAAAATGGTAAACGGCAAACTGATACCCTACGCAACATACAACGGCTGGTGCCACCCTGAACGCGGAGGTTTTGTTATCGACCCCGCAGACCCTACAGGAAACACAGGATATGCCGGAACGGGATTCGGCGTTGTCAAAGCTTCGGATATTGCCGCTTCAAAGACGCACGGCAATGTTGTGTGGGACGATTTCACGCAGGGTATAAGCGAGCTTTGCGTTTACTATGTCAAAACCGCGCCTGTTGTTTATTCTGACGGCTCTTTCGGACCCGATGTACAGTTCGGCTGCGCGGACATGGGCGGCTTTTCGCTGATTGACAGAAATACAGTTCCTGCAAGCCGCATCATGACAGGAAACGTAAAAGCAGGTTCCCCGGAGTGGAATGTCCCGCTTATGATAGGGACGGGCTTGGATTACTGCTGGAGATACCCGCAATATATGGTATATACCGGCACGCATGAGTTTGCGAACGATTACGCGCTTAAATACGGCGCATCGCGCGACGGCGGTCTATCATGGGAGGAGATAAGCGTTCCGGTCGAGGATAAAGCGGCGCGCGGTATTGATACAGAAGATACTGGCGGAGTTATCGCAATGTCTTCGTCAAATCCGTATAACGTCGTTTGGTGTCCCGATTTGGGATTTCCTAAATGGTCGGACGATATGGGCCAGACATGGCATGATCCCGACAATATAGGCGACTTTACGACCGGAAGTTTCGTTTACACAGACGATAAAGGCTCACACCCTACTTTATACGAACGTTCAATGTATTGGTGGAGCGAAGCCCAAACGCTTCAGTCCGATAAAGTAAACGGCGATACTTTCTATTTATTTACTTCCAGAAATGCTTCGGACGCTCAATTCTGGCGTTCAACCGACGGCGGCAAAAGCTGGGAACTTGCATATGAGGGGAATAAATGGAATACGAATGACCCGGATAAAATAAATTCAGCCGGGGTACCGTGGGCGAAAGTGAATGTCAACCCGTTAGCCGAAGGCGATGTGTTTATATCTTTGGGTACGCACTATGATAAAAGAGGTCTTTGGCGTTCGGCAAATAAAGACTGTACGGAATTCAATAAATTACCGAATGTGCAGTTTGCTGACGGCGTAGGCTTCGGTGCGGGAACAAGTCCCGAACTGCCGTGGATTTACATATATGGTCAGGCAAACGGCGACACCATAGGAGTGTATGTTTCCAAGGACGACGGAAATACATGGGAAAGAATAACAAATGATACCGAGCAATTTTCCAGCGTTACGGGAATTACGGGCGATATGCGCCAAAGAGGATTGGTATATATATCGAGAAGCGGACGCGGCGTAGCAGTCGGCGAATTGGCAGACGGTCCGGTAAACGTTTCAGATTGGTATATATGCGACCAATGCGAAATTACAGACAGCAGTTATACCGGGATTTGCGATTTATATAATCCTGCAGACGGCAATTTCAAGGCATGGCATTCATACGCGAGATACTTCGGCGATACAAGCGATTCTCTTATCATACCGGAAGTTAAGCCTGAATCCGGCGAACAGCTTTTAAAGAACGGTGATTTTTCAGACGGCACTGACCCTTGGTTTACATATGAATGGGACGGTCCTGCGACAGTGGCTCAACTGAATGTGGTAAACGAGCCGGGCGAATACGGCGGCAGATACATCGAAGTCACAGGCAGACGCAATAACTGGGACAATCTGGCGCAGGGAATATCTCTTGACAAAATAAAAGCTGGCAAAACATATACAGTCAGCGGATGGTTATATCTGCCTAAGCCTAATAATATTCAAATAGGCTTGACTTTTGAGGGCGGTTCCGGCAGACAATGGTTTAATGCTTCTACAAAAACGGTGGGCGAGTGGGTTTATGTCGAAGGAGAGCATACAATTACAGAAGCCAATTTGAACGGCTGCACCGAGATTCAATTTATAGTTTCAACAGCAAGCGGCAACGCCGGAGAGTTTCGCGCTGCGAATTTGTCTCTCCGTACCGGTGGCATTGACGACTGATAAATAATAATTTATATAACGACAACATTGAGCATTTTAAGACATAACTTTTTCTCTGATATATTGTATAATTATTGGCATTTACATTGCGCTCCGTATTGCTGTGTCTGTACCAGTTCGGCGGACGAGTTTTTCAAAGCCGCAGTAGAACAATATTCAGATTTGGCTATGGCTGTAACACTATTGCCGCTGTACAAAAAAATACAGGATTACAGGCAGGAAATATGGGCGATTCACGGCGAGTTCTTCCCGCCAATGGATAAATTCAGAACGCACGGATTTCGGGCGCAGATTGCGGAGATTCTGCGTAAAATGGGCGGTATATGCGACGAGATTTTAATGGCATTCGGTGAGGAATAATGGTATCTTACAAAATTTTAGCAAAAAACAGGGAGAAGATTTCGATCTTCTCCCTACGCATTTCATTTGGAATTTATTTTTTGATTTTTTTCTTCAAGTTCAATATTTTTTCTTCAGATAATTTAGTGTATTTCATTATTTTATCTATGGGTTCGTTGTCTAATAACATTTCTTTAGCAACTTCTTCCTGCGTACTTTCTCGCGTTTCTTCTGCCCTGACTCTCAACGCATCGTCTAAATTCCATTCCCTGGTTAAAATGCTCACGATATCACCCCTGTGCTTCTGTAAAAATTCCCTTAGTATGTTTTCTTTTACGCAGTCACTTACTGCATTATTCAATGCTTCCGTTAATTCAAGCCCGCTGTTCTCTGCGTAATCGCGTACTTTCGCGATAAATTCAGCGTATTCATACAACGTTTTGCTGTGATTCATTATTCTTTTATTATAACCCTTGTTCGCGTTATATACCGTTACTGTCAATTCGAGGTTATTTTTTATACCCTGAACTTTGAATAAGTCCGATAACCGTATCGTCGCTTTTTCAGGATAGTCGTCCTTGCCGTTGTAAATGACATAAAATTCCGGATTTTCTATGCTTATCGGCTTGGTTTTGTATATCCCATTTTTATCTGCTAATTGCTCGTAAAGTCGCGCTATATAAAGCAGACAGCGCAAGCCCATATTGGGGTTGATGCTTGCCTGGTGTTCAATAAGAATTATAAACTTATTTTCTACACTAAATGATATATCGTTCCGCAGACCCACAAACAACGAATTTTGAAGCGTATTCATTATAATCTCTTTTGAATCATAATTTGTTCCCTTGATGGCGCCATATAATTCGGCGGATTTACTTCTGTCCCCGAACAAAAGACGAAAAACATTGTCTTTATACTCTCTGTTTCCGTCAACTTTTTTATCCATAATTTCATACTCACTTAAATTTATTACTTATATTATAGCACATAATAATATAAATTTCAATATCAAATTTAAATTTAATTCCTTTCCTCTTTTTAATTGTTAAATATTGTTAAAATATATAGAAAGGGAGCCAATGACTCCCTTTCTAACATGTTTCCAAATTACGGCATTTACCCTCTATTTATTTTTATTTCCAGTTGACGCCGACATACCACTTTTTGTCGCCCATGATTTTGAGGCAGCGCAGTAGCATATCTTTGTCGAACCAGCCAAAATGACATTTGTCGGCGGGAATGTTAATCACATTTGCCAAACTGCCGTATGCCTGTTCGCGGTTTATATACTTATTGTCTTTCCAAATTGGGTCAAACAGGGTATGGCATTTCTTTTTTAACCCGCGCAGTTCCTTGTCGGCAAGCCTGCCGAGCGGGATTTCCGTGCCGTCATGGACACCGACAAAACAGTCGCAACCCGTACATTTGTAACATTTTCCACTTCCGAATTCTTTTCCGTATATATCGGCGTTGGACGTAAAAATGACCGGCGAACCGCAGTAATCACAAATTGTTGGAACAGGATAAGGGGCAATTTTGTTTGTCATACCATATCACCTGCTCCCTTTTTGATGTCTATCAAGGTTATCACATCTGTGTGAACACCTTCAAATTCAGCCGCTTTTTTCAAGATTTCATTTTCGTCAGTTCCTTCAAAGATACCAACGAACTGACAGGGGTATTTATGGTCTCTGAAATTATCCTCCCAATCCGGGTCTGTTTCGATGATGGCTGGATTTGCGGTAAAAATCTACATGTCGCGCAAATAACCGTTTTCAATTACAGCAATCTTTTTCATTGATACAAGATTCGGTATGATATAACTTTCCGGCACATAACTGATTTCATATCCGTCGAATACGGTTTTATCATATTGCGAGCCAACCGACCCGCAAGAACGGCAGGTAAAAGGATAGACAATCCCTGTATCAATAATGTCAGAAAAGCCGTATTCTATTTCGCAGCTCTGACAGACAGGACAACTGCCTGCTATTGCTTCATCTGCGGAAAACTCAATGTTTCCGTTTACTATTTTTGGCATATATAATGCTCTCCTTCTAAATAAAATGTTGGTGTGAATGATAAAATTTTATGCGGTTTTTAATATTCTCATTGGTTGTAGTTTTTTTCGTTCCCATAGTTCGAGAAATTTTTTTACTTCGGGTGTCGGCGCGCCATGATGGTCGCCATGAATCTGTACTATCTGACCGTCGCGCACTTCCAATGTGTAAAACGGCTCCTTTATATTCGCCGTTTTCCGGATAAACAGTATAACGCATTTTCCGTCAGCTACCCGTTCGACATAGGTGTGTACGCAATGGTGCAGCGTATGACCTTCCGTGACTATCTCTTTCGCTGTTTTCGGCGGAATAATCGTAAGTCCGTTTTTTGTCATACGGTATTTTTCCGCAAGGTTTTTATACGCTTCCCTGATTACCTGGTCATAACCGGCTTTTTTCTTAACGTCATATAATTTACTTGCCTGGTCGTGAGCTTCCGGCAGATTTTTCGGGAATAATGCGAAACTGTCCGAAAAATCATATTCAAGATGCCCGCCCATTACAAGATAATCCTTATACTCTGACAGAACGCCTTTTGGTTTTTCGTACCGCCATACTCCATATGGCGTTTCTTTATCTTTCAGCCGCACATACTGTTCGTCCACATAACACATGATTTTTTTCGGCGTCGAATACCTGAGAGGAATCAGTATATTATCTTTTGCGGTTATACTGCGCTCCTGATACCATATAAGCAGGGTTTCATCCGCCCGAACGCCCTGCTTTTTTAGTTCCTGAAATAATTCCAGCTGACGGGTGTTGACGTTGATTTTCTGTAGAACAGGCAAATCTTCCGGTCCGACACCAAGCGTTTCACGCAGATTTTTTCCGCTTTCGTTTATGACATTCCTGCCGCTGTAATCATAAATTATCTGTGCCGCCAACTTCGTTAACCCCAGTTTAATCAGATACTCTATCGCAGGGTATCTAAGATACGCATATAGAAACGGTATTATTTCCAACGCTTCGCGGTCAATGCGGTAAAACCGTTCGAGCTGACTGTACTGCCATGGAGTATCTTTTAACACGGATTCAAGCTTTTCGCAGTACAGATAACCGCAGGTATCACCCTCAAAACTATATTGATAATTAGAGAACCTCGGACGTTCGCCTTTTTTCCATTTAGTAAAATAACATATATTGTAGGAATAGTAATATTGCTCAATACTCACTTGTTTTCCCTCGTTATACCGGATAAAAATTCTTGCGTTTTCGTACACGCTAAAATATGGCTCACGCCAATTTCGCAGCAATTTAACGACTTTGAATATACGCAGCACCAATTCGTTTCCATTGATTTTATGGAGCACCTGGACGGTCGCCCGGTTCCAGACCCGCTGTGATTTGCCGCTTGCTTTGAATGTTATTTTCTTTCCGCAGCGGGGGCATTTACCACCAAGGCAATGTTTCGCCCCGCTTACCAGAACATCGTGACGGCAGGCTGTGCAGTATCCTTTCATCGGTTTTTTGCCGCCCTTATATTCATAGAAAATATAATGAGGCAGAATTTCGCGGTGTACCCAGCTTTTAAGCCCGCGCGGAACGGGAGCGACAGGTTTCATTCGTTCGATAATTTTCCGTTCGCGCGCTTTTATCCGTTCAGTCAGCCTCGCGTTCATAATTTTTTCCTGCAAGTCGTTCAAAGCATCAAATCCGGAAAGAAGAGTATGTCTGCAAAACCGGGTGACGACTTGTTCATCTCTTTTCCGGTAAAAAACGCATTTCTTGGTAAAATAGGCATATCGTTCCCCGAGGTTGTCGAGGCTCGCTTCACGCCATTTTTCTTTACCGTCGTCTGTATATTGCAGAGTGATATAATCATCCCTGCCTTGAAACAGCATATACTCCGGTTCAACATAACCTTTCGATATTTTTTCGCGGTTATAAAAATAAACTATCAGCACGCGTTGTCCGGCGATATTTTTAACTGTCGTGCGGACGATATGGTTCATCTGCCCGAGAAGCAACAGACCGTTTCCGGAGTTGAATCTCAACCCCGGATTGCCGAATTTACGGCATTCTTTTTTATTCATTTTCATCATCCGTCACGCTCCCAACAATGATAACTGCTCTACAGGAGCGGAATCCGCAAGCGCAGATTTTGGCGGTTCCGTTTTCTTTGCCGGTTCTTTCTTTTTTGATTTCGATGAAGATGACCCACCGTAATACGGCTTGGGTACGAACTTGTCGTCTTTATCTTTATCAATTTCGGCGTCAGGGTCGTTGTAATAATCTTCAGCCCATTGGTAACAGAGGTCGTCAGGTACATCCTCGACTATTTCGCCCGCCGCTTTTTGCCCCTGCATTTCCAGTTCCTGTTTCACATATTCTTTTGCTTTTTCGTTGATATATTTAAAACAATTAATCATGCTTTTGCGCGGGTGGCAGACTAAACGGGCGAAAACCGGTTTATCCAAACATAATGTCTGAATATACTCGGTGACGCACATTTTCATGTTGCGCCGCGTCAGCCGTTCCAGATCGTCTCCGGTACGCTTGACAGACTTATTCGCAACATCGTCGTCGGACATTGCCAGCAATTCCTGCAATGCCTTTTCTACCGCTGCCTTTTTTCCTGCTTGCTGCGCTTCCCATTCAACTTTACGTTTTGCTTCGGCAGCTTCATGTTCCGCTTTTTTCTTATCCGCCGAATCTTCCGGTTGTTCCTGTTCTTTTCCAATCCCCGTGTCGTCAATTTCTTCATCGTCGGATATAACATCGCCCTCAAATGATGTTTTTTCTAAATCCTTGCCAGTTTCTGTGTTCACATTATTTATTTCGTTCATTTCAATTCCCTTTCATTAATTTAATTCAATTCAATTTGTTATTAAATAAAATAATACCGGCGCAAAAATATTCGCGTCGGTTCATTGTTAATATTGCTGCAGTATTACTGCGTTTGTACTTTCGTTGGCATAGCCAGTATCTATTAGTGAAAATTGTTCTCTAAAATTTTCATTACAGTCTTCTTCGTTTCTTATAGATTTATTTTTTACGGCAAGCTGCCAGTCGTCAACCCCTTTGTAGTGAGGATTCCATGTTAGCCGCCTTGATTCCATATCATATTTGTGCGCCATAGCATATATTTTCGCCGCACCTTTTGCCACCATTTCATTGCGGTATTTATCCATATCGTACGCTTCTACAATCAGTTTTGTGCCGTTATGCGCCAATATGGAAAACATCATGTCAAGTCTGCTGATGTTATTAGCCCCAGCGACACAGGCAAAAGACCTGTTCATCAGACAATGGGCAACATCGCCTTTCAACGCGCCTTCGGTCACATATATAGTTCTGGCGAACGGGTCGCCGATAAAATGCACCGGGCTGCCGGAAGACACACCCATGTATTTGTTTGATGACGATAGCCAGAGATATTTTGTACCATCTTTGTTCACGTCTTCGATTTCATCTTTTACAGGTATATCCAAGCGTATCTGCGCGCCCCGGATTAATCCGTCTATGCCTCTGACCGGAATCAGTATGCCGGCTGTCCTTGTATGAAACTTTACCGTCCATTTTCCGTTGTCGCCTATGTAAAACCCTGGAACACCCTGCACTGTGCAACCTTGCTGTATGAGCCGCCCAGTTAGCAATTGGCAAAGGTAGAATGGCGGAGTGCTCTTATAACCGAGCCTGTCAATCTGTTCGTCCGTCAGACCTCTGTTTCGCAGGTTTTTACGGTGCGGCTCGGACAATGTAAGCATATCAAGCAACATAGACAGCGTTTGATGTATTTCGTCGATACCCGCAAACTCGGAATTCTGGATAGAAGGCTGTTTTTCAACAGCCTTTATCTCATATCCATGCGGACGGTTTCCCGTCTGTAATGCGTCGCAGATTTCACGGTACGCATCGGAATAACTGACGCCGTGAATTTTACCGTACAGCGCGAGCATACCGCCGCTTTCCCCACAGTAGTTACAGCGGAAAATGTTTCTTTCATGATTTATATTCATTTTGCCGCGGTTGTCGCCGCAAAACGGACAATCCGTATATATGCTGTTCGACTGCCGCCGCCTGACCCGCAGGTTAAGCAGCGAAACTATATTCATTATATCGAACGGGAAATCAGCCAAGAAATCAGCTCCTCTCAGCATAGAATTTTTTATTTATCTGTCTGTACTGAGAAGATATTACGCCGCTTTTTTCGCCGCCATGTAATCAAGCATCATTTTTGCCGATGCTCTCAAGATATTGTTTCCGCCCGTATAACCGTTAAGATACCATTTGAGGCTTGCCGGTCTTTTCTCCATGACATCAGACATCATCCAGCCGTTACAGGTGCCGACGTCAACAGTAATAGTGCCGGCTTCTTCAAGCGTCATTATTTTTAGTATTTCATCTATCGGCATATCAGCTGTATAACTTGAATATTGCGTTATATCGTCCTGTATCTGCCCAGTTTCGGTATTGTTTTGATTAGAAACATCTGGTATATCCGTTTCATTTTCAACTGTTTTTTGCTCAATGGAAGTTATAGGCTGTTCAACAATTTCATTTTCCGATTTTACTGCGGCTGTTGTTTTTTGGATAACCATATTCCGGCTATCGGCTTCCGGTGCAGACGGAGTTTTTTCAACAATGTCTGCAATCGGCATGTTTTCGCTTGCTGGCATGGCAGTTTTAATATCTGATGTTACCACATCAACAGGGAGTTCAGCGTCAAATATTTCAATGTCAGGACCTTGACTTACGTCGCAGAACTGTAATCCGAAACCGGCGTCTACCAAAGCCTGATTTTCTGCGGCGTATTGCGCCGCTTCGATATAACCCGGTTTTTCATTAGCATTTCTCTGAGCTATAAATGTGGAAACAGGTTCAACATCATCCTTGTTAAAAAATACTTTTGCCTCGATAATAGCGATTTGCTCGTTGATCCTCAGAGCGGTTTTTTTGATTTTCCCTTTAGGATACGCGATTCTGAACCATAACTTCTTATACTTCAAGTCAAGATACATAATTTCCTGCTTTGTAAGCTCCGAAATTACTTTCCTCATGAATTTGCGCGGGTCAAACCCTGATACTCTGTTTAGCCCCGATACTTCGGGCATAGTTTCGTACATTGTGTTACTTTTGATATTTTCGTTCATTGATAATTCCTCCATTATTAATAATATTAAAATAATTTATTTGCCGTCATATAATAAACATAAAATAACGGCGCGAATCTTTGCATTTTATAAAAAATATTTTTTATCCTGTGAGTTTTAAATTTTCCATCGTTGAAACATTGGAAAAAGACTTATAATATTCCACTATACGGCTTCCGAGCATCGTGTTACGCTTGCTTATTTTGTTCCGGTGTATCGCTATGAACAGCGCACTTTTCTGTCCCACAAGATATACGCGCTTTTTTGCCCGTGTAATCGCCGTATATATCAGATTCCGGCATAACAGCACCATATGCGCCGACAACACCGGTATGATAACAGTTTCATATTCGCTTCCCATCGCTTTGTGTATCGTTGCCGCATAGGCAAGTTCGATAATACCGAGCTCTGAAGGAGCGTAATCGACTGAACGCGAATCGGAAAATTCAATCGTCACGATATGCTCTCCGCCGCTGTTCTGTCTGATTGCCCGCACAAATCCGACGTCGCCGTTTGATACGATTCCTTTGTTTTTATTTTGTATAACACGGTCGTTTACGCGGAATACTTTGTTTCCGACTTTCAGTTCCGGAGTGTCCGGAGAAGCTGGGTTCACAAGCTCCCGTATGACTTCGTTCAGTTTTTGCGATGAAGCGTCGCCGTCCTCTCTGTATGGAGACAGGATTTGGACATTCTCAACTCCCTCTTTTGCCGCTATCTCCGTATATATTTGTTGAATCGTCATAGCCGCCTGCTTTTGTGTGCCGCATTCGCGGAAAATAAAATCACTGCCGTAATACAACCGCGTTTTGCCCTCATTGATTAACTTCGCGTTGTGTGCGATTAGACTGTCTTTCGACTGGCGGAATATTTCGTCCAACAGGGTAACGGGTATCATGCCGCAGGTTATAAGTTCCTTGAATACATTCCCTGCGCCAACGCTCGGAAGCTGGTCGGGGTCGCCTACCAGTAATATCTTTGTGCCGCGTTTCAGGCGGGAAAATAATTCCGACGCGAGCCACATATCCACCATACTGAATTCATCAATGATAACGAAGTCTGCATCAATGAATTC
>Ga0123357_10000536_pt1 | contig 37299 bp, 27 predicted proteins | sample TergutEmb28metaG_FD_89873 | JGI IMG/M metagenome (GOLD analysis project Ga0123357, IMG submission 89873) | Embiratermes neotenicus P4 segment gut microbial communities from Petit-Saut dam, French Guiana - Emb289 P4 | ecosystem: Host-associated > Arthropoda: Insects > Digestive system > Gut ... | reverse complement strand
TGGGCCAAAGGCATAGACAACGGCATCATGGAAGAGCCGCGCGTCAAGCTGTTCGTCATGGGCATCAACAAATGGAAGTTTGAAAACGAGTGGCCGATCGCAAGGACGAAGTATACGAAATTCTACCTCCAGCCGGGCGGAGGGCTCAGCGTAGAGCCGGTGCAGGGGAATCCCGAGCCGGAGTCCTTCACGCAGCAGGCGCCCTATATGGATCCGACAGTCTACTGCCTGAGGTATACCACGGCGCCGTTTGAAAAGAGCACCGAAGTGACCGGGCATATGACGATCCGCTTTGACGCCGCGATAGATATCGACGACACAAACTGGATATTCGACGTGATCGACCTTGACCCGAGAAACGGGCGGCAGCTCATCGCCAGCGGCCATTTGAAAGCGAAGTTCAATACGCTTGACGAAGAGAAGTCGCTGGATTACTATCCCTGCCACAAACGACAGGAGCCTATACCGATAGTCCCGGGCGAGATCAACCATTATGATATCGCGTTCATGCCGACATCGTGCGTGTTCCAGAAGGGCCATCGCATGGAGCTGATAGTCAGGAACCAGGATGATATGTGCGGCAGGATGGCAAAGAACGGCGTATATTGGTGGCCGTTCATGCGTACCGTGACTCACACGATCTATCTTGGCAATTCGTATATTGACGTGCCGATCATCCCCGATGAGGAATGACGTCCGGAAAAACACTGAAAGGAGTTTAATTGATACCATGAGCCGTATATGGACTGACGAACAGCTGGCAGAAATGTCCAAGCGTACCATTGAAAAAGCTTTTGACGCCGTCGACGCCGGGGACGCCGAAAAAGCAAAGGAACTGATCCAATTGATGTATGACCAATTCACACATCTTCATGATGGCGCCACGGTGTGGATCACGGGGCTTTTGACCTGGATATACGAACGTCACGGGACGGAGGGCGTCGTGGACGCGGAGCGCGAGGCGCACGCGAAAGAAGCCAAACTGGTTTTCTTTCCGCCGAAACAGACGGATTTCAAATTCATCGTGGAAATGCTGTCCGCCGAACTCCAGGGCCATGTCCATCAGTACATGACGCTTGAGGAGGACGACGAAAAGGTCACGATGACCGTCACGCCCTGCGGTTCCGGCGGAAGGCTCATCAAGATGGGAGGCTATACTCCCGAGGTGGGCCTGGACCGTATCGCGGAGCCGTCGGATATTACGTTCAATACGCCGGACTTCCCGCTTTACTGCGTGCATTGCCCACTGTTCAACATGAACGCGATAGACGATCTTGGCGATTTTACGTCTGTCAACAATCCGCCGGGCGACGGCGTTTCATGCGTACGTTACTTTTACAAGGACAAGAAAGACATCCCTGAAGAGTATTACGAGCGGCTGGGGCGCAAAAAACCGTTATAAAACTTGAAAAATTGCTTGCGGGCCCTGCCTTGACCGGCAGGGTATCCGCGGGCGCCGCAATTGACACCGGCTACCAGCCGGCGTTAAAATGTGTGGAACAAATTTGTACATATCCCTTTAGTTAAAAAGAATAGGAAGGATCATTTATGAGTAATCGAACGATTTCAGATGAAAAAGAAATGCGTCAACGTTGGGACGCTCTGATCGCGGACATGGAGCAGGAAAACCTTGACTGCCTGTTCATGTATTCCACAGACCGTATTTTCAGCGCCTATGTGCGCTATGTGACGGACTGCCCGACCGGGCTCCAACCCCTGATGGCGCTCTTCTCAAAAGACGGCATATCCCTTGTCGGCCACGGCGTCAAAGGGCTGCCTTTATATCCGCCGCCGGTAAAAGACCAGGTAAAGGGCCAGTTCCAGTATCTTTCCGGTGGTATGCGCTACCATGATTTCATAAGGGACCTGATCGGCGTCACCGGCTGCGCCTCGGTAACCTGCCTGTCCGATCTTTGGCCGGAAGCCGTCGCTGAATTGATTCAGAAGTACGGATACAAGCGTATAGGGCTCGTCGGGCCGAGCATGATCCCCGTGTCTTTCATCAATTACTTCAATGCCCATTTGCCGGGCCTGGAACTGGTAGACGCGACGACGCTTGTGGAAAAACGGAAGACCGTTAAATCGCCGTACGAACTGAAGCAGTGCGAAGACTGCGTGTGGCTGATGGATGAATTGATGGCCGCCGCGCCCAGCGTGATGAAGGTAGGGCAGCCGCTCCGTGAGGTCGGGCGCAAACTGCGCGCCCTGGCGGACGGAATGGATTGTATGGATCTGAATATCATGCTCGGAAAGCACCCCACGATGCCGATGTTCAGCGAATGGGGCCAGACGGACGAGCAAATACTCAAGCCTGAGGACTCGGTAGTGCTCATGATTGAGGTCTCCAACGAAGTCGGGCTGTGGGGCGAGTGCGCGCGCGTATACAGCATGGGCGAACCCCCCAAGCAGCTGGTCGAAACCGTAGACCTGGTCTTCGGGATGCAGGACTATCTGGCGGGCCTTTGCGTGCCGGGCGCTATCCCGAGCGAGATCTTTGAAAAATGGAGCGTGCGCCTGGTAGAAAAGGGGTTCCCGCCCGAAGGGCGCATCAGCTGCCACGGACAGGGCTTTGACGTCATCGAAGCGCCGCTTATCCGTCCTGAAAACCATACCCCGCTTGTGGAGGGCTCTTTTATCGCCGTCCATCCTTCGATGTACGACCCGCCAAGGAGCACGGGCTGTTTTCTTTGTGACAATTACCTGATTACGAAAGACGGCGCGAAGATAATGAGCAAAACGCCGAGGGAAATCATCAGGGTCTACAATTCCGGCAGAGCGATTGTTTAAGGAGGTTTATCATGAAAATTACAAGTGTTGAAATCATACCAATCAACCAAAAGCACAAGGGAAGACTGATCTTCTCCGCCGGCCCGACGCCGGCGTCCGACGACTTCATCGTGTTGAAAATCAAAACCGACGAGGGTATCGAAGGCATCGGAAGCGCTTTGGCCTTTACCCATGTCCCGCACCTGCTCGTGGGCTGCACCAGAGAGGGCGCCATGCATTTGATGAAGGACCTTGCTTCCATCCTGATCGGGCAGGACCCGCTGAGGCTTTCCCACAACCTGGGCCTTCTCGAAAAGGCGATCAGCGGATATTTCACGGAGAACTGGTATATACTGTCCTATTTTGACCACGCGCTTTACGACCTCAAGGGGAAGGCGTTGAATCTGCCGGTGTATGAACTGCTCGGCGGCATCCGCAGGGAAAGCGTACCGCTGGAACATATCGTGAGCTTCCTGCCTACTCCGGAAGAAGTCGGCGAAGAGGCGAAAAGGGCCGTAGACCACGGCTTCAAGTCCGTCAAGGTCCATATCAACAACAACATAGAAGACGCGAAAGCCAGGGTAAAGGCTACGAGAAAAGCCCTCGGCGACGATGTCCCCATTGCTGTCGATATGGGCATGTGCTTTTCCGCGCCGGACGCCGCCCGCCTGCTTGAATACCTGGACAAAGAATACAAACTGAACTTCGCCGAACAGGCCCTGCATACATACGACGTCGCGGGGCATCAGGTTTTGCGTTCCATGACGAAGGTGCCGCTCACCGGGGATCAATCCGGCATGTCCATACAGCAAATGTATGAGTATATGAAGCTGAATGTGTTCGACAATTTCCATTGCCTGCTTACGCGTATAGGCGGCATAGGCAGGGCGGTCAAGTATTGCGACATGCTCGAAACCGCCCATCTGAACTATCAGATCTGCAATATGGACAACTCCATCGGGGCCGCCGCCGCCGCGCATTTCGCGGTGTCGCGCACCGACAGGGGCGGCAGGTATCATGACGAGGCCGGGCTCTATCTGTATCTGCATGGGACCTATGATACGGCGTCAATCACGGATGATATCGTCAAAGAGTCAGCCATGGTCATCGAAAACGGTACGCTTCATGTCCCGAAGGGGCCGGGTCTCGGCATTGAGCTGGATGAAGAGATGATGAAACGCTACGCGGCGCCGGGGCTGGACCCGATCATCGTCAAGTAATGGTTGCTTTGTATTCAATACAAGAAGGAAAAATGTTATGCGGCTAACAGATGAAGAAAGGGCCATGCTCAGCGGTGAGTATGGCCCGGCAGTGGCAAAAGCCATGGATTTTCTTGTCCGGTACGGAGAGGCTGTAGGCGCGGAAAACCTGCTCGACGTCAACAGTATAAGCATCGGAATCACAGGCTACGACAGGATGCCGCGCTCTTACGGCGACGCCGGCGCTTTCAATGAATATTTCAGCGAGATATACATGGACAGCTCTGAAACCGTGGAAATACCCAGGGTGCGCGCAAATTCCTGTTCGATCCTTCATGAAATGGACTCAAGACTATGGCAGGTGCAGGGCGTCGACGAAAGGGTGCACGACCAGACTGAATACCTTGAGGGATGTTGCAACGCGATCGGGCTGGCGCCCACTTTCACGTGCGCCCCATATCTTTTGGGCTATGTGCCGCTGAAAGGGGAGCATTGCGCGTGGATGGAATCCTCCGCGGTGCCTATGTGCAACTCGGTTTTCGGCGGCAGGACGAATACAGAGGGAATGGAGAGCGGCGGCGCCGCCATGATGACCGGCAAGATACCGAATTGGGGATATCACCTCGATGAGAACCGGCTGGGGCATTATTTGGTCGAGGTTGGCTACGATATCAGGACAGCCCGCGACTGGGGGCTGGCGGGGTACTATATCGGCGGCGCTATACAGGAAAAGATACCCGTATACAGCGGCGTCAAAGAATTTCCGAACCTGCGCAAGCTGATGGTTTGCTCGGCGGCCGGGGCCTCATCCGGCGGCATTGAGATGTTCCATATCGTCGGCGTCACGCCGGAGGCAAATACGCTGGAGCAGGCTTTCGGCGGGAGAAAACCGCTGGATACGCTGAAGCTCGGGAAGGAAGAGCTCAGGCAGGCCTATGACGCGCTCCAGACCGCCACTGACCCCAACGTCGATTTCGTGATGCTCGGCTGCCCGCATTACTCCACGGAAGATATCTGGCGGGTCGCCATGATGCTTGAAGGAAAGCATATCGCGGACCATTCAAACCTGTGGATTTTCACACCGGACGCGATCAAGACCGTAGCCGACCGGGCGGGATATACAGCGATCATTGAAAAAGCCGGGGGGTATGTCATGTGCGACACCTGCCCGTGTATCGCCAAGAAGGTCCCGAAAGGCGCGAAGATATTCGCCACGGACTCTCCGAAACAAGGCCATCATATGCATTCCATCATGGGGCTGCCCGCGTGGTACGGCTCTACTGAGGATTGCGTGAACGCGGCCCTTACAGGCAAGTGGAAGGGGGAATTCTGATGGACAAAATAGTGATTCACGGCCGCAAGGTCGTCGGAGGGTACGCGGAAGGGGAAGCCCTGGTCGCGCATGAAAATTTCAGCGGCTTCGGCGGGCTTGACCGCGACACAGGGACGATCATCGATGAGCGCCATCACCTGCACGGAAAGAGCATCAGCGGCAAAATCCTCGTGATGAACGGAGCAAAGGGATCCTCCAGTTTTTCTACGTTCCTTCATCAAATCCGTTTGAACAATGTAGGCCCGCTCGCGATCATGTTCAAGGTCACGACGTCAAAGATGATCATGGGCGCCCTCGTCTCCCACGTCCCCGTGTTGACGGATTTTGATATTGACCCGCTCAGCGTCGTCGAGGACGGCGACTGGGTCAAGGTCGACGCCGACAACGGAGTGGTAGAGGTTACGAAAAAAGAAGCGAACAAGGAGGTATAAGTAATGAAAATAACAAGCGTTGAAATCATCCCTTTTGACCAGAAGCACAAAGGGAACCTGATTTTTTCAGCCGGCCCGAAGCCGGCGTCGGATACATACATCATGCTCAAGATCAAGACAGACGAAGGTTTTGAGGGTATCGGAAGCTCATACGCCTTTGGGCGCGCCCCGCTGCTCTCGACCGGCTGCTCCAGGGAAACGGCCATGTTCCTGATGAAGGATCTGGCATCGCTCCTGATCGGGCAGGATCCGATGCGGCTTTCTTTTCTTTTGGAACGTCTCGAAAGGGCGATAAGCGGGTGGTTCACAGAGAACTGGTATATCCATTCCTACTTTGACCACGCGCTGTACGACCTGAAGGGAAAGATTCTCAACCTGCCGGTATACGAGCTGCTCGGCGGGGTCAAGAGGGACAAGATCCCCGTGGAATTCATCCTGAGCTTCCTTCCCACCCTGGAAGAGGTCGGCGAAGAAGCGAAAAGGGTCATAGACCATGGGTTCAAGTCGCTCAAGCTCCATGTAAACAACAACACGAAGGATGCCGAAGCCCGGGTGAAAGCCGTCCGCGACGCGGTCGGCTACGAAGTCCCGCTGTCGATAGACATGGGCATGGCCTATACCGCGCCGGACGCCGCGCGTCTGCTTGAATACCTGGACCAGGAATACAATCTCAATTTTGCGGAGCAGCCGCTGCATCCATACAATGTCAGCGGATACGAGGTGCTGCGCTCGATGACAAAAGTCCCTCTGACAGGTGACCAATCCGGCATGTCCCTGCGCCAGACATACGAGTATATGAAGCTGAACGTATTCGACAGCTATCATTGCCTGCTTACCCGGATCGGCGGTATCAACAGGGCCGGCAGGTATTGCGATATGCTTGAAACAGCGCATTTGAACTACCAGGTCTGCAATATGGACAACAGCATCTCCAATGCCGCCGCCGCGCATTTTGCCGTATCGCGGAACGATCGCGGAGGCCGGTACAATGACGAGCTGGCGCTGTATCTGTATCTGCACGGTACTTACGATACAAAATCCATCAAGGATGATATCGTGAAGGAACAGGCCGCCGTGATTGAAGACGGTTACCTTTACGCGCCGAAAGGCCCGGGGCTCGGCGTGGAACTGGATGAGGAAAAACTGAAGAGCTGCGCGCCGTCAGGGCTGGCCTCCATCACGGTGAAATAAAAATAAAAGATAAAAATTTTCGATAGGGTTTAAAAAAGCCGCGGCCCCGCTATTCGCAAGGGCCGCGGCTTCATTCGTGATCTTGTCCGAGAACCGGCGCCCCCCTAATATTTCCCGTAAGCCTTCACTGTGTCAAACATAGCTTCGACGTTTTCCGGTTTTGCCGTTGACTCTATCGTATCCCCAAGGTCAAAGATAAAGCCGCCGCCGGGCGCCAAAATGTCCATATTCCTCTTCACCTTTTCCACAACCTGCTCCTTTGTGTCGTATGCCAGCATATGCGAGCTGATCCCGCCCGAAAGGCAGGCGACATTTCCAAGCAGCTTCTTGACGCGGGACATATCCGCGTCCTCAAAATGTATGAACGTTTTGCCCTTTGGCAGATCCATCATGCATTCGACGCGCGAGTCGTACTTCCCTTCGGAATAAAGCAGCGGCGTGAGCCCGGCTTCAATCAGGGCGTTGACGACCCGGAACAGGGAATCCCAATAAAATTTTCTGTAGTGCTCATCGCTCATGAACCCGTCCATCCCCTTGTGAAGCGGCATGAACACCAGGTTGGTGGAGTCGGCGGATGGCTTCACGTTGTCGGTGACGCAAGAGATTGCCCTCGGCGTGAATTGTTCTATGGCCGCGAGCACGTTTTCCGGCTGGGCGTACAGGTCCAGCATCACGCCCATCGTCCCTCTCAGCCCGTCGCTGAGCTGGTCAAACGGGGCCTCGGTCACTGAGACATATGGTATCGGGTAACCGCGTTCCGCGATCTCAAGATCGTACGCCTTGTATTCATCGAGCAGCGCTTTCGCCGCTTCCCCCACCTCGCAGAGCGCTTTCAGGGAACTCTGGAATTCAGGGTCGGCGAAAGGGATGCACTCAAACGCGATATCCAGGCCTTTCGTCATGCCGTAAAAATCAAGCTTTGCGAAAGGCTCCATCGCCTTATAGCCTTGAGGCAAATATTTTTTTATCAGCCAGCCCGTGAAATCCCCGATCAGTTCAGGATACTCGTCCTCGGCCAGATATGGCTTTTCAATGAACTGATGCATGGAGTTGATGTCGATATTTGAGCCGGGCTGCCCGGCCCACTGAAGCCATTTGACGCCGAGCTTTTCCTTGAGCGGGCCCCTTCCTGGATGGAGGTTTGCGATGGACATGGCGAGGTCCGGTTCGTACCGATCCATGTATTTGAATGCCGCGTCCTTCGCTTTGCCTACGTCGTAAACGATTTCGGCCATGGTGTAGCCGGCGTTCGTGGCAAAATAAGTGCCGCAGTGCGGAGCGCACGGAACCCTGTCCGGTTCTGTGAGGGCCATGGCGTCGTTAAAACGCTTCAGCCTTTCCTGGTACTTCGCTTTGTTGTCCATTTCTTTCTCCTATTCGTTAATATGCTACTGTTTCGTTGAAATCAAAAAATATCGTTTTATTCTAGCACAACGCGGCGCGGATAAACAACGCCAGATTGTTGTAAATTTGGCCGGCATAAAGTTATAATGCAATCAAAAATCAGTGAAAACATATCAATAAAAGAAAGGGCAGCGAGATGGATTCTATGAACGAGGCGATAAAAAGCCTGAGAAACCCAATGGACCTGAACGGAAAGAGCGCGATTGTCACGGGCGGAAACCGCGGTATTGGATTTGGCATATCTACAGCTTTGTCGCAACGCGGGGCGCGCGTCGCGATTTTGTGCCGCGATATTGAAGACGGGCGCCGCGCCGCGGAATTGTTGAACAATGACGGCGGCGAAGCGATTGCCGTACTCTGCGATGTTTCCGAGACGGAAGCGGTGAAGGCCGCTGTGGCTGAGGTATGGGAGCGGTTCGGCCGGGTCGATATATTGGTAAACAACGCAGGCATTTCGTGTTGCAAGCCGTTCCTTGAACTGGACGATGATTTGCATGAATTTACAGATGTGGTCGATGTCAACCTGTATGGGGCTATGCGTATGAGCCATGCCTGCGCGAAGCGGATGGCCGCGGCGGGAGGCGGCTCTATCATCAATATCACTTCGGTGGGGGGCTTTGTCTGCAATATCGCGGATATTCAGCCGATGGCGGGCTATTCGGCAAGCAAAGCCGCGCTCAACCATATGACGAGGGCGCTTGCGGTAGAACTGGGGGCCAGCAATATCCGCGTCAACGGCGTGGCGCCGGGGCCGACGCATTCAAACCTCGACGATATGATGAGCGACGAATTCCGGAAAATGGTTTCGACGGAAACGTGTACGCGCCGTTTTGGGGAACCGCTGGAAATCGGCGCGATGTGCGCTTACCTGGCGTCGGACGAGGCCGCGCAGATTACGGGCAGCGTGATCGCGGTGGACGGGGGCATACTTGTAAAGTCCTGATCTCTATTGACGAGAGGGGCCTTGCATGTTAGACTGCTACAGTTCTAGTAAACTGAATACAAAACAAGGAGGATAAAAATGAAAAGCAAAAGAAGTTTAGCCATCATTATTGCATTGATAATGATAGTCACATTCGCTTTATCGGCTTGCGGCTCGTCGACGCCGTCGACGCCGCCGACTGATTCAGGTTCTTCCGGCGCAACGGACAATACCGCAACCGACAATACCGGATCGACAGGCGATACGGGCGCAGCCACCGCGGCCCAGATCGCGCAGGCGGCTGTTGACTACACCGCGCAGGTGCAGTCGGAGATAACGCCGGGTGCGACAAGCTCGAAAGATACGCTGACGTTTGCTGCCGTGGCGGACCCCGGCAAGATATCGCTCGACAATATGCTCGACTTCACGCTGATGCCGTTTGTCGGCTCGGTTGTAGAGTATTTCATCAGGTATGACTTCGAAAAAGGCGAGTACTATTCGCCGGTATGCGATTCGTTTGCGCTCGACGCCGACGGGCAGGGCGTTACGTTCAATATCACCCCCGGCATCAAGATGAATGACGGGAATATATTCGGGCCTTCGGACATCCTGGAATCCATCCAGGCGTACCGCGACAACAGCGGCCTCGGCTGGCAGCTGGATTTTGTCGACATCCCCGGTTCAAAAATTATTGACGACACCACACTTGATCTTCGCTTCACCGCGCCCAACGGCGTGTGGGAGTCCGGATTCCTGATGCTGACACTGATCAGCGGCAAAGCTTTCCTGGCCGCGAAAGACGCGGACACCTTCTATCAGGCGCCCATCGGGCCGCAGGCCTATGACATCACGGAATGGGTCCCCGGCGACCATATCACAGCCACCGCGTTTGACGGCTACTACAAGGGGACACCTCCGATCAAAACTCTGGTCTGCAAGATCATCAGCGACAGCACAGCGCGCTTCATGGCGCTCCAGAACGGGGACATCGACCTCCTTTGGAATATCAGCGCTGACCAGGTGCAAACAGCTTACGCAAGCGACAATTTGAAGATTCTCATGACAGGCCAAAACATGATGGTCTATCTTGGTATGAACTCAGGCAACAAGGCGCTCTCGGACTTCCGCGTACGCCAGGCGATCATGCTTGCCGTCAATCGCCAGGATATCATTGACGGCGCCTACAATGGGCTTGCCTATCCTTCCAACGGTATTTTGACCCCGGAATGTATCGGCTATGACCCGAACTCCAAATTGCCGGATCAGGATGTCGCCACGGCGAAAGACCTGATGAGCCAGGCGGGCTACGGCGACGGCCTGACGCTGCGCATCCTCGCGGAGTCGACGATCAACTTCCAGCTCGTCACGGAGCAGTTGACGTCCCAGCTCGCGGAAATCGGGATCACGCTTCAGCCAACCCTTACGGACGCCGCGACACAGAACGCCATGATCTTCAGTGGAGACACGACAGGCTACGACCTGTTCCTGTCGGTCGCGCAGGACGCCAACGACTCGATATCGTTCATTGACAACCCGATGCTGTTCGGCGCGTCGCATCCGGAACTTTCGGCTGACGGTTCGGGCGCCGGCTTCGAAGCGATTTGGAATCAAATCCGTCAGACGCCGGACGTTTCACAGCGCGCTCCGCTGTACAAGCAGGCAAACGACTATTTCATCCAGAACGGCCTCTACTGGATCCCGATGTGCGTAGCGCAGACCTATGTCGGAGTCAACAAAGATCTGACCGGTATATTCAGAAATGGCATCAATGGGTTCTTTGCCCAGGCCTACTTCAGGTAAAACATTTCTGGTTTGCGGCAACGCCGCGCAATTGAATATTCAATAAAAGCGGGAGCGGGGGGTAATCCCTCTCCCGCTTTTGGGCGAAAAAACAGTTGACAACCATATAGATCGTATTATAGTGATTATCAGTTCATATTTGTTCTGGAAAAACGTTGGATATTGTTCGCAAAAAAAATAAAAGGAGAGTCTTTATGAGTAACACGCAAAACCAAAATCCACGTGTCAGCGTATACCATTCGGATGACGTGATCGTTCAATTGCCGGGCTACAGGCCGGCGCCCACGCGGATCCCGTATGGCAGCAAAGATCTGACAGGCGTCTATTATGACGGGTATCCGATGCTCATCAAGGAGCCGGAGACGCAGCCGACATACACATGGACAGTGGAAAAAGACGTCATGGTCCCCATGCGCGATGGGATACATTTGGCGGTCGACATATACCATCCCGAAATAGCCGGATTTGAAAACGGGGAAGAGAAGTTCCCCCTCATCCTCTGCATAGGGGAGTGGGGCAAGGACGGCCAGGATTGTATGGCGTGGTTCGCGGACTATCCGCAGGATTACTTTGTCACACCGTTCTGGAACGGGAGCCTTGAGGCGTGTGACTTCACATTCACGGTGCCGAGGGGGTTTGTGCATATCATCGGCGAACCGAGAGGCCTCGGAAACTCCGAGGGCGTCGATCTCGGCTATGATACATGGCACAACGCCAAGGACATATACGATATCATCGATTGGGCGACAAAACAGCCATGGAGCAACGGCAAGGCCGTCATGATGGGGCCGTCTTCTTACAGCGCCGCGCAGTACGCCGCCAGCGCGGATCCGCATCCGAACCTGGTCGCTGTACGGCCGGAAGAGGGCGGATCGTACCTGCACGACAATTTCCACGGCTTGAAGGACGCGATGTTTTACAATGTCCATCAGGGATTGCACGCCTACGACCAGCTGCAGCCAAATTCAAACCTTCATCCCGAGCGCAGGCTGCTGCCGAACTATCTTACACAGTACACGAAAGAGGAGTTCAAGGTTTTGCAGCAGGAGCTCCTTGACGACCCCGACGTCAAGTTCAACCCGAAGTTCTACCCACAGGTCAAATACCCGACCGTTTCACAGCAATTGGTCGACGAGCTGATCAATCTCGCCCATCCGAAAGAGGTGGACAACGGGCTTGCGGACGTAAAAATCCCTGTGTATATCGGGGCATGCTGGCACAATGAAATCTATCTCTGGGGCGCGTTTGAATGCTTCAGAAAGGCCACGCTGGTGCCCGAGGAGCAAAAGAAGATCATGATCTTCTCCCCGATCAACGCGACGCGCCCATACAGCTGGTTCCATGACGAGGACGTGCGCTGGCACGAATATTGGGCCAAAGGCATAGACAACGGCATCATGGAAGAGCCGCGCGTCAAGCTGTTCGTCATGGGCATCAACAAATGGAAGTTTGAAAACGAGTGGCCGCCCGCGCGTACGCAATACGCGAAGTACTACCTGCATCCGGGCGGAGGGCTTGGCCTTGAGCCGGTGCAGGGTGATCCCGAGCCGGAGTCCTTCACACAGCAGGCGCCCTATATGGATCCGACGGTCTATTGCCTGAGGTATACCTCCGCGCCGTTTGACAAGAATACGGAAGTGACCGGGCATATGACGATCCACTTTGACGCCGCGATCGATATCGACGACACGAACTGGATTCTCGACATCGTCGACCTCTGCCCGAAGGGCAACCGCCATCTTGTCGCCAGCGGCCATTTAAAAGCGAAATTCAATACGATAGACGAGAAAAAGTCGCTGGATTACTATCCGTGCCACAAGCGCCAGGAGCCGATCCCGATCGTTCCGGGCGAGATCAACCATTACGATATCGCTTTCACGCCGACGTGCAATGTTTTCCAGAAGGGCCACCGTATGGAGCTGATCTTCAGGAACCAGGACGACATGTGCGGAAAAATGGCCAAGAACGGCGTATATTGGTGGCCGTTCATGCGGACTGTGACGCACACGATCTACTTGAAAAACTCCTATCTGGATGTGCCGATCATTCCGGATTGACTTATTTATCACTTAAAATGTGAAGAATAATAAAAAGAAAAGTTAAGGAGGATAATAATGAAAAGCAGAAAAGTATTTGTAGTTATTTTGGCGTTGATGATGGTGGTTGCGTTCGCCTTGTCAGCGTGCGGCTCGACTACGCCGTCGACGCCGCCGACGGACACGGGTTCTTCAAGCTCTACGGACACTACGCCCACGGACAATTCGGGCGCCGCTTCGGGAACAGCTACCGCGGACCAGATTGCGCAAAGCGCTCTCGATTACAGCGCGCAGGTAGCGTCGGAAATACAACCAGGCGCGACAAGCTCGAAAGACACCCTGACATTTGCGTCTGTGTCAGACCCGGGCAAGATCGCAATCGACAATTTGTTGGATCAGACGCAGTATCCGTTCTCAACAACCTGTCAGCAGTATTTCATGCTGTTTGACTACAAGCTGGGGCACTACGCCTCGCCGGTGTGCGACTCGTATGACGTTGACGCGGACAACCTCGGCGTCACCTTCCATATCCATCCGGGCATCAAGATGAACGACGGGAATACGTTCGGCGCTTCCGACCTCGTAGCCTCGATTGAGGCGTTCCGCCAGCACTGCGGCATGGCCTTCCAGCTCGACTTCGTTGATCTCGACAATTCAAAGATCATCGACGACAATACGATAGACCTCAGGTTCCTCCAGCCAAACGGCGTATGGGAATCCAGCTTTGAGATGCTCACGCTGATCAGCGGCAAAGCCTATGACGCCGTGAATGGCGACGAGAGCTTCTATCAGGCGCCCGTAGGCCCGCAGGCGTATGACATCACGGAATGGGTCCCGGGCGACCACATCACGGCCACCGCGTTCCCGGATTACTTCGGCGGGACGCCCCCGATCAAGACCCTGACGATGAAGATCATCACCGACAGGACAGCGGCCTTTATGGCGCTTCAGAACGGCGACATCGACCTTCTCTGGAACCTCAGTTCCGACCAGGTGCAGTCCACCTACAACAGCCAAAACCTGAAGCTCTTGATGACCGGGCAAAACATGATGATCTATATGGGGATGAACGCCGGCAACGCCGCGCTCGCTGATTTCCGCGTCCGCGAGGCGATATTCATGGCCGTGAACCGCCAGGATATCATCGACGGCGCGTACAATGGGCTGGCCTTCCCGGCAACGAGCATTCTGACCAGGGAAGCTATCGGGTACAATACGGATTACGATACGAACTCCCCATTCCCGGCGTATGACGTCGACAAGGCCAAACAGCTCATGGCTGACGCGGGCTACGGCAACGGCCTGACGCTGCGTCTGCTCGCGGAGTCGACGATCAACTTCCAGCTTGTGGCGGAACAGCTGTCATCCCAGCTCGCCGAAATCGGCATCACCCTTGAGCCCACGCTGACGGACTACGCGACTCAGCAGTCCACGATCTTCAGCGGCGACACTTCGGGATACGATATGTACCTGGCGGTCGCGAAAGCCTCCGGAGAGGCCGTGAGCACCGTGGACAACCCGATGCTGTTCGGGGCGTCGCATCCGGAACTTTCGTCTGACGGCTCGGGCACGCAATTCGCTGACCTTTGGGGTAAAGTCCGTTCTACAGCGGACATCACGCAGCGCGCCCAGGCTTACAAGGATGTACAGGCTTACTTCTTTGAAAAAGGCCTCTATTGGCTCCCGTTGGCTGTGTCCCAGACCTATATCGGACTTGACCAAAACCTGACAGGGGTCCGCTTCGTCGGCTTCCAGGGCTTCTTTGATCAAGCCTATTATAGATAGGGAAGTTAAAGTCCTTTGAATTTTGATTTCGTATGCGTCTGTGAATTTTCACAGACGCATACAGGATAGATTCATTTGGTTGTCAATGGAGGGAGTTCTCGGTGGTTAAATATATCATCAAACGGCTGATTTTTATCATACCCGTACTAATCGGTGTATCCCTGCTGATTTTCGCCATCCTGTCCCTGACCCCGGGTGATCCTGCGGATATGTTCCTTTCGTCGCAGGCTACGCCGGCGGTGCGCGAAGCGTGGCGCGAGCAATTCGGTTTGAATGATCCGTTTTTCGTACAGTATTACCATTTCATCAGCGGAATAGTCCTGCATTGGGACTGGGGTAAGAACTTTGCGAACGGGCAGTCGGTCACAGCCGACATAATGCTCCGCTTCCCAAATACATTTTTACTCGCGTGCCTGACCACTGTGATCGCGATCATCATCGGATTGTTCCTTGGCGTCTTCACGGCAAAGCATCAGAACACATGGCTCGACACCACCTTTTCCGTCATCGGGATGGTGGGCATATCGATGCCGCAGTTTTGGCTTGGATTGCTGCTTCTTATCTGGTTCGGCCTTGATTTGAAATGGTTCCCGATATCGGGGTTTGACGGCCCCAAATATTGGGTGCTTCCGTCGATTGCCCTCGGCGTACAAAACGCCGCGATATTGATGAGATTCGCGCGTACGAGCGTTTTGGACTGCATCAGGCAGGACTATGTGCGCACAGCAAGGGCAAAAGGGCAGGAAGAAAAAGTGATCACCTGGCATCATATAGTGAGGAACGCTCTTATTCCTATTATTACTACCGCGGGGACATTGTTCGGAGGCGCGCTCGGTATGGCCATGATCCTCGAGCAGGTGTTTTCGATCAACGGCCTCGGCCGCCTGATGGTTGAGGCTATCACGATGCGCAATTATCCGATCATTCGGGCTTCGGTACTGATACTGGCCGTAAGCTACAGCATTATATACCTTGTGCTTGACTTACTGTACGCTTACGTCGACCCTCGTATCAAGGCTGATTTCGAAAGCCAGGCGTTTTTCGGGTCGAAGCGACGAAGCCGGCGTCTTTCCGGAAAGGAGGCCGCCCATGTTTAATACAGCAATCACCGTACAGGAAACGGATGAAATCATCATTGTGAAGCAGCGCGGCATGTTCCGGCAGATCCTGGACAGGCTCGTAAGGAACAGATCCGCCATGATAGGCTTCAGCATCCTCGTAATCATCGTCGCCCTTTGCCTGCTGGCGCCAGTGATAGCGCCGCAGGGATTCAACGATCAGCATTTGCTTGAGAAATTCCAGCCGCCGTCTTTGAAACACCTCTGCGGCACGGACAATCTCGGGCGCGATATTTTCCATCGTATGCTTTACGGCGGCAGGATTTCATTGATGATAGGCGCCGTTTCAACGCTCTTTTCGGCCGCGTTTGGCATCATCATCGGGCTGTTTGCCGGCTTCTACGGCGGCACGGCCGACAATATCGTGATGAGGCTTCTGGACATCATCATGTCGATACCGTCCATCCTTTTGGCCATCACGATCGCCGCGGCCCTCGGTACCGGCGTGAACAGCGCCATCCTGGCAATCGGCATCGCTTCGATACCTATTTTCGCCAGGCTTACGCGCGCGCCAATCATACAGATAAAGAATGAAGAATATATCGAAGCGGCGCGGGCGATCAGTGCAAGCAAGCTTCGCATCATGTTCAGGCATCTTTTGCCGAATATCCTCTCGCCGCTGATTGTACAGATCACCATCAATGTTGCGCTGTCCATATTGCTCGCGGCGGGCCTCAGCTTCCTCGGTATGGGCGTACAACCGCCGAACCCGGAATGGGGCGCCATCATCACTTCGGCGAAGGTATATATCACAGATCATTCATATATGGTCACAATGCCCGGAATAGCGATTGCGTTGACGGTCATAGGCTTGAATCTTTTCGGAGACGGACTCCGTGACTGCCTTGACCCGAGATTGAAGATTTAGCGGAGGCGGTTTGTACTGTGAGTGAAAACATTCTTTCGGTCAGGAATCTGACTGTGAAATACATATCAAGGGAAGTCGGGACCTGCCACGCGGTCAATGATGTTTCCTTTGATGTTGAAAAAGGCGAGACCGTCGGCCTGGTCGGAGAGACCGGCGCCGGCAAGACGACAATAGCGCTCAGCATCATGCGCCTTTTACAAATGCCGCCGGCGCGCATCGCGTCGGGCGAGATACTTTTGGATGGCGAGGACATTCTCAAAATGCCGGACGCCAGTCTGCGAAAAATGCGCGGCGACAGGATTTCGATGATATTCCAGGATCCCATGACCGCGCTGAACCCTATCGACAAGGTCGGCGACCAGATCAGCGAAATGGTCCGTCTCCATTTGAAAATGAACAAATTGGAGGCCGCGGCAAAGGCCGCCGAGATGCTGGAGATGGTAGGCATACCATCCACGCGCTTCAATGACTATCCGCATCAGTTTTCGGGAGGGATGAAGCAGCGTGTCGTCATCGCCATCGCTCTGGCTTGCAAGCCGGAATTGCTTCTCGCGGACGAACCGACTACCGCGCTCGACGTGACCATCCAGGCGCAGGTCCTGAACATGATGAAGGAGCTCAAGAACGAACTCGGCACTTCGATGGTCTTGATCACGCATGACCTTGGCGTCGTCGCGGAAACCTGCGACCGCGTCGCGGTGGTCTACGCCGGCGAAATAGTCGAGATAGGGGCGGCGGACGTTGTTTTCGATAAGAGAAGCCACCCTTATACCATAGGCCTGTTCAATTCATTGCCTGATATCACGGGAGAGCGCAAGCGCCTGGTACCGATATCAGGCCTCATGCCGGATCCCACGGCGCTTCCGAAAGGATGCAAGTTTTCCCCAAGGTGCCCGCTTTGCGATGACGCCTGCAAACTTGAGCCGGTAGAATTGCGCCTGGAGTCCGGGACCCACTATGTCCGTTGCCTCAAATCCAAAGTAAATCAGGGGATATAATATGCCAAAACCTTTGCTGCAGATTGAAAATCTAAAAAAGTATTTTGAGGTGCCCGCGGGGTATCTCCACGCGGTTGACGACGTTAGTTTTTCCATCAACAGGGGCGAGACGCTCGGCGTTGTCGGAGAGTCGGGCTGCGGGAAAACCACCCTGGGCCGCGTTGTGCTGCACTTGCTCGGCAACACCGGAGGGAAGATCATCTTTGACGGCGAGGACGTCACGAATGTGAATGAAGCAAAACTCCGGGAACTGCGCGGCAGGATGCAGATCATATTTCAGGATCCGTATTCATCGCTGAACCCGAGGATGACCGTTTACCAGACGATTTCCGAGGCCATGCTGATCGCGGGAAAGCTGTCGCACGCGGATATAAAAAAGCGCGTAGCCGAACTGATGGATATCGTAGGCCTGGCGCAGCGGTTCGTGAATACGTATCCGCATGAGCTTGACGGAGGGCGGAGGCAGCGCATCGGCGTAGCGAGGGCGTTGTCGATCGAACCCGAGTTCATCGTCTGCGACGAACCGGTTTCCGCGCTTGACGTGTCGATCCAGGCGCAGATCCTGAATCTTTTGATCGACATCCAGGCGGAGATGGGAATTGCGTATATATTTATCACGCATGACCTGTCCGTAGTAAAACATATCTCAAACAATATCATCGTGATGTATTTGGGACAGGTTGTGGAGATGGTCTCGTCCGAGGAATTGTTCAGCAAGCAAATACATCCGTATACGAAGGCGCTGCTAAGCGCGGTGCCTGTCCCGGTTGTGAATTACAACAAGGAACGGATATTGCTCAAGGGGGAAATCAGTTCGCCGGTCAATCCCAAGCCGGGATGCCGTTTTGCCCCCCGCTGCGATTTCGTTCAGGAAAAATGCCACAAAGAAGAGCCCGAATTCAGGGAGGTACTGCCCGGACATATGGTCAAATGCCATTTCTCCGAGCAGTTCGCCAAGTAGGGACAGACTTCAGGATCTTATTTCTGAATAATAGGATCCTATTTCTGAATAACGGGCAAGCGTGATGCGTATTGCAGGTCGTCGACTACCATTTCGAAGTCGAGCGGCCTGCCTTCTTTTTTTGCGCGCCCCTGAAGCTTTTCAAGGTGGTATTCCTTGACCTCTTTCGGCAGCGGCATATCGCCGGTGCTGAAGTAGCGCATGGCGTTTTCGGCGTCCCTCATCAAAAGGACGTTGCCCTTGTTGTACTTCCACGGGGAGATCATCGTTGAAACCCATCCGGCGTCCGCGCCGAGGCAGATGCCGAGGGCGATGTCGCCGTCGCCGGCCTCGAGGCATTTTTCCATCATGGCCCTTACTTCAAGCTCGATGATCTTTTCCTCTTCCTGTACTTCCGCGCTGTATGGCAGGCGCAAATCGGCCAGCAGCCTTTCTATTTGGCGGGCTATCCTTACCGTAGCTCCCATACCTTCCTTTGTCGGCGTCGCGAACGCTTCATCCTGGCACTTCAAGACGAGGGCTGTGGAGCCTCCCAGTATGCCAATAGCGACGGCCAGGCTCAGCATGGCGCTGCATTCTTCCAAACGCGCCGGGAACGCGCCCTGGAACATATTGTTGTTTTGGATGAATTTGATGCCCGTGTAGCCGAAGCGGGCGCAGTACTCCTCGCAGAGCCTTTTGGTCACGCGCATCATAGCCGCGTCCTGGACGAGGTTCATATTGATGCCGAATTCGAGAAAAACCTGTTTCAGCCCCTGTTCGGCGCCGAGCAGCGATTGCGCCACCATGACGAACGACTTGAAGCCGCAGCTGTCGTATCCCGTAAGGTTGCATGAAATATGAGGGCTTTGAGGCACGCCGCGCTCGTGGTAGATCGCCGCCAGCCGCGTCTCATACTGGTTGATGCGGATTTCTTCCGCCAGCGTGATATTCTTGCAGTGCGACATGACTTCGGTGATGGAACGGCAATTGCAGGCGTTCCAGCCCGCCGCGAGGGCGATTTCGGACGCAAGGCGCCCGTCTTCGTCGGTGGAGTTCAGCGTCATGGGCGATTTGATGGCCTGCTTGATTTTTCGGGCTTCATGCACGCCATGGTTCACGATCGGCCAGCCATTGAGCATAGTGGCGCCTTCCTTGCGGCTGCGCCCGATCCCGTCCGCGGCCTGCTCGTATTTGTTTTTCCGCGTGTATGAGTCCGAAAAAACATTCCAAAGCCCGTCGGGTACAAGCGGGGAGTCCTCTTCGACATAGCCCATGCCTTCGATCATGAATTCCGTCAGCGCCTGCCCGAATTGCGGCTCGAAAAGATGCTTCCCGGCGCCTTCGGCGGCGGCGAGGTTGATGGCGTAGTTGCGCCCCGCCTCGACGGAAAGTTCGTACGCGGCGGCTATGGATTCATCCATGTTTTCGATATCGCGGCTAGTCTTCCACTGCGGAAGGACCTCTTCCTTCCTGATACGGAAAAATTCGTCGTCGTCGAGCCGTTTGTTCCTGATGGTATATTTGGCCATGGTAGGCGCTCCTTTCTGAGTGTTGGCTTCCGCCTGATGATAAAACAGTGCGGGATACGAACCTGTAGCTTCGGGTCCGTACCCCGCATCCCTTTTAATTCAAGGCGTTGTTACGCAGCTCTTCTCTCGTGCAAATCAGTCCTATTCCGGTATGATCGGTACATCCAGGTACGAGTTGCCAAAGTAGATCGTGTGCTTCACGGTCCGCATAAACGGCCACCAATAGATGCCGTTCCTTGCCATTTTGCCGTTCATATCCGTCTGGTTCTTGATGACCAGTTCCATGCGGTGGCCCGTCTGGAATACGTTTGAGGTCGGCATGATAGCGATCTCGTAACGGTTGATTTTGCCCGGGACGATCGGGACAGGTTCCTGGCGCTTGTGGCAGGGATAGTAATCCAGCGATTTTTCTTCGTCGATCGTATTGTATTTTGCCTTCAGGTATCCGCTGGCGATCATGACGCGCGAGCCGTCCGGAGCGAGGTCAACCACGTCCAGAATCCAGTTCGTGTCGTCGGCGTCGATAGCGGCGTCAAAGCGGAACGCCATATGCCCTGTGACTTCCGTATCCTTGTCAAACGGCGCGGAGGTATACCTCAGGCAATAGACTGTCGGATCCATATAGGGCGCCTGCTGCGTGAACGACTCCGGTTCCGGGGTCCCCTTTATGGGATCGGGCCCCAGGCCGCCGCCCGGCTGCAGATAGAATTTTGTGAACTGCGTCCTCGCAAGAGGCCACTCGTTTTCAAACTTCCATTTGTTGATGCCCATTGTGAATATCTTGACCTGCGGCTCGTCCATGATGCCGTTGTCTATGCCCTTTGTCCAGTATTCGTTCCAGCGCACGTCTTCATCGGCGAACCAGCTGAAGGGGCGCGTGGCGTTCATGGGCGGGAAGATCATGAGTTTTTTGTGCTCTTCAGGAATCTGCGTTGACTTCCGGAAGCATTCAAATGTCGCCCAGCAATAGATGTCATTGTTCCAGCAGGCGCCGATGTACATGGGGACCTTGATGTTTTCAAGCCCGCTTTCGACCGGGGTCGGGTGGGCGAGATAAATCAGTTCGTCTACCAGTTGGTGGGACACCGTCGGGTATTTGACCTGCGGATAGAACTTCAGATTGTACTTGACGTCTGGATCAGCAAGGATTTCCTGGCGGAGTTTCTCGCCTTCCTCTTTCGAATACTTGGTCAGGTACTTCGGCAGCAGCCTGCGTTCCGGATGCAGATTTGAATTGACCTGCAGCTGGTCATAGGAGTGCAGCCCCTGATGGACGTTGTAGAACATCGAGTCCTTGATGCCGTGGAAGTTGTCGTACAAATGGGACGGGCCCTCAGACGGACGGATCGCCACCATGTTCGGGTGCGGGTCGGCGCCGCCTACGAGGCAGGCCCTGCCATATGAGGACGGGCCATTCATGACGGCTTTGCCGTTGCTCCAGGGCTGCTTGGTCGCCCAATCGATGATGTCCTGCATATCCTTGGAGTTGTGCTGCGTCTCATCGCCGAGGTCTACGCCCTCGGAGTTGCCGAGGCCTCTCGGCTCGCCGATGATGTGTACAAAGCCCATCGGTACCGTATAGGTGAAATTGCCGCCTTCAAGGCTGCCGTTCCAGAACGGGGTGATGAAATAATCCTGCGGCCAGTCGGCGAACCATTCCATGCAATCCTGTCCGTCCTTGCCCCATTCCCCTATATAGAGGATTGTGGGAAACTTCTCTTCCCCTTTTTCAAATCCGGGGATGTCCGGGCGGTATACGTCAATCGCCAAATGGACCCCATCGCGCATGGGGATCATGACGTCCTTGTCCACAGTCCATTTGTATTTTGGTTGCGTCTCCGGGCCTTTGATGACTTGTGGATACCCGTCATAATAAACGCCTGTCAGCTGCCCGCTGCCATAAGGGATCTTGGTCGGCTGTGGGTCATAGCCGGGCAAGAGATACCACTGATCATCCGCGTGGAATTCAGTGACGCGGGGGTTGTCGCAGTTGAGGTTTACCTTTTTCCCCATAACAATTTCTCCTTTTCCTGTTTTAAGTAATACGTTGTTTTCATGCAAAACAAATATAGATTTACAATTGTATTAATATAAACTAAAACATTGTATAAATGCAAGCAAAAAAGCATACTGCTTTATCATCTTTTTTGCGGATCAGGCGGCCGCTCCATGAGAAAAATTTGACAATGGGGAAACTATAAACTATGATCCAGGCGATAGAACATGAGGAAGTTGAATTTGTGAAAATATATCTGCTGGTCGATTTTGGAAGCACATATACGAAAGTGACCGCGGTCGACCTGGATCGCGAGGTTGTGATAGGGCGCGCCCAATCGCCTACGACTGTGGGGACCGACATAACTGTCGGCCTCGACAAAGCGCTGGCCGAACTCGGCAGTTCATGCGAATTCGACGAGAATGATATATGCGGGCGATATGCCAGCAGCAGCGCCGCCGGCGGACTAAAAATGGCCGCGATCGGTTTGGTGCCGGACCTCACTCTTTCCGCCGCGCGCCGGGCCGCTTTGGGGGCCGGCGCAAAGGTGGTAGGCGCGTACGGGTATGAAATCGACGACGCGACAGTCAGGGAGATCGAGGAAAAAGACTGTGACATCGTCATGCTCTGCGGCGGGACCGACGGGGGGAACAAAAACGTCATACTTCACAACGCGGGCATGCTGGCGAAATCGCGAATCGGCTGCCCGGTCCTGGTCTGCGGAAACCGGAGCGTCAGCGGGCAAGTCGGTGAGACGCTGTCACAGGCCGGGAAAAAGGTTTACGTCACGGGAAATGTGCTGCCCAGCATTACCGAAGTCGATATTGAACCGGCCCAAAACCGGATACGCGAAATTTTCATAGAACATATCATCAAGGCCAAGGGCCTTGACAAAGCCCGGGACCGTTTTGACAAGGATGTAGTGCCGACGCCGAAGGCCTCGCTTATCGCGGCGGAACTTTTGGCTGACGGCACAAAAAACGAGGATGGCATCGGCAGCCTGTTGGTCGTAGAGGTCGGCGGCGCAACGACAAATATACATTCGGTGGCGGACATAGCCCCGTTTACGTATGAAACGGTCGTGCGCGGGCTGCCGGAATCGAGGGTCAGCCGTACCGTTGAAGGCGATTTGGGTATCCGCTACAACGCCCGTACGATCTTTGGCCTGGTCGGCGCGGAACAACTGGAACTCATCGCGTCGCAAGCGGGCGGCCCGCAGGCGCCGTGCGATCCCGACGCCTATACCCGGCGCCTGGACGCCGCCGCCGAATATATACCGCAAACCCTTCAGGAAGGCTTCATGGATATCGCGCTTGCGGCAGCCGCGGCAGGCATCGCCGCGCAGCGGCACGCGGGGACGCTGAAGACAGAGTTCACCGCTATGGGTGAGGTCAATATCCAGTATGGGAAAAACCTTTATAATATAAAAAACATTTTGGGGACCGGCGGTATTTTCAAATATGGCGTCAAACCCGAAGTGGTTTTGGCAACCGCATTATTTTCAGAGCAAACGCCTTGGAGTTTGAAGCCACGGGCGCCGAAAGCGTATTTGGACGCGGACTATCTGTTCTACGCTATGGGGCTGCTTTCGCAGGAACATCCGGACGCGGCGCTGAGGATAATGAAAAAACATTTAAAGCCCGTTTTTTGAAAAGGAGAATGAGAAATGGCATCGGAACAATTACTGGTTTCTTTCATACGCGACGTGAAATATTCCGACCTCGACGAGGAGACGATCAAGATTGTCAAACTGCAGACGACCGCGACATACGGGGCGCTGATCGCGGGAAGCGCGACTGCGGTGACAGGGGCGGTGGATTTTGTGAACGAAATGGGGGGCAAACCGGAAGCGACGGTTTTCCTCTACGGCAACAGGGTCCCTTCGCACCAGGCCGCCTTCTCAAACGCGGTTCTGGGCCGCGCGCTTGATATAGACGACCATATCGCGCCCGGAGCGCATATCGGCGGCGCCGTCATCCCCGCCGCCTTCGCGGCGGCCGAATATATCGGCGGCTGCACCGGCAAGGAATTCATCACCGCCGTGGCGGCCGGCACAGAGGTTTCGCTGCGCCTGATGCTGAAAGAAGACGACTATTCCGGTTTCGACCCGACCGGCGTCACCGCTGTTTTCGGGGCGGCCGCGGCCGCGGCCAAACTCATGGGGCTTGACGAGGCGCAGGTATGGAACGCTCTCGGCCTGGCGTCTGACAAAAGCGCCGCTTCTTACCAGCACTTCATCGACGGGGTAGTAGCGGGGCCGGTGATGGAGGGCTGGGTCGCGCAGGCAGGCGTGGAGTGCGCCAGGCTCGCGAAACACGGAGTCACGGGGACAGTCAATTTCCTGGAAGGCATTTACGGGTACTTCCATCTCTATGGCAGGGACCGGGTGGACGCGGCGTCTGTGACAAAAGCCCTGGGAAGCGAATGGCATTTGAGAAAACTGAACTTCAAAAAATACCCGTCCTGCGGCAACACGCAGAGCCCCACGGCGCTGATTCAAAGGATGATGGAAAAAGACGGATTCGTAGCGGAAGATGTGGACAGCATTGAGATACTCCTTCCCCCCTATGCTTTCAACCTCGTCGGCCACCCCTTCAAGATCGGCGTGAACCCGAGGGTAGACGCTCAATTCAACGCGGCCTACTGTGTGGTCAACGCGCTGCTTCGCTCGCCCGTCACGCTTTCCCATTTTGAGGCTGAGCAGGTCAAAAATCCGGAGATTTACAGCTTTATCAAAGAAAAGGTTTCTGTGGTTTCGGATGCCGACGTTGACAAAGGGCGGGGGCACTACGCTACGGATATCCACGTGAAGACAAAAGACGGCAAAGAATTTTTCGGGCAGATAGACATACCGCCGGGCACGCCAGCGGACCCCATGACAGACGAGGAGCACAAAGAAAGGTTTTTCGACTGCGTCAGGTTTTCCGGCATACGCTGGTTTGAGGGCAGGGAGGAGAGTATCCTGGACTTTATATGGACGCTTGAAGGGAAAGACGACGTCCTCGGGCTCATCCCGCTTTTCCTTCGATGACCTGGCTCTCCGAAACAGATAGATTTAATCATTATTGATATTGAAAGGAACGCGCAAATGCCGAAATATGCCATCAGGAACAAACGGCTCGACGACGACGAGTTTTTCCGGATCAGGAAGGAAGAGGTCCTGCCTCAATGGAAGACGAGCCGCGATATTGAAAACCTGGACGAATCGATAGCCGCGGCGTATGAGCTTTCCGTCGGGGCGGGGCGAAACTACGCCGTCAGGCTTGCGGAAGCGGAAGAACGCGGGACACACCTGTTCCAGCCGCAATTCGGGCAGGCTTTGACGGAATTCATGCTCGACGGAATGGGCTATGTCGAGGAGAATTCCCCGCTTGTCCCGGACGGATTGTGGAATGTTTTTTCAGATTCCTATACCCGGAAAAACAAATATGAGCTGGCCGCCGACGGAATTGAGCGCAGCAGGAGCGAAGGCGTGACCATGCTCAACGGCTGGCCCATCGTGAACCATGGCGTGCATGAGGCCCGGAAAATAAAGAAAGCCATAAAATCGCCAATGTCATTGAACTCCACCGATGAGGACGGCCGCCTGGCTTCCGAAATCGCCCTCGCGGCGGGATGGAACGCCTGCAACTGCCGTTCCATCCAGGAGGTCATGTCCCACTGCAAAAATATCACATTGGCGGAGGAGATACGCATCAACCAATATGAGTCGCGGCTCGCGGCTATCTACCATGAGCGCGGCGTGCCGCAAAGCCCGCATATCGCCTGCAATCTTACCGGGTACGACAGCTGCGGCTTCAAGTCGTTTGTCATGGTCGCGCAGTCGCTGCTTGGCGCGGAACAGGGGCTCAAACAGATTTATCTGGAATTCGGCATCAATATGAACCTCGTGCAGGACGCCGCGATGATGCGCGTGACAAAACGGCTCTGTGAGGAATACTGCGCGCGCTTCGGCTACGCGGACGTGAAATTCATCCAGAACAACAATATGTTCCAGGGCGCGTTTCCCGCGCGGCTGGAAGAATGCAGCGCAATGCTTTCCCTGGCCGCCGCGATAGGCATACTCGGCGGCTCCACAACCCTCGTGCTGAAATGCCAGGACGAAGCGTTTGCGACGCCCACGAAGGAGGGAATGGCCGCGACTGTGCGGATAGCCCGCCAAATCGAAAGGCTGCTTGCCGATCTGCGCCTGCCATACAGCGCGGAAGTGCGGGAAGAGGAAAGGATGTTGGAGCTGGAAGTCCGGGCAATGATGGAGAAATGCCTCGAAGCCGGCGACGGCGATATAGCCCTCGGCATCTGCCTGGGCGCGGACGCGGGTTGGGTCTCCACGATGATTTCCCCGTGGAAGTACAACAGAGGCAATGTCCTTCTCATGCGCGACGCGGAGAACGCCATGCGCTACTTTGATACCGGCGATATGCCGCTGCCGAAAGAGGTCAAGGAATATCACTTGGAGAAGCTAAAGGGCCGCGCGAAAAAAGAGGGCAGGCCGCTTGACTTCGATATGGTCGTTGACGATCTGCAATACGCTTCGCGGTTGCCCGTCATACAGAAATAGGAGGGATATCATCATGGAAAAACGCAAGGTCAACAAGAGCGTAGTGATCGGGACTATCGGGTCGGACGCGCATATCATCGGCGCATGGGTGCTGAAGCACACTTTTGAACAGGCTGGCTTCAAGGTGGCGTTCCTCGGCTCCATGGCGCCGCAGGAGGATTTTATCAACGCGGCTGTCGAAGTGGACGCCGACGCCATTCTCGTCTCGTCGTCATACGGAATGGGGCCGATAGACTGCGAGGGTATGCGTGACAGATGCATCGAAGCCGGTTTGGACGGCATCATCCTGTACGCGGGCGGCACGGTGGTCGCGCCGCTGAAGATGGAGCAGAACTGGGGAGAGGTCGAGCGTCATTTCCAGGAAGACCTGGGATTCAACCGGGTTTTCAAAAACACGGTCGACGCGAAGCAGGCTGTCGCCATCCTGAAGGAGGATTTGGGGATTGAAGATTGATCGCTTTTTGATTTTATACCGATTTATCATAGATATCTTTGTTAAAAATCATATATAATCATATATGTAAATATGTCTGAATTTTATCTAAGGGAGCGTGAGATATGGGCGAACGGTATGACTACAAAATGAAAACGACGGCATGGTCGCCGGGTCCCGGTTGCCATGGCGGATGCGGAGTTGAGCTGAGCGTCAAAGACGGCAAGGTTGTAAAAGTCGAAGGGGACTATGAGCATCCGTGGAACCATGGACGGGCTTGCCCGCGCCTTTTGGCGTGTACGCAATATATCAACCATCCGGACAGGATACTCTATCCGCAAAAGCGCGTGGGCGCGCGCGGTGAGGGACGGTTTGAGCGTATCTCGTGGGACGAGGCTTATGACTCCATCGAAAAGGAATGGAGGCGGCTCAAAGAGGATTATGGGCCGGAGTCCGTCATATTCGTACAGGGTACGGGCCGCGATATCGGCGGGCCGATATCGTTCCTTTGCTATTCATACGGAAGCCCGAACTGGACACAGCTCGGCCTCGCGGGGCAGAGCTGCTATACGCCGCGGCTTTGCTCGATGGTGGCGCAGCAAGGCGAGTTTGCCGTAGCCGACTGCTCGCAGTTTTTCGAGAAGCGCTTCGACGACCCGCGCTACAAACTGCCCGAGTACATCATGATCTGGGGGCAAAACCCGATGGCCGGCTGTCCGGACGGATTCCAGGGGCATTGGATCGTGGAATGTATGCGCAGGGGCTCCAAGCTCATCGTCATTGATCCCCGCGCCACCTTCTTTACAAGCCGCGCCGAACATTTCCTGCAAATCAGGCCGGGCACGGACGGCGCGCTGGCGATGTGCATGCTCAACCTCATCATCCAAAACGACTGGTACGACCATGAGTTTGTGGAAAAATGGTGCTATGGCTTCGATGAACTTAAGGAAGCTGTCAAGGATTACACGATAGAAAGGGCTTCGGAGATCACATGGATCCCCAAGGAAAAGATATTCGAGGCTACGAAAGCGTACGCGACGAACAGCCCTTCGAGCATCCAATGGGGGCTTCCGATCGACATGGCGCCGGAGGCAACCTCGGTAGCCAACGCAATCGTCGACCTCTGGTGTATTACAGGCAACCTGGATGTGCCGGGCGGCAATGTCATCGCGCGCAACGCCTGGGATATCACGCAGTACCCATACAGTACGCAGCAACTCAAAGATATGTACGGGGACGATATACTGGACCGCATCAACGGGAAGCGCATCGGCGCGCAGCGGTACAAGTATCTCGCGAATATGCGCTCCTGGGGGCAGCCGGATATGGCTGTGCAGCAGATGCTGGACGGCGATCCTTATCCTATCAGGTCGGCGTGGATACAGACCTCAAACCTTTTCGGCGGACAGGCCGCGGATTTGCGCAAACACTACAAAGCGTTGATGAACATGGAGTTCAACGTGGTCGTTGATATTTTCCACAATCCGACGACGATGGCTATCGCCGATATCATACTGCCCGCCGCCACTTTTATGGAAAAAGAGAGCTTCCGCGCGTGGTACCAACCGCTGCAGCTTATCCAGCCCGGGGTAGAAGTAGGCGAGGCGAGATCCGACTGGGAGATCAATCTCGAACTGGCGAAGCGTTTCAACCCGATCCTGAAAGAAAAATACCCGACGTTCAAGGACTTTGTAAATGAAAGGATCGCGCCGTCGGGCTACACGTGGGAGACTTTGGCTGAAGAAGGCGGCTGGAAGTTTCCAACGATGGACAATTGGCCCCAATCGGTTCCATACCGGCGCTATGAGCGCGGCCATCTGAGACCGGATGGGCAGCCCGGCTTCAGTACGCCTACGGGCAAGGTCGAGCTCTATTCCACGCTCGGGGAGGAATACGGCATACATCCGCTGCCATTTTATGTCGAGCCGCCCGAGAGCGAAGTGCGGACGCCCGAACTGTTGAAAAAATATCCGCTCGTCATGATTACAGGCAGGCGCAGCCCGGTATACTTCCATTCCGAACACCGGAATATCCCGTGGCTCAGGGCTTGCGACCCCTGGCCGCTCGTGGAAGTGCATCCGAGCCTTATGAGCGAACTCGGTATCGACGACGGCGAGTGGGTCTGGGTAGAAAATGATCGCGGCAGCGTGATGCGGAAGGTGAAGAAAAACCCCTCGATGGATCCCCGCACGGTCAGCGTGCCTCATGGGTGGTGGCTGCCGGAAACCGAAGGCAAAGGGCCAAATTTCTTTGCCGCGTGGGATATCAACTGCAATGTCTTGACGCCCGTGGACACGCAGTCCGAATCGGGGTACGGCGGCGGCGCGTACAAGACCACGCTGTGCCGGCTCCGGAAGATGACGCCCGGGGAAGATATGCACCCAAATTACGAGGAGGGTTGGAAGAAATGAGCAAAGGATTGCTGTACGATATGGAATTTTGCACAGGCTGCTTTGCTTGCACGGTAGCCTGCAAGCAGGAAAACGGCTATGACGCCGAGACATGGGGCGTGAAGGTGCTTGAACAGATATATACTTTTCCGAACGGCCATGTGCAGGTGGACAATGTGCCTTTCCCGACAAAACTCTGCGACCTTTGCGCCGAGCGCATCTGTTCCGGTGAAGACGACAAACCCGCTTGCGCCAAGGCCTGCCAGGCCGGAATCATCTACTACGGCGAGGCCGAGGAGCTGCTTGAGAAAGCCAAAGGGCTGAAGCGGCCGGTTTTATGGCTCACGAATTGAGGAGGTATGGGTATGTGGAAACTATATGACGACCTCTATATCGGAATTCCGTCAGGGTTGAGAATCACGGACTGCAGCGTCGGCGGGAAATGGACTATAGTGCGCGCGAACGGAAACACAGGTATCGCGCGGACGCTTGAACGGCCGGAAGACCCTGAGAAGTTCGCGGCGGGCTATATCGGCGCCTGGCTGCGCGATACGGGCAATTATATGAAATGGGACAATTTGGCCGTGGCCGGCGTCGGCGTAGCCGCGTTGAACGCTTGGTACAACACGGCGGAACGGGTGGCCGGCCTGAACGGCGCGCCGCCAAATATTTCGGACGGCCATGAGGGCCGTGAAGCCACGATATATATCGGTGACTACGCGGGCGAAAACGTCCTGCCGCTGCCGATGGGCGCTGATTTCGACGAGGCGGCGTACGCCTGCCTGAAGGGCGCGTCCGTACTCATCAGCGCTGACGCCCTGACCACGAAAGCTTTGCCAAAACTGCTCGACCTCGTGGGGGAGGAAGGCTCTGTCCGCCTGGAAGGGTATTCCCTGCCGGCCACCGCGCTGTTCTTCGCGTTCGGCATGCCTGTAAGGGCGCTGTGCGGGTATTATCAGGATAGTCCCGACCCGGCAGCCGGCGCTTTAAAATTTTGCATCCGCGCAGCACGTCTGCTTTAAGATAATTTTCTTCGCAATGGTTCATGCTTGCGCCTTGTGACGTATTTTGAGAAGAAAGGAAAAACGAAACATGGAGAAAAAATTCACAAACCTGACGAACGGAGGCCCTATATCCGTTTATGTGGAAGACGGAAAGGTGACCCGCATCCGCTCGATCCAGATACCGGAGGACGAATATCCGGAGCCCTGGAAAATCGAGGCCGATGGGCGGGTATACCAACCGCCGAAGGCTATGCGATGCGCCCAAAACGTCCACGCCGAGCGCGACCGCCTGTATTCTGAAAACAGGATACTCTACCCGATGAAGCGGGTGGATTTCGACCCGAAAGGCGAGCGCAATCCGCAAAACCGCGGAAAGAGCGGCTATGAGCGTATCTCATGGGAAGAAGCCCTGAATATCGTTTCAGGGGAAATTTCACGGCTGCGCGACACATACGGCGGGCACGCGATCACCGGGCTTACGTCATCCCACCACAACTGGGGCATCGTCGGGTACAAGATGGGGCCGTTCCACCGGTTCATGAATATGCTGGGCTATACCCCGATACTCGACAACCCGGATTCCTGGGAAGGCTGGCATTGGGGCGCGACCCATACATACGGGTTTTTCTGGCGCCTCGGTATGCCTGAGCCGTTCGATATGCTGTCCGACGCGCTCAAGAATACGGAAATGATCGTATTCTGGTCTTCCGACCCGGACACGACCCATGGGACGTACTCCGGCCAGGAATCCCAGATCTGGCGCGTGTGGCTGAAGGAAAAGGGCATAAAGTGCGTATTCATAGACCCGTTTTACAACTATACAAACGCGGCGATGGACGGCACGTGGTTCCCGGTCCTGCCTGACGGCGATACGCCGCTCGCGATGGCGATCGCGTATACATGGATTGAGGAAGGTACATATGACGAGGAATATGTCAAGGACAAGACCATAGGGTTTGAGGAGTTCCGGGCATATATCATGGGCGAAGAGGATGGCGTAGCGAAAACACCCGAATGGGCGGAAGACAAATGCGGCATCGAGGCGCGGCGGATCCGCGGGCTTGCCCGCGAGTGGGCCTCGCACAGGACATCGCTGAACGGCGGCGCCCGCGGCGGCGAAGGCGGCGCTTGCCGCGCGGCCTACGGCACCGAATGGGCGCGCATGATGGTGCTCCTTCAGGCGATGCAAGGGCTTGGAAAACCCGGCGTTTCAATCTGGGGCGGATCGATGGGCGCGCCGAGCGAATTCTCATGGTTTCCCGCGTACGCCGAGCCGGAAGGGCGTATGGCTACCGCGTCGTTTATCGATCACAATTACAACGCGACAAACCCGACGAAACAGAAACTGTATCGCCTTACATATCCCGACGCGGTTGTTGACGGGCACGGCGATTTCGACGGTATGGGTTTTTGCGGCGGCAGCCTGGAGCAGCAATTTGCGAAGAACACGTACCCGGTCGAGGGCGAAGTAAAGATGCTTTACCGTTACGGCGGCTCGTTCATGGGCACTATGACCGACACAAACCGCTGGGTGAAAATGTATCGTTCCGACAAGTTTGAATTTGTTTTGAACCAGGATTGCTGGTATGGAAGCGAGGCCCGCTTCGCAGACATCATCCTGCCGGCGTGCACAAACCTCGAACGCGACGACATCGGCGAATGGGCCGCGTGCGGCGGGTATACGACAAACTCGCAATGCGGCTGCAACTGGCGCATCATCGTGCGGGAGCAGAAGTGCATAGAGCCGATTGGCGAGTCAAAATCGGACTATGAGATAATGCGGCTTATTTCAGAGCGGCTCGGCATGGAAGAGGCGTTCACGGAAGGGCGTACCGAGCTCGATTGGTGCAAGGCATTCTTTGACAGCAGCGAAATCGCGAAGAAGGGCATGGTCTCATGGGAAGAGCTGAACGAAAAAGGCTATTATATCGTCCCTATTCCCGAATACGAGCCGCGTCCCGGCATGCGTTGGTACTATGAGGGGCGGGCCTGTGACACGCCTGACGCGTTTTCGCCGCTTCTTGGCACTGAAAACGCAGATAAGCTCGGGACAGATTCGGGCAAGATCGAATTTACAAGCAAAAGCCTTGAGCGGCTGGCCGAACCGGATGACGAACGGCCTCTGACGCCGCATTATATCCCCTCGTGGGAGGGGCGTGAGAGCGAACTCTATGACAAATACAAATTGCAGATGATCTCGCCACACCCGCGGTTTTCGTTCCATACGCATTACGACCATCATGCCAAGTGGCTCAATGAGATACCCGGGCACCGCATTCTCAAGGACGGGTACGCGTGGTGGCCGGTGCGGCTCCATCCGGAAGACGCCAAGGCCCGCGGGATCGAAGACGGAGAGATAGTCGAACTGTACAATGACCGGGGTTCGGTGCTTGGCGCCGCTGTCGTGACAGACCGGGTGGCGAAGGGTGTCGTGCATAGTTACGGGTGTTCGGCGCGTTACGACCCCATATCGGACGAGACCGGGGCGACGGACAAGGCGGGGTGCGTGAATATTTTGTCGCCCTCGCGTATGCTGTCGAAACGTGTGCCCGGGATGGCGCCAAATTCATGTTTGATCGAAATTCGCAAGTGGAATGGAGGTAAGTAAGATATGGCAAGATATGGATTGGTTTTCGATATCGAAAAGTGCTGCGGCTGCTACGCGTGTTTCCTTTCCTGCCGGGATGAATTTTCTGGGAAAGATCATTTTCCGACCGCGGCTTCGCAGGAGGAAGGGCAGAGGTGGCTGAATATAGAAGAAATCGAGTACGGCGAAGGCAGCAAGATCAAAGTCGATTACTTTGCGAAGATGTGCCAGCAATGCGAGGATCCCCTCTGCGCGAAAGGTGCGCCGGAAGGCGCCGTGTACCGGCGGGACGACGGAATAGTGGTTTTTGACCCCGAGAAAACGAAGGGGGAAAAGGGCGTCGTAGACAATTGCCCGTATGGCGTCGTCTTCTGGAACGAGGCGCGCCAGCTGCCGCAGAAGTGCACCATGTGCGCGCATATGCTCGACTCGGGAGAGAAGAACGTTCGGTGTTCCGAATGCTGCCCGACCGGCGCGATGGTCTTTGGCGATCTTGATGATCCCGCCAGCGCCGCGTCGCTTGCGCTCAAAGCGAAGTCTGACCGCGCGGAGGCGTGGATCCCCGAAGAGGGGGCAAAGCCAAGCTGCCGCTATATAGCGATCCCCAAGCCTTTTCTCGCGGGAGAGGTATACTATGAAGACAATGCCGGGGAACCGGCGAAAGGCGTTGCCCTGTATCTGACGGATAAATCGGGGGGCAAACTCAATAGCGTTACGGACTGTTTCGGTGATTTCGAGTTCACAAGGCTCGAAAAAGGCCAGACCTATACGCTGAGGATTGAAGCGGACGGATACCAGGAAGTGACGCGCGTGATAGATCTCGGGGATTCCATAAACCTGGGAGCGATCGCGTTGTCGCCACATATCCCGGCATAGTTTTATAAAAGCGAAAGGAGAAACTAAATGGCATTTACAGAAGACCCATACAGCGGGCTGAGGCTTTACGAACTCAGCCATGTCTGGAATTGGGAAGTCCCGTCATATCCGGGACAGGCTGACGTCTCGATGAGACGCGGTGTGAAGCACGCCCAGCACGGCGTGCTCGCCTGGCATATACATACGTCGATGCATACCGGCACGCATATGATAGCGCCGCTCTATTCGGTCCAAAAGGGTATGGACATGGCCTCCATACCGGTCGAGAGCATGTTTGGGAACGGCGTTGTGCTTTCCGTTCCGAAGGGGCCTTATGAGGTCATCACGGCGGACGATCTTGCGGCGGCCGGCGAGGTAAAGGAAGGCGATATCGTCGTCATCAATACCGGATGGCACCACAAGTACTCGGATTCGCTTGAATATTTCGGCGAGGCGCCGGGGCTGACAAAGTGCGCGGCCGAATGGCTGCTTTCGAAGAAAGTGAAACTTGTCGCGATCGATACGCCGTTCATCGACCACCCGCTCGCGACCTCGATGGGGCCGCATCGCCTGGGCCCGCAAATGAAACGCCTTGCGGGGGAATACAAAGCAGCGACAGGCAAGGATCCCGCCGTGGAGCACGGTGAATGGCTCGTAGCGCTGAGGACGCTTTCAGCGGCCGGTATCCCGGTCGTCGTGCAGGCCGGCGCGGATTTGGACGATCTTGACGGGAAGCGCGCGACTTTCGCCGCTACGCCATGGAAGATCGAGAAGGGCGACGCCTGCCAGATACGCTTCGTCGCGATGACCGACCCGTCCGGCAAAGTCCGCATCGATTCGGGTAAGGAGGGCTGAAAAATGGCTTTGAAAATCTATGACTTGACGCATACGTACCGGCAGTTCATGCCGGAGTGGCCGTCCTCGCCGGGCGTCGACCTCAGCGTACTGAAATTCCACGCGCGCGACGGCCTTTGGGAGCTGAACTGGGAAGGCATCATGCACCGCTGCACGCATATGGACGCGCCGCTGCATGTGACGGAGAACACGTCCTGCATCATGACGTACCCGCTGTGGCGGCTCGCGGGGACCGGCGTCTGCGTTTCGATACCAAAAGAAAAATGGGGCGTGATCACGCCCGAAGACCTTGAGGACGCGAAGCCCGAAATCCGCGAGGGCGACATCGTCATGATCAACACCGGGTTCCACCACAAGTGGGATGACACCGACGAATACTTCGCGCACGGCTGCGGCATGGGCGGCGCGGGCGCTGACTGGCTCGTCGAGAAAAAGGTAAAGATGGTCGGCTACGGCTGTCAGGCCAACGACCACCCGCTCGCGACAAAGCTCGTCGATCACGGCCTTGGCCCGACACACCCTCACCTTATCAAGGAATATATCGAGGAATACGGACACGACCCAATCGAGGATTTCCCGCTCTGGGAGGACGCTCACAAGAACCTGATGTGCAAAGGCGGCATACCCGGTATTGAGAATATCGGCGGCGATCTTGATGAGATCATCGGCAAGCGCTGCTTCTTCATAGCGTTCCCCTGGCGGTGGGCAGGCGGCGACGGTAGTATCGTCCGCGTACTTGCCATCACGGATCCGGACGGTGATTTCCGGTTCGAGACAGGAGACTGACGAAAGTGAAAGACAGAAAAGAAACATTCCTCACCGGGTCGGGGATCGAAATCCGCCAATCATATACGGAAGGCGATTTGCGCGAGGATCTGAAAGACGCGCTCGGCGAACCCGGCGCGTACCCGTTCACGCGGGGGATCCAGGCTTCGATGTACCGGAGCCGGTTTTGGACCATGCGCCAGTACGCCGGGTTCGCGACTGCCGAGGAATCAAACAAACGGTACAAATACCTGCTCGAACAGGGGCAGACAGGTTTGTCCATAGCTTTTGACCTGCCAACACAGATCGGCTACGACAGCGACGACCCCATGGCTGAAGGGGAAGTCGGAAAGGTCGGCGTCGCCATCGATTCGCTGGAGGACATGGAAGTGCTGTTTGACGGCATCCCGCTCGACAAAGTGAGCGTATCGATGACCATCAACGCGCCTGCCGCGATTCTCCTGGCTTATTACATAGTGATTGCTGAGAAGCAGGGCGTCACGCTTGACCAGCTTGACGGCACGATCCAAAACGATATTTTGAAGGAATACGCGGCGCGCGGGACGTATATCTTCCCGCCAAAACCGTCTATGCGGCTCATCACGGACATCTTTGCCTATTGCTCTCAAAATGTCCCGAATTGGAATACGATCTCGATTTCGGGATACCATATCCGTGAAGCCGGATCGACAGCCGTGCAGGAAGTGGCGTTCACGCTCTCCGACGGGATCGCGTATGTTGAGGCCGCGATCAAGGCCGGAATGGACGTCGACGATTTCGCGGGCAGGATTTCGTTCTTTTTCAACGCGCAAAACGATTTGTTCGAGGAGGCCGCCAAATACCGCGCGGCCAGGCGGCTTTGGGCAAAGATCATGAAAGACCGTTTCGGGGCAAAGAGCGACCGCTCGATGAAACTGCGTTTCCACACGCAGACGGCGGGCTGTTCGCTCACGGCGCAGCAGCCGATGAACAACATCCCGCGCGTGACCATCCAGGCGCTCGCGGCCGTGCTGGGCGGGACGCAGTCCCTGCACACGAACAGTTTTGACGAGGCGCTGGCGCTGCCGTCGGAGATGTCGGCGCGCACCGCGCTTCGGACGCAGCAGGTCATCGCCTATGAAAGCGGAGTGACAGATACGGTAGACCCGCTCGCGGGCAGCTATTATGTCGAAGCCCTCACCGACGAGATCGAAAAACGCGCGATGGCCTATATCGAGGAAATCGACAGGATGGGCGGCGCGACCGCCGCGATAGAGCAGGGGTATATACAGCGGGAGATCGCGGAAAGCGCTTACGACTATCAGATGAAGGTCGAGTCCGGCGAGCAGACAGTCGTCGGTTTGAACAAGTTCACGATGGAAGAGCCGCCCGCCACAGGACTGCTCCGTGTGGATCCCGCGGCCGCGGACCATCAGGCCGCGCGGCTTACGGCGCTCAAGGCGCGACGCGACGGGGCCGCGGCAAAACAGTCGCTGGACGCACTGCGTGCGGCCGCCGGAACTGAGGCGAACCTGATGCCGTTCCTGCTCG
>Ga0123357_10000535_pt1 | contig 37304 bp, 37 predicted proteins | sample TergutEmb28metaG_FD_89873 | JGI IMG/M metagenome (GOLD analysis project Ga0123357, IMG submission 89873) | Embiratermes neotenicus P4 segment gut microbial communities from Petit-Saut dam, French Guiana - Emb289 P4 | ecosystem: Host-associated > Arthropoda: Insects > Digestive system > Gut ... | reverse complement strand
GCTTTCAAGTTGACGCGAGGTCGAGGCGGGGCATGGGATGCGACCGGACTCGAACTGCACGGAGTCCACGAAGTGGACGGAGTGCAGTGAGAGCGACGGAGCGAAGCGAAGTGAACAGCCTTGGATGGCTTTGAGGACCGCAGCGCAGGCCCAACGATGAGATCGCGGCAAATCGAAAGCGGTCGAACGAATTTTCGCATCCGCTTGCCGTGTGCGGTCGAACGAGAAGGCATCCCAGAAAAAGAGGATGCCATGACGGAGAATATTTTCGAACCAACGCCCGAAGATCCGAGCCGTGAGTGGAGGATGATTTTCGCCCTCATGAAACCGGTCGATTTCAATGAGCAAGAAGAGAAGACGTACTTCGATCTCCTCGAGGTTGCCAAAGACGTCATCGTGGATCCCATGGAGTATGTGGAACACGGTGTTTGCATGCTTTCCGTCTTCGTGCACGGAGCGGAAGTCCTCCGCCAGAAGTATCAGAATATCATCGATCGCGTGCGTTTACGGGGAATGGAGATCGTCATCGTGGAGGCCGCTGCAAAGGACGGCGATACGCGCCTCCAGGCGATGCAATGAATCCGTTGCACTCCAAGTGATCATGCGTTTCGTTCTCGTCATCCCTGAGACGGGTTCCATCCTCACCGAGCAGCGCCTCATCCTCGGGGACGAAGGTGTCGAAATCGGCGGCACCTCGGATTGCGACGCCATCATCGACCATCCAAGCGTTGGAACCGCGCGGATTCGCATCGAGCCAAGCACCGCACGGCACACCGAACGAGGCGGCGAGCCGGGCACCAGCCCGTGGGTGGTTGTCGACCGCGAGGGTCGCGGAATGTGTTTCGTTGACGAGGTTCGACTTAAACCTAGGGAACGGCGCGCCATCGAATCGGGAAGCGTGGTGCGCCTCGGCAAAGTTGTCATAAAAATGATCGCCGAGGTCGATTCCAACGACAACCCCTCAGAGACCTCGGTGTCCGCCGCCTCCACCCTCGAGATCGCCTTGAAGACGATGACCGCAGCGCCGCAGGCCGGTGGAACACGCCCGCAATTGCGGTGGGCCGAAGGCTCTCGGCGCGGTGGGTCGATCAAGCTCCCCTTCCGTCACCCGATCGTGATCGGGCGCGGACCCGCCTGCGACCTCCTACTCGATGACGAGCGGGTTTCCCGCCTGCATGCCTCGGTCGAGTGGAAATACGAAGACGACAAGGAACGCGTGGTCGTGACTGACCACGGCTCCACAGCAGGAACCTTCATCGGTAACGTGCGGCTCGAGCCTCATCGCGCAGCCATTTGGAAACCGAGCCGGAAATTACGTATCGCCAAAACCGTCTTCGTCCTCGAAATGCCAAACGAGTCAGGTTCCTCGATACCATCGGAGATCCCCAATACCCCTGAGGGCGAGTCCGACAGCCGTCGCGAGCGCAGCGCCCAACCGGCGCATCGATTTCGTGCACCCTCATCGGCCAATATCCAAGTAAGGCAAGAGCCGGCAACGTGCGACAGTCAAATTCGCCATGGCAAACGCGGTGACCACACCAGACACGAGAAGTCTCCCCGGCTCATCGTCATCGTCCTCGCGGCAATCATCGTACTTCTTGGGATAACCATAGGATTTCTCACCTGGATTCTTGTATCGTCCTAATTTGCAACAAAATGGCTCGCACAAAAATGAGTTTGCCGGTCGTCAAAGTCCTTCTGTTCATCCCTCTCGCGGCCGCCGCCTGCGGATCCCACGAAACGCATCCCGCAACAACACCGTCCATGCCGCCGGTGGCCAAGAAAGAAAGGATCGAGTCTGTCGACGCCGGCGCACCGGTCGAGAACGTGCTGATCGGCGAAGGCCATGCCGTGAACCTCGTGGAGGTAAAGCCCAACGACGATTGGGACGACGGGCTGTCGCCCGAGGAGAAGAAGCAAGCCGAGGAGGAAAAGAAACAAGCCCTGCGCAAGGCTACAGTACGCGAGGGTAACCTCCGACTTTCATCTGGAGTCGTCATTCCAGGGCCATGCTGGAACGTGGATAAGCACCACAGAATCGAGTCCGGATTCGACCCAGACTCCTTCGATCAAGATCTGGAAATCGATCTCGACGGCGATGGCCATCCTGACATTGCCAAGTTCGCCGGTGCAAGGATATGGTTCGTCACGTATGGGCTTTACATCATGCGAGGCAATTGCGGTTATTTCATCGGGGGGATCGAAACACCGTTTGGCAGTCTGCAACCCATTCAAGCCAAGTCGAAAGGTCTCAGGCAAATCGAAGCTTCGTGGGGTTGCCATGACAACCCACGGGGGTCGCAGCACGGGCGATGGGCGTTCAACGGCGCGCGCTACATGCGTACAAAGTGGTGGGCGGATGGCAACGAGAAACGATGCAACGATCCCGAGACCTTTTACGGCAAAGAGGCGCCCTGAATCTCATGAGCGTGCTTACCTGTATACGGGTTCGATCTTGCGTATTTTGTTGTTTCGGGTGTCGGCCACGTACATCACGCCGCGTGGACTCACTGTCACGCCGCTGGGTCCCTTGAACGTGGCTGTGTCGGCTGGGCCGTCGGCATCGCCGACCACACCTCTGTCCGAGTACTCCGCGCGTTGCCGCCCTGCAATCGTGGTGACTTCGCCGGCGGACGTGATCTTGCACACGGCGTTGTTGTAGGTGTTCGCCACCAAGAAGTTGCCGTTTGCGTCGATCGTGATGTCATACGAATCCCAGAATGTGGCATGGGTGCTCGTGTCGTCGATCACGGATACAGCCAGGTTGGAGACCTGGCCGTCGGTCGTGATCTTACGGATATCGCCGTTCCTCTCCTCGACCACGTACAGAGTCCCTTCCGCATCCGCGGTGATCCCTACTGGATAGGAGAACGTTGCATTCTGCGCTGGGCCATTCCGCGTTGGCTCATCGATGTCGCCCGTCGCTCCGGTGCCTGCGATGGTGGTGACGCGGCCGTCCAGCGCCACCTTCCGGATCTTGTGGTGGCCCCTGTCGACAAAGTAGATATTGCCCGAGGCGTCCAACGTCAGCCCCGTCGGGTTAAACCTCGACGTAGCATCGGAAATGACGGAGTCCGCATCCGCCAGCGTGCTGACCTGACACGTGGGGGTGGCGGTGATCTTGCGGATGGCATGGTTCCCGTAATCGGCCACGTAGACGCTGCCGTTTGCGTCCACGGCAATGCCCCAAGGCCAAGAAAACGTTGCGGTCGCGCAGGGGCCGTCGGTTAGGTCCCCATCGCCCGTGCCTGCATAGGTACTGACCGTACCGTCTACCGCAATCCTACGGATCTTGTTGTTGTCCCTGTCGGCAACATAAAGGCTGCCATCCGGTCCGATAGCGATCCCATACGGACTGTTGAAAGTCGCCTTCGAGCCGGGGCCGTTCGCGTCACCCTCTTTGCCCGTACCCGCCAGCGTTGAGACCACGTAGCTTTTAGGGGACATCTGCACATCCGGAAGTCCGGTATCAAGCTTCTCCGACACGCCTGCATCTGACACGTGCACATCCACGTGCGCAGGCTCGGGAGTGGTGGCCTTGACGCATGCCGCAGTAAGCAACACGAAGAGAACCGATCCATAGAAGTGTCGCATCTGAACCTCTTGTACCCTATGGAGACTTTTTGGGCGCAGGTTCGATTTTGCTTATTTTAAGGTTGACGTCAGCCCCTCCGGGCGATTGAACCTCGCCGCGGACGACGCAGCAGCCGCGGCTCCCCTGGCGGCGCGCAGGAGGCCGGGGCTTTGCCCGGCCGACGAGCACCAGCCCAAGGGGAGCACGCGCGGCGAGCCGTAGGCGAAGCGCGCGGTGGGGTCTCCTTAACTCTTGCCGCGCGGAAAGGAGCATTCTAAAGTTCTTCTCAATCCGTTTCGCCAATGGGGGCGATCGGTTTCGACGGAGATCTCGACCATTTTGCTGCGTGCCGTGGCTGCTGAGGGACCACGTAAAAATCTCTCGGCAAATATAATTGCGAACGATAACGCAATTGCTCTCGCTGCCTAAACAGCAGGTCTGAAAGCCGGTCGACCAAAAGGCCCGCCAGTGCCTTTGGAAGACCGTCATCAAACTGGCTGGCCGAGCCTCGGATCACCGGGGGTAAGGCGAGATCAAACAGGTGAGTAGTCCCGAAGAGAGCGCGCTGGCCCGCGCAAATCGGGACGATACAAAAGGTCAGCTACGCACGTAGAAGCAGGTGGCCTCGGTATTTTCGGACCCGGGTTCGATTCCCGGCGCCTCCACCACTGTCCTTGCCGGGCAAGGACCATCGCGCCGCTCATCTGTTCGTAGTGGTACTGCGCTTCGCTCGTACACTTCGAAGCGATTCCCGGCGCCTCCACCACTGTCCTGGCGCACTCGCCAGGTCCAGCGCGGCGCCTTCACCACTGTCCGCCTCGGTCCGGAGCGGGCGGATCTTTTTCGCCCCACCGAGGCAGATCGCTCCAATCACTCGTCGCCACCCTCATGCGCAGCATTCGAAACGTCATCGGCAAAATAGGGAGGCGCAGACGCGCCATGACACAGTGCGGCGTGCCCGAGGTCGAGGCCTGTCACTTGCAGTCGCTTTTTCCAAATGGCACCGATGGCTGTCTCGAACCGGAAGCCCCTCTTCTCCGTGCGCGAACCCGCTATGCCGGCCGATCCAACAATACGTGCATGGCGCAAGCAAGCGCATCGCATGGACGGCGCAGATGCCTTTCTCCCCGACCCGGAGAGCGGCATGCGCATCAAGATCGACGACGCTGAGTCAGTAGCGCAGGAATTCATCGCCACAGCGACCACAGGCGAGTCGGTCGAGATGGACGCCCAAGACGAGGTCGTCGACGAAGAACAAGGCGGACCCTTCATCGAGATAGAATCGGAGGCCGAACTGGCCGAAACGCTCTCGCCAGACATGGCCGGTCTCGCTCTTTCGCCTGCCCTTCGCAAACGCCGCAAGCGCGCCTAACTTGACGGCATGCACGCAAACATCGTCGACGACGCCGCGGCCATCACCGCGCTCCTCCAAAACACCAAGCGCATCGCCGTGCTCGGCATCAAGACCGAGGCCGCCGCAGATCAGGCAGCGTATTACGTTCCGAAAGAAGCGCAGGACCGCGGCTTCGAAATCGTGCCCGTGCCCATTTATTACCCGGAAGCCACGCACATCCTCGGACGCAAAGTCTATCGCCGCGTTGCCGATGCCGCGCGCGAGGTCGGCCCCATCGACATGGTCAACGTCTTTCGCCGGCCAAAGGATCTCGCGTCACACCTCGACGATATCCTCGCTGCCCAACCAAAGAGCGTCTGGCTTCAGCTCGGCATCGAAGACGACGCATTCGCCACGCGCCTCGCGGAAGCCGGCATCACCGTCGTTCAAAATCGGTGCTTGATGGTGGAGCTCCGTCAACGTAACGCGCGGGCAAAGTAGGGCGTGTCTGCAAGCCGTTGCTCGCGAGCGGCAAATCGAAAGCGGTCTGGAAGATGGAGCGGACCCGCGCTAGTAGAGGAAGGGGTCTATGACTCAAGTACTGCCGCCCAAGAAGGAGGTCGTGCTCGCCCTCCTCGAGCGATCGAACGTCGACGTTTACCTCGACCCGCGCGCGGATGGCGTCATCGTGCCGCCGCAGTTTCGCAAAGAGCCCCGGCTGATCCTCAAGATCGGCTTGAACATGCCCCTCCCCATCCCGGATCTCCGCGTGGACGAGGACAGTATGAGCTGCACGCTCTCGTTCAGTCGCACTCCGTTTTATTGCGTCGTGCCTTGGTCGAGCGTCTTCGCCATGGTCGGGGAGGATGGTCGCGGCATGGTGTGGCCGGACGACGTCCCGCGAGAACTCGCCATGCGCGTCGTCGACGAACGACGACCGCCCGCGGATCGCGAATCGAGCCCGCACAGATTGTCGTCGGTGGATCCTCCGCGTGAGCCATTGCGCGCAGCCGGCGGACGCGGAAAGTCGAAGCTCGCCGAATCGTCTTTGTCCGAAGATGAGCGCGCGCGTCGGCCCAACGCGAATAACTCGAAGAAGAGCGCGGGCAAGAAGAAGCAAGGTCCGGTTCTCGTAGCCGTCCCTTCTCCCTCGCCCGCTACGACGTCGCCCGCGTCCGCGTCCACCACCGGCGAGGCCAAGACGGACAAGCCGACCGACGAGAGCGACAAGGCGGATCCCCAAGATCTCGTCGACGCGTTCCCGGCAGACGACGAGAGCACGAACAAACACGCCGAGCGCAAGACCAGCACGGCAAACCCTCGTCCGAAACGCGAGCTGCCTCCGTACTTGCGCATCGTCAAGTGACATCGAAGCTGGGCACACGGAGCTTGAACCCGAAGCGCGTCGCAGTTCTGTCGGGCGTCCTCGTCATCGCCCTCCTCCTCGACTTGTTTCTGAAGGACGTCGTGCCGGACAGCTCGATCCGGCAGCTCCTCATGCTTGCAGCATGCAACGTTTTGGTTGCACTGTCGTTGAACGTCATCAACGGCATGGCCGGTCAGTTCTCGATCGGCCACGCCGGCTTCATCGGCATCGGCGCATACACGAGCGCCGTGATCGCCTCGCATCTGCACCAATCCTTCGGCGGTGGTGAACCAACGTTCGCGCGCTCGTTCATCGTCGTTCCGTCGTGCATGCTCGCGTCCGCAAGCATGGCGGGTCTCTTCGGATTTTTGGTTGGTCTGCCAAGCCTTCGCCTTCGCGGTGATTATCTGGCCATCGTCACGCTGGGCTTCGCGGAGATCTTTCGCTTGATCATCGCAACGGCACATGCAGACTCGGCGTCGGGCAGCGGGCCGCTTGCGCGCATCGGCGCGGCCATCTCGAGTCTCGGTGGACAGAATGGCTATCAGGGCACGGACAACACGGGCATCCCGCTCTACGCAGGCCCCTTCTGGATCGTCGGGCTCGTTGCGCTCCTCGGCGTCGTTGCCTGGCGCATCAAGTTTAGCGGTTGGGGGCGCGCGCTCCGCGCGCTGCGCGAAGACGAGATTGCGGCCGCAGCGGTTGGTGTGGATCCCACGCGGTACAAGGTCACGTCGTTCGTGATCTCGGCAGCAGGCGGAGGGATTGCCGGAGGCCTGATGGCCATCATGCGCGACGGCCTCGGGATCGTGAATCCGGACAACTTCAATTTTCAGGCGTCCTTCGACGCGATCACGATGGTCATTCTCGGCGGCTCGGGCAGCGTCACGGGCTCGGCCATCGGCGGCGTCTTCATCACGTTCACGGTAAAGGCCATCGAGCTTCTGCAAGGGAGCTCCGTCGTCCAAGATCTTCGCCGCAGTTTCGATTGGCTCGATCTCAATGCGCTTCGCATGATCATCTACGCGATGGTGCTCATCGCGCTCATGATCCTCCGGCCCGAGGGACTTCTCGGCGAGCGCGAACTCTTCGGCACGAAGCGGAGCTGACGATGGATCTCGCTCTCGCTCACGTCTCGAAAAACTTCGGAGGGTTGCGCGCCGTTGGCGACGTGAGCTTCACGGTGAAGACGGGCAGCATCTTCGGTCTCATCGGACCCAACGGCGCCGGCAAGACCACCGTCTTCAATCTCATCACGGGCGTTTACAAGAACGACGCGGGGACGATGCACTTCGGCGGCCATGATCTCCGGCCGCTCAAGCCCGCGCAGATCGCGCGTTGTGGCATCGCGCGCACGTTCCAGAACATCCGCCTCTTCACGCAGCAAACCGTCATCGAAAACCTCCTCGTTGCGTGCGAGTTGCAGAAGCGCGCGCACCTCACCGCTGCCGTGCTGCGCCTTCCGGTGCATTTCGAAGACGAGGACGTAATGCACCGCCGCGCCATGGAACTCTTGCGCGTCTTCGATCTCGACAAGGTCGCCAACGAATCCCCCACGGCGCTCTCCTACGGCAACCAGCGCAGACTCGAAATCGCGCGCGCCATGATGCTGGAACCGAGGCTCCTTCTGCTCGACGAGCCAGCCGCGGGCATGAATTACGGCGAAGCCGAAGGCCTCAAGACACAAATCCGGTGGCTGCGCGACACGTTCCTTCTCTCCGTGGTCTTGGTCGAGCACAACATGCAAGTGGTCATGGGCGTGTGCGAGGACATCCACGTGCTCGATCACGGCGTGACCATTGCGCACGGCACGCCAGAGGAAGTTCGCGCCCATCCGAAGGTGCTCGCCGCCTACCTCGGTGAAGAAGAGGATGAAGGGGCCTGATGCGCGTCGCTCATCCCCACCGCACCGTCTCATCCCTCGCGAGCGGCACACCGCTGCTCAAACTTGCAGAGCTGTGCGTGAACTACGGCGGCATCAAGGCGCTCAAGGGCATCAGCCTCGAGGTTTTTTCGGGTGAGATCGTCGCGCTGATTGGCGCGAACGGCGCGGGAAAGACGACCACGCTAAAGAGCATCGTGGGGCTATTGCCTATCGCGAGCGGGCAAATCCGTTTTTGCGACAAATCGATTGCGGGGCGATCCACCGAGGATCTCGTTGCGGCCGGCATTTCCCTCGCGCCCGAAGGCCGCGCGATCTTTCCGAATCTCACCGTTCGCGAAAACTTGGAGCTCGGCGCATACCTGCATCGGGATAGAGCCGCGATGAGCGAAACCATAGAAGACATGACGAAGCTTTTTCCGCGCCTCGGCGAACGCATGAAGCAGGAGGGGGGTACGCTCTCCGGTGGCGAGCAACAGATGCTCGCGATCGCGCGCGCTCTCATGGCAAGGCCGCGGCTCTTGCTCCTCGACGAGCCATCGCTCGGCATCGCCCCAAAGCTCGTTCAGCAAATCTTCGAAGCCATAAGCCAAATTGCTGCGGCCGGCGTCACCATTCTTCTCGTTGAACAGAACACGCGCATTGCGCTCAAAACGAGCAGCCGCGCCTACGTGCTTCGCACCGGCGAAATCGCACTTCGCGGCGAATCCAAAATGCTCGCGGACAATCCAGAGATCCAAGCGGCCTATCTCGGCGGCTAACGCGGCTCCTTCCGCGCCAATCCAACCAAGTTCGGTGTTGGGGCCGAGGCGCTATGTCGCGGGTAGAGGCCATCCATTAAGACTCTTCTTCTTCGATGTACCCGGCGACTCCATCGCTGAGAGCGTGTTCGACAGCCGTCGCGAGCGAATCGAGGCTAGGGCGGAGCGCGAGGAGCCCGCGTAAGCGTACTTTTCGTACGTGCGCAGGCACCGCAGCGCCCAACCGACGCATCGATTTGCGCAGCAGGCTGTTGAACACGCTCTGAGGATTCAAACGCTGCGAGCCTGTTGTAAAGTGTTTGACGGCTAATCCCGAGCAGTCTGGCTGCCTGCGATCGATTTCCATGGGTGGTCGCGAGTGCAGCTTCGATCGCGCGCCGATCCATGCGTGCCAGGTCCAGGTCCTCGGGTAAGGTCACATGGAATGAGATGGACGGCGGATTGACCGTTCTGGCGATGACGGGTGGCAAGTCGGACACTTCAATCATCCGTCCGGCGCCAAACGTGAGGGCATGCCCGATGGCGTTGCGCAGTTCACGAACATTTCCCGGCCATGCGTAGCGCGCGATGGCGCCGAGCGCCCTCCTGTCGAAACCTTCGACGCGCTTGCCCATCGACGCAGCAAGATCGCGCAAGATGTGATTGGCAAGCAAAAGCACGTCTTCCCTACGCTCACGAAGAGCGGGAATGCACGCGCAAAGGGCGGAGATTCGGAAAAAGAGATCCTCTCTGAATTCACCCACGGAGATCATTTTCTCGAGATCGCGATTCGTTGCGCAGATGACGCGCGCTCTAAATGAAATAGGGGAATTTGAACCGAGTCTTTTAAAGTACCTGTCCTCGAGTACGTGGAGGAGTTTGGTTTGACTCGAAAGCGGGAGCTCGCCGATCTCGTCGAGAAGCAAGGTCCCGCACCCCACCTCTTCAAGCGCACCCATGCGGAACGCGGATGCCCCGGTGAATGCGCCGCGCTCATGGCCAAAGAGCTCGCTTGCAATGAGTGTCTCGGGGATTGCGGCACAATTGATGATTCGCAAGGACTCTTTTGCGCGCGGCCCATGTTCGTGGATCAGGCGGGCAACGAACGACTTGCCAGATCCCGTTTCTCCTTCCAGAAGCACATTGTCGCCGCTTGCTGCCAACTGCGGAATGCGGCGCGCGAGCTTGCGGGCAGCCGCCGAGGAGCCAAGAAATGCCCGCGCGCTACCGATCGACATCGTTCGGAACACAGCAACGTCGTTGGCAACGACGCGCAGCCGACGCGTGCGAGTGAATGCAGACGCAAAGAGCCGACCGGCCATCACGAGCACCTTGCGAAGGGAGTCCGGAACATCGCCATTTGCAGATCGGCACGTGAAGATGAGTGCGGCCGAACTGTCCGGCACGGGCACCGCGACGTGGACCATCCCTTCGCCGTCCTTCGAGATAGAAATCGTCGTTGCACAGTTCGCCGACGAGTCGAGCCGCACGTCCGTTGCCATTGATTGCTCGACGCACCACGCGCGCATACACGACTCGAGATCTTCGACGTCGTCGACCTTGTCGAGCATCTCGAGGAGCGCTTCGAGTGCAGCCAAGTGCCAGGCTTTGACGCTAACGCCGCGGCGCTCCGTCATTCCGCAAACCTCGTGAGTGGAGACGGGGGCGTGCTCGGCGTTGGAGGAGCGAAGTGCGAACATGGTGTCGCCGAACAAGAATTCGGCTCCGGGCTCGAGATCGAGGGAACGATGGGGGGCGCCTTCACGACGGCAGGTGATGCATCCTTGCATATCTCGAGATGGATGCTTCCTGTCTTCGTGCGCATCACGACGGCGTGTTGACGCGAGACGGTGAGATCACGCACGACGAGATCACATTCGCGTGCACGCCCTATGATGCACTTGGAGGCGTCGAGGGTGATGCGGGCGCCGTGGAGGTGCCGCGTGCGCTCCGCACTTTCGCACTTGAGAACGAGGCGCAGCTCGGCGACGATGACGATGGGATTAGGTCTTGGGAACAATGACGATGGAACGCATGGAAAGCTCGCAAACAGGACGGGACCACGTCATGAGCGAGATAGCGCGCAAACGCCAAACGAGTCCCTTCTACTTCAGCGTTGGCGGCGTCATGGATCTGAAAAAGGGGCACACGTTTAAACTTTACAAGGCTGTCGGCAAAGGAAGCCGGGGGATACAACGATCGACCCGCCTGACGTTCCCGTTCTCGTAATGGAACATCTCCGCGGCAAGACGTTCCATGATTTGCTCGCTGCGCTCGGTCCAGGCGGGAAATTTCCGCTGCACACGGTGGCCGTACTCGGGAGGCAAGCGGCCAAGGGGCTGGCTCACGGGCATGAGCTAGTTAAAGGCTCGTCGAGCCGCTTCCAAGTTCCCGAAACACCGAGGGCTGAGCATGCCCACGTGATCTCCCTATCCTCTTCAACTGGCGCGGCTCCCGCCCGAAGCGTTGCTCCCGTCCTTGCCGTCCCTCCGGAGCGGACGTCGATGACATTCGCATACGCCAGTTTGATGTGTCCCCAACGAAGTCGCGCAGCATAGCCAAGGATGGCGCGCCCCTCGTCATCAACGACGTCGAGATACCATTTCGAAAGATTGAAAGCAGCGGACAAAGGTATATCTACCTTTGGTCTACCCGCTCGCCGCACGCAATGATTCAGTTCCGAAACATCGTCAAATCCTTTGGTCCGAAGACCGTTCTCAACGACGTGTCGTTCGACGTGCCCAAAGGAAAAGTATTTTTCATCATCGGCGCCTCCGGCGTCGGCAAGAGCGTGCTCATCAAGCACCTCGTCGGCTTGCTCTACCCTGATAGCGGAGAAATCTTGCTCGACGGCAAAGACATTTCGAAGTTCGACGAGGAGCAAATGGGCCCGGTGCGGAAGAAGTGCGCGATGGTCTTCCAGCACTCCACGCTCTTCGACTCCATGACATGCGCGGAGAACGTGGCGCTGCCGCTGCGCAAGCACAAAGCCCTCAGCATGAACGATGCCCTGCGCGAGGCTCAGCGCCGCCTCGAGATCGTCCGCATGCATGAATTCGCGGATCGCTATCCACGGGAGCTCGGTGACGGCATGCGAAAGCGAGTGGCCATCGCGCGCGCGCTCACGCTCGATCCCGAGTACGTCTTGTTCGATGAGCCTACGACGTCGCTCGATCCGGTGAGCGCACGCCGCGTCGACGTGCTGATCCGCGATCTGTCGGACAAGCTCGGCGTCACATCGATCGTCGTCAGCCACGATCTCGCCAGCATCTTCAGCATCGCGGACCACATCGCGATGCTTTATCGCGGCAAAGTTCGCATGCTCGGCACCCCCGAGGAGTTTCGCGCAACGCCGGATGCCGTCGTGCAGCAATTCATCAATGGCCGCGCAACCGGCCCCATGGAACTCTAAGGCTGCTAGCCTGAGCGCCTCATGGCTCAGGAAAAATCGATCGAGGTCAAGGTCGGTATCCTCATCCTCGTGTCGCTCGGCATCTTGGCCGCCTTCGTTCTCATCATGAGCGGGCTGTCGTTCGAGAAGACGTACACGGTTTACGTCGACTTCGACAATCCGGGCGGCATGCAAGCAGGTGCGCCGGTGCGCATCGCCGGCGTGAAGGTCGGCAAGGTGAGTGAGCTTGCGTTCTTGGGCGGCAAAATCGATCCGAAGACGAACCGTCGCGTGCTCGTGCGGGCAAAGCTCGTGATCGAACAACGCGTCAAGGAGTCCATTCACCAAGACGCAGACTTCTACGTCACGACGCAAGGCGTGCTCGGCGAGCAGTACCTCGCCATCGATCCGGGATCACCAGACAAGCCAACACTGCCGGACGACAGCGTCGTCCTTGGCATCAATCCGCCGCGCATCGATCTCTTTCTCGCAAAGGCCTACGAGCTATTGGACACGACGATCACGGCTATCCACAACAACCGCGAACTCATTGGAGACATCGCAACGAACGCGGCCGGACTCCTAAAGGGCCTCAACACGACGCTGAACGACAACCGAGATCGCATCAACCGTACGATGGCAAATCTCGAATCGTTGTCGAAGGAAGCGACCACACTGACGGTGCACGCGCGCACCGAGTACGTCGACAATCCGAAGATTCAGCACACCATCGACAACGTCGAGCGCATCTCCACGGAACTCGAGAGAGACAGCGCACCCATGCTGAAGGACGCGCGCGAGGCCCTGGCGAACCTCAATCGCGCATCGAAGATCGTTGGCGGCGAAGAGGAGCAACAGAAACTAAAGAAAGCGATCGAGGACGTCGCCGAGCTCGCGGCTCACGCCAACGCCGCAGCAGCCGACGCGCAGGCCATCGTCACCCACATCAAAAAAGGCAACGGCTCCGTGGGCGCACTCGTGATGGACGAAGCGATTTACGACGACGTGCAAGAGATGGTGCGCGATCTCAAACACAATCCGTGGAAGTTCCTCTGGAAACAGTGACCGCAGGGCAGGCACGGGGGCCTGCCCCTACAGCCGATGAAACGCATTCGTATACAACCGATAAAACGCACTCGTAGGGGCGGCCCCCCGTGGCCGCCCTGAAAACGGATTCGGTCTCTTCACGCGATCGACAGGAGGACGTCGTCTTCGTTGACGGCCTGACCCTCGGTGACGGAGATCGATTCGACCGTGCCGGACACGGGTGCCTCCACAGGCATCTCCATCTTCATCGACTCGAGGATGACGCAAATCTGTCCTTCGGAGACCGCGTCACCCGCCTTCACTTCGATCTTCCACACGGTGCCTGTGATGTGTGCGTTCACATTCGTTGCCATCGGCGCATGGTGGAGGATGTGACGGACCGAGCGCAAGCTCGCGTACCTCGCGTGCACGAATACGCCGATTTTTACGACATCGGTGCGTGTCGGGCCGTTGACTCCATGCAATCGCGAGCTGCCCGCAATACCGTTTGCGAACAGTGGCCCAGACAGGTAACTTTCTGAAAGCGTCGTGGACGGAGTTCCCCACCACCGGGGATGGAATCCACGCCGCATCACCCTTTGCCAGGACGAGTGGCAAGTTGAACCAGGACCCGAGAAACGCGATGGCGGACCAGAAAGAGAGCTCCGTTCTCTTCTCCCTCAAAGAACTCATGAGCCTTGAGGAAGACCGGATCAGGCAAGAGGAGGAGGAGCGTAAGCGCAAAGAAGCCGCCGAGCTGCAAGCTCGCCAGGATGCCGAACGCCGCGCCCGCGAAGATGAAGAGGGGCGCATCGCGGCGGAGGAGGAGCGCCGTCGCCAAGAAGAGCAGCGCATGCGCGAGGAGCAAGCGCGCGTCGAAGCGATCCGTCACGCCGAGGTCGAGCGCGCTCGTACCGACGCCGAGAACCAAGCTCGTCTCCGCGCAATGCAACAGCAGCAGGAGCACGAGCGCCATCTCGCTGCGCTGTCGCACGACAAGAAAAAGAAGCAGCTCACGTATCTGTCCGCGGGGATTGGCGCGCTGCTCATCATCGGCTCCATCGGTGGCGGCTACGCCATGTGGAGGAACGCTCAGATACAAGCCGCGCAGCGAGCGGCAATTGCCGAGCAGCAACGCGAGCTCGATGAGATTCAGAAGAAATCTGAAGAGGCGAGCAAGGCATTTGCAGAGGCCCAAGGCGCGCTGGCAAACGCGAAAACCGAAGCAGAAATCAAAGCGGCCGAAGCGAAGCTCGCCGAGGCGGCCAAGGTAAAAGAGGCGGCGGAAAAGCAAATGGAACTACTGCGGAAAAGGAACGCCGGAACACCGACCTTCAAGCCGCAGTCCGCGCCAACGCAGCCAAAAGAAAAGTGCCTGCCTGGCGATCCGCTCTGCTCCGGTCTCTAACGTTGTGCGCGCGCCGATCGTGTTTGCGCTCGACTTCGAAGAGCGCGCCGCTGCGATCGCTGCGGCGCGTGAGGTCGCGCCTGCCATCGGTATGGTGAAAGTCGGCCTCGAACTCTTCGTGGGGTATGGCCCCGACGTCGTATCGATCGGGCATGACGCCGGCCTTCCCGTCTTTCTCGATCTCAAGCTTCACGATATTCCCGAAACGGTGGAGCGCGCCGTTGCGCAAGCCGCGAAGCTTCGCGCACGCGTCGTCACCGTTCACGCGAGCGGCGGCCGCGCCATGCTTCGGCGCGCCGTTGCGCGCGCCAAAGGCACCGGGCTCGATGTCTGCGCCGTGACCGTGCTGACCTCGCTCGACGAAGGCGATCTCGACGACCTTGGGATGGGTGGGATGCACGCATCCGGCGACACGTCGCGATCGCGCACGAGCCTCGCCGCCGAGAACCTCGCGCACATGGCGTGGGAAGAGGGCGTGCGCTGGTTCGTCTGCTCGCCCGCGGAGGTAAGATTCTTGCGCGCTCGGTTGGGCCCCGATGCGATCCTCGTCACGCCCGGCGTGCGTCCTCTTGGAACGGGAGGCAGCGATGATCAGAAGCGCGTTGCCACTCCCGAACAGGCCATGCGCGATGGCGCGAATTGGGTCGTCGTTGGCCGCCCGATTCGCGACGCAAACGACAGACTCGCCGCGGCCCGCGCCATCGCCGCTTCAATCGCGCAAGCAAAGGCATAGAGCGTGTCCACCAACCGTCGCGAGCGAATCGAGGCTAGGGCGGAGCGCGAGCACCGGGCGGAACAGGCTTTGAGGCCTTTGAGCACGGAGCGCAGTGCCCAACCGACGCATCGATTTGCGCAGCAGGTTGGTGGACACGCTCGGAGATTCGTTGCGGGTCTTCAGCCAGTTCGCGAGGCGATCCGCGTGCACGGCGACAAGCTCGAACGCGTTCTCGTCGAGACAGGCGGCGGCCCGCAGATCGAAGCGGTCGCGCGCTTTGCCATCGATCGCGGAGCCCGAGTCGAACGCGTCACGCGCGGCGATCTCGATCGCGCATCGAACGGCGCTCGCCATCAAGGCGCGATTGCCTACGCACCGGAGCTCGCTCTTCGGTCGCTCGAGGATCTCGTCGCGAGTCTCGACGACAAGACGCTCGTCCTTGCGCTCGACGAGCTCGAGGATCCGCAAAACTTCGGCGCCGTGATCCGCTCGGCCGTTGCCCTCGGCGCGAGCGGCATCCTCTGGCCGGAGCATCACGCCGCGCCGCTCTCGCCTGCAACGTTCCGTGCGTCGGCAGGAGCAGTGGAGCACGCCGCGCTGTATCGCGTCGGATCGTTGCAGGTTGCACTCAGTCGATTGCATGATGCAGGCGTCACGGTCGTCGGCCTCGACGCGAACGCAGAACATGTACTTTCCACGTTTCCGCTCGAGGGTCCCGTGGTCGTCGTCGTCGGTGCAGAGGGAAAAGGTTTGCGCAAACCCGTCAAGCGCGCGTGCAGCCATCTCGCGCGCCTGCCGATGAGCGGCCGCATCGATTCACTCAACGTGTCGGTCGCCGCAGGCATCGCCATCTACGAGATCTTGCGCCGGCGCGGCGGTTGATACGATCGCGCCATCATCGCGCGCGTTTGCGCTGGCCGTAGACGCTGACGCCCCGTTGCCGGAGAGTTGGCCCAGCGCTGCGCGGATTGGGACGATCGCGGGATGCTTCGTGTAGCGTCTGTTTTTCTGCTGGTCGCGTTTGCGTTGCTCGGCTGCTCGTCTGCGACCACGAACAGCGCACCGAGCGCGCCTGTCTGGCTAGAAGAGATGAGCCCGGAGCCGCAGACGGCGGCGGTGCTCGGCTTTGCCCAGGCGCAGGTCGGAAAGCGCTACTGCTGGGGCGGCACCGGGCCCGACTGCTTCGACTGCTCGGGCCTCGTGCAAGCCGCGTGGAGATCGGGGGGCGTGAAGCTCCCGCGCACCAGCGCGGCACAAGGGCGATCGCTCAGTGATGTGCCCTTCGAGCAAATGCGTCCTGGCGACATCCTCTGGTGGCACAACCACGTTGGTCTTTACGTTGGCAACGGGGAGATGATCGACGCCTACAACTCGCGCGCCGGCGTGGTCCGGCGTCGCGTCGCCGTTCCGCAGCGCGTTCTCCGCGTATCGGCTCCTCCGCCTGTGTGACCTATTTAAGATCCGCGACTTGCTTGCCGAAGATGCGTTCGAGGCCTGAGAGCACTTCGTCGCCGACATCGACGCGATATTTCTTGCCGAGGCCGAGGACAGCCTCGGCTCCGTCCTTCATGGCGAGGGTCAGCGTCACGGGACAGTTCCCCTCGGACTTGGCGAGCACGCTGGCTACTTTGCGCAGATCGTCTTCGCTTGTTTCATCAGTGCGGAGGCGAAGGACGACGAGCTTGGCGTCGTTGCGCACGGCATCGGCGAGGCGCACCGCCTCGTTGACGAAGAGCGTTGGCTCGCGCGGCCCTTCCTCTTGCTCCTCGGCGTCGGTCTCGCGCATCGGAAAACTCACTTTGCCCGTGATGAGCACGGGCTCGCCTGCCGTCAGAATGGCGCCGTATGCATCGATCTGATTGCCGCGCACCTTGCACGAGACGCGTCCGGTGAGATCCTCGAGATCGAAAAACGCGATCTTGCCGCCGCCATCTTTGAAGATACGCTCGCGATAACCCTCCACCATGCCGGCAACTTTGACGACGGCCCAATCTTCTTCGGCAGGCAACGACGATGTTGGCTTCGCGTCGAGCTTCGCGAGCGCTCCGCCGCCGCGGAGGTAGCGTTCGAGCGGGTGGCCCGAAACGTAGAAGCCAAGCGCCTGTTTTTCGCGCACGAGCATTTCACGCCTGTCCCAGTGCGTGGCCGTTGCGTAATCGCCAGCGGAAGATCCTCCGGCGGCGGTCTTTGCCGACTTTGCGCCGGCGTCCAAGAGCCCGAAGAGGTTCGTCTGCCCACACTCGCGATCGCGGCTCGCCGCGCGGCTTCGTTCGAGTGCCACTTCGATCGACGCAAAGGCTTGGGCGCGCGTCACTCCGCTCTTGGCGAACGTGGTGTCGAACGCGCCGCACTGCACGAGCGCCTCGAAGACGCCCTTGTTGACGCGTTTGGCGTCGACGCGCGAGGCGAAGTCGAACAAATCTTGGAACGGTCCACCTTCTTTGCGCGCCTCGAGCAATGCTTCGAGGGCCGCACCGCCGAGTCCACGCACGGCGCCGAGACCGAAGCGAATTTCAGGGCCGCACGGATCCTTCTGGGCGGCACCGCGAAGGGACCGCGATACCTTCTTATTGCTCTCCGGATGCGAGTAGACGACTTTGAAGTCGATATCGCTTTCGTTGACGTCCGGCGGAAGCACCGTGACGCCCATGGCGCGCGCGTCGGCAATGGTGCGAACGACCTTGTCGATCTTCTCCTTGTCGCTCGTCATGATTCCGCAGAGAAGCTCCACGGGGTAATGCGCCTTGAGATACGCGGTTTGATAGGTAATGAGCGCGTAGGCGGCCGAGTGTGATTTATTGAATCCGTAACCCGCGAAGTACTCGAGCAATCCAAAAATGCGCTCGGCGTCGGCCGGATCCACGCCGTTGTTCTTCGCGCCTTCGACGAAAATGCCCTTCTGTTTGGCCATCTCCTCGGGCTTCTTCTTGCCCATGGCGCGCCTGAGAAGATCTGCACCCCCCAGCGAGTAGCCGGCGAGCGCCTGAGCAATTTGCATGACCTGCTCTTGGTAGACGATGACGCCATAGGTGGGCTCGAGCAGGTGGTCGACCTTGTCATGCATCTTGGCAATGGGCTGACGACCATGTTTGCAGTCGACGAAGTCCTTCACCATGCCCGTGCCAAGGGGCCCCGGGCGGTAGAGCGCCACTGCCGCGATGATGTCCTCGAAGTTGTCCGGATGCAGGTCCTTGAAGAGCTGCTGCATTCCGCTCGACTCGAGCTGAAAGACCCCTTTCGTCTCCCCCGATGCCATGAGCAGATAGGCAGCTTTGTCGTCGAGAGGGAGCTTCGAGACGTCGAGCTTCTTGCTGTCGCGCAGAAAATCGGGCCGCGCGTTGATGAGGCGCTCGGCAATGTCAATCACCGTGAGCGTCTTCAGGCCGAGAAAGTCGAATTTGACGAGGCCCGCTTGCTCGACATCGTCCTTGTAATACTGAGTAATGTATCCGTCCGATTTACCATCCTTGAAGACCGGAACGTGATCCCAGAGCGGGCCCTCGCTGATGACGATGCCGGCCGCGTGCTTGCCTGCGTGGCGTGTCAGGCCTTCCAACTTGATGGCTTGCGTGAGCAGCTCTTTGACCCTCGGCTCCGTGTCGAAACGCGCCTTGAGCTTCGGTTCCACCGTGAGACTCTCGGTGATCGTGTACGTCTCGGCAGGAGTCTTGTTGGGGATGAGGTTTGCGATTTGCTGCGCTTCGACGGGAGGAAACTGCAAGCACCGGGCAACGTCCTTGACGACGCTCTTGGCCTTGAGCTCCGCGAACGTGGCAATCTGACCAACGGAAGAATCGCCGTACTTCTTTTGCACGTATTGGATGACGCGATCGCGCCGATCCATGCAGAAGTCGACGTCGAAGTCCGGCATGCTCACGCGCTCCGGATTGAGGAAGCGCTCGAAGAGCAGATTGAATGGAATGGGATCGAGATCGGTAATGCGCAAGGAGTACGCCACGAGCGATCCCGCACCCGATCCGCGACCCGGACCCACGGGGACCCCGTTTTCTTTTCCGTAGCGAATGAAGTCCCAGACGATGAGAAAGTAACCTGGGAACTTCATCTCGCAGATGACATCGAGCTCCCAATGAAGGCGCTTTTGGTACGCCTCGCGATCGACCTTCTTGCCAATGCTCTCGAATTCGGCAAAACGCGCTTCGAGGCCCTCGGCCGCAATATGCCGGAAATACGTGTCCGTGTCATAGCCTTCCGGTACCCTGAATGCCGGAAGCATGGGGTTTCCGAGCTTGAGTTTGAGCTGGCACCTCTCTGCAATCTCGAGGGTGCTCTTGATCGCCTCCGGGCAGTCTTTGAAGAGGGCCACCATTTCCTTGGCACTCTTCAAATACATCTCGGAGGATCCATGGCTTTGCTCTTTGGCTTCCTCGTAAGAGCGACCATTTTTGATGCACGAGAGATAAAGGTGGGCTTCGGCGTCGTCCCTCGTGCCGTAATGCACGTCGTTGGTTGCTACGACGGGCAGATGGAAGTGTGCGGCGAGATCCTTGAGAAAGCCATTGAGGATGGGTTGCTCGGGCAAACCATGATTCTGCAATTCGACATAGAGCGAGCCTGGTTCGAAAAGCTCCGTCAGCGTGGAGAGAGCTTTCTGGCCCGCTTCGGCACCTTCTTCAAGAATGGTTTGCGCAACGAATCCCCCCATGCATCCGGTAAGACCAATCAGGCCTTTCGTGCGCCCCTCGAGAGCAGAGAGTGGAATGCTAGGAACACCGGCAGACCCGTTCGCGTCGGGTTCGACATAACCGCGTGAGACGAGCCAGACGAGATTCTTATAACCCTCCTCCGTCGCCGCAAGCAGCGGCAGATGGTAGTCGTGGCCGGACGTGACGACGTCGAGCTCGGCGCCGAGGATGGCTTTGATGTTTGCATCCTTCGCTGCCTTGTAGAACGTAATGGCACCGAACATGTTTCCGTGGTCGGTGAGCGCGACGGTGTTCATGCCTTGTGAAAGAACTTGCTTGACGAGACTCTTCACCTTCACGGCAGAATCCAACATCGAGTACTGCGAGTGGACGTGCAGGTGGACGAACTCGGACATGAGGGCAAGTCTTTAGCAAAGCGTAAACACGATGCACATCTTCGGACTCACCGGTGGAATCGCTTCAGGCAAAAGCACGGTCGGCGCACGGTTCGCGTCGCGAGGAGTGCCCGTCATCGACGCCGACAGACTCGCGCGCGACGTAGTCGAGAAAGGCACGTCGGGGCTCGCTGAGATCGCGCGCATTTTCGGCGAAGACGTGCTCGCAGAAGATGGCTCGCTCGACCGAAAGAAGCTCGCGCGCGAAGTCTTTGGCAACGACGAAAAACGCCGCACGCTGAACGCCATCGTCCACCCAAGGATCCGCGACAAGAGCCTCGAAGAAGCGCGCGCGCTCAGCGAAGCCGGACATCTTCTCGCATGCTACGAAGCGGCGCTGCTCGTCGAGAACGGTATCGCCAATGCGTTCCGACCGCTCGTCGTCGTGAGCGCGCCCGAAAATATGCAGATTGCACGCGCTTGCGCGCGCGACGGCGTGACCGAAGAAGACGTGAAGGCCAGGATCCGCGCGCAGACTCCGCTGGCAGAGAAAACCCGCGTAGCTGATTTCGTGATTGAGAACGCGGACTCGCGAGATGCGCTGCATGCGCGCACCGACGAAGTCCTCGACGCGATTTGTGCAAGGCTCGACATAGACGCAAACCGTTACCGCCGCGCATAGACTTGCATATTGCAGCTATTCACCGCCCTGCCCTGCAATGAGCAGGTGTCCCTTCTCTTGGCGCAGGAGCAAGACGAGCACGTTGCCGAAGAGCTGCTCGGTGATGCGCGACACCGCAACGGGCACGCGCACGTAGAGATCTCCAGGCTGCATGGCCGGCGGACGCGCGTGGTCGCTCGAGCCACCAAGCGCGTCGTACGTGTACGTCTCGATCCGATCGAAGTGAGCAACCACGGGGACACCTGAAAGCCTCAGAGTCTCGAAGATCTCCATGCGCGACGACCATCGCTCGATGAGCTGCGCTCTGCCTGCACCAGCCCGCTCGAGAGGTGCGGCATCGCTTGCGAGCATCTGCCTGAGGCCGGCCATATCGCCGCGCTCGAAGGCCTGGAGGTAAGCACGCACGACGTTCTCGACGTCCTCACCTGCGAGCGGCTCGCGCAGAGCGACGACGCCGTAAGCGGGAGCCACGTGGACAGGCGCGGGCAGTGCCGACGGGGGTTCGAGAACAACACCGTCGGGACGGCGAGGTGCCTTCGGCATTTCGGTCGCGGTCACGAGCGAACCCGCGCACCCCGCGAGCATCCCAACAGCCGCGAGCCGCCACGCAGCGGTGGCGACGACATTACAGAGCTTCGATGTGCGGATCGGACCCACGCTCGAGAGTGACGATGGCACGATCCGGGGCGACCTTCCAGCGCGCATGCGACACGGGCCCGGAGACCGCGGGCGACCATTCGTCATCGAAGTCGCTCGCGATCAATGTAAAATGCATTTGTGCGAGCTCCGGCGTCTTGCGACGAAGCACGAGATCGTCGCCAATGAGCGCATCGGCGTCGCTTCTGCCGTGCAAGACGCGGTAGCCCATTTGCTGCCCCGTGTGCACGGCAAAAACGTGCTCGCCGTTCGACACGACGAGGTTCGCCGACGCCTCTTCGCCGGACACCTCCGCCGCCATCGCCGAGACGACCGCGAGGCTCGAACGGAGCGCGTCGCGGACGCGCGCGGGATCGACGACGGAATCGTTCAGGCGCCCCGCGTCATGTAAGAACGAGAGAAAGACATAGAAAAGAATTTCTGCGTCCGTCTCGCCGCGAATGGATGAGCGAAGAAATCCGTGAACGCTTTCAATGAGTCGCTCGCGAAGGACATCGAACGACGGAAGAGTGCCCGTCTGCGCGTAGAGCCACTGGCGATAACGGAAGGGATGCGTGTTCTCCGTGCTTCGCTTTCCAACCGTCGCGTTGCGAACGTGTCCGACGAGCACGTCGGTGCGAACATCGCTCGAGAGCTTGGCGACTTCGATCGTCTCATTGTCGTCGATGGGCCGACGGCGCATGAGCACCTCGCCACCCTGGTAAAACCCGATTCCCCAACCGAGCGGTGAACCCTTGCACTTTGCACGAAGCGCGTCCGCCTCGGAGCCGAGGATGCGGACAGCAAGATCAGCGCGATTTCCTATTAGGCCAAAAAGCCGTGCCATGTCTTTTTTTACTCCCCTCGGACCCACCTATCCGTGGCCCACAAACGTTACACATCGCGATCGACAATGCACGGCGGCCGCCGAGCCGCGCTTACTTCGAAGCGGGGGGCACGATAAAGGGAACGACATGCTCGCGCCCTTCGAAACCGGAGCGGTACGCGGAAGCGGCGCGTTGCGATGCAAACGGACCAATCCTCACTCGGTACCACGTGCCACGACCTGCAACGTGGGCCTCGGCGACGTAGGCTTTGTGACCGCGCGCGCGTAGCTGCAACGCGAATTGATCCGCTTCGGCCTGGCTGCGGAACGAGCTCACCTGAAGCTGATAGCCGCCTTCGCGCCCCGCAGGCGCCGAAGGCTCCGCTGGAGAGGTGATCTGTGCCGCGTCGTTCGCTGCTCGCGTGAGCGAGTCTCGCGGTCGCGTGACGACAGGCGAAGCGTCGAGCACGTTCTGCGCGGGGAGAGGAACGACAGGCAGGCGATCGGCCGCGATCGGCGGCGCCGCTTGCACGGGCGGCGCGCTCGAAGCAGGCACGGGTTGCAACGCGGGCGCACCCTTGACCGCTGCGAGCGCAGTCGTTGGTGAGCCGTCGTCGCTCAAGATCCCGGGGAACGTCACGTCGTGCGCGCTGAGATCGGTGGCTTTCGGCGACGCGCTCTTTCCGATGCGCGACTGCTGCGAGACCAGATCGCCAAGCGGATCCACCTTCTTTAGTGCGGTCGACGAACGACGACCACCGAGCGAGAGCCCAGCGAAAAGGATGCATGCTGCACCGAGCGCAACGAGGAGGATCTTCACGCTGCGCGGGGTACGCGACTCGCCGTCCGTTTCCTGAATTTGCTCGAGGTTTCTCACGCTGGTCGGATCCATCATCCTTGCCTCTTCGTTCGCCTATCGCTTCGAACAGCACGCGGCCAACTTTGCTGCGGTGCGGAGGGGTAGCGTGTTACGACCCTGCGCATGCGGAACTTATCTTTCCTTTCCGTCGCAGCGTTCGTCACGTCGTTCGTCGGCAGCGCGTGCAACACGACATCGTCCGGCACAATCAACATCACCACCGGTGGTGAAACCGACGCATTCACGCGAACGCCCGTGCCGTCCACCCTCGTCGTCGAAAACATCGCGCTCGACGGAACGACGACGGAGATCACGCGCACCGCGCTGCCCGCAAGCGAGGTGGATCTCGGAAACTTGAACCCGTCGACCATCGGCGCGCTGCGCGTCAGCGCCATCGACGCGGCGGGTACCGTGCTTTTGCAAGGGCAGTCACTCGACGTGCAATTCGGCGCGCTCGACGGCGCATCGATGAACGTCTTCGTCCAGCGCGTCGGCGAGTTCGCGCGACTGCCGCAAACACCGTCGACTGTGCTCGCGTCGCCCGTCGTCGACATCGCAGACGGTCGTTACATCTTTGCGGCAAGCGGCACTGCCTCTGCACTCTACGATCTGCTCGCGCTCGCGCCGATGTCGTCGGCGCCGGTCCTCACGCGATCCGCCGAGTCGATCGCCACCGTCAGCACGACGGTCCTCGTCGTGGACGAGACGGGCGCCACGATGATCGATCTGAGCACGGCATCCACCACGGACGCGACGGCACCCACCGGAGGCAACTTCGGCGACATCGCTGGCGGCGCCACCGTCTACGCGCCCGACGGATCGCTCTACATCGTAGGGGGCACGCGCACGACCGGAGATGCCACGACGCGTGTACTTTACATCAACGCCAGCGGTAACGCGTCGTTCGTGAATCTTGCAGCGCCGCGCAGAGGTGCATGCGCCGCATGGATGGATGGGCACGGGCTCGTCGTCTACGGAGGCAGCGCCACGGGCGCGGGCGCGGAAGTCCTCGCCTCCACCAGCACCCTCGGCTCACCCCTCGCCTTCCCACCGGATCCGGTGATCGGGTGCGCCGCCACCGCGTTCGACGGCCATCGCATGATCGTCGCCGGAGGCCAAGGTACCGCGGACGATCCAAACGCATTTTCACCTGCGCGCGTCGTTGACGTGGCATGCACGTCGAGCTGCACGCCCGCGGCCGGGACCACCGACGTCCCTCTCGTCCGCGCGCAAGCGGTCACGGTTGGTGCGGACGCGGCGCTCGCGGTCGGCGACGACGCCACCGGTCAGACCCGCGCGTATCGCGTGACACCAACCGACGTGCGCGAGATCACGCTCAAGGTGCCGCGCACGGGTGGGCGCCTGGTCGCCATGCCGACGGGTGGTGCAGCGGTCGTGGGTGGAGCAGCGGAGATCGAGCAATACCGCGAATAGTGAAAATTGTACTACTTATTGGAGTACAAGTCGCCGCGGGCAGTCCACGCGGCTCGCGCGCGTTCGAGTCCTCGCCCGTCGCCGTGAGCATCTACCTCGATGAAGATCTTTCGCATCACCGGCAGCTCGGCGCGCACGCGTCGCTCGATCTCGTTGATGCACTCTTCGATGGCTTGTGCTGCCATGGTTTCCTTGAACGCCACCTTCAGGGCGAGGATGGCAACGTCAGGGCCAACGTGGAAAGTGAGGATCTGTGTCACGCGTTCGACGCCATCCACGCCCTCGGTCAGGTAGAGCGCCTGCCCCTGCTCCTCCGGATCGGCGCTCGATCCGATGAGGAGTGCATGCGTATTGCGCGCGAGCAAAATGGCCACCGTTGCGAGCAAGAGGCCAATGAAGACGCTGCCAAGCGGATCCCAAAAAGCCTGGCCGGTGATGTCGCTCACGAACACGGCGACGAGAGCGATGGATAATCCAATGAGCGCCGTCGTGTCCTCTGCGAGCACGAGTGGGATCGTCGGATCGCGCGCCTCGCGCACGGCGCGGATCCAGGGCCGCCCCTTGGCGAGCACGCGAAATTCCTTCCACGCCACCCTGAAACTGAGCGCCTCGAACAACATGGACATGCCGAGCACCGCGTAGCTCCAGAAGCGCGCACCCGGAAGCCTGACAGGATGGATCATGTGCAGGATGCCGTCGTAAACCGCAAAGGCGCCGCCCACCGACAAGAGCATCAGCGCGACGACGAACGGCCAGAAGTATTTTTCACCCGAGCGTCCGAACGGGAAGTGATCATCCGGAGGTGCCGCCGCGAGATGAATGCCAATGAGGAGCAGTCCTTGATTGCCAGTGTCCGCAAGTGAGTGCACGGCTTCGGCCAGCGTTGCGGTGGAGCCAGACAGGAATGCCGCTCCGAACTTGCACGAGGCAATGGCCAGGTTTCCGAGCAGTGCTGCAATGACGACTTTTTTACTGTCTGCTTGGCTCATGGTCGAATCGGAGAGATCTCTCGGTTCGGCTCGCTCGTACCGATGGGATTGTGCACGATAACCGTGATTCGTGCGCGTGCACTCTGCAAGAATTCGAGCTCGGTAGCTCGCTGCCGCTCGGTCGCTACCCACACACGAAGGCGCTCGCGCGCGTCTTCGTATTTCAGGTTGCGGTATGGGTGGACGGCACCGCGGTACGCCTCACGCAACGAGTCCTCGGTCACGGTGAGGATCGAGGTGATGGCTTTGTCGATGTACGTGGCCGCGCGGATCTGTTCGTTGAGGAGCGCCATCAACTCGTCGTCGTCGATCCCTTCGCGCTTCATCGCCTCGTCGAGCGCGCGCGGACCTCCCACGCGATCTGCGAGCTCGGCGCGCGCTTCTCGGGCGCGGCGCGGCAAGTCCGGAGCCTCCGTTCCGCGCTGACGAAGCAGCCCCGCGAGCATGGATCGCGCGACGAGCCGATCGAGTGCACTGCGAACGTAACGCTCCGGATATCCGGCCTCGGGCATCGGCACCTGTTCGCTCATTGCTTCGAAGCGCGCGAAGAGTGCGAGCGTGCGGTCGGTGATGAAGCGGGGGTGCGCCATGCCTCCGGTCTCCGGCGTCATGTAGCGAACCGCGACGCGGTCGGCCGTGACCCCGCGCAACCAATACGCCGATCCATTCTTCACGTCTGCAAGGCATGGGAGCGAGAGGAACGCGAGCGACGCCGCCAACCCGCGCGCAGCAAGGCTGCAGACTCGCCCTGAAGAGGGAGAGATTCGTGTCGCTCGCGACGTCTCTCGCCGTACCACCGCGGCCTCTGCCTACGGCGACCCGTTGCCTTTGCCTTCGCCGACAAGCTTTGCGGACGCCGGCTCGTCGCCGCTGTGCGGAGGCCTTTGGGACGACGTTATCTCACGCTCCTCGCGCATGTGTTCGTGGTGGTGCGCGAAACCCCGCGCAGCACGGCGCGCCTTCAAGAACTCGGCGAACGCGGTGAGGAGATCGAGCTCGCGCGGCCCCAGTGCATCACCGAGCTCTTTGAGGTGCAGGCGAAGCGTTTCGGCGTTGCGCTGACGACGCCCACTCTGCGACTTCGGCCCTTCGGTGTCGGAGGCGATGGCGATGGACGCTGCTGCAGCGATCGCGCTCGGCGGCTGGCTCGACGAGATGAGACTGTCCGGGATCGACTCGTCACCGGATGGGGGCCCGTCGACCCACGCGGGACGCGGCACGGCGCGCATGGCATGCGCGCTCAGCCATGCTTCCATGAACGTGCGAAGCCGCTCGCTGCGAAACGTGAACCAGCGCTCGCGGTCCTCGGCAAAAGACATGAGCACGTCTTTGAATCGTCGGAAGGCGCCCTTGCCATCGATCGCCTGGGCGAGCTTCGTGCGAAGCTCGTTGTCGTCGATCATCGGGATGAAGCGCTCCATCCAACGGTACTGCTCGCGCGATGACACCGGATCGACGCGCAAGTAGTTCGGATCGATGCTGATGCGCGAATGCATCTGCGGATCGGCCACACCGTCGACCACGCGGAGCACTTCTCCGGTCGTCAGGTGAAGGTAGCTATGCACCTCGGGTGCGTTGTTCTCGAAAGCATCTTCGAGAGCCTCCCAGTCCACGGGGACATCGCGGACAGGCTCCGTCGACGGACAGTCTTCAGACATGAGATTCTCCCTTCGAAGGCAAGCGTGTGATCTCGAACGGCCGGGGCTGACGGTGTCGCTCGAGGTTATGATGATCGTAAGCAAGAGAAGCTTCGTTGGCAGGCATGGAACACGGCCTGTACGAACTTCTAGAGTCGCACGTCGTGAGCCCTTACGGGAAGCTCCATCGAAGTGTCGAGGCGAGTAAGTGCGTGCAGTGCGTCTTTGAGCGCCGCCGTGATTCGTACGCGTTGCTTCAGCTCACCCGAGAACGCGTTCGATGGATCGCGTCCCGCCAGCGCGCAAGATGCGCCGCGCGGCTCGTACTCGGCATCTGCGGCCGAAATGTCTTGTCAAGCTCGATCATCTTCGCCGCAGCGCCGAGATCGATGAGCCCGAGACCGACACCCGCGAGCATCGCCGCACCTCGTCCGGTGGACTCGATCTCGACCGGACGAACGACCTCCACGTTCGCGATGTCGGCCTGAAACTGCGCGAGCAGATCGTTTTTCGCTGCACCGCCATCGACCTTGAGCATGTTGATGACGCGCGTGCCGTCGCTCGTCATCGCGTCGAGCAGATCCCACACCTCGAACGCGATCCCCTCGAGCGTTGCGCGTGCGAGGTGTGCCGCCGTCGTCCCGCGCGTAATGCCGGTGATGGTGCCGCGCGCGTCCTGATCCCAGTACGGCGCGCCAAGACCCGCCAGCGCGGGAACGAACGCGACGCCGTCGGACGACGGAACGCTCTGCGCAAGCGACTCGATCTCGGCCGCGCTGCGGATGATGCCGAGCCCGTCGCGGAGCCACTGCACGGCCGCGCCGGCAATGAACGCGCTGCCCTCGAGCGCGTACGTCGTCTCGCCGTGGATCTGCCAGGCAACCGTCGTGACGAGTCCGCTCTTCGCGAGACTCGGCGTCTTCCCGATGTTCATCAACGCGAACGCGCCCGTGCCATACGTGCACTTTGCATCACCCTCCGCGAAGCACGCCTGTCCGAAGAGCGCCGCGTGCTGATCACCGGCGATGCCAGCAATGGGGATGCCGTCCGGCAGAAAGCCAGCATTCTTCGTCATACCGATCTGCCCTGCGCTAGGCACGATGTTGGGCAGCACACTCGCCGGCACGCGGAAGATGGCAAGCATCTCCTCGTCCCACGTCCGCTTCGCGAGATCCATCAAGAGCGTGCGCGATGCGTTCGTCACGTCGGTGGCGTGCACCGCGCCGCCCGTGAGGCGATGGACGAGAAAGGTGTCGACCGTGCCAAAAGCGAGTTCATTCTTGTCTGCTCGCGCGCGCGCACCGTCGACGTGGTCCAAGATCCACGCGATCTTCGTGCCCGCGAAGTATGCATCGACGACGAGACCCGTGCGCGCGCGCACTTTGTCGACGAGATCCGCGGCCTTGATGCGATTGCACTCGTCGGCCGTGCGCCGACACTGCCACACGATGGCGCGATGAATGGGCCTGCCACTCCTGCGCTCCCACAGCAGGGTGGTCTCGCGCTGGTTGGTGATGCCGATGCCGGCAATGTCGCTGCCACTGATCTTCGCCTGAGCGAGGGCACCACCCACCGCAGCACCAACGCTCTTCCAGATGTCCTCGGGATCGTGCTCGACCCAACCGGGCTTCGGGAAGTGCTGCGGAAATTCGACGGACTCCTTGCCGAGCGTGGTGCCATCCAGCGACAGAACGATGGCCGTGGAGCCCGTCGTACCTTGGTCGATCGCGAGCAGATGCTTACCCATCATCCCGCGCAAGGTAACGCGCCTACCTTCGTGAGAGAATGTTTCGCTGCCTTTGGTCTACCTAGCCCGGATAATTCACGACGACTCCACTCAGACGGGCCGATCCTCTTGCTGCGAAGGGCGTACGGCGCTCCTCGGACCTGCGGCGTACGTACAGTACGCCTCGGTCCTGCGATGCGGCGTGCGCCCTTCTCGCTGCGGTCTCGGCCGTCTGCAGAAATCGCGTCATGAATGATCCGGGCTAGTGCCGCCCGGCAGAAGGTTTGTTGGACTTGCCCGGAAAGGGCGGCACGAGGAGAAGCCGCGGGAGCGGCTTCGGGGGGCGGAGCCCCCAAGAAAGGGAGAGTGCCGTTCGGGCGCTGCGAAGCAGCGCATCGCGCAGAAGTTCGGCGAATCCAGCCGAACTTCTGCCGAACGGCACTAGTTCTCATTCCAGAAACGTCGCGAGCGACGCAAAGCTAGCGAGGCCGACCGAGGAATACTCGGAGTATTTTGAGGGAGGCCGAACGACGATTTGCGGCGCGCAGCAGTTTCCGGTTGAGAACTATCTAACAATCGGCAAATCACCCTGAGAATCTGTCTCGCAGCCAAAAACGATATCGACCTTCCCTCCGCTGTCCGTCTGCAATGTGTTGCAGACGTCCGAGCACATGATGATCTGCGTTGGATTGACGAGGGCGTCGTAGTGCCAGCCATTCGTATTCGCGCAATCGGCGCTGTACTTCAGCGTCGTCAGCGCTCCACCGCCCGGCGTGTAGTCGACATTGACGGCGTTGACATCGATCGCCTGACCGTCAGGAGGAGCAGGCAACCCGTACTCGCAACCGAGCTGCTGGGTGGCGATCTGACCGAGCGCGTTCTGTAGATCGGTCGTCACTTGATCGGCCGACGTGGTGCTGACCGTGATGGCGGCTCCAGTGCCACCAGCTTGAGCGATCTGGTTTAGGTAGCCCGTTTGCGTGGCATCTTTGCCGATACCGACCACGTACGTCGAAAACGCTGCGGCAGCCGCAACATCGCTTACGGCCTGCACATTCACCGCGTCGGTGGTGGAGCTTGTGATGCACGAGCTACCTTTCTGCGTCACTTGCGGCAGGCCATCGGTAACGAGAACAACGACTACCTTGCCATTGTCGGTGAGGCCGTTTTTTTCTTGCTGCGCGTAGCTGATTGCGCCGGTCAACGCGGCCTTCATCGGCGTGTCTGCCGAGGGCGTCTTCACGGCCTCGATCGCATTTTTGAAACTCGTGCTATCGGGAAGCGAATTCGCGCACTCCGCATCTAGCGTGACACCGCCAACATCACCGACCACGCCACTCGGACCACCGCTGGAACTGCTCGATCCGTTCGGGTTGTCGGGGGACCCAAAGCCGCTGTTGTCGCCGCCTCCGGAAAGGGCGGGATTGCCCGAGTCGCTTCCACCCCCGCCGCATGCGGCCACTGCAACGCAAACAGACACACCGGCCGAGACAAATATGGATCGACGAGACATCGAAGTACCTCCCTAAAGGGACATAAATAAGAATAACCGTCAAAGGCCGCGCCTACGATGTCCGTTGCGACATCGCTTCGAAATGAGTGGGCAAAGATGCGCGAAGTGTGCCCTTGTACCACCATATTACCGTCGTTTCGGGCGCGAGAAGATCGAAGAGAAGACCAGCATCAATGCGCAAAATGCCGCGACGGCGGCAAGGGACTTCATCATCGTGCCGTCGTCGCCGCGCGTGTGAAGCGAGAACGCCGCGTACCCGGTTGCGATGCCGATCGCCGTGTAGATGATCTGCCGGCCGATGACGTAAACCGTTTGCGCGCTCTCCGAGATGCCGCGGACGCGCACTTCCATTTCGCCGCGCGTGGCGCGAACGAGGTACTTACGAAGATCCTCCGGGAGCGTGACGGCGCCAAGCACCATGTCGCGCACCGTATCCATGGCAACCTTTTGCCAATCACGATTGCCGAGAACGAAGTCCGAGAGATACGGCTGGATAATCGCCATTGGATTGAGCTCGGGATCGAGCATGGAGCAACATCCATAAAGGAGCAGAATCGTTCGTTCGAGGAGCACCCAATCGCGCGGCACATGAAACGCACCGGAGAGCTCTTTGAGCCCCACGTTCATCTTGCGCAAATCGAGCAGATTCTCGACGCCACGGTGCGGATCGATTTTGATGTCTTTCAAGTTGAAGGATTCGAGCTTCACTTCTTCTTGAAAGCGGCGATGGAAGTATTCGATGATTTTCTCGCTGACCGCTTCGTCGCTCGTACGCGAAAGAAATCCCATCTTGCGCAGGGCGCGAATGAGTCGGTCGGTGTCGCGACGGAGCACGCCCTCGAGAAACTCCGGAATGCCCTCGCGCATGGGCAACGAGAGCTCGGCGACCGCGCCGAAATCGAGGAGCACGAGATCGCCGGCGTCGTTGACCAGGATGTTCCCGGGGTGTGGATCGGCATGATAGACGCCGTCGATGAAGATCATCTGGCAGTAAGCCCGGACGAGCCTGCCAGCGAGCTCCTTCTTGTCGATGCCCATCGCGTCGAGACCGCGCAGATCGGTAAGTTTTCTGCCTTCGACGAACGTTGTCGTCAGAACGCGCGACGTGGACAGCTCGCGCACCGGCGTAGGGAAGTGCACGCGCGGATCCGATGCGAAGTTTTTCGCGATGCGCTCGATGTTGTCGGCTTCGGCAGAAAAATCGAGCTCCTGGCCGAGTAGCCCCTTAATCTGGTGATAGTAAGCGTCGAGTCCTTGCACCGGCACGAAGAAATGCACGATGGCCATGATGCGACGGATGGTCATCAGATCGAGCCGGACGATCTCGTCGATGTCTTGGTGCTGGACTTTGACGACCACGTGCCTTCCATCGCTGCGCACGTGCGCCTCGTGCACTTGGCCGAGCGACGCGCTCGCAAGTGGTGCGCGGTGGAAGTCGGCAAACAGCTCCGAAATCTGTGCGCCTAATTCCTCTTCGACACGCGGCGCGATCTCCTCGTAGGGCCGCGGCGGCACTTGATCCTGAAGCCCTTCGAGCTCGGAGCGAAACTCGTCGGGCAAAAAATTCGCCATGATCGAGAGCATCTGCCCGACCTTGATGAACAGGCCCTGGAGCTTGAGGATCGTCTCGTAAACACGGCGTGCATTCCGTTGGTGAATGCCCTTGATGTGTTGCGCTTCGTACGAGTGCCCGAGAAACTTCGCGGTCCAGAAAAAAAAGACGTAGCTGAAGATGACCTGGAACGTCGTCGCGTATGCGCGAACGAAGCGAAAACGGTTCTCGCTGCGCGTGCGATAGCGAACGAGCTTCGCCTGCGGGCTCTTCGCGAGTCGATCGGGTGAGGGCTCCCCCACACCCGGTTTCGGCGCAATGACCGCATCTGGTTCAGACATTTCGCCTTGAAGCTAGTGTGCTCGTGCGCGCGCTGCCATCGTGAAGAGCGCGTCGTGTGCGAGCGGTCGCGCCAGCCGAATCTTCGAATTGTCGCGTGTAGAATACACTCGATTCGTCAGAATCACGACGACGGCGTCGGCGTCGGGATCGATCCAGAGGCTCGTGCCGGTAAAACCAAGGTGACCGAACGTGCGCGGTCCGGCGCGCTCTCCAGCGCTCGATCCGTGCTCACTCTTGGTGTCGAACCCCGCGCGCAGCGTGCCGCCAGGACGTTCGGCGACGAGCCAATGAACGTCGCCGCAAGCGAGCGGTCCATCGCGACGCGCGACCGCATCGAGCGCGGCGCAACCGAACGCGAGGACGGCGCCCGCGGTGCCAAACATCCCCGCATGGCCTTCGCCGCCGTCGCCCGCAAGTGCCCACGCGTTCTCGTCATGGACGCGACCGCGCACTTCGCCACCTCTCCACCCAACGATCTCCGTGGGCACGACGCGCTCGGCGAAACCAATGCCGCGTGCCTCGAGTGTGCGCGCGGTGCCGAGCTCGTCGCAGAGTTCGAGCGCCGCAACGACTCGCAACTCCACGACCTCGCCGGCGTCGCGCGCTCGCTCGGCACGAGCGAGCGCTTCGCCTGCGAGGAGATATCCGAGATCGCTGTAGAGTGGCGCGAAACCGCCACGAGGAGGCGAGCCCGCGACGTCCGCGCGACGTGCGGAGGCCGCGCGCGCGAGCGCCGGGCGTCGATCGATCTTCTTGCCTTGGGTGAGCGGCCAATAAAGCGGCACGTGACCTTCGAGGCCGGCGCGGTGCGCGAGGAGGAGCTCGAGTGGGACGTCTTCGCTCGGCGTAGCGTGCGCCTCGGTCAAAAATGATCCGAGCGACCTTGCCCGATCCAAGCCCGTGCGCGCAACCGCGAACGCAACCATCGGTTTCGTCAGGCTCGCCAAATCGAAGATGGCCCCACCTTGCTCGGTGCTGATCGGTTTGCCCGCGTGCGCGCCGGCGCGATCCCAGGTCGCCTCCGCGGTGTGCAATTGCCATGATCCTCGCGAGTTGCGGGCAGCCCAACCCACAGCCACCGTTGGTGCAACCCCGACCTCCACGAGGCTCCGTGCGAGCTCGAGAGGCGTCCGTCCTCCTACTTCATGCACGGCGGATACTTTACCGAGCTGCCCCCTCGTCAGTAACCTTATATGGAAATGGCCGAATTCGTCTGGGAGGCGCGCGCGCGGACGGGTGAGCTGCGCAAAGGAAACATGGACGCCGATGACGAGGCGGGCGTCCAAACGAGGCTGCGCGCGCAGCAACTCATGCCGACCAAGATCAAGAAGAAGAGCGCGGTCTTCTCCATTCAGTTCGGCACGGGCGTCGATCTCAAAGACATCGTCACCTTCACGCGTCTTTTCGCGACGATGATCGACGCCGGCCTGCCCATCGTGCAGTGCCTCGATATCCTCTGCAATCAAACCGACAACAAACGTTTCGCCGCGATCCTCAAGGACGTAAAGGCGAACGTGGAGCAGGGCGCAACGTTCAGCGACTCGCTCCGGCGGCATCCGAAAGTCTTCGACAACCTCTTCGCAAGCCTCGTCCAGGCCGGCGAAGTGGGCGGCATCCTCGACACGATCCTCAACCGACTCGCCGTCTACAACGAGAAGTCCGTCAAGCTTCGTCGCCAGCTCCGGGGAGCCATGGTCTACCCGACCGCGGTGCTCATCATCTTCACCGGCGTGCTCGGCGTCTTGCTTGGCTGGGTCATTCCATCGTTCAAAAACATCTTCAAAGATCTGGGCTCGGCCGATGACCTGCCTTACCTCACGCAGATCGTCATCGCGGTCTCCGAGACGTTCATCCACTACCTGCCGCTCGTCCTCGTGCTCGTCCTCGGCGCTGGGATCGGCGTTCGCTATTTTTACTCGACGCGGCGCGGGAAAAAATTCTTCCACACTCTCTTGCTCAAGCTTCCGGTCGTGGGACCGGTCCTACGCAAGATCGCCGTCGCGCGATTCACGCGCACGCTCGGCACGCTGCTCAGTTCCGGCGTCCCCATCCTCGACGCGCTCGACATCGTTGCTCGCACCGCCGGCAACGTCGTCGTCGAAGAAGCCATCCTCTACGCACGCGCGAAGATCTCCGAGGGGAAGAACATGGCCGGGCCGCTGCTCGAAACGAACGTGTTTCCCCCCATGGTCGTGCAGATGGTCGGCGTTGGTGAGCAGACCGGCGCCCTCGACAACATGCTGAGCAAGATCGCCGATTTTTATGAGGAGGAAGTCGACGTTGCCGTTGCGGCCATGACGAGCCTCATCGAGCCAATAATGATGGTTGGCATCGGCGGCACCGTCGGCGTCGTTCTCATCGCCATGTACCTGCCCATCTTCAGCATCGCGGGTAAGATCAAAGCGGACTGACCTGCCAAACGATGGGGTATCGCGTGCCGTCGCGATCAGCGCACAATTCGATCGACGAGGACGCACGCCTTGCGAGACGCCTCGCATGGGTCACGGGATTGCGGCTTTTGTTTCTCGCAGTTCTGCTCGGCGGAACCGCGTTTTTCTACCTGCGCAGCGCGCTCGGCGAACACCCCGAGAGCGAGAAGATCGTCTTCGGTGCCATTGGATCCGGATTCGCGCTCGCGGCCATTTACGCGGCCGTCCTGCGAACGGGCAGGCACCTGCGACGTCTCGCGGAGGCTCAGATCATCCTCGATCAGCTGACGTGGACGGCAATCGTTTACGTGTCCGGTGGAGCCGCGAGCGGCGCAACCTCCTTCTATGGCCTGACGTGCCTGGTTGGCGCGGTGCTCATCGGCCTGCGCGGTGCAATCCTCGCGGGCACGAGTGGCATCTCGCTCTTTCTCGTCATGTGCGCGGCTTTCGCGCTCGGTTGGGTGCGTCCGCCGCACGACCAGTCCACCGCGAACTACCTCGTCACGTACGGCGAGATGGCGTACCCCGTCCTGGTCAACGTTCTCGGCATCGGCGTCGTCACGTTCCTCGCGGGCTATCTCGCAGTCCGCTTGCGCGTGACGGGCGGCGCTCTCGCTCTTGCCAACGAACGCGCTCATGCTGCCGAGCGTCTCGCGATACTCGGTCGCATCGCCGCGGGACTCGCACACGAGATCAGAAATCCAATTGGATCCATCTCCGGCTCCGTCGAATTGCTTCGCGAGGCCCCAGGGCTCTCGAGCGAAGATAGGAAACTCTGCGAGATCATCCAGCGCGAGGCCGTGCGGCTGAACAACCTCGTGACCGACATGTTGGATCTGTCGAAACCGCGCGCGCCCGATCCTCGCCCCGTCGACGTCGCAGCGCTCGCGCGGGACGTCGTCGCCCTGGCCTCGCGCACCGAACGAAGCGGTGCAGGCGACGTCACCGTTCGCTACGAAGGTCCCGCCGATCCCCTATGGGGCCTCTGCGACAGCTCGCAGATGCGTCAGGTTCTCTGGAATCTCGTGCGCAACGGCGTGCAGGCGAGTGGCGCAGGAAAGACCGTGGTCGTGTCCGCGACCGGCAACGGTGATCGCGTGCGCTTGGCTGTGATCGATCAGGGTCCGGGCATTTTGCCCGAAGACACCGCCAAGCTTTTCGATGCGTTTTACACGAAACGCCAGCACGGCACCGGCATCGGCCTCGCCGTCGTGCGTCGGATCATCGACGACCACGCGCGCTATGGAGTGTCGATCGCAGTGCGCGGCAATCACGAAGAATCGACGACAGGCACGACATTCGAGGTCATCCTTGCGCGCGCCCAGCCATTGCCTTGAGCTGTCGCATGACTTAATTATCACCCATGCGGATTCGCCAACTCTTCTCAAGTGCATTGCTCGCTGTCGCCCTCTCCACGCTGGCCGCCAGTGCATCTGCCGACGTTACAGGCGCCCAGTCCTTCGTGGAACGCGAGCACGGCAAGATGAGGAAGCTCGTCGATCAAAACGCGTCGGACGATCAATTGCGCCAATCGATCGACGCGATGGTCGATTATGACGAGCTTGCGCGTCGCACGTTCGGAAAGCCCTGTCCTCTGACGATTTCGAACTGCACGAACCACTGGGACGAACTCTCCGCGGATCAGCAAAAGGAGGTCACCGGCCTTCTTCGTAAACTCGTGGAGAAGAACTACATTAAGAATCTAAACAAGACACGCAATTACGAAGTGACGTACCGCGGGGCCAAGGAGCACGGGGAGAACACTTCAAAGGTTCGCACCGAGGCAAAAAATAACCTCAAGCCGCGCGATCCGCCGGTGCAGGTCGATTACATCATTCTCGAGAGCGGCAGCACGTACAAAGTCGTCGACATCGTCACCGAGGGGTCGAGCATGACGAAGAATTATTATGATCAATTTCATCGCATGCTGACGACACAGGGCCAGGGATATCCTTACGTCGTCAAAAAGCTGCAAGACAAGATCAACGCACCAACTGCCAAAGAGTCGAAGTAAGGGGCCCGAGCCTTCCCCGTCCGCGCGCAGGAAGGCGGGGCCCGGCGCCGAAGGCGCCGAACAGGGCCCGCCGACGAGCACGTGACAAGGGGAAGCAGGTGTGATTGGAGTCAAGGCCATTTTGTTCACGCGGGGGTGGGAAGTAGAGTGGGAGTCCAGGGGCGACCATCGCGCTGGATGGCGTTGACGAGG